>Ga0351899_1103_pt1 | contig 21643 bp, 26 predicted proteins | sample BONcelHT113001C6_FD_206833 | JGI IMG/M metagenome (GOLD analysis project Ga0351899, IMG submission 206833) | Enriched cells from coal bed in the Powder River Basin, Montana, United States - BONCAT cells T11 rep1 HSBNCT.T11.300.1.C6 ... | reverse complement strand
TTGTCTTGACACACAATATTGAGAATGTTAAAAAAGTAACAAGCACTTTACCGCGAGACTATTATGAGCAATTTTTTTGACAAACTTACCGTTAGACAACTGACCAAGGATGACCTGGATTCGATCGTGGAGATTGACACAAAGGTCCTTGGCGAAACAAGGAGAGATTATTGGGTTACAAAGATAGTAAAACAGGCTGACACAAGGCCGCCTGATGCTTCGCTCGTATCCGAGATTGACGGCAAAGTTATCGGCTTCATCCTTGGTGAAGTAAGCGGGTGGGAATTTAAGGTTCCCAATAACATCGGATGGATCGATACTATAGGTATTGACCCTGATTATCAGAATCGCGGCATTGCAAAGGTTCTGGCAAATGCCTTGGTCGCTAATTTGAAAAACTACAGTGTTGACACAATCTATACCCTCGTCAATTGGAATGACTGGGATCTTTTGCAATTTTTTCACGCTATGGGTTTTTCAAGAGGCGATATGATTAATCTTGTATTAAAGGTTTAGCAGCATCAATTGCGTGTTGCGAGTTTAGAGTTAAAACCTTCTAACCTTCTCCCGTAACAATCTTGAGTTTTTGTTTAGGAATGACTTTATCTCCTTTGAGGTTGTTTGCCACCTTAAGGTCAGTCACATCAATATTATATTTGTTTGATATAGATTTCAGTGTTTCACCCTTTTTAACAACATGGTACTTCAAAGGAGCTTTCTTGCTTGCACTTTTCTTCTGTGCACTTTTCTTCTGTGCACTTTTCTTTTGTGAATACCCTGCAAGTTTGAGCCTCATGTTGGGGGTAACTTTATTGCCTTTCAGACTGTTTGCAGCCTTAAGTTCAGCTACATCAATACTATACTTACTCGATATTGAAGCAAGGGTTTCGCCTTTTCTTACCACATGAATTGCCGGGCCCTGAGGTTGTTGCTTAGGTTCAGACCGTTTCTTGGCCAAGGTCTTTTCGTCCTTCACATTCCGCGCCTCTTGAGCGGGCTTCGCTTCGAGATTATCTTTCTTACTTCTTGCAATTTCAGTCCTGCCTTTGGGTGGACCAGCATATCGTGGGAGATTGATGACCATACCAGGCTTAACCCTTAATTCTCCTTGGCATTCATTAACCAAATAAAGGTCATCCTGATGAAGCCTATGTTTCCTTGTAATAGAAGCTAACGTATCTTTCTTCTTTACTTTATAACTGACCACATCTTTAATCTGTCTTTCATGGCTCAAGGCCACTTGGAGCTTGTTTGAGAATGAATGAACGTTTACGCCCTGTGGCAATTTAATCTTATAATCGTCCATATTTGGGGGGGTAATTCCCCTGAGTATCTCCGGGTTGATCAACCTCACTTCTGAAAGATCTACTGATGCAGATTTTGCGACTGCTGAAAGTGGGGTAGCCCTCGGAACCCTGACAAGTTCAAATTTTATGGGTGCATCATAGGTTATGCTCCCAAAACCATACTTCTCCGGGTCTTTTGCTATCACTGCTGCAGCGATTAGCTGGGGGATGTATGCCCTTGTTTCCTTTGGGAGAGCGTTGTAATTAGAAAGTTCCCAGAAATCATTCGTTTTATGTTTCTCTATGGCACGTTCGATACGTCCCTCGCCTGCGTTATAACCTGCAGCAGCGAGATACCAGCATCCGAATTGATTGAAAAGATCCCTCAAGTATTTTGCTGCTGCAACCGTCGATTTCTCAGGATCTCTCCTTTCATCAACCCAGTAATTGACCTTGAGGCCGTAACGTCCACCGGTTGCATAAATAAATTGCCAAGGCCCACTTGCTTTTGCATGAGAATATGCCTTCGGATTAAATCCGCTTTCGATCATGGCAAGATAAACAAGGTCTTCGGGCATTCCCTGGTCCTTCAATATTTCTCTGAATATTGGTACATAATGCCTTGATCTTTTAAGCCAATTACCAAAAACCTTCTTCTTTTCTGTACTGAACCATTGGATATAGTATTTGACAGCGTCATTAAATACGATAGGAATGTCAAAATCCTGGAACTGTTCAGGTTCGAGGAGAGTGGAAATATCATCCTCATCCTCTTGCGCTAAATACTCAACCCTGACTGCACCAACGTCATTTTTCAGGATATTTTCAGATTTCTTTACCGGCTCAACTTTTGCCACAACCTGTGGCTCAGTGGCCTTTTGCGGGGATGTAAAGGAACCCTGCTGGTAGCTAACTGATGAAGTTTGGTTCGAAGTTGAACAACCGAATACAATGATCAAAGCAAAACAAATTGTACAAAACTTTAGCATTACCCCTCTTTAATTAGCAATAATTGTACCTATTTTTATCATTGATAATAAAAATTATAGTCTAATAATGTCAACAAAAAAATGCGTTTCGTCAACCCTTTTTAAGAACTTTTCCTGATAACCCTCTGTAACCCTGGGAAAAATCGTATGCTTTCATCCTTTTTTTGTTTTGGAGTTGAAGTTCCTTAATGACAAAAACCCCTGAGCCGGTGTAAACATGAATCCCGTCCTTTGATATCTCAAAGATCGTACCGGGAATCGCTGACTTTTTATCCTGCCCTTCATCCTCCATTAAAGTCCCCTCAAAAACTTTCAGTATCAGACCATCTAAAAAGGTATACGCTGTCGGCCACGCAACAAAGGCCCTCACCTGTCGCAAAATCTCTGTATTGCTCTTTAACCAATCAATTTTCCCCATTTCCTTGGTCAGAATCGGTGTAAACGTTGCCTTGTCGTGATCTTGGGCAAAACCTTCCTGCAACCCGTTCGCAGCAACTAGCTCAATAAAGCCTGGAAACATCTCAGAAGATCTTTTCGAAAGGCGTTCTGAAAGGGTAATTGAATTATCCCCAGGCTCAACAACCATGGTTTCCTGGTAAAGGATATTGCCTGCATCCATCTTTTCGTTAATGCGCATAATTGTAATACCTGTCTCTCCATCACCGTTCAAGAGCGTCCACTGGATAGGTGATGGCCCACGGTATTTCGGCAGGAGAGATGGGTGGATATTAATCGACCCGATGGAAGGAATTTCAAGTGCCCACTTCGGGATAATGAGGCCAAAGGATGCAACCACAAAAAGGTCTGGCCTTAGGCTCTCCAGTTCTTTCATTGCCTCATCTTTGAATGAATCAATTTCAATGACAGGTAATTGGAGGTTTATCCCCTCTCTTCTCACTTCGGTGTCTTCAAGGAGATATCCCCTACCCTTTGGTTTTGCTTTCCTTGTCACTATACATGAAATACGAGAGGCAATTGATTGAAGAGGTGGAACAGAAAAGCTTGAAGAACCGAAGAATGCAACCTTCATTTACGGTCTTTTATATACTTCTTTTTGAAAAGGTCCTTCTTTACCGGGCTCAAATGGTCGATGAGGAGAACTCCGTTCAGATGATCCAACTCGTGTTGGACAGCTCTCGCAAGAAACCCGTCACATTCCATTTCGAAAGGCTCACCCTGTAAGTTGATAGCCTTCACAAGCACCTTTTTGGCTCTCTTGATGTACTCGTAAAACTTAGGAAAACTTAGGCACCCTTCCTCGGAAATCTCTTCTGAATCCTTCTCAGTAATAAGTGGATTTATGAGAATAATAGGCTTGCTCTCCTTTTTTGTGCGGGGATCAAGTACAACAAGACGGGATGAGACACCCACCTGGTTCGCAGCAAGTCCGGCGCCCTGGGCAAGGCGCATGGTCTCTATCATGTTATTACACAGGAGGACGGTCTCGCCGCTAATAGGCTCTATCGGTTCACAAACCTTTCTCAGTACAGGGTCCGGATATGTCTTGATCTGCAAATATGCCATGTAATACTTCTAAACCAAAAACGATGCCTCAGTCAAGCATAGCAGCATCATTTCGTCGTTCGTATTTCGCATATTGTATTGTTTGTAGCTCGCAACGATATACTCTTACATACTTTATTAATAGATATAAAGCAAAGATTAGAGCTCCAGAGGACGAAACGCAATTAGGTTGCGACCCTGGCAACAAATAAAATGCCCCGGGGTCTCCTGGTGTCGTTATTCTTATCTTTTCTAACTAATCTACTTAAAGGTGACGGTTATCTCTACCGGTCCCTCCGGACTCAGACCAATATAGCGTCCTTTGATCGTTGAACCTGCCTTCGGGGGAATCATCTTGGTGACAGAGCCGAGGGAAAGGATTTCACCTTTTTTCAGTTTCTTTCCTTCCGCTGCCAAAGAGTCTTTGATCCAGAGCACGACATTAAGGGGATGACCAAGAATAGCACTCCCCCTCCCATCAGCAAGTCCTGCACCTGTTTCGTCTTTCAGGCTCATGCTGAAATTCTGGAGTCTCTCCTGCCACTCATCCGTGGCAGAAAGCGGAATGGGATCACCCATGATAAAGTAACGTGCGCCAACGTTGATGGCCGCTATTGCAGGACCAGTAAACTTAACACCTTTTGCAAAGACCATATCAGGCAGTTCTATAGCAGGTATGACAGCATCCAGATTCTTGAGGGCTTCTTCAATTGTCTTTGCCTGGTTAATATCTGGACTTCCGACTCTCACACACAGATCACCTTCAATCATAGGAACAGCACCAAAGGCCGCTGAAACTTCCGCACCATTCTTAAGCATCATTTTGGCAAGAAGGGTTCCACGCACCGGATGTGTGACACCAAATATTTTTTGTACGTTAGGATTAGTAAGGCCAGCCTTGTACCCCAGAGGCTCACCTTGTTCCTTGGACAGGTTTGCTACATATTTCTGCTGAACCTTCATTGCCTGTTCCATGGTCATTTGGGGATCCACTTCAGTCACCGGTGTTTTTTTCAGATAATGTTCGGTAAGGATATCGGCAAAATCAGCAGCACTGACATAAGAAAATCCCAGCACTAAAAAAAAGATAACCACCATAAAGGAACATGTCCAATACCTTGTTTCATAGTTTTTCTTCATTTCCCACTCCCCCCCATCAAGATTTTTTTTGATTCAGGAATCGTTGTTTAAATAAGTTTATCACGATCGATTGAGCTCTGCCATAGTATTTTTTTCTGACCACAAGCTTCTCAACCAAACCGGTGTCCTTCGTAAATCGTATAGCGTGTCCTTTCTTCTGCTACATATGATATGCTCCAACCGATATTCGCTATAGGCTGCTGACTGCCTATTGACATATATCACACTTCGTGGTAAGGTAACTGGCGAGGGGTAGCTGAAATGAGTTGTATATTTACAGGCCAGGCTACCATGAATCCACAGAAACAATCAAAATTATTGGTATCTTATCATTAAGACAATCAGAGGGAGATCCGTAGGCCTCATTACATTACCCGTATGAAACTACAAAGCAGATTGATATTTTCAGCTATATTCATCTTGGTGTTTCTCTGTTGCACGGTTATCCTTGCAAAGCGAAACAATGTTAGCCATAGAGACAGGGGCGAGGAGGAAGAAGCCATCAGCCATGGTATCTTTGTAAATCCGAGCGATAGTGCCCATCGGGACAGAGTCACTAAAGAAGAAGCTGTCCGTCGGATAGCTGAGTATTTACGGAATGAAAATGTGACATTAAAAGGCAAGAAGTTGAGGACCATCTCAGAGATAGTCTATAAGGAATCAACGCGATACAACCTTGACTATAGACTCGTTCTCGCCCTTATGAAAATCGAAAGCAATTTCAGGGATGATGCTGTCTCAGAAAAAGGAGCGCGAGGGCTCCTCCAGGTCAAGCCGTCTGTCGCCAAGTTTATTGCCGAAGACGTGGGTATCAAATGGCGGGGTGATGAGACCCTCGACGAACCGAAAGAGAACATCAGGATTGGGGTTCACTTCTTCTCAAAACTTATCGAGGATTTCCAAAGTACCACTATGGCCCTCCACGCCTACCATGTGGGGCCTACACGGCTTCGAGAAATACTTAGTGAAGAAAAAATACCCCAGAAGCGTTATCTGAACCTCGTCCTCGATGAGTATGACAGAAACGTCACCATCCTTCCGGCACCATAACACCCGTAAAAGTTATTATCACTCAATAATCGGCGAATGGCGAATACCGTGTGCGTGACCGTCTACTTCCGGCAAGTGACAATCAAAATCGGAGAAATATGCGCCCCCCACAAAGGGAAATTGTGAGGCATCAAACGCCCATAATTTGCAAACTCCATCAAGATAAAGTGAACAATCGTTTATTTTCTTAATAGAAAAAGTATTTCGTCACAAGAAACGAGGTGTCAAAAAACTCTACATGGTAATCATGACGTAACCTGGGCAGGCTTGAATTTCACTTATTATTATGGTGTATTGAGAGCTATCACAAAATTTAATGGAATGAAGCGGCCATGAAACCTTTCAGAGCATTACAATCGCATACCGAACTTATATATCAGTCTTTGTTGTTGGTCATTTTCCTGATAGTTCTTCTGCCTGGGATGGGTACGACATCCTCAGAACCCACTCGTTTCTTCCGATCTGGTGATGGCCAGATTCATATAAAGAACGAAAAAGATGGACGTGAGGCAAAGGTAAATCTCTTTGACCCTAAAGGGACGTTGAATGAGAGAGCTTTAACGGAATTAGATGGTGTCTTCAATTTTCCTAACACCTCGAAGGGTGAGCATATTTCTCTGAGGCTACTCTTTCTTTTAGATTATTTTTCAGACATCGTTGCTCCGAGCAAGATGATTCACCTCGTTTCAGGGTATCGGAGTCCTTCGTATAACGAGAAATTAAAGAAATCTGGTGGTAATGTTGCCAAAACCAGTACTCACATTGATGGTATGGCAATAGATTTCTTTATTGAGGGCATTGATGGCAAGATTCTTTGGGAGACTGTTCGTAAAGAAAACTGCTGCGGGATAGGACATTATGGAGGCAAAGTTGTTCATCTTGATTCCGGAAAGCCCCGGTTCTGGGAGGCGGCAACGTCTAAGGTTGGAACGCAGGAAAGCGAATTCAACCGGCGTGTCTATCTGTCGACAGAATATGATCGGTATAAACTAGGAGAGAGGGTTCGCTTTTTTCTAACATCCGTGAGTGATTTTCAATTTGGAATCCAGAAAATGGCTACACTTGTCAATGATTTTGAAGGAAAGAATAGACCAATAAGCCTGTCCGTTCAAACCCAACCCGAGGAAGAATGTATTGTAATTAATAATAGAACTGCATCACGGTTTATCTATTCAACCTTTCCTGTTGAGGCAGAACCGGGTCGATACCGGGTTCGATTAGACTTCTGCAAAAGGCCCTTTGAGCAAATGCCATCCGTGGTCTTTTCAAATGAGATAGAAATCGTTCGGGATTGAAGGGCAAAGCTTTTTTGAATGTAAGTGCTTTTTTGTTTTAGTGAGTTGCGTTCAAAGTGTTAAGGCAAGCTAAAAACCGGATGTCGATACCGCCTAAATTCTCCTCAGTCCTTGCATGACACCTTATATGGTTATACCAATTGTGCCCCTCTCTGCACGTGCTCATTTTCCTTGAAAAAGATCCTGCTAATCTGTTAATAGTTATGACTCAGCATGCTTTTGCCAGGCCGGAAAAAAACGCTTTACCTGATCCTCGCCTTTATTTTTGTCCTCCCGTCATGGGCATCCGGTCAGGACATGTTCATCGGCGGGAAAACCACGGTGTCTGCCAAAAAAGGAGACAGCCTTTCTTTGATTGGCGCCAGGTTTGGAGTTGACTGGCGCATTATCGCCAAAGAAAATGGGTTCGATTCGAAGCAGATATATCGCACAGGACAAGAGTTCTCAATCAACAACCTGCGCATTGTGCCGAAGGTCTATGACAATGGCATTATTGTCAATGTTCCTGATCGAATGCTCTATTTCTTTCAGAATGGTGTACTAACCACGGCCTTCCCTGTCGGCCTCGGTTTGCCCCAGGAGGAATGGCAAACCCCTATCGGGCCCTTTTCCATAGCTCTTAAGACTACCAATCCCACATGGTTCGTACCGAAATCAATTCAAAAAGAAATGGAGAAGAAAGGACAGGAAGTAAAAACCATTGTGCAACCGGGAAAGGACAACCCTCTCGGACGTTACGCCATCCGCACAACGCTGGAAAACATTCTGATTCATGAGACAATCTGGCCAACCACAATCTATCAGTGGAGTAGCCATGGGTGCATCCGGGTGAGTCCCGAGATAATGGAAAGGTTCTTCGATCAGGTGGAAACAGGAATGGCTGGCGAGATCATCTATCAGCCTGTAAACGTTGCTGTTCGGGAAAACAGGGTTTTTCTCCAGGTAACAAAAGATATTTACAAGAAGATCTCATCCATAGACAATGAGGTGAGGGTTATTGTTGAAGAACGGGGTTTGTCCGACAAGGTGGATTGGATAAAGGTGCAGGATGTCATAAAGAAGAAAACGGGTATTGCCGAGGATGTTACGCTATGATATCGAGAAGGAATTTTCTCAAGGGTACGATTGCCTCTATTTGCGGCTATCAGCTAGGGAGCTTACCAGGTGTCTTTGCTTCCGCAGGCACGGAAAGTGCCACCGAAAGGGCGCTCAAGCTTTACAATATCCATACCGGAGAGCTGCTCTATACGCGGTACTGGTTGGACGGGAAATATATCCAGGAGGAGGTAAACCGTATCAATTATTTCCTCCGGTGCCATTATACAAACGTTGTAAAACCAATGAGTATGCAGGTAATTGATCTCCTCTGTGAGATAAAAAACCGCTTTGCTTGCGGAAAGGAAGTTACTATTATCTCGGGCTACCGATCTCCCCAGTATAACCAGCGTCTTAAAAGTCTTGGAAGGCACGTTTCAGACGATAGTCTCCATCTGGGTGGGCTTGCCATCGATTTCGCTATTCCCGGAATCAGTACAGAAAAACTGGCAAAGGCAGCTGTGCAGCTTCAAGCTGGTGGTGTAGGCATCTATCGGACATTCGTTCATATTGATGTCGGTCGGGTGAGACACTGGTAAATCTGTCGCCCCTGAAATAGATTCCCACAGACATGCCCGTAGCACTAAAATATATACGCTTTGCATGGAAGATAAACCCATTCACTTACGCTTGAAAGCATGGTCCTCTGCGTGGCTTGTGTTTTCGGGTACCCGTGGGATTGACACGGATGTTGGAAGCTAGACAGCAAAGTTTGACTTTACCAAAGAAAAAGAACAGGCGATCATTACCGCTGCCATAGCTGCGGGCCACTGTTCACAAAAGTTTATCTTTATGCCGCTTCAGCCGGTTTGTCCGTCGTTACCCGTACCTCTATCGATATGAAAAAAATGGCTGAAATCCTCAAGCTCAGACGCAGCAGCTTGTAATCATGGGCCAAACCATAGGTTATCCCAAGCAGTGAGATGCGATACGGTGTGGATGAAAAAGACTACTTATTCAACTTCTTCAGGAGCCACGCCATATTCTGACCGAGGGTTCTCATGATTTGAATGCCTTCCTGGTCCCTTTCCACCTCACCCTTATCCCGGCCAATACCGATGTTCCAGTACAGAGACCCCGGGACAATCATCTGACTGATGAAAAAAAAGTGATTCAGGGAATCAAAACCATGGATCGCTCCAGCACGGCGAACTGCGATCACCGCAGCCCCGACCTTGCGCCTTAGCATATCATCGTTCGCCTTAGACACATATCCGGCACGGTCAACGAGAGCCTTGATTTCCGGGGTAATATCTGCAAAATAGATAGGGGAACCCAGTATGATCCCATCCGCTTTTAGCATTTTTTCAAGACATTCGTTTATTATGTCCGTTTTTATGACACATCGACAATCTTTGGTTTCAAAACACTTCTTGCATGCGGTACACCCCCTGAGCCTTTTTCCTGCAAACTGTACCAATTCAGTATCAATCCCTTCTTTCTTGAGTTCCTCGAACACATAATTGATCAGAATTGCCGTGTTTCCATCTTTCCGGGCGCTACCGTTGAATGCCACGACTTTCATTGTGTCTCCCTCCTTTGATTTTGGGGCAATATCATACATTCACTAATCTCGGTAAAGTATAACGCAAATTATCATTTTTGAAAATAACGATAGGAAAGTAAAATTTATCAGTTACAATCCTAATGGCAGGAGTTTATGGGTTTTCACAAATCTGGGTTATGATTCTTCTTTGATCCTCTCCATCATATCTTTAAAGTAGAGTTTTTTCTTCTTAAGAAGCTTCATTTCCAGCTCCTCATCATCGGTCAGGTATGGTTTTTCCTGGAGCATCTGCAGTTTCTCGTCAAGAGACTTATGCATAATACGCGCCTCGTTGAAACGCTCCTCTTTACTTTTGGCTTCGTCCATAACTGGTAAGCTCCTTTTGAAATGTTTTCGTTAACAAGCAGTAATTCAGCGATTGTATACACTTCAAATCCACGACATTTAACAACATGGGTTACTGATTCTTTGAGGGCTGGCGCTTGCATCAACGTATGGGATTTTCATAGGGTGTCCTGTACAAAAAAGAATTTTCCTTATGGGAAAATATTCTTTTTAAATCTGTGCGATTATAGTAGCTTTTTTAAACAACCGGTTGTTTTTTGCTAGCTCGTTTCTTTTTTGCTAATGCGCCGACCTTCGTTCCGAGACTGGCGAGTTGTCTTGTTAAGCGCCCGATAACAATCTCCTGAACATCGTTGTTTGCCATCGCCGTGAGTGTCACCAATAGCTGGGAAGCTTCTTGGAGCCTGCGGCTCGATTCGTCCGCTGCTTTTTGTTCTGCTGTAGAGGTAATCTGTTTAGCAAGCAACTCGATTCGTTGCCTGATTCTAATAAATTCAACTACATTTGTCATTTCTGTACTTATTTCTGTGGCCATTTCTGCGTTCCTTATAGTGGTTTGGTTGTTATCATTGCCGGAAATCAAAAAAACTGCGATCCGTATCAGCCTATTTTGTTATAAGCCGCGGGACAAAGAGGATAAAATTGGCTGTTCTTTAGTATACTCGTTTTTCAGTCAGATGTCACCAAAGAATAAAATACGCTTTCTGTCATCTACTGCCTTTTATTATTCGAATGAGCAAGCAACTTATTGAGGTTAAAAAACAAAAGGCAGGCCAAGAGGATCTCGGCCTGCCTTGTTAGGATTAACCTTTCATAACGTTTGACGCTGATGGGCCTTTCGGGCCGCTCACAACATCAAAGCTCACTGTCTCGCCTTCGGTGAGTGATTTGAAACCACCGCCCTGAATTGAAGAATAGTGGACAAACACATCCGTACCGTCATCCCCTGTAATGAAACCAAAACCCTTTGACTCGTTGAACCACTTCACTGTACCTTTTGACATCTTTGCTACCTCTCTTTTTTTAATATTTGAAGGATACGGGGGCTGTGTTATGAAGATACAACAAAAATGAATATTTCTGCAGTTACTACTAACAAATGCTTCCGAAGCTTCTGGCAGTAGTATCGCATAAAGAAATTAAGATTGCAATATATTTCGGAAAAACGTAAAAACTCTTGTCAATCAATGGTTGATGTCATACTATTGATTAAACAAATGTATTAAATGTCTAATACTTTTTTATCGCATTCATGTTTGTTGTTCTCACAGTAAGCATGAAATGTAACCATTTGGCCTGACGCCATGATTGTTGGGCCTTTTAGCCAGGTATTCGAAACAAGCAAAAATTTGCGGAAAACCTGAGCCCCGAGGAGAACAATATGGATAAATCAGATGATTATCAAAAAAGAGCTGGTGACCATGTTTCTGGACATGACGGGGAATCAGGGAAAGTCTCTCCTGCAGCAAAAGCATTCCGAGCTGTAACTGCCATTGTGGTGTTTGGCATTCCCCTGGTAACTGGAGCTGCCGCTATACTCAGTTATGCGGTTAGATCAGCATATAAGCGCATGAAAGGTGATTCGTAACTGACTTCTGGAAGCGCCTTTACAAGATAAATCGCACCGCCCTCTCAGTGCACTATTGACTTGAGTTTCTCCAGCACCGAAGGGATACCATTCTGTTCCATCTCATGACTCTCGATAATGACCTTGCCTGCATAACGTTTGACTTTGATGAAATCAAGGATCCTTTTGATATCGATGTTCCCATCGGGAAAGAGATGCTCCCCTTCCCTCTATTGTTGTGAAGATGGACATGAGTTATGGTATCTATCCCTAAATCTTTAAGATCCTTGATGATCGAGCTTTCAGGGTCCTTCACCTTTTTAGTAACCTTCGTGATATATGCATGGCCTATGTCGAGGGTCATTCCGAGGCTTGGAAGCGCCTCCTTTAACCTTTTAAATTCAGGCAGATCATAGAAAAAGAAGAGGCGCATAGGGATAGACTCCAGGGCCAACGTAACACCTCTCTTCTTCGCATAGGACAACAATCCTTTCATGTCTTCAATAAAGAATTTCCAGGACTTCTCTGCAGCATCCTTAATTTTCCCCATCCAGAAGATATAACCAGGGTGGATAACAACAGGATTGGCGCCGATTGCGTGTGCCATATCGATAGCCATCTTTGCTCTCTTTTTCGAGAATGAGCGAATTTCTGGTTGATGACTTCCGAGATTGACTTCAAAAAAAGGGGCATGTATAGAAAAATCTATCTCATCTTTACTTAATATTGCCATTCGTTTGATAAAGTCAGCATTCATATTCGGCACATGGGGTATCTCGAGCGACAGTTCTATAGTCTTTACTCCAGAGGCAATGATTTCATCAATAACTTCGTTGATTGGCTTTTGTATAAAGAAAAACGTAGAAAATCCAAAGTTCATATTATTTTATCTCATTTAATCTGATATTAGTTGATGCCACTGATAAATAGGCATTCACGCTTGGATGAGTCTTGAAGTTGTATCGTTACTGGTTCCGGCCAGCGTCCTGAACCAGTAACGATTTTTGCTATGAGCTATGAGCTATGAGCTTTCAGCTATCAGCTGGTTCTCACTTCACTGCTTCTTTGATTTGGCTAACAATCTCGTCACTGCTCAGGGATGCGATTGTTTTCAGGAGGCCTTCCTTTGCATAAAAATCAATGAGAGGCGCGGTTTTTTCGTTATATGTTTCAAGACGTTTTGTGATTGCTTCAACGGTTTCATCTGCACGTTGTACAGCTGGCGAACCGCACTTGAGGCACTTTCCTTCTGGCGTCGGGGGTTTGCTCTTAATATTATAAATCTCCTGGCAATCCGGGTTAGAACACGTTCTTCTTGTGGTCAACCTGTCAAGTATAACCTCTTTTGGAACATCAATATTAATGACAGCGTCAAGCTTCATGTTAAGCTTTATAAGGAGTTTCTTCAGCTCTTCCGCCTGCGGAATTGTCCGCGGAAAACCATCAAGAAGATATCCTTTCGTACAATCTGGTTCCTGGAGCCTTGCCTCCATGATGTCCATGATAAGTTTGTCAGGGACAAGTTCGCCTCTCTCCATGTATCCCTGGGCTTCAATTCCAAGTTTCGTTTTTGCCTTAACAGCATTCCTCAGGATATCTCCTGTAGAAATCTGGACTGAGCCGTCAAAGTTGCTGAGTAATTTTGCAATAGTACCCTTTCCAGCGCCAGGCGCTCCTAATAACACGATTCTCATTGCGATTCCTCCTTTTATCAGATAGTGTTACTTATTCTTTTTTTCTTCTTTTGCTTTCCTTTTCTCTTTTAAGGATTTTTGGGGAGCTTTCTTAACTTCTTTTTTTTGCTTACTCTTCTCGGCCATAAGTATACCTCCCGTGAGATTGTTCATTGAGTTTACCAAAGAAAGTGAAAAAAATCACGCAAAAACAATTGAGGCGACAGGCATGAGGCTATTGGTTATGGGAAAGAGTAATGGGCGAATCCCTTAATCCATAATCCTTTAATTCTGATTTATTCATTCACCTGTTTTCCGGTTCTTCAATCGTTGGTAATGAGGTATGCCATTGCATAAAGAGCCACTCGCCAGCACGTTTTTCCAATACAGCGGTAAGGCGAGCGGGAAGGCTCATTTCCATCCCCCCTATCTCCGCATGAATTTCAATATCGGCTGCAACCCAAGCCACTGATTCTACTGACGATACAGAACTCCACTTTATTTTTAAGGATACCGTTGCAGATTGAGACCAGTCGTGCTCAGCCTGTTCGCGAATCCCTGCGATGCCGATACTTTTCTCGTCTTCTCCGTTTCCATAGAACACAACATCCTTATCAGGGGCAAATAGTTTGAGTATACCTGCCAGGTCCTTGTCATGATAGGCTTTGATGAACCTATCGAGCACAGCCATCACTTCTGCTTCTGTCTTGGCATCTGCTTTCATAAAAATCCCTCAAGTATGTGTTGGAACAACATTACGTCGTCCTCCTTGTCATATACCCGTGTATCAGATAAGAACTTGCAAAGGATACAATGATTGATGTTGCAGTCCCTCCCCAATGAATCCTAAAGGAATATAGGTGTACCGTGCCATTATCCCATAGATAACCACGTTTATGGCGCCCAGTATGGATGATTTCATAACTGCCGCGGAGAATACCGCCCCTTGCGAGAAGTACGTCATGAAAATCATGCCCACAAACATAGCTGGGAACATGATAAACATGCCGCCCATGAGTGGCCCGCCAATTTTTGTAATCACCACGGCAAAAACAATAACGAATCCGCTGAAAATAGCCCTAAAAACCATAATAGCTGGTGTATACCGCATTTGCCTTCCTGGCTCTGACCTGACTTTTAAACTCTTCTCCACGATGGTGTGGCTGATGACAACCAGAACAACATAGCCGGTCAAGGAAATTTCGAAGCTGTTGAAGCCAATAACGACGAGGCCGAAAGAAAGCGAAGCCCACAGGAAAAAAGCTCCTCCAAGGGCAACCCAGAAGTTCAGCCTCAAAAGAAAAATATATGCCAAAATAAAGAGGCAGTTAATACCCCCAATGATTGGGATTATTGTTGTGGCATCCACAGCGACATGTGTGGATTGGGTCCAGGCAATGAAGAAGAGGGAAATGAGGATGGTTGATGGCAAACCTGCGATCAAGCCCCCTATTTTTGTACCATAATTTTTCGGCAAGAACAGTGCCCATCGTTATCCAGAGGCTGCCAATGATAAAGGAAAGAGCCAATTTAAATACAAAAATGTTATCCATTTTTTATAATGAAACTATTCAAGCTCTTTGAGGTGGAAGATCAGAGTACTTGACAAAGCTACGAATATACCAAGAATCGTGATGCCCAATCTGAAACTTACCATGTCACCGGATATCCCGAGCAGATAAGGAACGATACCACCCCCGAAGACAATACTTATTGCCACGATAATGCCGGTTGCCAGGCTTCTCATTTCGCGGTTAAAGGTTTTGGCCATAGCAACAAGGCCCACAGGAAAAAATGCTGTCACAAAGAATGCTTGCAGGAACAGAACAATCCCTATATACCTTACTGAAACAAGCCCCATAAGGACAGTTAGAACACTAGTAATAATCATTACAAGAAACATGATTCTTCGGAGGTTAAATCTATCGATAAGAAAACCACATGCGATTGCAACAACAACGGCTCCCAGCCTTGATATTCCCAGTATTGTATTTGCATAACCTATATCCATGTTCAGTTCCTTCGTCAGATAAAGAGGAACAATAGAGTAAATACCAAGATTTGCCCCTGCACCAAAAATCCAAATTACTGACATTAACCAAAGGGACCTTATTTTAATAATACTAATGAAAACAGCTTTTGGGGGATTGGTGACTTTAACCTCGGTGCTCACAAACCAGAAGATAACAGAGCAAACCAAATAAATACATGCAAGCACTATGAATATTCCGCGCCAGGGGAAATAATGAAGAAGGAAAAGGGCAATAAAAGGAGTGGCAAAGATTGAGCATGAGGCGCCTGTATCATGGATAGCGATTGCCTTGCCCCAGTCTTTTTCAGAGTAATATTCAGTGATAAGCGGAATTACTGCAGGTAAGTAGAAGCCTACGGAAAAACCAAGCATGAATGCAAAAAGATAGAGGAGAATGAACTCGTGAACCAGTGGGATGAGAAAAGCTACCAGGCTTAGGAACAAGAGTGAGATGACAATGGATTTCTTGTAGCCGAATCTACCCGAAAAAAGACCAGAGAATACTACTGCGATACCATAACCAACCGAAAGAAAAATAAAGATACTGCTTGCCTGAGCATGATTAACCATAAATTCATCCTCTACAAGCGGTAAGATAGGCGCGAAGGCCATCCTGGTGATGAAGTTGATAAACCAGAGAAACCAAAGAAAAAATAAAAAAAGGAGGGCCTTGCCCCGTAGATTGGCATACCGTTGCATTGCTTCAATCTAACCTAACACCCTTTACGATTTCCACATAACTCTTCATGTCAGGAATTTTATATTGTACACTATGTCCTGAAACAGATCGATCAACACTTATTTTTTCGATGAGAAGGGGAGCTTACCAATGAAAGATCTCGCAGGATGGATAAGAAAAGTTATTGAGAAATTCAATACAACGCGTGAAAACAGCCTCATGAATCCACAACAAGAACCTGCGTGGGACAAACCGCTCGTCGGATTTGCGAATGGAAATGACCCGCTGTGGGATGAATATAAACGGCATATTGGAGATTTCTACTGGACGCCTCCAGAGATATTTGGATTGACCTTTCCTTCTTTGCCTGTAAAACCAGACCAACTGACCATTATAAGCTGGATTCTTCCCCAGACGAAACAGACCAAGCTCGATCATGGCAAGGAAAATCGCCTTCCATCGGAGCGATGGGCGCGCTCGCGAAAATATGGTGAAGAGTATAATGTGAAACTTCGCCTTCATGTTGTAAAAACATTGACAGGTGAAGGCTTTGGGGCATGTGCACCAATACTTTCGCCGCAGTGGGAAATGAAGGTATCAGAACATTACGGCCTGGCATCACGGTGGTCTGAACGACACGCAGCATATGCCGCCGGACTTGGGACATTCGGCTTGTGCGACGGGTTGATAACCCCTCTGGGAAAGGCAATCCGTTGCGGCTCTGTAATCGCACGCATAGCAGTATCGCCTACCCAAAGACCCTACCAGAATCACCACGCCTACTGCTTGTTTTATTCAAAGGGAATCTGCGGGAAGTGCATAGATCGCTGCCCGGTGGGGGCTATTACAAAAAACGGTCATGACAAGAGCAAATGCCAGCAGTACGTCGATTTTGAAACACGATCGTTTATTAACACCCAATTTGGCTTTGATGCTTATGGCTGTGGCCTGTGTCAGGTTGGCGTCCCTTGCGAATCCAAAATTCCTGTAAAAGTAAAGTAATTCAAGACGAATATTTTTTCATCACAGATGAACGCAGATGAAAAATATGGATAGACACGGATAATGCTTCCATCAACCCGATATGGGATAGAACAGCATACCAGGTTGATCCATGCCCCGCTTCGCGGGATCAGGTGTTTCGGATATCGTCGACTTATCCCGATACTCGAAACTGGAGATTCTTCATGCATTAATCTGCGTCCATCTCTCTGTTGTCCTGATCTACTTCATTGAACTGAACAAGGAACGTTCTGTTATTCATTGCTTGACTTTACAAATATAACTGCTAAAATTGATTTATGATGTCGCGCAATAGAGAGCATTCTTTTTTCTTCTATTTTGGCTATTATTATAGCTTCGGAGACAGGACTGCCCTTCTCTGCCTTAGCACATAATTAAAAGAAAAGAGGCCATGGGCAGTCCGTAGGGCTACTCATGGCTTACAGCGTCAAAAGGGCCATGGGTAAAAACCCCTGGCCCTTTTCATTTGAGGTGAAAGAGGATGTCGCTTCCAGAGCAACTTACCCAGATCAGTGAGCGAATCTAGAAAACTGGTATGCGCGCCACAGACGCCCTCGCGCTCATTAATATTACCTTTGATGAGCAGATGAAGCGTCTTGATGTTTCTTCACCATATGAGGCCTTTACGGGTTTGAGTGAATTGATTGACCATACTGTTCGGGGCACTAAGGTCGAAAGGTTTAAGCCCACGGCAAACCGTCGACGCTTTCATACTCTGGAAATTCATACCGAGAAGGGGGAAACCCTCGGATACCTTAATATGCTGTATCTGAAAAGAACCGTTCCATGTTACTACCTCGTCTATGTTGAGGTCATGCCAGCATTCAGGGCTCGGCCTGGGAACAAGAATTATTAATATGTTCAGAGAATTTCTGTTTGACAAAAAAGCTGTTGGCCTTCTTGACAATATAGTCCCTCCAGATGATCCTATGTATACGATATATACCAACCTTGGATGAAGGGCCCTCACAGAGATCATTGGGAATGGAGAAACTGAAGAATGGAAAAATTACATGATCCTTATCCCCGATTCCATCCAAACTCAGGACATGAAAGGTGATCTGAATAGAATCCTCTTCAGTCTCAAGAAGAAGAAACCCATAGTTGACATGCATGACAACGAGGACATGGTCAAAAGAACCATCGAAGAATTTCAAAATGTTTATGAAGCCCTGGCGAGACTCTTTCGAGAAGATATTCAAACAGGCACAACAAACGCCCTCATGAATTTCATGTTTACTCGTCTTACTACACGATTAATAGGATTCCATCGACGGATCGAATCCTTGGTTGGTTACACTGGTGGTGAATCCCTTGAACAGCTTTCATTTGCTGATAATATTAAAAGGCTACCCCTGCAGCCGTATTCGCTCTGGAGGTTTGATGAGGAAGACGGAGGGATGTGGGGAAACGAGGAAATCCTGCGTAATCCTCCCCAGGAACTCAAGGAAGATCCGACATTTTATATCGAAAACCTTCCCTTTTACAGGAGACCCTGTCTTGATAATTGGATGAAAAAAACAGGTTTGCAGCCACCGCAGACTCTAACTATATCCGATCTTCTTGATTTTATGTTTGATCCCACAAGATTGAGAGAATTCCATCATAAAGGAGTCACTTATCCCCCGGCAAAGCCGGGGGCTTGATGAAACCGTGAACCGCTCAAAGCGGTTAAACGCCGTTAGCCGTCTAAAGACAGCGGATCGTCCCCCTCTTCAAACATCTTGAGTTGGTCGAGCTTCTTGTCTTCTTCCTCTTGCCTTCTCACGTAATCGCAGACCGTTTCATCGTCGAGACCTATTGTGGAGACACAATAGCCCCTGGCCCAGAAATTTTGACCTACAAAATTCCTTTTACGACCACATGTGCGTGCAACCCAGATCGCACTTTTACCCTTAATGTAGCCTATCACCTGAGCTACCGCATATTTCGGGGGAATTGAAATCACCATATGCACGTGATCACCCACCATTCGCCCCTCCACAATCTCAGATTCCTTCTGCCGGGCAAGCTCCCTGATGACCGGCACCAACTGCTTCTTGATTGTTCCGTACAATCTCTTCTTCCTGTATTTCGGTATCCACACGATATGGTGCTTGCAATCCCATTTCGCGTGGTTTAGACTCTGGTATTCTTGCATCACAACCTCCTCCTTTGTAAACTTGAGCGGTTCACATTGGAGGGGTTTACCCTTATACTCCCGAAAATGTCAAACTATGTGAGTCCCCCGGCAGAGCCGGGGGCTTACCGAGTGAGTTAAATATATTTTTGAACGTGTCTCACCTCTTTTCTTTAATACGCTATTGCGAGAGCGAGCCTTTCTGAATCGGGTAGAAAAATCCGAAGCCGATCTTCATTTCCAGGGAACCATTATCCGAGTAAACCCTATCATTCTTGTTATTCGGGACAGAGGCAATGTGTATGCATTGAGAAGTCAGGTGCAAGGGGTCCACTCTCAAGAGGCCCTTGATCAATTGAAGACTATCCCACACCTGAGAAATTTGAATAGCGCCGTAGGGGTAATCCGTTGTATCCAGAACGTCATCAAGGAAACCGAGAAATCATTAAAAAAAGATTCCATTCCCAGTTCAAGAGAGAGATTGAAGAACTTGCCTACTTTATTCCGTGGGACAGTGAGCGTAATACTCCGGCAATTCGTGTAGACATTTCAGGAATTTCATTGGATACAGTATGGCTGGCGTAGTTTTGTCAATCCCTAAAGATTCTCTCCGGTGAATTCTGATCGGGCAATAGCTAGAGCCTCACTGGCCATCTCCTCTGCTGCGGGAGTGAAAAACCAATCTTTAATACGATCTTCGAGATAAATCATATAGGGAATACGCTCGATGCCAAAACGGGCATGGTCGATATCTACACCAATAGGCGTAAAGCGCCACAATTTATCAGCATCTTTCACAAGTTTGTCATTCAATGAAAGAGCCTCCATACGCGTATCATGACCATCAATAATATCCAGGATTTCATGTATCTTGTCTTCCGGATACTTGAGTTCATTTAAAATTTCACCTGCAATTCGCACTCCCTCAATCTCATGGAATCTCTGTGCTTCATGGTTTTTGACTTCCGGGCCAAAAGCGCCCGGTTGTTCTTCCTCCGGCACCATTTTCCATCCCACATCATGGAGGAGAATGGCCGGCAAGGCAATAGCTTCATCTGCCTGCGGGTAATATTGTAATAGCCTCTTGGTAAAATCATAGGAAAGGTCAATATGTACATCATTATATCGTGTATTAAGGTATGGTTTTGCCATCTCATAAATCGTGTCATAAATGGTTTTCATTAAAGTTCTACCTTGATGCAGTTTCGCGATTCGCGTTCCGAGTTCCGCGTTTTCTTTTCCTCCCGTCTCGCCTTTCCCGCTTTTCTCGCCCTCACACATCCCCTTAATCCTTAACCCTTTAATCCCTAAATCCTGTCTTGACATAATTTATACCCATCCAGATGCCTACTACTGCGAAGGCAATTTTTAAATGAAAGTCTGGTAGTTGGTTTGCTGTTGTTGCTCCAAAATAAGCACCGACCAGGGACCCGATAGCTAATCCCCACGCAATATCAAGCTTCACGTTGCCAAGTTTGTAATGTGTTGATGCTCCGCTTATACTTGCAGGGATCATGGCAAGCAAAGACGTACCCTGTGCCATGTGCTGTCCGACGTTTCCAAGAACGACCATAAGGGGCACCATCACTCCGCCCCCGCCAACCCCCATCATGCCAGACACGAAACCAGTGACAAATCCAATCATAAGAAAAACAATTATGCTCGTCAAAGGCCCGAAGGTCCAACTTGTCTTCGGTAGATAACCCTTAGCAATAAGCATGGTTGATGCGAAGATGAGAAAAAAACCAAATGCCATCTTGAGCTTCTTTTCAGGGAGAGAATGGGCATAACGGGCTCCAAATCGGGCTGTTATCGTAGCGCTTACTACAAGGATTAAAGCAATCTTCCAGTCAACTCCCCCAAGGGTATAGTAGATCGCAGCCCCCATAATAGCGGTAAATACTATCGCAACGAGGCTGGTTCCATGGGCCTGGTGTTGGGTCATTTTTGCAAGCCAGGTCATAAGGGGTATCATGATAACCCCGCCACCCAACCCAAGAAGACCGCCAAAAAAACCCCCGAAGACACCACTGATAAGTCCAATGATAAATTTTGAGCCTTTTGTCACAGATGTCTCCTTTTCAATTGCATGGTCGAATATATCATGTTGATTGGTATTAGTCTATTTTGCTGCATACTTTCCTTCAGGGTAAGGTCGGTGACGGACTTTCCCCGTAAACACGCTCATTCGCTCCAGCGGCGACCTTCGCTCGCGTTCAGCTTCGGAACATATTACAGGGGCTCACGTCGCCCCCCTCTCACGGCTTGGCCGTGAGAGACTCCCCTTCTCGCCCACTGTGTGGGCTGACTTCAAACCTCCTACTGACGCAAAAAACCAAG
>Ga0351899_1099_pt1 | contig 22610 bp, 23 predicted proteins | sample BONcelHT113001C6_FD_206833 | JGI IMG/M metagenome (GOLD analysis project Ga0351899, IMG submission 206833) | Enriched cells from coal bed in the Powder River Basin, Montana, United States - BONCAT cells T11 rep1 HSBNCT.T11.300.1.C6 ... | reverse complement strand
TCTCAATTTCACAAAGCGGTTCGCCTTGTACCTGCAAAGCAAGGGTTATAAGGCATATTGCCCGCCTGTTACCATTTCGGCACGAGATGAGTACGACTTTACGCCATACATATTCACCAATGCAGAGTTAGGGAGGCTGCTCGGATATTTTAGCAATATGAAACCTAGCCGCCAGTATCCCAATGGACATATTGTATTTCCCCTTCTGTTCAAAACGTTAATTTGTTGCGGTTTGCGAGCATCTGAAGCAGCCAAGCTTCGTGTAAAAAATGTCGATTTAGCAAACGGAATTTTAGGGATCCACGAAGCGAAAAATGACAAAAAGCGGTATGTGCCTCTGTCAAAGGGCCTGTGGGGGGACTTCGCAGAGTATTCCAAAGTCATCCATCATACGAGCAACCCGGATGATTATTTTTTCCCGAATGCTCGTAGAAATTTCCACCACACCAATATAATCTACGACAGATTCAGGGAGGCTTTGTGGTCTTGCGGTATTCAGCATAAAGGGCGAGGATACGGTCCTCGCGTGCATGACCTTCGGCACACCTTTGCAGTTCGATGCATGCAAAAATTCGAAAAGAGCAACGGTAATATTGTGGCTTCGCTACCATACCTTTCAGTGTATTTAGGGCATTACAACATGAGCAAAACCCAGGTATATTTGCGTTTGATTGCAGAAAATTACCCGGAATTTATTCAAAAGCAATGCGAGTATCTTGGGGATACCATTCCAACATGGGAGGTGCCTTATGAAAAGTAAAGACTTTTCGGCTCATCTGACTGAATTTTTAAGCCACTATTTACCTGAGCTTAAAAATGTCAGCAGCAATACAATCTCCTCGTATTGTGATACATTCCGCTTGTTTCTTGGGTACTGTCAGAACAATGCAGGCATGCGGATCGAAAAAATGTCCATGTCCGATCTTAAACCAGAGCTTGTAGGCAAATTTTTAGGATGGCTGGAAACTGAGCGTAATAACAGTATTGCCACACGAAATCAACGGCTTGGAGCAATCCATTCTTTCGTACAATATTTGCAGACGCAAGAGCCAATGTTGCTCCTGAATTTTCAACGGATACTCGCCATACCCGTAAAAAAGACTGTGCGCAAACAAATTAAGCCACTGACAAAAGAATCAATGGCTGTAATCCTGCGTCAACCAGACACTTCCACCGCCCGAGGAAGAAGGGATGCTACAATCTTGTGTTTCCTTTATGATACCGCCGCCCGCGTTCAGGAAATTTGTGATCTGCGCATTGAGGATATTCGCCTCGATCATCCTGCGAGTGTCCGAATACTTGGTAAAGGGCGCAAGTTGCGAACGATACCTTTAATGCCAGCCACTGTACAAAATCTAAAAAGCTATCTGACTGAGAATCATATGCTCAACCCGGAAAAGAACCATTTACCCTTGTTCACAAATCGGGATAGCAACCCTTTAACGCGTGCAGGGGTGGGTTATATTATCGACAAGTACGCTAAGTCGGCATCCGCATATGATCCAGCCATTCCGTCCAAAATCTCTCCGCACGTCTTGCGCCATACAAAAGCAATGCACGTTTATGAGGCTGGAAACAACCTTATTTATGTCCGCGACCTTTTAGGCCATGTCGATATAAAAACCACTGAAATCTATGCTCGTGCAAGCATCATCATGAAGCGTCAGGCACTAGAACAAGTGTCTGATTCACCGGTGCCGGAGATGCCATCCTGGCAGCAAAACAAAGATATGATGGCGTGGCTGAAAAGCTTTGGTGCTCAGAAAAGCTAATCCATTATGTAAAGCTATTTCTAAGAAAAGTCGCCATTTCCAGCATTACAATGCCTCGTAACACCATAATGACTACTGGTAGAGAAACCCCATTGCCCCAAAGTTTGAATTCGGCGGCATCCGAGTAGGGATTTTTTAGCCATTTAGTGATTTGGTTCCGGCTCTTTGGTTTTTCGGATACGCCCATGATCTTGCGATGCGTTTCAAGCACTTGCGTCCACCATGCGATTTCGTCCTCGGTGGGTGTTGGGGTTTCAAGCCCTGCGCACCAATCGTCCGGGAAACCTTGTAACTTTGCGCACTCCGCAGTGGTCAGCCTTCGCACGGTGTAGCGTTGTCTACCCACGATCGGCGGGTCTTTGTAGTCCCTTGCTTGCAGGCAGGGGGCCTGCTCGCGGCAAACCTGTGTGAAAGCGCCAGCAGTCATCGTGTAGGCAACAGATGCGCTATCCGCGTTGGGCATAGCGGATTGTGTGCATATAGCGATGCCGCCCTGGTTGCAGCTTGGGTTTCCGCCGCTCTGGTCAATCGTTCTGGCGGTTTTCGCTTCGTAGAAGCCGACGAGGGGATTACTTGATTTCATACCTTCGGAATCTATTGACCCGATACCGAAAGCAACGGGAGCATGGTCAATTACGACCGCAGTCTGGTTATCGCCAGCGTCCGCGCGCAGCGTGCCGGCGTGTTCCGCCCAGCAATGACCGCCTAAGCGGGAGGCTGCTCCCGGCTCGAAAGCGATTGCTGTTCCAGCGCGATCCGCAGGATATCCGGCAGCCGCTTTCCTCGCAAGGAAGCCCGGCGCAAAATCCCTTGACACGCCTTCGCGCTCAAATAGAATCTCGCCGGCACACTCGCTTCCAAAATCTGCGACAAGGTAGATACGCCGACGGCGTTGGGCAACGCCGAAGTATTGCGCGTCGACAGTGCGGTACGCCACGCTCCATCCGTTTCCCAGCAGAACGTCGGCGGCTGGCCATCCCTTCGGGTCAGGCGCAGGCACCTCGGCTTGCGGCTCGGCGGTTTGGACGACGGCGGTGAGGACAGCGCGGAAGTCCCTGCCTTTGTTTGAGGAGAACGCGCCGGGTACGTTTTCCCAGATGATGAACCGTGGAGATTTTCCATGCGTGGCGCTCCTCATTTCCCGTATGATCCGGATGGCTTCGTAAAAGAGTATAGATTGCTTGCCTTCCAGCCCCGTACGCTTTCCCGCGACAGACATGTCGGTGCATGGCGAGCCGAAGGTGATGATATCCACAGGGTCGATCTCAGCGCCGTTGATGCTGCGAATATCCCCTAAGTGTTGCATCCAAGGCAGGCGCTTTGTGGTGACGCGAATCGGGAAAGGTTCGATTTCGCTTGCCCAGAGGGGCAGGATGCCACTAAAAACGGCTCCGAGCGGAAACCCGCCGGAGCCGTCAAAAAGAGAACCGAGTGTGAGAACGTTATCCAACAGTATCCACCTCCACAGCGGAGAAGGGAATCATCTGCCCGTCGCGGGAGAGGTACACGTCCTTGTCCGTGCCCACCTGCTGGATGAAACGGCGAACGATCACATCGCAAAACTTCTCATCCAGTTCGGCCATGCGGCACACACGCCCGGTTTGCTCACAGGCAATGAGCGTCGAGCCGCTGCCCCCAAAGGGGTCCAGCACCACACAGCCTGTCATGGACGAGTTGACGATCGGGTAAGCCAAAAGCGGAATAGGCTTCATCGTGGGATGATCGCCATTCTTGCGGGGCTTGTCAAATTCCCAGATGGTGGACTGCTTACGGTCGGAGAACCAGGCGTGCTTGCCTGATTTTTTCCAACCAAACAGCACAGGCTCATGCTGCCACTGGTAGGGCGAGCGACCAAAAACGAGGCTCTGCTTTTTCCAGATGCACGTGCCCGACAGGTAGAATCCCGCTTCCGTGAAGGCTTTTCGAAAATTGAGCCCCTCGGTGTCTGCGTGGAACACATAGATGCTGGCATCCTGCGCCATGACCTTTTCCATCTGGGTAAAGGCATCCAGCAGGAATTGATAAAAAGCGTCCCCGGCCATGTGGTCATTTTTGATCTTTCCGGCGGCACCCTCGTAGTTGACATTGTAAGGCGGGTCCGTGACGACCAGATTGGCGGCCTTTCCTTCCATGAGCAGCGTATACGTTTCGGGTTTGGTGCTGTCGCCGCAAACCAGCTGATGGTTTCCCAGCAGCCACAGATCACCTGGCTTAGATAGCGTGGGTTTCTGGAGTTCCGCGTCGACATTGAAATCGTCATCCTTGGCGTTTTCCATGCCGCCCATGATCCTGTTCATTTCCGCGTCACTGAAACCCAGCAGGGAAAGGTCAAAGGCGTTGGCCTGCAGATCGGACAGTTCTACGCTGAGCATTTCATCGTCCCACCCGGCGTTGAGCGCCAGACGGTTGTCGGCGAGGATGTAGGCACGCTTCTGCGCGTCGGTCAAGTGCTCGGCAAAAACGCAGGGGATCTCTGAAATGCCTTCTTCCTTGGCGGCCATGACGCGTCCATGCCCCGCGATGATGTTGTAATCCTTGTCGATAATGCACGGGTTTACAAAGCCAAATTCCCTAAGGCTGGCACGCAGCTGTTTGATCTGCTCCTTGCTGTGGGTGCGGGCGTTGCGCGCATACGGGACCAGCTTATCGATGCTGACTTGTTCAAAACGCTCGGTGGTGTTCATCGCTTTCCCTTTCTGCTCGAGAGCAGGGCTTCCATGATATCGTCCTGCGGGTTACCCGCAAAGGCGGTGGTGCAGTTTTGCTTCACCACATCGAAAATCTCATACCAGAGTAGGTTTGCCTGCTTCTGAAACGACTGGCTCATCTGGACAAACGGACTGGCGATCGCGCCGCCCGTTGTGGGGTGCCTGCCCAGCAGGCCGTAGGCGCTGATTGCTTCCTCGCACTGAATGTAGCGTGCAAATGCCTGCGCGTAAGCTTCCACCAGCCGGGGGCTGATGAACTGGTCACAGGCGCGTTCTTTGAGCCAATGCCATGTTTCGATGAACAGCGTATCCGCGCCGAGCGGTTTGCCGTCCTTCTGATTGGCTCGGAGGTACTCGCTGGGTTCCGGCATATCTGTACCGGTCAGGACTGCTGGCGGAGGGATTAACGTGCCCGATAAAGCAGTGGAAGGTTTGAAGTCAGGCGCTTCCAACACGTTGGCAGCCTTGCCCGCCGTGATTTTCTCTGTGAGCGGCGTGGGCTTATCGCCCGCGCGCACACGCCTGCCGCCCCGGTTGGTTCCATCCTTGGCCACGCGCAGTACCTCCCTTCCTGCCTGGGTTAATAGGCCCTTTGAACCTAGATTATTTCGTGTGTGACCCAGGGCCCGTTCGCTGAACCATAAGTCGCAGAGGCAAAATACCCCCCTACCGCCCCCAGCGACCGCCCTCTCTGGCGGTGATCTCGGAGTGGCAGGAAGTGCAGAGCGACATGAGGTTCGTTTCATCGTGTGTGCCGCCCTGGGACAGCGGGACGATGTGGTGAACCTCCTGCGCTGGGTTGACAGAGCCACGCTCCTTACACCGCTCGCACAGTGGGTGGGCAGCAATGAAGCGGTCACGCACACGCTGCCATGCCCGGCCGTAGCGCTTCTTCACAGCAGGGTCGCGCTGGTAGCGTTCGTACCGCTGGGCTTCCCGCCTGGCGTGCTCCTCACAGAAGCGACCGTTTGTAAGCCGGGGACAACCGGGGTGAGAGCAGGGGCGCTCGGGTTTGCTGGGCATCAGGGCACCTCCGTGGGCATAGGAAAGGGCGCCTGCAGATCTCTCTGCGGCGCCCCGTGTATTCACTTTTACATCCTGATCATATCAAAAATTCAAGGGGTAATCAAGAGAACTATAGTGAACTACTGTGAACTCGCCCAGATTTATTTTTGAACTCATGCGATTTCCACGCCTTTCTCCTTTTCACACAGTAGCTGGCTCATGGATTGCAGGGCTTTGGCATGTAGCCTGTGTACCCAACGTACAGTACACGCTAAATCCGCTGCTATCTTCTCCCATGACTGGTAACAAAGATACCGTTTTTCCAACACAAGAATGCAGTCCGGATCGTCCAGTGCGGATATCTGCTTTCCGATCTCGAGTCTCAAGTTGAGCAGGGCATCGATCGACTGGTTCATTTCGTTCTCCGTTTCCATCAGCCGCAGGATGGTATCCTCCAGCGACGACACATTGCGGGTATGGGATACGCGCTCACTGCTTAAGGTGGTTGTCACTTTCTGCGCCAGGCTTCGGAGTGTGGCCATCTGTTCCAGCTTGCTACCGATCCGCTGATCCAGACGATGAGCCTGGCTCAAATACTCCTTCGCTGTCATTGCACGCCCCCCATTCCGCCCAAATCGGCTTTCAAGTCCCGAAGCAGCCTGCGTCCATCCAGCTCGCAGAGCACACCGAACCAATTCGAGCACAGGAAACGCTCAATGCGGCATATCTCGGATGCCTTGTCCAGTTCGTCAGGGTGCTTGATGGGTCGCCGGGTCAAACGGCGGTAATCATCTGTTGCTTGCAGGATAATGGCGTCTGCCAGCGCTCGCCAGCCGCTGCCAAGCATGGCGGAGCGTTTTTCGTATACCGGCTCCACATAGGAGCAGATTTCCGATCTATTCATCAGGGTCAACCTCCATCTGTTTCAAAATCGCGGCAACTTCTGCCGCTGAGGTGACTTTGAAGGCTTGTCCCTTTGCATTCTGGATTCTTGTAATCGTGTTTTCTTGCAATTTTGTGAGCTTGCCCGAAGGGGTTTTGACCTCGAAGGCCACAAACCGACCACGGTAGCACGCGATCACGTCCGGGATCCCGGCTGTGCCGTACATGCCGCCGTGTTCCTTCCAGGCGAAGCAGAAGGGGGTTTTCTTGAGATGCCGCAGGATGGCAGCCACGATATCACGCTCAAGCATGGGTCACCCTCCTGTAAGATTTTTCGGGTGTAATGCCGATTTCCAGAGGTTCACGTGTATACGCGCGCACACGCGCACGCACGCGCACATGCGCGAAACACTTTTCCTTACGTAGCTCTATTTTTACCACTTAACTACCTTACACCTTACAAGAGAGGAATCGTCGTTTCTCCAAATCCTGTGACATCACAGCGTTTCTGGAGAAGATCGTAGTTCAGGATGTGCGCCTGTTTCACGCGATCCACAAACCGAACAGTCTTGGAACCCAAATAGTATTCGGTTTGCCGCAGCTGGCGCAGAAATTCCTGCTTGGTCAAACGTTCGCCGTCGACAGCGTGATCCTTGACGTACTGCGTGTACAGGTCGTAGATATCCTTAATGTACAGCGCCAACTCCTTGCCTTCCTCGGACATGTGCACCAATTCCGCGCCCAGCTTCATACGGTCAAACACCTCGAGCGTCTGCTCAACCACAGTCTTGTTGCTTTCACCGCCGTCCAGCAGGTATTCATGAACACCAAAACCCAGGAACCGCGCGCATTCGACAAGGGAGATCGGAAACACCTGCTCCCACGAAAGCCCAAGGCGAGCGCAGAGCCGCTCCGTCAGCCGGAGGCCGCACATCACTGCCGCCAGATTTGCCAGGATACGCGATGGCAGGCTCGCGCTGAACAGGTTCTTGGCCTCGTGGTGCCATTGTGCAGCGTCCTCGGCGGAGATCGTGAGTGCAGTTTCCAACAACCCGCGTCCGAAACTTGCCAGTCGTTCAGGCTTTGCGACCACCCGCTGAAAAGCGTCACGCGCTACTGCGTCGGCGATGTCCTTTTTGGAAAACAACAATTCCAGCCCACGTTCCCGCACTGCCGCTTCATCCGGAGATTGCTCGCCCGCGATGACGAGCGGCGCCAGCAGTTGGTAGCTTACCTGCGTCTGGTCAGCACGCCCGCGCAACCCGGCGTGCCCATCATAGGTATCGCGCATGTGGTTGTACAGCGCGTTCAAGCGCAACCTGTCGATCTTGGAGGGTTTAAATTCATCCAATGCCTGCGGGATGCAGTTGCTGGATGCCGATTCCTTCATGAGGGTAAAGGAGGTGACCTGTGTGGAAGCGTTGACCTTGGAACGGGCAAAGATCGGCAGAATCACGCGTTCCAGTGTATTGGACTTGCCGCTTCCGGCTTCGCCGATCAGGAACAGATGGGGATACTTGATGTGCATCCGCCTGAGATGCTCCTTCAGGAAGCAGCCTGTGCACCAGGCGAGCACTGCGACTGTCTTGGCGGAGGCGTTGTAGCGGAGCAGATCGGTTCCAATTTCCTTCAGTATCGTTGCGTTGATCGGTTCGGCGCTGAGCAACTCTGTTTCCAGTCCTACATACTTCTCCGGCTGAACGATCGAATCCAGCGCCATGCCCTGATGATCCAGCGCTGCGTTGCCCGCTACAAAGACCCATTGTTCTTCTTGCAGTAGAAACCCGCAATGGTCAACGCCTGTTTTCTTAGCCCACGGGAGACCCGCCAGGTACCCTTTGAACAATTCCAGATCTCCGTCGCCGCCGGTGTAGCAAAGCTCAATCGTGCGTTTGTTGAGCACACCCTTGAAACGCTGCACATTGCTGAAATCCGCGCTCAGAAAGATCTGCCGGTGCTTTTCGCCGTGCTGGGTGATGAGGATACAGGTCATCAACGCCTCGTCTGCCGATTCGATCATCTCCAAAGGCTGCACGATAAAATTGGTGATCGGATACACTGCCTCCCCTTTGACCCGGTAGTATCGCCCGTTGCGTTCCAGAATCGCCGGTTCGCCCTCTGGAGAATAGGTTTCCTCGGTACGATCCAGCGCCTGCTGAATGGTTTCCGCGCCGTAGGTCGCACCATCGGCATGGTGGACAGTATCCCACTTTTCACGGAACAGCTTCGACTGCCGAAACAGCCGATCCATCTGCGTTGGGTCTTTGCCCGTCCAGAACGCCAGCGAACAACACAGGGCGAGATCGGCCTCGGATTGGCTGCCATAGGCGCCCTGCCACTGCCCGTCCCATAGGCTGCTGAAGCTCTCCGCGTTTTGCGCAGAACACGCTTTCTCCAAAACCTGTTCATCAGACAGCGAGTAGGAACGCAGCGCCTTGCTGGTCTTCGTTTTCCTTGCTGGCTTCTGTTTGGCGACGTAGGTTTCATGAATCCACGGCAGCGCTTCCGTACCGTCGGCAATTTCCGCAGGGGTATTCTCCAAACGGTACCCGGTCATGGTGAAGAAACGGCTGTGAGCATACATTTCCACACCGGTATCGGAGTTCTTGTTGCCCTTGGCAGTCATCGTGCCCCGGTAGAACAGGTGTAGGCCAGTACCTGAGGGCGACACCTCGGTGTAAGTGGGGTACCGCCTGATGATCTCGCTGGCGATCTGGTTAAGCGCGCCTTGTTCCACGCAATGGTCAATGTCTACGCCCACAACGCCGCCCTCCGCCGTGAACACAAAGCCCAGCCCCTTGTAGTGGTATTGCTGTTGGGCAACTTCAGCCTGTTCCAGCGCAACCCAGGACTTGGGATCGGTCGAGGAAGCCTTGCGTCCGGTCATGGGGTTATACGGTACCTTGCGGGCTTTCCCGCCTTTGGGATCTGGCTCCAAATGCCAGCAGACCCACTGAGGCAGAGCAGCTAACTCCTTGGGATAGTTCATATCGCCACCTCCTCGCAATTTTCGTTGAAATGCCGCACCGGGGTGCCGCGCAGCCTTGCCCGGTTGAGTTCCAGCTTCATACCCTCGCTGATTTGGTCACCGAAGTACCAGAGTTCGTGGCACTTGGTGAGCAGGATGAGTCCCATGTGCAGAGCCAGTTCTCGCGTCGGTTCTGTTTCCTCGCCCATAAACTGCGGGAACAACAAGTGCGGGGCAATGGGAAGGCGCTTCTGCGCGAGCGCGAATTGAGAATACTGTCGGGCGGCCTGTGTGTTTTGCTCCACATCGCCCTGATAGGGCGAGCAGATATACACCAGCGGCATATAGGGGCAGCGTTGCCGATACTCTCCCTGCTCAATTCTGGCCAGCGCCGCGCCGGCGGTGGGATCTGGGTATCCTTCGTGATTGCGGTACATCATGGCAGATTCTCCTTTCGGGGAAGCAAATTGTAGTGGTTCTTGAGCATCTGGTAGAGAAAGTAACGCCCGCGCTGCGTCCAGAGCAGCTGCTGATCCTTGTGGTGATTGCCATACAGGACGGTTTCCCAAGCCATGTACCCCTGCTGGGTGTACCGGGGCATGAGGCGCAACCCGTAGCTTGTGTCCGTGCAGATGGCGAGAGTTTTGAGCATCTCGGTGAAGTCACGCTCCGTCATGCCGTAATCGGCTGCGATGACCGCTGTGGGGAGCAAATCACCCCTGCGCAGTACCCGGTCGAAGAAGTCCAGCTTCGGGCGTATCGTTGCCGCCCAGCGGCGATGTTCAGCGGTTTGCCTTTCCAGATGCGCGCGTTTTGCCCGTTCCTGCTTGAGTTCCCGAAACACCCGGATGGCGTAGTCGGGGTCAGCCAGCAGGCGATCCGCCAGCGGTAAAGGGTTCAGTTTCATGTGTTGCTCCTCTCGATCTCAGTCATATGCCCGAAGTCGTTGCCGTACGCGGCCTCCGCCACGATGGGCACATCAAATTCGGGGAAGGGCTGCTGTTCCATGCAGGCGCGAATGAACGCCACAGCTTCGTCAAGTCGCTCGGTGGGCAGTTCAAACACCAGCTCATCATGGATCTGGAGCAGAGGCTTGAGCCAGGGACGCTGTGGCAACCCCGTCAGCAACCGCCCCAGGGCGAGCTTAAGAATATCCGCCGCCGTGCCTTGAATGGGGGTGTTGAGCGCGCATCGCTCTGCAAAGCTTTTGCGGCTCCAATCCTGCGAACGGATGCCGGGCAGGTAGCGCCTCCGCCCAAGGTGAGTCTGGGTGTACTGGGTGGAGAATGCCGCGATTTTCTCTTGCTCCTGCCACTTTGCCAGTTGGGGGTAGCCCGCTTTCAGGTTGGCGATAATATTCTCGCAATCGGCAAGCGTTGGATTCAGACCCGCTTTAAAACGTAGTGTCCGTTGCAACCCCGTTGGGAAAAGACCATAGAATACGCCAAAATTGACGTTTTTTGCGATGGTACGGCGCTCTTTGTATTCCGGCGCATTTTTATCCACCGCTTGCGCATACGGAATGGAAAAAATGACGCTGGTGGTCTGCGCGTGGATGTCGCCTCCGGTACGGTAGATTTTCAGCATTTTGGGATCTTTGCAGTAGAACGCGCCGACGCGCAGTTCAATCTGCGAAAAGTCGCAGCTCACCAACACATGCCCCTCGGGCGCCACGATGAAGGAGCGGATGCCCACCGGGTCGTTGGTCTTGCGAGGACAATTCTGCATGTTGGGATTGCGCGCGGCAAAGCGTCCCGTCGCGGTAGCCAGGGGCAGCAGCTCGGGGTGGATACGACCCGTGACGTCGTTGATGTGCTTAAGATAGCCCTCGACATAGGTATTTTTCAGTTTTGACCAGCGACGGTATTCCTGCACCAGCTCAAACAGGGGCACCAGTTCCGGCAGATGATCAGCGCACCACTGGGCGAGCATCACCATGACCTGATCATCCGCAGCCTCGGCATTTTTCTCCGTTGTTTTCAGAATGGGCAAGCCCAGGTCTTTGAACAGATAGTCCTTGAACGCTTTCGTTCCGGCGTTCGCGCCGATGTCCACGTCGCCGATCAGGTTGCGGATCTGCTCCCGCAGTTCTACAAGCCGATCCATGCACTCCACCTGCTTTCGGATCATCTTGGGGCGATCCATGAGCAGCCCGTTGTACTTCATGAGCCCGCAGAAGATGGCCGTGGGGCTTTCCACCTGTTCGACAAGGGCACGGTGCGCTGGGATGTAGGTATCAAACCAGGCGTTGAAGCGGTGGTACAGTTGCAGCGCGTAGTCACTGTCTGCGCAGGCGTAGCGTACAGTCTCCGGGGCATCAGGGGGCAATTCGTCAAAGAACCTGCCACCCGTGACCTCCTCGAATGTGGGAAGCTCTACGCCAAGCAGTTGTGGCACAAGGGTTTTCAGACCGCTGTCACCAAGCCCCCGAAATTCAAAGTCTCTCTTGAGTGTTAGTTGCGCTGCGGCGATGGTGTCGTAGCACGGCGGTTGTAACACGATGCCCAGCGCGTACAGGAACTGCGCCTCGAAAGCGAGGTTGTGTGCCACTTTGGTAACGTTGGTGTTCATCCACAGCGCCTCGCGCAGGTAAGGGATGACGAGCTCCGGGTCGGCGTTGCCACCGTCGAAATGCTGCAAAGGGATGTAGATGGCGCTGCCAACTTCAATAGACAAGCTGATGCCTACGATACATGCACGGTGGGGGTCAAGAGATGCCCTGGGGTCGGATCGGTACTGTAGCAGCGGCGCTGTCTCAAAGTCGAACGCGACCAGCGTGGCGCCCTGCAGGTAATTCTGGATTTCCAATAAATCCGTGATGCATTGGTATCCCATGGAATGCCTCCTTTCGGGAGGCGGAGGGCGTTGCCACCCTCCGCCGTGTTGTTCAGCCAAGCTGTCTGCGGAAACAGTCGCGACCCTGCGGAGTGACCAGCGTCTGCGTGCCGCCCCAGCCTGTTCGCTCGTTGACGCACTCCTTCACCGCGAACAACGTATCCACATGATCGGCGTAGGGCATGAGGTGCTGCTTCTTATCCCGGTACAGGTAGCCGTGCCCGATGAGATAATCGATGAAGCAGCGCTCCTTTACGCCCAGCTCCTTCGCGGTTTCGCGCAGGGTCAGGTTGACATCGTGGTCTACCAGCCGGTCGAAGTAGTCCGCTTTGGGAAGCAACTCGACATTCTTGGCGGCCAATGTGCGGTTTTTCTCCTGCAACAGTTTGAGCCGCTGAGCCAGCGCGATGAGTGTGTCGGGATCCTCCAGCACCTTGTGCAGGCGCTCTGGCGTCATGTACGCACCTTCCTGACGGATCGCGGGCAGTACCTCATGGGTGATCCAGCGACGGAAGGCTTGCGCTTCCGGTTTACGGCTGCCCAGAACCAACGCATACAAGCCAGGCTCGCTAACGATTGCCATGCTTTGCTTTCCGCCAAGGGTATCATTTAAAATGATACCCTTTTCGTCTTCCTCAAGCCGGGACACAGCTTGACTGATGTTGCCGACATCCAGTGCCCGACACACATCTGCCGCAACAAACCAGGGATCGCCATCGCGCATCACGACGCGAACCCGACCGAAGTGTTGGCTGGTAAAAACTTGAATGTTGTTCATGAAATGCTCCTTTCAAATTGGGCGGAGGGCGTTGCCACCCTCCGCCGGGGTGACTTTACTGCGGCGGTTGGGTCACCTCACCGGTTTCCGGGTCGATGATTTCGCCAGTTACGGCCTCCGCTTCGTAGCCCACATGGGTGGAACGCTGCTTCACATGCTCCGCCATGGCGGCGATACAGGGGATTTCCTCCGCAGTGAGCATCCGTGCCACGGCGAACTGTGCCTGGGAGTAGGCGATGCCGCCGGCATTGCTGACCTTTTTGAGCGAGAAGCGCGTTACAACACTCTGCGACTTCTTCCCCTTGGTAAGCAGCCGCTTGATGTACACTGCGAATTCCTTCATGGAGCCGGTGGGCAGCGTCAGCAGCAGCGGGATGATTTCGCCCTCGCGCAGGATGTAGATGCGGCGCTTGTTCTTACAGGCTTTGCCACCATTTTCCCCGGAGCCGAACTGATTGAGCGGGCAGGACGCGCATTCGCCGCCGGGATTGCCAACGCCGGTCACGCCGTCGTAGCTGCCGCAGTCGGGCGCGTTGTTGCCACCGGTGAACCGCTCGCGGTAGAGGCAGAATAGGGGGTGGTGGTACAGGATCACTCCGGTAAACTCCTTGACAACGTCGGTTTCGCCAGGCAGTGCGCCGGGCAGTTCGAACGTAGTGCCACCGGCAGAGGGAATGGTGACACGGTCGAAGGTGATGTCCATGCCGCCGAGCTCATCGCGCATAGCGTCGGCAAGGTTGAAATCCCGGAGTGCCGTGTAGCCTGTGGTTGTTATCATTTCGGTTTCGTTCATGATGTTTTCTCACTTTCTGTGTTATCGAGGCGCTTTGCGTACTCCCACGGTCGTTTTGTCAAACACGCTGATCAGCCCGCTGAGCCATTCGGGCAAGGCATCCTTGTTTGCCTCAATCTGCTCCTTAACGAACGCGGAGAGGCTATTGGCGTTAACGGTCTCGTAAACCAGATCGCCGAAGCCATTGGCTCGTAGCGCGTCATACAGCGCTTCTTTCTGCCCGGCCAACGCGCTGGCGCGGGTCTTGGTAGTCAAGCAGAACATGACGCCCGCACGGGTGAAATTCTGGGTTTCCGTTTCCGCCATGTGGTTGGCAAGGTGCCAGTCGGCGTTGTCGATGTCCATGTTGACCTGTTTGAGTTCCGCCTCCAGCGCATCTTTCTGATCCCGTAACGCTTTGAGCTTGTCAGCGAGTTCAAACATCTTTTCCTGCTGCATACATCCTCCTGTAGGGGTCGAAGGGGTTACGACCGGCGCGGCAGTCATCCACCAGCGTTTTAGCCAGATCGGCCTTATCCTTGAGGGCTTTGAGCACCTGCTCATCCACCGTACCCCTGGTCACGAGATGGATATAGGTGCATGGGTGACGTTGCCCGACACGGTGGATACGGGCTTTAGTCTGTTCGTAGTTGCTCATGGAGTAGTCCAGCGAGTAAAACACCATGGTGGAAGCAGCAGTTAGCGTGATGCCCAGCCCCGCTGTGGCGACTTGTCCGATGAACACCTGCACCGTGGGGTCGGTTTGGAACGTGGTCACCTGCGCTGCCCGGTCGGTCACGCCGCCGTGGATGATGGCGTAACGGATGCCTTTGCGCGTAAGCAGTTGTTCGATTGCCTGGATTTCGGGGATAAAGCGGGCAATGATCACCAGCTTCTGCCCATCCGCACTTTCGAGGATTTCTTCCATCGCATCCAGTTTGGCGGAGGATATCTGCGCTGGTCTGGGGTCATCGTCGCTGCCCAGAAAGCCCCCGGTAAGCTGTGACAGTCGCAGCAGGCGTGTCAGCACGTTGGTGACGGTGACCGCGCCGTCCTGTAGTTCGGTGTAGCTGTCCTTTACCAGCTGGCGGTAGGCGCGCAGCGCGGCGGGTTCCAGATCGACGCGCTGGATCACATCGGTCGTGTCGGGAAGGTCGAGGCATTCGGCCTTGGTCGCCCGGAAGGCGATGCTGTGCAGACGCTGGGTGAAATCGTCTTCCATGGCCTGCTTCATCACCGGGGTATATTTACCGTAGCCGGTCATGTCGAAGTAGCGGTTGCGGAAAAGGTAGAAGCTGCCGCCAAACACGCTGGGATCCGCGAACTTGTACTGGCTGAACACATCGATTGGCTTGTTGGTAATCAAGGTGCCGGTGAGCGCGAGGCGGTACTTGGCGGCTGCGCCCAATTTGTGCATGGTTTTACTGGCGCGAGCGCCGGAGGTCTTTATTTTGTGGCATTCGTCCGCGATGATGCAGTCGGGATGCCAGCGGAGCAGCTTGGTTTCCAGCCGCCACGCGGACTCGTAGTTCACCACCAGCACTTGCAGGGAAGAGCTGATGGCGCTGCGGATGGTTTCAGCCTTGTGCGCCAGCGAGCCAGTGAGCAATGTCACTTCGTAGCCGAAAGCTGCAAACTTCTGGAATTCCTCTTCCCAGACGCCCAAGATGGACAACGGCGCGATGATGAGCGCTTTTCGGATGCGGCGCTCCTTCCATAGCTGACCGACGATGGCAATGGAGGTCAAAGTCTTGCCCGTTCCCATTTCCATGAGAAGGGTTGCACCACCGCCATCCTCCAGACGTGTCAGAGCGACACCTGCCGCCTGACATTGGTGTTGGTAGAGGGTGGCGTTCACGGGGAAGCGGTTATCTGGTAACAATCATGGAGTACCTCCTATCTCGTTTGTTTTCATGGAGCCATACGCGGAAAGCAACTCACGCAGCACGCTTGACTGGCGTTCATCGCTGACCGCGAAAAACTCGGTGAGGACTTGCTGCTGTTCGCGGCTGAACAAGCGCTTGTGCGGATGGTACCAATCCGCCAGCCTTACGCAGCCTCCGTTTCCTCGCGTTGTTTCCAGGGGGTAATCGGCTGTGAGGGCGGTGATGTCCGTTCGGATGGTTCGCGTCGTCACGTGAAGCTCATCCGCGAGCGCGCGCATTATTACATAGCCCTGCTGTGGCGATCTGTCCGATGAACACCTGCACCGTGGGGTCGGTCTGGAAAGCAGTAACCTGTGCCGCCCGATCGGTCACGCCGCCATGGATGATGGCATAGCGGATGCCTTTGCGCGTGAGAAGCTGCTCAATCGCTTGTATTTCTAGGATAAAGCGGGCGATGATCACCAGCTTCTGCCCGTCAACGCTTTCGAGGATTTCTTCCAGCGCGTCGAGTTTGGCGGAGGATACCTGCTCCGGTCTGGGGTCATCGTCGCTGCCCAGGAAGCCTCCTGTGAGCTGGGACAGTCGCAGCAAGCGGGTCAGCACATTGGTGACGGTGACAGCGCCATCCTGCAATTCCGTATATCTGTCCTTGACTAGCTGGCGATATGCACGCAGGGCGGCGGGTTCCAGATCGACGCGCTGGATCACATCGGTTGTGTCGGGGAGGTCAAGACACTCGGCCTTGGTCGCGCGGAAAGCGATGCTGTGCAGGCGCCCTGTGAACTCGGCTTCCATAGCCTGCTTCATTACCGGTGTGTATTTGCCATACCCGACCATATCAAAATAGCGATTGCGAAAGAGGTAGAAGCTGCCACCAAACACACTTGGATCCGCGAACTTGTACTGGCTGAACACGTCAATGGGCTTGTTGGTGATCACGGTGCCGGTGAGCGCGAGGCGGTACTTGGCGGCTGCCCCTAGCTTGTGCATGGTTTTACTGGCGCGAGTGCCCGATGTCTTAATCTTGTGGCATTCGTCCGCGATGATGCAGTCAGGATGCCAGCGGAGCAGTTCCGTTTCCAGGCGCCATGCGGATTCGTAGTTCACTACCAACACCTGCAAGGAAGGCCCAGACGCACTTCGGATAGTTACAGCCTTGTGCGCCAGCGAGCCAATGAGCAGGGTCATTTCATAGCCAAAGGCTGCGAACTTCTGGAACTCCTCCTCCCATACGCCCAAGATGGATAGCGGCGCGACGATGAGCACCCTGTGGATTCGTCGCTCCTTCCACAGCTGCCCAACGATGGCAATCGAGGTCAAACTCTTGCCAGTCCCCATTTCCATGAGGAGGGCGAATCCACCGCCATCCTCCAGACGTGTCAGAGCGACATCTGCCGCCAGACATTGGTGTTGGTAGAGAATAGCGTTCACGGGGAATTGGTTATCTGGTAACAATCATGGAGTACCTCCTATCTCATTAGGTTTCAGGGAGCCATACGCGGAAAGCAACTCACGCAGCACGCGTGCCTGACGTGCATCGCTGACCACGACCAGTTCGGTTAAGACTTGCTGCTGTTCCCTGCTGAACAGGCGCTTGTGCGGATGGTACCAATCCGCAAGCCTTACGCAGCCGTTGTTCCCTTGCTGGGTTTCCAGAGGATAATCGACCATGAGCGTGAGAATATCCCGACGGATCGTACTGACGGATACGCCCAACTCCAACGCTAGATTGGGAGCCGTTTCGCTACGTCGCGCAACAAGAATTCGGAGGACTTCAGCACGACGTTCGCTCGCTCCCACGGTCGATCACCTCCTTTCACTTGGCTCTGGTAGCATCGTATCGGTCAAACTATGCAGGTAATGACCAGTTTGAAAAATTTCTTTGGAGAAAATAAAAAGCCGGATGAATGGAGGCAGTGGTTATCACTGTCTCAGCATTCATCCGGCTATTTGGTCACTCGTCGCATTCCACGGCACGGAGCCTTTGCTCGGTATGAAAGAGTATTCAGCTGGCGGGCGTTACGGCTCTTTGCGCTGCCGTAGCGGGACTCCCACCGCTTTGTAGGTGAATGGACGGTTTATCGGCCTCACCTTGAGGCGAAGCGTCGCCTCTCTGGTACATCGAACGGTCACCACTTGGTGACAACTGGGGCATTTTAAAGTGATCGCAACCTGCTCCCCCGGTAACTCGGATATATCGAAAACTCGCTTTCCGCACAGTGGGCATCTCATCTTATGGCAACTCAACGTTTGTTCCCTCACCCATATGCGCCTCCTATTCAAATAAAAAATTTCGTGTTCGCACTTTGTTCCCGTTAACAGAATTTACCATGTTACATGTGTGATTCAAACGATGTGACATCAGGGTAGATGCGATGGTCATCGCGCATCTCCCTTGATTGCTCGCTTGAAATGACAAGAGCTTATCACCACAGAAGTACCGTGTCAACGGGAACAACGAGATATTTTTCTGATTCAAATATTTTTCGATGTTCGCGTATACACCACGTTCAAGCCGTGTTATACTTGCGCCGAATACAGGAGGTGCGCTATGAAGAATTTGGTAGATAGGGAGATTCAAACCACAGGCGAGCTGCATACGATTCGAATCAGCAAGCCATCGCGCTATAAGACGGACTGGCAGCCGAGCCTGGGACATAACCTGCGGGCAACCCGCGAGCGTTTGGGCTTGCAGCAGCTGGACGTCGCCGCACATCTGAAAATAACCAGCGCGTCGGTCAGCAACTGGGAGAAGGACGCGAATTTCCCGGATATCGCTACGTTGTGTAAGCTATGCAAGCTCTATGATATCTCGTCAGACGAATTGCTCGGCGTCACCACCACGACCTACCGCAGCCTGTCTATGACGGAGCGCCAGCTGATCGAGCAGTACCGCAAACTCGACCCGCACGGTTTGCAGATGGTTTCCAGCGTCATGAAGATGGAAATGGATCGCCTTCAGGCCGATGTGCAGCGTAAAGCCAGAAAGATCGTTCAGCTTCGTGATTATTTTGTGCCCGCTTCCGCTGGCATCGGCGAATACTTACCCGAGGGCGACAATTACCAGTGGCTTGAGGTGTATGAAACCCCGGAAACCGCCTCCGCCGATATGGTTGTGCATGTATCTGGCGACAGTATGCGGCCTACACTCAAAGATGGGGATCGGCTGCTGATCCAGCAGACCGAGAGCCTCGCCATTGGCGAGCTGGGCGTGTTCATGGTCAACGGGGACAGCTTTGTTAAGGAACTGGGGAAGGGTTGCCTGGTTTCACACAACCGCAAGTACCGTGACATCCGCTTCTCCGACTGTGATGATATTCGTTGCGTAGGTCGTGTGCTGGGGCTGCTGGACGAAAGCGACATTGCCGTCGTCTGAGGGTGGATTGTTGAACTTATAGCCTTCGTTATCAACATCCGATTGAAAACGTGTGTTTTGTGTACGCTTTTTCGAATGTGCATCATAAGGAGGGATTGGATGCTCCGACCAGATACTTCATACGGGTCAACGCGACACCGCATCTATACGTATGTTTTGTCGTATCAGGAGCGGGAGCACCATGCCCCCAGCGTGCGGGATATCTGTCTGGGTATCGGTCTTAAATCCACCTCCACGGTACAGGGACACATCGACCGCATGATTCGAGATGGCCTACTGACCAGGCTGGACGGACGATGCCGCACATTATGGGCCAAGCCCGGAGTGTTAGCCATCGAAAGGGGTAAAATCGATGGACAGAGTGATTCTGCACTGTGACGCCAACAAGTATTACGCTTCTGTCGAGATTCTGGACAACCCGGCGCTGCGCCCCTACCCGGTTGCGGTCTGCGGCAGCCAGGAGGATCGGCACGGTATCGTGCTCACGGCCAACGCTATCGCCAAAGGGTTCGGGATCCAGACCGGCATGGCTAACTGGCAAGCAAAGCAATTATGTCCAAACCTGATCATCCTGCATCCGCGATACGAGCGGTACCTGCACTTTTCACGGTTGATGCGCAATATCTATCTGGAATACTCTGATCGTGTAGAAGCGTTCGGGCTGGACGAGAACTGGGTCGATCTCAGCAATCCTGGTGTCAGCATAGAGGATGGGGAACGGATTGCCAACGCTATCCGAAACCGCGTGCGGGAGGAACTGGGGCTGACGATCTCCGTAGGCGTAAGCTTTAACAAGATATTCGCCAAGCTAGGCTCGGATCTCAAGAAACCGGACGCGACCACGGTCATCCGCAGGGACGATTTCAAGGAAAAGGTATGGCCGCTGCCGGTATCTGAGCTTTTATATGTCGGCCGGCAGACTACCAAGAAATATTCAGATATCAACATCCGGACGATCGGCGATCTGGCGAGTTTTGATTCGGGCTGCCTGCGTAGCAAGTTTGGCAAGACCGCCGATATGCTACAGTCCTATGCGCGCGGGGTGGATATGACCCCGGTCATGCCTGTCAGCGAGTCCATGGCCATAAAGAGCATCGGGAACTCGACCACTGCACCCAGCGACATTGAGAACCGGGATGATGCGCTTTGCATTGTGACCATACTGGCCGAGTGCGTAGCCATGCGGCTTCGGGAACATGGGTTTCGCAGCCGGAACATCAGCATCGCGGTGAGGAATGTGATCCAGTATACGGACGGAAACAACCGAATCACCACCTCGCTGGATTGGCACTCCTGCCAGCATATGCTGGGGACATCCACCAATCTGGCGGTGGACATCATCCGCGAGGCAATGAAGCTTTTTGACGCGCGATACGCGAGGATGTATCCGTTTCGGGGTCTGGGCATCAGTTGCGGGACGCTGGTGGCGGAGAGAGTGCCTGTACAGATGGATCTGTTCGGTAGCGCGGAAAAGCAAGCCCGGATGGAGCAGCTGGAGCGCAATGTCGATATGCTGCGCAATCGGTTTGGCAACAACATCGTGCAAAAGGGTATCGTGTTGATCGACCGCAAGGCGGCAATGCTGGATCCGAAGGCAGATCATACTATTCACCCCGTGGCGATGTATGGCATGTGAAGAAGGAAGGTGACCCATCATGGCGATGCAGAACCAGGCGCCCAATTCCGCGCCCGTGCCTACCACGCACAAGGATTATGTGACAGTGGTCGCCAGACATGAGCTTGGGGGACGCATTCGGCCTGTTGCCTATCAGCTGCCAGACGGAGCTCCGGTGAAGATCGACAACATTACCGATGAGCGGCAGGCTGCCAGTTTGAAATCCGGCGGGCAGGGGACGCGCTATACCTGCAAGGTGACTGTGGACGAGGTTCAATCGGATGTATACCTGTTCCATGACGAGGAGCTTTGGTTTATGGAGGCGATTCAGGCGCAAGGTTCGACTCCAGGCGCGGAGTCTGCGCATGTACAGTTGCGCAAGGCTCGGCGGGAGGCGGGGTTATCGCAGAATGAGGTGGCACGGCGGTTGGGGATGGATGTGTTGGAGTATTGCAGATTGGAGTGCGGATGTGATATTGCATCAGAGAGGCTCTATCGATACCTTGATAGTATAGCAAAAAATACAGGCACTCACTCTTCAAATTTCTCGGAAAAAAAGCCTTGAAGAAACGCACTAACTCGGTCGCCCAGTTGATCGCTGCTGTTTGGACAAGGCTGCAACCGTGTTGCCCAAGATCTACCAGGATGAACACAATCCCACTGTGGCATCATCCCGTTATATCGTCCTTTTCCAGGATCGTGATTACCAAAACCATCCAGAACAATGTTCCAGACAGGTCTGAACCGCTCAATGAGCATAGATTCCGCAAGGGGTATCCAAATGTCATCCACTATTAAGAATCGGCAACGAAAATCATCCAAAAGCAGATTATCCGTAGCGTTGATCGACTCGGCATGTTCAGCGAGACGTTTATATAGAGCTTGTCCATGTTCAACTTCCATGCCAAGCCCACCTTTTCGCGCGCCAGCCGGAACGGCTTTCCCAACATATATCGGGCATCGGAACTGGTCATCTTGATTCACTTCGGACAATTGTCTGTAAGCAGAAAAAGAGCCTGTATAATACAGGGCGTAAACACCTGCGCCTACAAAGGGATTCGGAGGTAGATTTTGTGGTGCTGTAGAAAGCAAAGCTTCAGCAACGCTTTCGCCCAGATGCCTTTTATCTAGAGGGTTAAAGGGTTTGACCTCAGGATTGCTTGACACGATGCTGTTCCATCCTTTCCATCTGTTTGATGACTGACTCGCCTATGATGCTTGCGAGCCTTACCGGAACTGCATTGCCGATCTGTCGCATACTCTCTGTCCACGATCCACTGAAAAGGTAATCATCAGGGAACGTTTGTATCCTGGCGCTTTCACGAACAGTATAGTACCGCAACGTCCCATCATCCAGCAAAAGCGTATTCTCGCCACCCGGCACGCCATGAGCACCGGCTTTTATGGTTTTAGAAGGTTCATCTAGGACGCTTCCCGAATGGCCCGAATATGGCCTGGCACCATCACGAAACTCATGATTTGGATACAGCAATGTATTGGCAGTCCTTGGGTCTGGTAAGTCAAATATTGCATCTCTAACTGTTCGCCAGCGTTTTTTATGTGATGACCTTTCAGAGAGCAGGGTACGGTTACGATCGGATAAGACTGTCTCAGGTCTGTTTCTCTTCGAAACACGATGTTCATCCCAGTACGATCCATCTACAAATTTCGCGTATTGAAGAGCATCCTTGCTGTGTGTTGGATCCGGGAATGACCATTTAGCGTCCAAATCGCTGCGAAACCCTACGATTACAACCCGATGTCGCATTTGAGGGATTCCGTAATCTGCTGCATTCAATAGCCTAAAGACCACATTGTACTCTAGTCCTCGCGGCAAACTGGATGTGTGGTATGCTTCCAGCATTTGCAGATGTTCCATCCAATCCATATTATCGTGCGCGATCACCTCAGGGTGAGCTAATTGCAGTAGGATATAATTAAAATAAGAACTAAAGGATTTTCTCAACAAACCCTTCACATTCTCGAAAATGAAACCCAATGGCTTTAGCTCTC
>Ga0351899_1098_pt1 | contig 22706 bp, 20 predicted proteins | sample BONcelHT113001C6_FD_206833 | JGI IMG/M metagenome (GOLD analysis project Ga0351899, IMG submission 206833) | Enriched cells from coal bed in the Powder River Basin, Montana, United States - BONCAT cells T11 rep1 HSBNCT.T11.300.1.C6 ... | reverse complement strand
GTGGAGGTTTGGCTACGGAAAACCTGCTGCTTCCCGGCATGTTGGTAGACAGCCACGCCATCTACCATATGATGGTGGAGTATGCACCCCCAATACGTGACTTCGAGCTCGAAACACGGTATGACCTGCAATGGATCTACCCGGATGTACAGATGGTCATGCCCTTTCAGGATGGAAGCTGCCTAACCCTCTACAAAGATCCTGAAAAAACGGCGCAGTCAATACGACAGTTTTCAGAGAAGGACGCAGAATCATTTCTCAACTTTGCCAAGATCTCCGATGAAGCAATGGATCTTTTCCTTGCCCCGGCAAGCTATGTAAACCCTATGCCAAGCCTTGAGCAGGTGGCAAAGCTCGAAACCCATCCGACAACAAAGTGGGATGACGAGTTGACTGGATACACACCAAAACAGATCGTTGATGCCTGGTTCGAGCACGACAAGGTCCGGGCGCTCATGCTCTATTGCGCCACAATGTGGGGTCTTGATTATGATCTTGAAGGCCTGGGATATCTCGTGCCTCTCATGATAAACCGTGGTTGGCATTTCCGGCTTTCCCACATGGGTTCCCACCACGTGGCTCACCTCCTCGGGAAATACATCGCCGAAGAAGGGGGGAGGGTTATCAGCGGCTGCGTGATTAAACGGATCATTATTGAGAATAATGAGGCGAAAGGAGTGGAACTGGAAGATGGTACAATACTGAAGGCAAAACATTTCGTCTGCAGTGCATTGAACCCCCACCAGACATTCTATGAATACGTGGGCAAGCAATATCTTCCCCCTGAAATGATCACGAGGCTAGACCAGTGGGAATACTCAGATATGAGCTTCTTCACAGTCCATCTTGCATTGACTGAGAAACCGCATTTTAAGATCTTCGACAAGCATCCTGAGGTTGAAAACGCCCTCATCTATGTCGTGGGATACGAAAGCGAGCAAGATATTGTTAATCACTTGGATGCATCAAAGAGGGGGGAACTCCATGATGGTGGTTTCAACTGTTGCTTCCCTTCCATCCATGACCCGATTCGTATGCATCGTCAGAAAGACAGCTTTGTAAAACACATAGGCCTTATGACCATGGAATGTGCGCCATACAATTTGAAGGACGGGGGCGCATTGGCATGGAACAGAATGAGGAGGCCCTATGCGGAACGGTGCAAAAAGACCCTGGAAAAGTATGCCCCAAACATGAACAAAAACACAATCGTATGGGACTACATCGGCACACCCCTTGATACGGAGAATAAATTCCCGGATATGAAACAGGGATGTTTCAAACAGGGTGCATACCTTCCTTTGCAAATGGGTTACATGAGGCCTAATGAATTCTGCTGTCAGCATGATACTCCGATAAAGAAACTTTACGTAGGCGGATCGTCCACCCACTCAGGCGGCATGATTACCTTCGGTCCTGGCTTCAATGCTGCAGAAAAGATCGCCGAGGATCTTGGTATTCAGAAATGGTGGCCCGAGGCACGGGGTGTGAAAGAAGCCAAAGAACTCGGACTCTTTTAAGGAGGATACCATGTTTGTAAGATCAACTGGCTTAGGACGAACTTTATTAACAGGAAGAATTGGGAAAGTAGTGACCACGACCATCGTTCCCTCGACCCTGGAAGAAGCGGCCAATGGCTCCAAGGAACCGATGAGATTGCTAATGGAGATGGAAATCCTGCACCCGGTTCACTGGACTGTCAGGGCCTTTCTTGATCCGCCTGATTTACGAGAACTGATCAAGAAGATCATTACCAATCCGGGACTAATCATGAACGGTATAAAGTTTCTCTTTATGAAGGGTCCAAAATATGACGTGCCGGGAGCACATGGAGAGGCGCCAAAAGCAACTGGCCCTGGGCCTGCTGCCCCGCCAAAGGCAGCTGCTCCTGCAGCAGGGATGACCCCAAAAGGGCCTCCACCAATACCAACAAGAAAATGAAGCGAAGTGTAATGAAGATAGAGAACAAGGAGGGAAATAAATATGCCAGATAGAAGATACGATGCAGTGATAGTTGGAGGCGGACACCATGCGACAATCATAGCTTGTTATCTTGCCAGGGCAGGGCTTAAGACGGCTATGTTCGAAAGATGGCATGAGATGGGTGGTGGGGCCTGCGGTGAAGAACTGCCGGTGCCTGGCTTCATCCAGAATGTGTGTGCACACTTTACACGGTTTTACACGAACCCGGCTTACACGGACTTTGATTTGAGAGACCATGGGTTAGTGTATCTTTTTCCGGAGAATAATGAAGCATGGATTTATCCCAATGGTGAATACATCTTGGGTAAAACTATCTTCCCTGTGGTTGATAAATTGACGGGAAGGGCGGAGTTTGATGAAAAGGCAGCTCAGTATACAATCGATCAGGTAAGAAAGATCAATAAAGATGACGGTGACACTGTTGAGGAAATCATACGGAGGTACAAAAACAGGTGGAGGAATGAGTGGGGCAAGTACCGTTTTACAGGACCCGCAGAGTGGCCTGATGGGCCTGATCCACTAGAGGCACTTGCTGACGACCCCAAGGACGGGATACCTCCGGATATCGCCTTCGGGACAGTGGGCCATATCGCTACGACGCTCTTCAAGAGCCCGGAAATGCAGACCTTTTACCTGAGGGCTATTCAGACATCGACTGGCTTCTTCCCACAGGACAGACCTGGCCCGTACTGGCACATCCACGCCTTGGGTCTTATCCTGTCCATGGATGCTGCAGCAATAGTGACCGGTGGAACCCACAGCATTACGCACGCACTGCTCAGGGCCTTTGAACAGTATGGCGGAGAATTTTTTGTCCTGAACGAGGTGAAGAAGGTACTTGTTGACAACAATAAGGCCTATGGCATTGAGCTGCTCAGCGGTGAGAAGATAATGGCCGATATCGTGGTCAGCGATCTGAATACTGAGTTGACCATGGACGTTGCCGGCAAGGAAAACTGGCCTCCGGAGGTTTGGGCAAAAGGTCAGAAACTGAAAGATAAACCCGCCGCCCTTTACGATGACAAGGGCTACGAAAGGACCCAACTCTTTTGGGGTAATGTTGCACTTATGGAGGCGCCAAAGTATCCACAAAATGAGCAGCTTGGGCTTGTTCCACGATTGTATTTCGGTGAAGCAGACCCCGAGTACTTCTTGAGCGGTAAATATCAACAGGAACGGTGGGCGCAGGGTATTGCAAATAAGTTGTACCTTCTTGTCGCGCCAGACGTCCAATGGGACAAAACCAGGGCACCCGCAGGAAGGTTTGCCGCCCTTGTCGAGGAGTTCACGTGTCCCTGGAGAAACTTCAGCGAGCGCGACTGGCTGAGGATGAAGAAGGAGATCGAATTTAAGTTTATCGAGGAGTGGGGTAAATACGCTCCTAACGTTAACATGGACAATTTCATTGCTGCATGGATTGCCACACCTGACGATGTGGTCAACAGAAATCCCACCATGCCTCAGGGCGGGTGGGGTGCGCTTGACGCCCATTATGAGTGTTCCGGGAGAAACAGACCAATGCCAGAGCTTGCTGGACAGCGTATGCCCATTAAGAATTACTATTTGTGCTCTTCGGCATGCCATCCCGCACACGGTATCGGTCGTGGCAGCAGTTACAATTGCTATAAACTAATAGCACAGGACTTCAATCTCAAATACAAACCTTGGGAGGAGCGTGGCTGGTAGGAATGAAACCTCATCCGGAATGTGGGGCCTGCCTTGTTCACTGGGTATTTGAGAGGGCGGCGCCACATACCCCTGATGTAGAAATTGCCCGACTCGTAAGAAGCATTGTCGGGATTCTTGTTCACGATGTTTCACCCGTGGCGAACTTGGGTTCTCTATGCAACAGCACGGTTCATAAGGTTTTCGAGTTTACGCAAGGGCTTGCGGAGCACTATGAGAAGCTAAAGGAAGCAAGTAACGAAAATGCAAAGAAAATCCTGCCGGAGGCCATGGAGTATATCAGGCTAGGAAAAACGCCAAATGACCGGTTTGCCAGGGCATGCATGCTTGCCGCCGCAGCCAATGTGGCTCCCCTCAATGCCCCTTCAAGTCCTTACACATTTCAGGAGATACGGGACCTCATAAATCATGGGATTGACACAGCTATGATTGACGATCTTCTCGGGTTTATCAAAGAGTCCCGTCATGTACTCTACGTGACAGATAATGCAGGTGAAATTGGGTTTGACTCCCTCGTCATACAACAAGTCAGGGAGTTGGGACCCAAGGTGACACTGGTTGTGAAAAAACAAATTTTTTTTGAGGATGCCACAATGCATGATGCCAATGCTTTTGGCCTTAATAACCTGGCGGACGAGGTAGTTACCGTACCTGGCTTTATGGTTCCTCATGACATGGATCCTTCATTGGCAGCCTTGTTCGAATCGAGTGATTTTATAATAGCCAAGGGGACTGGAAGCTATGAGGCTTTACACGGTGAAATCGGTTCGAAGAAAGCTGCCTTTATGCTTAAGGTCAAGTGTAAGCCGATTGCACGAGAATTAGGAATTGATGAAGGGGGGGTAATCGTTAAGCTCCAATAGTAATAAGGCAGGGTTAAAGGATTAAAGGACAAGGATTAATAACTAGCACGCTCTCGTGTGAGAAGGTAAGGCTCAGTCCCGCTTGGCGGATGAAGGGGCGACGTAAGCCCCAATAAATAGAAACATATGAGATTGTAAGTTCAGCGAAAGGAGGTATCACGATGGTAAATCTAAAGGGAAAGGTCGCAATCGTTACAGGTGGCGCTAAGGGTCTTGGAAGGGCTTTTTGTGAAGGACTTGCCCGGGAAGGAGCAAAGGTCCTTGCAGTTACTCGTAAAGACATACAGGGGTTGGAAGAAACCATAAAATCAGTTAGGTCCCTTGGGGCCGAGGGAGAATACCTGCAGATTGATGTTACATCCAAGGCCGATTGTGATAAAATGGTAAAATTTGCTATTGACAGATTCGGAAAAATTGATATTCTGATTAATAACGCAGCTGTGTATTTTGGTCTTGAGCGCAGGCCTTTTTATGAGATCGGCGAGGATGAGTGGGACCAAGCTATGAATGTGAACGTTAAAGGTTCGTGGCTCGCCACCATCGCAGTGTTTCCTTATATGAAACAGGCAGGCAAGGGCAAGGTCGTTAATATGACGTCAGAGGTCTTTTTTACAGGGTCCACAGGGTTTGTGCATTACGTGGCAACAAAAGGCGCTGTCATTGGACTGACGAGGGCTCTTGCCATCGAACTCGGGCCGCATAATATCTGCATTAATGCTATTGCCCCCGGTTTTACAGATACTGAAGCAAGCAGAACTATTGCCTCTGTAGAAAAATACGATACATCCAAAACGCCTCTCAGACGGGTAGGTAAGGCGGAAGACATTGTGGGAGCTACGCTATTTCTGTGTTCTGATGATGCTGACTTCATCACCGGACAGACCGTCCTTGTGGATGGTGGAAGAGCGATGCACTAGGGGAGATTTGTTCCACCACATCAAATAAAAAAAGGGGGTAGTTTTATGAAGATCTATGATTGCGTTCCGGGTTTAGAGTTTGATGAAGTTGCGGATTTTGAGATATCACCTGCATGGTTTCAGGATGCTACGCACTCAGTCCCGCCATGGACGCCTATGTTCGGCTGGTTCTGGGTCAACTTCTGCCGTCATGGTATGCAGTACGGCGCCGAAAAACTCTCTTTACCCACAGTAAAAGGATGGGACTGGCGGTTTAAAGACGGAGGCGGCTACCTGGCCTTGCTCATTGTTCAAGACCCTAACGAGAGAAAGGCAAGAGAGGAGCGATTCAGGGTTGCCATAAAGCCCTTTCTCGATGATTTCACCGGTATGTGGAAAGGTTTTGTAAATGAGATTGTGGGTAAATACGACAAACTGAAAGCACTCAATCTGGAAACAGCTACAAACATAGAACTTCTCGAGAACTTTGAAGAGACAATAAATACATGCAGGCGCATGTGGGAAATTCACATGTACATGATGTATGGTGTCTACACGGCGTTCGTGCTCTTTGAACAGATGACCAAGCAGCTCCTGGGTTTTGATGACTCAAGTCCACAATTCCACAAGCTCATGAGTGGTTTTGATAACAAGTGCTTCCAGGTGGACAAGGGCCTCTTTGATCTGGCTAAGCTGGCTGATAGCATGGGACTGAAAGATATGTTTCTTTCTACCGAGGCGGCAAATATGAAAACTGCCCTCTTGCAGTCTCCGAAGGGAAAGGAATTTCTCAAGACATTCGACGATTTCATGGAAAAGGAAGCAGGATGGCGATTGGAAAGGATGGCAGAGATTAATGTCCCTACATGGCTTGAGGAACCTTCTCCTGCTTTCGCCGTGATCAAAATGGCCCTTGAGAAGGGAATGAGTTACAACCTCGATGAAGACAGGAAGAAACTTGAGGCCGAGAGAATCGCTACCGAAAAGGAGATCCTTGCGAAGATAGCCCCTGAACAGAGAGGTTGGTTCCAGACAATCATGAAACTTGCGCAGGACAGCTCCTGGTTCAGTGAAGAGCACAACCACTACCTCGACCTTTACGCCCATGCTCTGGTCAGACGGAGCGTCATGGGTGTGGGTGCACGGTTTGCTAAGGAAGGTGCAATTGATACCCGGGATGACATCCTGTTTCTGATCCCCGATGAGGTGAGGAGAGCAGGGATCAATCCAGGCATGTTCAATCTCCGCCCCCTCGTGGAGCGAAGAAAAGCAGATTGGAAGCAATGGTGCGCACAGCCCCCTGTGCCCGCATTTATGAAAGAGGGCTTTACTTTCGAAGACGCCATGGGAGGGTTAGTGGGGTCTATGGACCCGATTGCCCTGAAGGTGGTCGTGGGCTCGATGCCTGTGGCAAGACCTGAACTCAAGGCTGACCTCTTCGGCGTGTGCGGGTCCCCGGGTACCATAGAAGGAACTGTGAAGGTTGTCTGGACAGAGGCAGAACTATCCAAAATTGTAAAAGGAGATATTATGGTAGCGCCTACCACCTCTCCAAGCTGGACCCCTGTCTTTTCAATCCTGGGAGGTGTTATTGTCGATAGAGGCGCGAGCCTTTCCCACGCTGCAATCGTCGGCAGGGAATATGGCATACCCGTTGTGATGAACACATTTCAAGGTACGACGGTCTTGAAGGACGGGATGAGGATTAGGCTGGATGCAAATATGGGTGCTATTTATATTCTCGATAAGTAATCTGTGAAGGAAATGGACAAATGCCCTCCCCAAGATTCCCGTTTCGTCTCAGGGTAGGCTTGGGGAGGGACATAATGAGTTTCTGAGGAGAACATATATGGACATGGATTGCAAGGAAATCTTTTGGCTTGATGAGCTGTCCAAAGAATACAATGACATGGTGGGTAAGAAATGTGCCAACCTTGGTGAACTTGTCAAAATTGGACTTCGTGTTCCCTATGGATTTGCCCTTTCCGTTAAGGCCTATGAAACCTTTATGGAAGAAACAGGGTTAAAGGAGAAGGTGTCTCAGATAGTTGAAAAAGAGATCAACGCTGGACTTGACGTGGACAAAGAGATTGGAAGAATGATAGAGATGAGCGCGAAAATAAGGGAAGCCATCGAGGCAGCCGATATGCCGCCCGGCTTGGCAGGACATATTACCGAATATTATGCCGAGCTGCAGAAGAAGACAGATATTCCTGATGTTCCCTGCGCAGTGCGTTCAAGCGGAGCGGTGAGCATGCCTGGTCAGATGGAAACCTACCTGAATGTAAGAGGAACGTCGGAGATCATCAGAAATGTAAAAAAGGTTTGGGCAAGCGCTTTTACAACAAGGGCCATCGTCTTTAGAATACAAAACAAAATGGCTATTTCATGGGCGCCTATTGGAATTGCTGTGATTATGATGATCGAGGCAAAAAGTGCTGGCGTCATACTAACAGTCTTGCCTAGCGCTGGCGATCTTGATCGGGCTATAGTTGAGGGCAATTTCGGTCTTGGGGAAAGCGTTGTGAGCGGGGAAATTACCCCTGATTCTTTCATCATACACAAGAATGACATGTGTATTGAATCAAGGAGCGTTGCAGAGAAGACAAAAATGGTTGCCTATGCCGACTGCGGAACAGGAGTCCAGGATATCCCTGAAAACCTTAAAAATACTACTTGCCTTGATGATAATGAGATACTCGAAATAGTGAGAATTGCCAAAGACGTTGAAAAACATTTCGGTGCTCCCCAGGATATGGAATGGGTCATTGATCAGAGATTCTCCTTCCCGGAGAACATTTTCTGGGTTCAGGCCAGGGGGGCAAAGTATACAAAAAAAGAGGCGGGAAAGGATGAGGAATACGTCATTGACCTTATGCTCCAGCTGTTTAGAAAATAGGAGGTATTATGGCCATACTCTTTGCACAACACTGGGATGTAGTTGAAAACGTTGAAAAGAAATATGAGGAGTTTATTCTCGGCAAATATATTCCCACGTATCAAAAAACGGGTTTGAGGATTACCGGTGCATATTACGTGGTAGTTGGTGCCGGCCCACGTATCATAGGCGTATCTACCACAGAGGATCCCCTTGTTTTTCAAAAGGCCATTACATCAGATGAGTATTCAGATCTTATGGAAGAACTCTTTCCTTTGATCAGAAATTATAATAGCAGGTTGTACAAATCGTATGGGCCGATCAAAATTGACAAATATGAAATGCAGTTTGATGTGTGGAAATTTAATCAGTACTTTAATATTCTCCCTGGGATGGAAAAGGATTATCGGAAGTTTCTTGAAGAGGAATTTATTCCCAGAATGGAACGAGTCGGTATACGAGTAACCAATATATGGAAGGTGGTCATCGGTTCCGGGCCCTTTGTCCTTGTGGAGGGAACAGGTCATAGGATAGAAGATCTTGCCAGGGCAATTGCCACGGACGACTACCGGGCCCTTACAAGGACCCTCAAATCAAAATATGTTTCAGATTACCAGAGTAAAATACTTGCTCCCACCAAAAGGGTGGAAATCCCCTATCTGATTAAGGGTATTACATCCAAACTTTAGGTCGACGGAGGGGAGGTTCGAAGAGACAATACTACCATTCGATACGTAGTCGTTGGAAATCATCATGGGGAGTGAGCCCCGGGAGCCTGGGTAAATTACGTCATTAAGCGTCGATTTATCAATCATAAATTGCCTTGCAAAAGGGTAAACTAATACGTTATAGATATTTTGACTAAACATTTATAGCGAATGAGCTGAAAGCTTTAGAGGCTATAACCAGATTCAATGATGCAGTGATCAGAGTTTTGGCCCCGGCACCTATCGAATTTGGTGTAAGTTTTTTGCATTTAGGGGGGGATGACCGAGACCCTCTGAAGAATTCAGGCCTAAAATATATCAGTTCACAATCCTGATCAATTGGCGCAGCGTGCGTCATTTTCAGGAAGAAAATATGAAGGAGGATGACTCGATGACCAAAAATGCAAGTATTTACTGGAATCCGATCATGGAGACGATGCCCCGTGAAAAGCTCCGGGAACTTCAGGTCAAAAAATTCAAACGGATTTTTGAATGGGCATACAAGAACTCACCCTTTTACAAAAAGCTCTATAAGGATGCTGGTATGGAACCCGGAGATATCAAGACGTATGACGATATCAAAAAGGTGCCCAAGACCGATAAGGGTATGCTGAGGGATGTCCAGAACAGGCCTCCATTTCCTTACGGCGACATGCTTGCTGTTCCTTTGCAGGATGTGACAGAGTTCAGGCAGACAAGCGGCACCACCGGCACACCGGTTTACCAGGCTGACACTTGGCAGGACTGGGAATGGTGGGCTGAATGCTGGGCATACATTCTCTATGCCCAGGGTTACAGGGATACGGACCGTATGTTTATCCCTTTTGGCTACAATATATTCGTTGCCTTCTGGGCTGCTCATTATGCAGCAGAAAAACTTGGCTGCGAGGTAGTCCCGGGTGGTGTCCTTGACACAGAGGCACGGATCATGAAAATGCAGGAACTCAAGTGTACAGCCTTCGGAGCTACCCCAACCTATGTGCTCGGTATGGCTGATACTGCGCGGAAAATTGGTATTGACCCAAGGTCCATAGGAATTCAGCGAATCACCTGTGCCGGTGAGCCAGGTGCCTCTATACCCACCACGAAGAAGCGTATTGAAGAAGCGTGGGGCGCAAAGGTATATGACCATATAGGTGCAACTGAGATAGGTGCCTGGTCTTATATGTGCACTGCACAGAGAGGTCTCCATATCAACGAGGCTTTCTTCCTAGTGGAGATTGAAGATACTGAAACCGGCGAGATTATAGAAGATCCTATGAAGAATGGCAAAATGGTTATCACTGCTTTTGACCGTCAAGCGAAGCCATGCATTCGTTTTGATTCAAAAGACGTGATTCGTTGGGCCGATTACAACTGCGAGTGTGGCCGTACCTTCAGGTCTATAGATGGTGGTGTTGTCGGCAGGGCTGATGATATAACGAAGGTGAAGGGTGTTCTCTTGGCACCGACAGCTATCGAGGAAGTGGTGAGAAGTTTCAGTGAATTGAGCGATGAATATGAGGTCATAGTTACCAAGAAAGGTGACATTGACGATATCATGCTGAAGATTGAGATTAAGCCAGGATTTGAAAAACGGGAAGCCGAAATTCTGAACCGGTTGAAAGATCAACTCAGGGTCAAGACAAACCTCGGATATAAGATAGAGATCCATCCCTATGAAAGTCTGCCACGGTATGCACTCAAAGCAAAGAGATTTAAAGACCTGAGACCACACTAAGACGAGGAGGACACTGTCATGGCAAAAAAATATAAAATAGATGAAATCGACGCAAAGATTCAGGAGATAAAAAAGGCTGCCAAGGAGATTGAAAAGCTTGGAGGTGACATTGAGGCTGTTAAGAAAAACCTTGTCAGGCTCCGCGCGAGCGCCAAGATGCTTGAACTGAATATATCTGACGCCAAACTTGTTATGTAAATGAGACTCCCGGATCTTCCGGTCCTTCGCCACTAATCGTTGATGGATATCTGACGATTAGTGGCGTTAAAGGTCTGGAGGGTCCGGGATATGGTTTTTTGTTTAATTGAAATAACCTTTCAAAACGCTGCAATCGTTATAACCATTTCTTTCGCTGGAGCCTTCAAGCGACCTACGCTGCATACGACGTAAGCTTCTTCACATGACTGCCGTGAGAGGCAGTGTTTCCTGATCGCTCGTATCGGTTTAATTGCGGGTTGGAATGAGATCTGGTTTATGCTGACGCTGTTTTGAAAAGTTGAGAAGCAGCACTTACGATTACCTTGGCGAATTCAGGATCTTCCATGTTGGCATTCACTTCGATAATTTCAATCTCCTTCCTTAACGAGCGTCGCAGCTCTGTGACGAATATTGCATCTTGCTGAGGATCATAGGTAGGGCTGCCGGGTGAGTCAACAGAAGACCACCCCTTGAGGGGCACCATGATCTTTACCGGGCCCGTTGATCTGTTCAACTTTTCTGCAAATACCGTTGCGACTTCCCGCAGTTCTTTGGAAGTCATACGAATCCATGTCCGAAATGCATCGAGATTATACTTTCTCCGTTCCCGGTGTTCAGGTTTAGCCATTGATCTTGAAGGGGTAATATGGTTTACGCCGCACATGGATATGACCTGGGGCATACCCAACTTTCCGGCATTTTCCAGACGGCCTGGGCCGGCATCCCGCATAAACTTGTAAAGATGCTCACCCACGCCTCCGGGCGCGAGGTCGATAACACCCAGAAATTGTCCAGCACCAATCATACCCTCCATCGCCTGATCACCAATTCCGTTAGCATGAAATCCGATCACCTGGTAGCCTTCTTGCTCAAGCGCAAGCTGGACAGACCGTGCGCACTTTTCACATGGGCTCATCATGGTCATAGCAACCGCCCTTTTTTTATCTATGACAGGCGGGACAATAGGTCCACGGACCATCCCAAGAAGGGCAAAGGCGGCTCTTTCAAGGATGTTCCTGACAAGATCGGAGAGGCCGAAGATCTCGATCACAGAATGAAAAAGAATAATGTCGCTCGTTTTTATGAACTGGTTGGAAAGGCCTGGTTGAGCGGCTGCAGACGATACCATGACTTTTGGGAGTCCGAAGGGAAGGTTTTGTAAAACCTCTGTAATCATCAGGGTGCCAGTGCACCCGCCTATGCCTATTATGCCGAAAACCTTGCCCTCATTCACCAGCCTTTGTGTGATGTTGGTTGCTCCATTGATCATGCACATCATGTTTGAGCTCATATCTCTTGAGTGGTTCACTTCATCCAGACTGCATCCGCCGGCTTTGGCTGCTTCACTGGCGGAAATATCAGATTCTGAAACTCGGTCTCCGTATCTCATGGAGAGATCCATCAGAAGAGGTTCAGCGCCAAGGCCCTTGAGCGTGTCCCTTAGATAGAGGGCCTCTTGTCCCTTGGTGTCCATCGTGGCAATGATAAGGAGATTGCGTGTTATTGTTTCAGATATTTCCAAGAGGCTGAGGCCTTTCGTATTTGATCTAGAGGGAGGTCATCAAAAAAGCCGCGATCCTGAATATACTCGACGTTCGGTTTTCCATCGATGGTAGAAAGTGGCAGAAGTGCATCGTTTTGTCCGTCAAACTCCACTGGCGCAATACCTGCTTTCTTACAATATTCAAGGTCGTAGGTAGGCGTTACCTTAACCCATCGGCCATTCACATAAAGATCACTTAGGCCATGACAGGGAAAAACATTGCTCCCTCGCTTCTCAGCGAGAGAACGTGCAATGTGATGAATCCTTATTTCTGCAAACCTGAGACGAGCAGGGATGCTCGCTGCACGGGCTAATGCCACTAGCAGCACCGCCTTTTGGACGCAATAGCCTTCGCCCTTTGTCAGCACGTGACTTGCCTTGAAGTCCGAATCGGTAGATCTTGGAGAATAGACGTTATATCTTATTTTGTCTCTTACGAAATAGAAGATGCGTTGTATTTTTTCGTGTGCCCCATCAATATTTGCAGTCAGCGCCCGGGACTTCTCCTGTATGATACCTTCATCACAGTCAATGAAAAAAGTAGGCCCTAAGAAGTCGCTTTTGTCCACGGCATCTGTTTAATCGTCTACCAGCGTCAGGCAATTCGGAGCACACCATTGCACGCACTGAGGATTGGGGGGATCGCCGCAGAAATCGCATTTCAGCGGTATACCAGTATCCGGTTCTTTATATACCGATTTTGAGGGACACGATGCACGACAAGTGACACATTCGTCAATCTCAATCCCCTCGACCATCCGGGTACCCTTTGAATTGCAGGCAGCTTCTGTATAGGGGCCCGCGATAACGGGAAAGCAGAACTCTTCGCCCACGTATACTCTTATCCGCGAACGCCAGGGGTTGACGCTTCCCGTGTGCGCCAGAGAGCAAATAACTTCGCACTGTTTACAGCCTGTACATACCTTGTGATCTATCTTGATCCTCATTATATCACCCCGGCTCCCTCTTTTTCCAATGCCAGCTCCTTGAGCTTCTCCTTGGTTGGTACCCCGCTCTTATCCCATCCTCTCATCTGATAGTACTCAGGCAGCAGCTTGTCAAGGACTACCACACGGTTTTTCACGCGAGGTTCCTTAAGTATTCTCGGTGGCAGCGTGTCATCCTTCCCGGTAATGCCTGCTTTCATATTGAAGAGTCGTTCAAGATTCCAGATTCTCTCTCCCAGCCGCTCGAGACCCTCCGGTGTATAAGTATTACCGGTTACATAGGTAAGCCACTGGGACAATTTTTCTCCCCAAAGCGGACCGTGGTAAATAATCCAGCACAGCACACCTGAATCAGCAGCTGCAAGATAATCCTGGTCTTTTTTTGTGAACTCCACAAAGTATGCAGGGTCTTTTCTGCCCTCATAAAATGGCATCGTTGACTTAGTGTGGGCCCCCCCCGTATTACAGGTGGCGTACTGGAGACCCAAAGCGTCAAGTGCCTGCGGGTGCCAGGCGGGTATCCCCATACCCTTTATCCCCATGAATAGCTCGGGGTGACCGTATTTTGCTCCAAAAGTCACGCCACCCTGGGCCATGAGATCCCCGACACCTTCCCGGTGTGCAATCTCCTTAAGAAGCTTGAACATATTCTTGTTTCCGAATTCCAGGGGATAGCCAAGGTCCTTCTCGGGAAGATAACCTTCCTCAAAGAGTTCCATAGCGCAGGAGACCATTGCTCCCGTCGTAATGGTATCCATGCCAAGCTCGTTGCAGAGATAATTGGCCCGGCATATGTCCTCCATGTCTCCGAGACCGCAGTTCGATCCCACGAGGGCCATTGTCTCGTGCTCAGGACCTTTTGCGGTCAACGGGTATTCGGGATCCTTTATACGGCTCCGCTTACTGCAGCCGAATGGACAGGAAAAACACGCCTCGTCACGGACGCGGATGAGGTCACGAATAACCTCAGGATCTTCATACTTCACGAATTCTGCGAAATACCCTTCCTTGAAATTGAATGCAGCCTGGGTTTTGCTCGCATTGGCCCGGCCAGGAAGCCCCCAGGTACCGTATCTCCGGCGCTTATAAAGCTCACCATTATCCCGCCCTTCCTGATAGAATTCCATGACCGCCTTTCGGAAACCGTCCGCATCGGCTATGTTGACCTGTCCTGTCCCAAGTGCGGCCACAGCCTTGAGGTTTTTTGAACCCATGACTGCTCCGAGACCCGAGCGGCCTGCGGCCCGTCCGCCATCAGACATGATGCAGGCAAATCTTACCAGCTTTTCCCCTGCAGGACCTATATTGGCAATACCCATGGAGTTGAGCGCCCAATTATCCAGTTCATATTTTACCTTCATCTCCGCCCGGATTGACTTTTCTGTCTCAGAAGAGATTTTTCCCCAGAGGTGGCCAGCAGGGTTTATCTCCACTCGGTCATTATTAATACTTATATAAACAGGCTCGGGTGATTTGCCCTCAATGATAACGAGGTCGTACCCTGCATACTTCAGGTTGGCGCCGAAGTAGCCGCCGCAGCATGGACTCGAGACACAGTTGCTAAGGGGGGACTTGGCGGAAACTATGAAACGACTCGCTGCCGGCGCGCCACTACCCGTTAAGGGACCAGTGGCAAAGATTAGTTTATTTGCAGGGCTCAGGGCATCGATCTGTGGGTCGATTTCGTCGAATAGAATCCTGTCGCACATACCCCGGCCGCCGATGTAATCTCGCATCAGATCAACAGGTAGGGCCTCGGTGCGACATGTACCTCCCGAAAGATCTATCCTAAGGATTTTTCCTTGCCAACCAAACATAATGCTCCTCCTTTAGAAATGGGCCTCTCCCGTCAATTTGGACAATTCCGATTGTGAGAAAACCGGCCCGTCGCTGCAGACATACTTGCTTCCCACGTTGCAGCGACCACACTTTCCTATGCCGCACTTCATCCTCATCTCCAGAGAGAAAAGAATATCTTCATCATTGAATCCCAGGTCTTTGAGAACAGGTAAGGTAAACTTCATCATCACAGGTGGTCCGCACACCACGGCAAAGGTGTTCTTTGGGCTTGGCGCCACAGCCCTTGTGATATTGGGAACCAGTCCAACATGACCCTTCCATCCATCCGCCTCCTGGTCCACCGTAAGATGCAGGTTGAGGTCGTGCCGCTTACCCCATGCAGCCAGGTCGGCTTTGTAGAGAAGAAGACCAGGTTTTCTCGCCCCGTAGATAATTGTAAGGTTCTTAAAGGCCTGCCTGTTCTGATCATGAAGGATATAGTTCGTGAGAGACCGAAGGGTAGAGAACCCAAACCCTCCGCCGATGAGGAGGAGGTTCTTCTCCTTGAACGCATCAAGAGGATAGCCGTTTCCCAGGGGCCCACGGACGCCTACAATATCTCCCTTCTTCAAGTTGTGGAGCGCCCCTGTGACGACACCGATGGTGCTCACGCTGAATTCGAGGTGATCCGGTATAGTAGGGGTGGAAGCCATACCGAAGGGTGCCTCGCCTTTGCCGAAAACGGAGACCTCGGCGAACTGACCCGGCACGTAAGCGAAACGCTTTCTATCTTCCTCGCTGACAAAAGCAAGAACAAACGTCTTTATCTTCCGATCCTCTGTTTCGAGGATGACATTCTCTATTCTCATAAGAAAGGGGACATAGGGATTTTCCATCACTTAGCCTCGCGTGCAGAAATTTTTTGAATGACCTCCCGGATGTCTAGGTTAACTGGGCATTCGGTAACGCACCGGCCGCACCCAACACATCCCGACAGATTCCCGTTCTGTGGAAGGTAACACAACTTATGCATGATCCTTTGCCTAAACCGCTCTTTCGATGAAGGCCGTGGATTGACTCCAGAAGCCTGGTGTGTGAAAAGCGGGAACTGGCAAGAGTCCCAGATTCTGATCCTCTCTCCTGTCGATTGCCCGGTCTCGTCCAAGATATCAAAGCAGTGACATGTTGGGCAGAGATAGGTGCAGATGCCGCATCCGAGACAGGACTCGGTGATGTCATCCCAGATAGGGTCGTCGAAAAGGGTCTCCAGATGTTTCTCGAGACCTTCTCCGATCGCGGCTTGTGCCAGGACCGCCTGGTTCATAGATTTCTCAGCTTCTTTCTCGACAAGGTCCGCCCGGGCAAGGGCCTCTTTATCAATCTTCTGAAAGGCTTTGTTCTTAAGCAAAGTCTTACCTTTTGGGCTTCCTGCCTTGACAAGGTATTGATCGCCAAGGTCCAAAAGGAGAAGGTCAGATCCTTCCGCTGAGCATGGACCTCCGCCCATGGCAAGACAGAAACACTTCGGATCAGGCTTGTCGCACGCCACACCAATGACCACTGTCTTTTCCCTTTTGTCGCAATAATAAGGGTCTTTCAGGGAACCACCGAAAACTTTGTCGAGGAGGAGGAGTCCTCGTGCATCACAGGGACGGACCCCGAAGAGGACAAGGCCTCTTCCCTCCGCTGAAGGTGCGTCGATTTCCACGACTTTTTCTCCATGGCAATAGGCAAAGAGCCTTTCAGTTTGTGGAAAGAGGGCATTTTTTGCAGAGTTCATTGTGTTTCCACGGTCCAGGGAGATATCGTTGACCGATTCGATACGGTCTAAAAGGCGCAGGTCATTCTTTTTTACAGGCCCGAAAACAACATGGTCATTAAGGAGGCTCTCAATAAAGCCTTCCAATCGTTCCTTCTTCAAGAGTTTTGTATCGCCTTTACTCATGGCTCCACCATAAATGGCTCAGGATCGTCAAGGCGGAAGGTAGCCAGTGGAGCGACCTCGTCAAGGCTGCATCCGGCTTCGTGATGAAAGAGGTCTATCACGTCCTTCTGGAGTTTCCTGTTTAGTTTTCGAATATCCACTCCCATGGGGCAAGCCTGCTCGCATGCTCCGCAGGCTACACAACGCCCAGCAAGATGAAAGGCTCGGACGAGGTGAAAGATTATTGTATCCGAGAGGCCCGTTGACTTGCCAACCCATTGAGGTTGGGTGGCGTCCACAAAGCATTCAGGACAATAACACATGGGACAAGCATTCCGGCAGGCATAGCACCGTATGCACTTACTCGTCTCCTGGACAAGGTATGCCCAACGCTCTTCACGGTCAAGGGCGCTGAAGGCATCCACGTCGGAGAAGGCATCAATAGCTTCTTGCGGACCAGGCGGTTGTCCCAAGAGCACGTCGTAGACAACAGGTGTGGGGTGAGTACAGGCCTTGCAGTGTTCGAAGAGATACTCTTTACGGTCGAGGATCTTTTCAGAATCCGCTGTCCTCACGACCAGGCTCCCCTCCTTCTCTTCGGCTTCTACGATCAATTCGTGGCCCATTTCCGCCTCTATCCGGCGCCGATCAATCATGCCCTCGCATGGAACACCAATAATAACCAGTTGGTCTCTCGTGATCTGGTTTTCCTTAATCAATTCCACCAGGGCGCGGCTGTCACATCCCTTGGCTACAATGGCCACTTTTCCTTTTCTTTTCGGAAGATATCGAGCTACGTTGGTTTCGCAGAATCCGCTCCAGACGAGTCGTTCAATATCCTTTTCTTTCCTGATGAAACATGGTCGGCTCCGCAGTGGTAGGCTTCCAGGCTCAAAACCGATAACCACCTGGGCTTTCCCGTCCCGCAGGAGTCCACGGGCAGCTTCTCTGATTTCATGGGTGAGTTGAGACATCCAATAAACCTCCGGGGACTTTTTTCAGCAATTTGTTTGCTGGTCCCAGCGCCCTAACACGGGCAGTTACCTCCTCGACTACCTTCGCGAAACGGACCCCTTCTGATGCCGATACCCAACTGAACTGAACTCTGCCTTCTTCGAGGCCCATATGTTCAAGGAGACTCTTGAGGAGGGCAAACTTCCTTCTCGCGCTATAATTTCCGGTCAAGTAGTGGCACTCACCAGGATGGCACCCGCTTACCAGGACCCCATCTGCTCCCTTTTGGAGGCTTGCAAGGATAAAGAGTGGATCGATCCTTCCTGAGCAGGGCACTCTGATGATCCGTATACTGGGGGGATACTGGATCCTGCTTGTGCCCGCGAGGTCAGCCCCCGCATAGCTGCACCAGTTACAGAGAAAGGCAACTATCTTTGGTTCCCATTGACCCGATTCTATCATTCGTCACATCCTATACGGCCCGGATTGCGGACCACGTCTGCTCATCGCTTACACCGCCGAGATCCATGGCCCCGCTCCTGCAGGAGGAAACGCAGACGCCGCAACCCTTACAAAGGGCTTCGTTAACGAGCGCTATGCCGTCTTCCCCACGAGAGATAGCCTGATATGGGCAAACCGTCCAGCAAACCCCGCACCCGCTGCATTTGCTCGGCTGAACCCTGCTGACCGGTCCTCCGGCTGTTAGCTCTTCCTTGGCAAGGATCGTCATGGCCCGGGAGGCTGCTGCCTCGGCCTGTGCGATACTCTCGTCGATGAACTTTGGATTGTGTGCCGTGCCGCACATAAAGATGCCATCGGTTGAAAAATCGACGGGTCGGAGCTTCATGTGAGCTTCCATGAAGAAACCGTCTTCATTCAGAGGCACTTTGAGGAGTCGGGAGAGGGGTCGGTTGCCCTCAGGTGGGATCGATGCAGAGGCCAGGCAGACCATGTCGGCGTCTATCTCTATCCGCTGACCGAGGATAGGTTCTGTCGCGGTGAGCCTCAAAAATGCCTTACCGTTCTCTTCTGTGGCTCGGATGTCCGGTTTATCGTCCACTTCATATCGGATAAATATTACCCCTTGGTCGGATGCTTTTTTGTAATAGTCCTCTTTAAATCCATAGGTCCTGATGTCCCTATAGAGGACATAGACATCCATATCTGGATTTAACTCTTTCAGCTTGAGGGCATTCTTCACAGAGTGGCTACAGCAGACCCGGCTGCAATATGGTCTCTCTTCATCTCTGGAGCCCACGCACTGGATAAAAACTGCCCCATTCCACCCCTTGACTACATCACTGTCAGTCTGAATCAACTCGTCAAGCTCCAGCAGCGTTTTTACACGGTTATCCTCGCCGTAGAGATATGCAGTCCATGGTTTTAACTCTTCAGCTCCCGTGGCTACGAGGATCACGCCGTGGCTGATCTCTTTGAGGGTACCTGCCGGACCTGTCTTTACCACGGAGAGGAAGTTTCCCACGTATCCGGTGCAGTTGACCAACTCAGCGCTGGTAGTCACGTGAATGAACTGGTTGGTAGTGACATCTTCAATCAGCCCCTCCACAAAACCCTTTATATCTTCGCCTTCGAGTGTCTCTGGTATCTTCCTGGCTAGACCACCCAAGGTATCACTCTTTTCGATGAGATGAACCTCAATACCCTGACCGGCGAGACTCAGGGCTGCCTTCATACCTGCAATACCTCCCCCGATGACGAGGGCGGACCGGATGACGTTATAAGAAATCCGGTAAAGTGGCTCCAGAAGGACCGCCCGTGCCGCAGCTATGCGCAACAGGTCTTTTGCCTTCTCTGTCGCTGTTGCCTTCTCTGTCATGTGGACCAGAGAACATTGTTCTCTGATATTGGCGAACTCGAAAAGGTAGGGGTTGAGCCCGGCCTCGCAAAGAGCATTCTGGAAGACGGGCTCATGCGTTCTGGGTGTGCATGCGGCTACCACAACCCGATTAAGTCCTTCTTTTTTTATAGTTTCTACCATATGACTTACCGAATCGACAGAACAGGCAAAGGTTTCTTCCACAGAGTGGACGATGCCCGGGAGTCCCTTTGCATACTCGACTACCTTGGGTACATCTACTATACGAGCGATATTTGTACCACAATCACACACAAAGATTCCTACTCGCGGTGGTTCTCCTCTGATGTCACGCTCCTCGGGATAGACCTTCTCCTCTACCATTGTTCCCCGTTGTTCATAAAGGAGCTGTGATGCCAGCGAAGCAGCACCGCTTGCCATAGTTACCGTGTCAGGGATATCCATGGGGGCGTGAAAGACACCACATGCAAAGACTCCCTTTCGGGAGGTTTCCATGGGTGAAAAAGCCGGACTTTCACAGAACCCGTGTTTATTCAACCCGATTGAGAGTTTTTGGGCCAGTTCTCGGTTGCTTGCCGTCGGACTCAATCCAATGGAGAGGACAACCAGGTCAAACTGCTCGTCCTTCACTTCGCTTCCGTTGATACGATACCGGAGTACAACGTTTCCTGTTTCCGGACGCTGCTCGAGAATGGAGGCTTTACTCCATATATAACGAACACCAGGCATGGCTTTGGCTCTCTCGTAAAACCGTTCGAATCCTTTGCCATAGGCACGGATATCGTTGTGAAGTATCGCTACTTCGATTTCAGGGTGGTGTTCCTTCGAGAGAATAACCTGCTTTGTAGCATACATGCAGCAGACAGCAGAACAGTACGAACAGTTCGAGGTCTCGTCGCGCGATCCGACGCATTGAATCCAGGCAATCCTGTGAGGCACCTTCCCATCAGAGGGACGAAGGAGCTCCCCGCCATTCGGTCCGGAAGCACTGATCATGCGTTCGAACTCCAGGCTTGTGACCACGTTCGAGAATCGGTGATATCCATACTGGGTCTGAGAGAGGGGATCAAAAGGATCGTATCCGGGCGCCAGGATGATACTTCCGACCTCAACGGCCGTCCTCTTTGGCTCCATCTTGAAATTGATTGCCTTGCTCCTGCACGTGGGCACGCAGATCTGGCATATTTTTCTTTGTAGAAACAAACAGTTGGTAGCATCAACTACGGAAGCGGCTGGCACTGCCTGAGGGAAGTGAATATGAATACACTTTTTCTTTGCGAGATTTTCGTTATAGACATCGGGGACATAGATCGGGCAGTACTCGGCGCAAATACCACATCCCGTGCACTTTTCTTCATCTACATAGCGGGGTTCCCCGTAGAGATGGACCTGGAAATTTCCCGCTTCACCTTCTACGCCCTCAACCTGGGTATTCGTCATGATCGTTATGTTAGGGTTTTCGGCGCATTCTATAAACTTCGGGGAGAGAATACACATGGAACAGTCATTGGTCGGGAATGTTTTATCGAGCTGGGCCATCTTACCACCGATGGCAGGCCCCTTATCGATAAGGAAGACCTTAAACCCTGCCGCGGCCGCATCGAGCGCGGCCTGTATACCGCCCACGCCGGCTCCCACTACCATGACCGCCCCTATTTTTTCATGGGTTACGGGAATCTCAGTCACAATGTTCTCATCAGGCATAATCTCTCCTGCTCTCATCCTCTATCAGACAAATAAAGCATCTACAAAACTTCATTAACAATCTCCGAAATATCCATGACCTTAAGCACATCTTCCTTCCCCATAGTCAGGACACTGTCCTTGAAGTTGAGAATGCAGTAAGGACAAGCCGTTGCAAGGACTTCAGCCCCCAGATCAAGGGCCTGTTCCACCAGGGTGTCTGAAAAGCGCTCTCCTTTTTTTGTCTCCATCCAAATCCTTGCGCCGCCACCTCCGCAGCAGAGGCTATTCTCTCTGGCGTTCATCTCGTCAACAAGGGTGAGGTCGGGAATACTTTCCAGGACGCTGCGTGGTTCGTCATAAATTCCTTTGTGACGTCCCAGGTAACAGGGATCGTGATAGACGACGGTTTTTGGAAACGACTTTTTGAATGTTAGTCGGCCTTTACCGAGAAGCCGGGCCAGGTATTGGGTAAAGTGGATCACGTTGAAGGTCCCCCCCAACGCAGGGTACTCGTCTTTGAAAGTCCCATAGCAATGGGGTGATGTGACGACTATCTCTTTGACTCCAGATTCATGAATTGCCTTGATATTGTTTGCTGCAAGGCTCTCAAAAAGCGAGTAGTTTCCTGCTTTTCGAACACTCTCGCCGCAACAACTTTCTTGGACCCCGAGAATGCCAAACTTTGCTCCGGTTTCTTTCAATATTCTGGAAGTGGCCCTGGCGATGTTTCCCATCTTTGGATCGAAGGCAGGTGTGCAGCAGGAGAAATAAAGCATCTCCGTTTCACCATTAACCGTAGGAATGACAAGATCTTTTGCCCAGTTAGTTCGTTCCTCTTTTGCACCCCCCCAAGGATTACCGGCACTTTTCAGGCTTCCCATGGCATTGCGGAGGCTTGCTGGAACTGCACGAATAATGCTCTCCATAGTAATGTTACGGACAGCTCGGATTACGTCGGTGATGGCCACCTCCCGAGGACACCGGCTGACGCACATATTGCATGTCGAACAAAGCCACCAGTCTTCCTCGCTGAGCTCCACCAGTCCGAACTTCGACTGAGTAATCATCTTGTGGGGCATGAAGGTCCTCACGTTGTTCCAGGGGC
>Ga0351899_1085_pt1 | contig 26324 bp, 23 predicted proteins | sample BONcelHT113001C6_FD_206833 | JGI IMG/M metagenome (GOLD analysis project Ga0351899, IMG submission 206833) | Enriched cells from coal bed in the Powder River Basin, Montana, United States - BONCAT cells T11 rep1 HSBNCT.T11.300.1.C6 ... | reverse complement strand
ACCGCCCCGGCCAGCAACCGGAAGTGCGAGTTCGTGGAAGGGGGCGGGGCGTTCGTTTCGTGGAATGGCAACGTTCATCCCTGCTATTTCCTCTGGCACCAGTACGGCTGCCATCTCTTCGGACGAAAAAAATACGTTAACGCCAGATCCTTCGGCAACGTCCGCGAAAGCGGAATTCTCGATATCTGGAACAACCAGTCTTTCCGGACGTTCAGGGATGATGTGCTTGCGTACGACTTTCCCTACTGCTCCAATTGCAACGTTGTGCCGTGCCAGTATCTCAAAGCTGAGGAGTTCGAGCAGGATTGTTATGGAAACACGGTGCCGTGCGGTGATTGTTTCTGGTGCATGGGATTGTTCAATTGCCTACTATAAGAGCTTGTCCGTAAATAAACAGTCTAGGAGCCTGTCGGACTTAGGAAATCGAAGCGAAAATTTGGCTGGGCGAGGACAGATTTTGTCGATTTTGCAGGGCAATAGTTGTTCTATTGCCCCAAAAAGCGGCGGAATATGGACCGTCCAGACGGATTTGCAGCAGATTTGCCCTAAGTCCGACAGGCTCCTAGGCTCGCATCCCGTATTCACGCCGTCTTTGACCGGTCCTCAATCACAAAATCCTCGACGTAGCCTTGCTACGCCTGCGGTTTTGCTCAATCAGGCCAGCCAAATCCTGCATAAATCCGGGCGCGATCGCTCGTACTATTATTTACGGACAAGCTCTAAGAAAGGATGTTCTTGATGAAGCGCACAAAAAATATCTATATCTTTTCCAATTCCACCGGAGAGACGGCGGAAAGGGTAATCAGGGCGTCGCTTGCCCAGTTTGACGCCCCCGATACCAAGATTTACCGGAAGAGTTATCTGAAGACTCTGGATGATATCAGGATAGCAGTAGAAGATGTTGCAAAACGCCCCGGTCTGATTGTCTTCACCCTTATGCACCAGGCCCACATTGCCGAGTTAAATGCAGAAGTGGAACGCCGCGGATTGGAGTCATTCGACGTTATTACGCCGATTCTCGATAAGATGCAGGATTTTCTCGGGGTTCCGGCAAAGCGGCGTCCGGGGATTATCTACAAGGTGGATGAAGAGTATATCCGGCGCCTGGACGCGGTAAACTTTACGGTCAAGCATGATGATGGTCAGTATACCCAGAATCTCGACCAGGCCGATATCGTTCTGGTGGGTGTTTCCAGGACTTCAAAGACGCCCCTTTCGATGTATCTCGCCGGCAAGGGGTATAAAGTAGCCAATATTCCTCTGGTGGAGGGGCTTCCCGCTCCTGAGCATCTTTTCAAGATCGATCAGGAACGGATAATCGGTTTGACCATTGATGTCCAGCAGTTGATCAATATCAGATCATCTCGTATGCGGAATATGAGGCAATCGATCATCGGTCGCTATACTGAGTATGAATCGGTGGAATCGGAGCTTCTCTATGCAAAGCGATTGTACCGTCAGCACAAGAAATGGATGGTTGTCGACATGACGAACAAGGCTATCGAAGAGGCCGCTGCGGAGATCATGAAAAAATTTCAGCAGTAATAATGGGGTAGACTGCCAGACCACTCCCCTTCAGGGGCGTCTCTGTTTTAGATCAATGATATCCATGCGATGGTTGGCATCAGGATGTTTCGATGATGGCCCTTCGGTAAGAATAACGATGTCACCTTCGATCCCTCGATCTGAAATCCATTGTTTTATATAGATATTCCAGTCGTCGGGATGTTCCAGCAGATTGATCGGCCAGACACCGGAGGAAAACTGCAGCCTTTGACAGGTGGTTTCCTGGGAGCTGAGAGCAACAATCCAGACGGGAAGACGAAATTGTGCGATTCTCCGGGCGGTTGCCCCACTGCGGGTCGGCACGAAAACCGCTGCCGGCTTTATGTATTCAAGGCTTGTTTCAACACTCAAGGCGATGAGGTGGGAGGGTTGTATGCTCTCCTTTGCTTTATCACCCTCGAACAGTTCCCTAACTTTCAACAGGGGGCGATTCGGTTCAATGGCGGCGGCAATCTTTGCCAGCATGGCAACAGATTCCACCGGGTAGCTTCCCATTGCCGATTCTCCGGAAAGCATGACACAGTCGGTACCATCGAGAATGGCATTGGCCACATCCGTCGCTTCCGCCCGCGTCGGTCGGCTGTTGTGGGTCATTGATTCCAGCATATGGGTCGCTGTTATTACCGGTTTTCCCTTCAAATTTGCCAATTTCATCAATTGCTTCTGGACAACCGGTATCGTTTCGATGGGTACTTCGACGCCCAGGTCACCCCGTGCGATCATGATGCCGTCAGCGGCTTCGATGATTTCATTAATGTGCAGGAGGGCATTCGAGCGTTCGATCTTGGCGATGATGAACGGATTATGTCCCAGTGCGGCTGCGGCCGAACGGACTGCACTGATGTCCTCCGCGCAATTTACGAAGGATTGACTGATGGCGTCAACACCATGTTCCAGGGCAAATTTCATACAGGATATATCATGGTCGGTAAAGGCATTAATGCCGAGATCGATGCCCGGCAGGTTCAAGCCTTTGCGGGAACGGAGTTCACCACCCACCACCACGCGGCACTTAACATCCTTTCCCTGTACCCGCAGAGCCTCCAGTTGGATCAGTCCATCATTTAAAAAGAGTGTATCACCGGGCTTGACAGCCTGAGGCAGTCGGGAAAAGCTCACTGATACTCGAGCTGCATCACCCAGGATTTCCTCTGTTGTCAGAATGAGAGAATCGCCGGGGCTGAGAGTGACCGGTTCCTGTGCCAGCATTCCAATTCGCATTTTCGGGCCGGGTAGATCAGCCATGATGGTAAGGCGGTGGCCTGTGTCGCGGGCCGCAGAACGGAGATTTTCGATAATTCGTTGATGACCGGTAAAGTCACCGTGGGAGAAATTGAGTCGGGCAATGTTCATTCCGGCTGACAGCATCTTTTTCATAACTTCCGTGGACTCTGACGCAGGACCGATAGTACAGACTATTTTTGTTTTATTGTGTGGAAGGGACATTGAGTATCTCCAGAAAAAGGGGGTACGTCTGATTACAGCATGGTCCGTGGCTGGCCAGTTGAAGCAAGGACTGTGCTCCAGAACCAGCCTTCCGGATCGATATTTTTTCGTTTTGACACGGCCAGTGAAATAGGCACATGGGTGAACTCGCCTTTCCAGTAGCCGACCACCATATTGGTCCTGCCGCTCATCCCGGCATGGACCGCATTGTGACCGAGGAGCAGGCAGAATGCCGAATCATGGGGAGTTGCCGGTACACTCCTGATGGTGTAACTGGGATCGATGTATTTCAGGTTAGCCGTAATGCCAAGTTCCTTGAAATGCCGGGATATGGCATCTTTCAGAAAAACTCCGATGTCACAGAGTCGCGTGTTGCCCGAGGCATCCGTTTCGACGCTTTGCGTCATGAGTTCCTGGCCGGCACCTTCCGCGACAACTATCACTGCGTGCCCCCGCCGCTCCAGCCGCTCGCGGAGTGCGGAAAGAAAGCCCTCGAGGCTGAAAGGCGATTCGGGGATAAGACAGAAATTGACGTTATTGTCGGCAAGTACGGAATAGGCGGCGATGAATCCGGAGTCACGCCCCATGAGCTTGACCAGACCGATGCCGTTTCGTGCACCGGTTGCTTCGATGTGGGCGGAGTTGATTGTCTTGCTCGCTTCGGTTACGGCAGTCTCGAAACCGAACGATTTTTCGATGAAAGAAATATCATTGTCGATGGTCTTGGGAATGCCGATGACCGAGATCTTAAGACCACGTTGTTCTATCTCGGCGGCAATCGCTCCAGCACCCTTGAGGGTCCCGTCACCGCCAATGGCAAACAGCATCTGCACATTCATCCGCTCCAGTGTGTCAACCATTTCAGAAACGTCCTGTGGGCCTCGAGAAGAACCGAGCAGGCTTCCGCCCATGCCGTGAATGTAGTTGACGTTCTGGGGAGTCAGTTCGCGGGGCGTGTGTCCGTACCGCCAGCTGAGTCCCTCAAAGCCGTAGGGAAAACCGAAGATGTTTTTCACCCCGTAGTGGTGGAATAGGCTCATTACCAGAGATCTGATCACGTCGTTCACGCCTGGGCAGATTCCGCCGCAGGTTACGATACCGCATTTCAGTTTCGAGGGATCAAAGTAGATTTTTTCTCGTGGGCCGGCCAGTTCCATTGCCGGCAATTCTTTTCCCTTGTCCAGGCATTGCCGAATTTTCGATGTGTGGGAATCGTACAGAATCTGTTCCTGGTCGCAGACAAAACGAACCCCTTTCATCGGTGACTGGATTGAGCATTTTCCGAGAGTTGGTATGGTGAAGTTCAGTTCTTGATCAATCACGAATGGTATTCTCCCGATGAAGAAAAGATGGTTGACCCGCTTCCGCCCAGGTCTTTGACTGCCTGCTTTACGCGTTCTGCAAGTGATGCTTCCGCCATGGTCAGATAGGCTCTCGGATCATAGTCCGCTTTTCTGCCCACCTCGCCATCCACCTTCAGTACACCGGCATAATTCCTGAAAATGTGGTCGGCAACAGCTCGGGTGAATGCATACTGCGTATCCGTATCAAGGTTCATCTTTACAACGCCATAGCTGATCGCCTCGCTGATTTCCGCCGCTGAGGAGCCGGAACCGCCATGGAAAACAAAGTCGAATCGTGACCCGATACCGTACATCCGTACCACGGCATCCTGGCATTCTTTGAGAATTGAAGGTTTCAACGTGACATGCCCCGGCTTGTAAACACCATGAACATTACCAAAGGTTGCTGCCAGCAGGTATCGGGAGCCGGTAACGGCATTGAGCCGGCGTGCCGCCTCAAGGGTGTCTTCCGGTGTGGTGTAGAGTTTCGCAGATGCTCCGGCTTTTACTCCATCTTCCTCTCCACCGACCACACCTGTTTCGATCTCGAGGATGAGGTCACTTTTCCTGAAGCGCTCCAGGAGAGGAACCGCAATGTCGAGGTTTTCCTGTAAGGGCAGGGCGCTTCCGTCAAACATGTGACTACTGAAGAGATTGGGGAGCCCTGCTGCCCGTCGCCGCTCTGTTTCCGCCACCAGGGGCAACACGAAGCTGTCGAGTTTGTCCGCCTGGCAGTGATCGGTGTGGAGCGCCACATAAATCGGATAGCGTTCGGCAACCCGATGGACATGTTCGGCGAGAGAAATTGCGCCCAGAACCATGTCTTTCACGGAAGATCCCGAGGCAAAGGCGGCGCCTCCGGTAGAAACCTGGATAATACCGTCGCTACCGCTTTCGGCAAGTCCTTTTAGTACTCCGTTTGCCATGGTTAGCGAGGTGATATTGATGGCGGGGTAGGCAAAACGTCTTTCACGTGCCCTGTCGAGCATCTTGCAGTACGTTGTGTAGTCGGCAACCGGCATAGGTGGTTCTCCTTATTGTTAATAAGTTTAGTCCCTGGGGGAAATATTCTTCTGAGTAACTTCATTCTAAGTATCTGAAATATCACATTTTGTATATCATGCATTTATAAAAGTTGTCATACTTGCGGCTTGTGCGCAGTAGCCCTAGCGAAGGAGCAAAGCGGGTATCCAAGTGCTTTAAACCTATCTGTCATTCCTGGATTCCCGCTTTCGCGGGAATGACGAGCGCACGTTACTCTTCGACAAAACACCGCCCCAGGCGGGGTCGGGGGCTAATCGGTATGTAATTATTTGCTCCGGTGTGATGGTCTCGTTCTTGAGCATATCACCCTCAAAGAGAGAACAGTGGAAATTTTCGGCAGCTCAGCCATATTCACATGCCGCACTTATCTCCGGGGAAAAAGATTGCAGCACAGCGAAAAGTCAACCACATCCTTAATAGTAAGGGAAAATAATAAGCAGTCAATATCTTTGGACACTTCAGGCCTGCAACCCGGTGCTGAAAAGTTCGAATAAAGGTCTCTGGAGATGGTTTCTGGGTTGGAACCGTTTTAATGGGCACTACACTCTCCTTTGTTCCTTTCAGTGCACGGTTTTTTATGGCAGACCTCAATTAGGGGCATGGATCAGATTGCCTGGATAGCATGAGATCAGGTGCGGGTGCACCCCCCTGCAATTTTTAACGGGTGCTGGACAGGGGAGTTTTGTATTGTATAATTCAAAAAAATATCCCTATAGCGGGAGGAAAAGTGATGATGATTCGTGTGATTTACAAGGATCAAACGGCAGGGGTGATAGAAAGTCATCTTCTCGACACACTTATCAGGAAGGGCAGAATCGTTGCCTACCATTCAGCCGACCGGTGGGTTCCTGTCGAGTCCAAAACGGTCCAGGCAGCTGCAGGAGTTAAAGAAATTCTGCGAAACCGCGATGGCCTGCGGAAGTATAATTTGTACTAAAATTATTTGAAGCACCCCTTCAGTTTCATAAACATCCTCCTTTCGTATCATATTTTTTTATCTTTTTGGTTTTTCTTCATCGAATCCTCACTTAGGGCCACCAGTCAACTCGGAACACTCAGCATCGTAATTGCAGCTGTTTTTGTTGGTCAGCTGAACAAAGGAGCTGCAAACAAATACCATGGGCATCTTGCATCTCATCTTCAGGCCATCTTTGACCGAACTTCAATCACCAAATCCTCAACGTAGAACTGCTAACTCTGCGGTTTGGCTCAATCAGTTCCGTCAAATCTGACCTGAATCTGAGCGCAATCTTGACCATGTTATTCATTTACAGCTCCTAAGTGCACATCCACTTATCGGGAATTGCATGCCCCATCATGAGTAGTTTCTTTTGCCCGGATTACATTGTATAATGCTTACCTCAATGCAGTGTGCCTCCTGAGGGAAAATGAATTACAGCTTCGCACCTATTGGTTGACGGTTGCTGTTTGGTTTTCTCTCGTGAATGGTTACAATATCTGGAGTAAAAAGACTATCAGATGAACGGGATAGATACATGAACAGTGCAAAATTGACCAAGTTTCAAAGTAGTTCCGACGAGTTCTCCCGCGGCTCGAAAACGACCGACACCTGCTCCGAATCGTCTTCCTGTTGAGGGCCGAAAACATTTCCCCAGGGTGGGGAAATTAGTGAGTCAGTTCCCGGTTTTTCAGGTTGGCTCGATACTGTAGTGGGTCGGATTCCACAGATATCGACTGCTCTTACCCTGCGTGACCGGGCAGGCGCATGGCTGGTTCGTTGGGGAATCGGGCGTCTGTCGTATCTTGTTCCAGCCGGTCTCTATGCTGTCGGACACGCGACGTCTGAAGATCCGGTTATCGTTACTGCAAACTATAAAATGAGTTACGATATTCTTCGCAATAATCTGACCGGACGTCGTTTGTGGATTCTGGTGCTCGAAACCTATGGAGTGAATGTCTGGTGTGCCGCGGGTAAGGGAACTTTTGGTACTGAAGAATTGGTCCGGAGAATTGAGGAAACTGCGTTGTCGCGGCTGGTTACTCATCGCCGGTTGACTATGCCGATTCTCGGTGCGCCCGGAATTGCTGCCCATGAAGTCAGGAGTCGAACCGGGTTTGAGGTTCGCTATGCAACTATCAGGGCTGGAGATCTGCCGGAATTTCTTGATAACGGCATGGTAACTACACCGGGCATGAGACAACTGACTTTCTCTTTGCGGGAGCGGCTTGTTCTGATTCCCGTGGAATTGATGCTCTCCCTGAAACCTCTCGCTTTCATCGGATTTCTGCTTTTATCCGTTCCGATGCTGTTTGGTTTCCCGTACACCGGATTATGGATGACGGCAGCATTTTTTGCTGCAGCCTTTACCGGGATTGCAGTGACTCCGTTGCTTCTTCCCTGGCTTCCCGGGCGGTATTTTTCTGTCAAGGGAGCCGTGGCTGGAGTTGCTCTTGTGCTGGCGTACTATTTGTTTGCCGGCAGTTCTGCGCAAAATGTCTTTTTTATCTGGTCGGCTTTCCTGGTCTTGCCGGCGGTAAGTGCGTTTTATGCGCTCAACTTTACCGGCTGTACTCCCTTTACTTCCAACTCGGGTGTAAAGAAGGAGATGCGGATTGCTCTTCCGCTTATGACCGGAAGTGTCGTACTCGGCAGCATCCTGGCGATTGTCGGTATGTATTACTAGAGGAGTTTTTATGAAAGGATTCAGATATCTCGACCGGGTCTCTTCCTTGGCTTTGGATACCGGAATCTGCATTGCTTGTGGCAGGTGCGTTGAGGTATGCCCCCATCAGGTTTTCGAGATTGCGGAGGACTGTGCTCGTCTACGGGACATCGATGCGTGCATGGAATGTGGCGCCTGTATGCGAAACTGCCCGGTCAACGCGGTAGCTGTGGATACGGGAGTGGGTTGTGCAACCGGTCTTATTCATGAGTGGCTCATGGCAAATAAACTGACGAACTCTTCGGGAAAGTGTTGCTGAGATAATAAATAACAATTTTCTTGATGTGCGGGTAAACCTTTTTCAAATGGCGACGTTCTACTAGACAACTCAACTAAATCTGGAAAGGAAAGTTTGCCATGCGAAAATTGTTGCTAAGTGTTGCTCTCGTTATGTGTATGGTTCCATTTGCCCATGCTTCAAATGTCGGTGTTAGTGTCGGGGTGAATATTGGAGGTCCTCAACCTGTTTATGTCAATCAACCCGTTTATGTCAATCCACCGGTCACCATTGCCGGACCGCCACTCTTTCTGCAGCCACCGCAACTTGGTTTCTACGTCGCTGTCGGAGTCGGTTATGATCTGTTCCGTTTCGGGAACGTATACTATCTGAATAACGGTACTACCTGGTATTCCTCGTCCTACTATAACGGGCCTTGGGCGAAGGTGCATTATAAGCATATTCCCTATGGAATCAGAAAACATCCCCATAAGCGGATTCAGTATTACCGCGATGACTATTACCGGAAATACAAGGCAGGGAAGAGTAATCACCACTACACGCAGTTTCGGCCAAAATCGCATAAACATTCTGCTGCCGGGTATGGTAAGCATGACGACAATCGCGGCTATAACGATAAGCACAACAAGTACGACAAGGGTGGCAAGGATAAACATGATAAGGGAGGGCGTGGACACGGGAACCATTAATCTGTTGGTATAACGTGGTCCTGTTGTAAGAAGTTCTTAAGCGTGCTGTGAATGTCGGTATCGCTTCCATTCTCCGATTTTAGAAAATCCAGGAAACCTTTCGATTCAAGGGGAGCGGCTAACCAGCCGCTCCCCTTTTTGCATGAAGCTTTGCTATTCGACTGACCGATGTCTGGTCTCCATTACGTTGCTCATGCGTGTTGTGGGGGTTGGCCTGTGTGACGAATAGCTGCTTCAGCCGAAAATAGCATGACTGGCAGAAGCAGTACTTTGACAAAGGAACTGATTTTGATGTATAGATATATAACGTATACATAACGAAGGGTATACGGAAGTCTAACTTGTTTTCATCCGAAGTTTCCGGATAGAAACTAACTCATCTCTAATGGCTGCTTTTGACCATGATGAGATTTTTTTTTGCTTTACCCATCATATTTGATTTTCAACAAAGGGGATAGAGATAGTTGCTAAAAGATAATGAAATGACCAAACCTTCCTTTGCCCAACTCGTTGATATTGAGCAGATACAGCACTTGCTGGAGGCACAATTCAAGATAACAGGCGTACTTTCAGCCATCCTGGATACTGATGAAAACATTTTGGCCGCCGCTGGATGGCAGGACATTTGTACACAGTTCCACCGCGTTCATCCCGGAACATTACAATGTTGCCGGGAAAGTGATGCCTACATAAAGAATCATTTGCCCAACTTTGCCGGAGAATATCTTGATTACAAGTGCAAGAACGGTCTGCGGGATGTAGCCATGCCGATCATTATCGCCGGGGAACATCTGGCAACATTCTTTACCGGGCAATTTTTCTACGATGACGACACACCCGACCCGGAATATTTCCGGGAACAGGCAAGGCACTATGGGTTTGATGAAAAGAGTTATCTGGAAGCTCTTCGTCGGGTCCCCATTTTCACCAGGGAAAAGATTCGCAGCATTATGGACTATTACCGGAATCTGGTGCAAATTCTGGCTAAAGTGGGGCTTAAAAATTTGAAGCTGGCAGAGGAGGTCAAGGAGCGGAAGCGGGCTGAGAGGCAAGCGTCTTTCTTCAGGACCTTGATTGAAAATACCTGCGACTCGATCTATGTAATCGATCCCGAAGATGGTTGGCGAATGGTCTACGTCAACCAGGCAGCATGTTCACACTTCGGAATGGAGCGCGAAAAGCTGCTTACCATGCGAATTCCCGATTGGGACCCTGTATTTGATATGGGGAATCTTGACTTGAGCTGGAAGCAGAGGAAGCAAAATAAATCAATGCACTTTGAGACCCTGCATCGGGTTGCTTCCGGTGAACTGGTACCTGTCGAGGTAACGGCCAACTACTTGATGCACAACGGCAAAGAACTCAGTGCCGGGTATTTCTACGACATCAGTGAGCGCAAGGCTATGGAAGCTGCACTGAGAGCAAGTGAACAGAACCTGATCGAAGCGCAGCGCATAGCGCGAGTGGGAAACTGGGTCTGGGATCTTTCCGGCAACCTTCTTTCGGCCTCGGCGGAATGCTATCGCGTTTTTGGGATGGCTTCGACGGATTTCGCGGATTGCTACCAATCATTTCTGAAGCTAGTTCATCCTGAAGACAGGGATACTGTTCAGGCGGCTTTCGAGTCCTTTATAAATAAACATCTGCCGCATTCGATTGAATATCGCGTCATTAGTCCCGATGGCACTGAGCGGTTTATCCAAGAGCAGGGAGAGGTTGTTTTTGATGATCACGGAACACCAGTCTATGCGGTCGGCACTGTGCAGGACATCAGCGAACGTAAAAAGTCCGAAAAACAGATACTGCGCCTGAATCGGCTCTATGCGATTTTAAGCGAGGTAAATCAGGCCATAATGCGCTCAGCCAACCAAAACGCGCTTTTCCAGGAAATCTGCCGGGTCGTCCTCAAACATGGCGGATTCCGACTCGCCTGGATAGGGCTTGTGGACGAGGTGTCCGGGGTCGTGAAACCGGTCGCAAGTACCAGTGTAAGCGATGGTTATCTCAATAATGTCCGGATTACCGCCAGGGATGAGCCGGAGGGCAGGGGACCTACCGGTTGCGCCATCCGCAAGGACAAATTACAAATCATAAACGACTGCCTGAACAACCCGCGCACCTCCCCTTGGTACAACGAGGTGGAAAAATACGGCTTTAACTCAGTCGCAGCCATCGCCCTGAAATTGAACGGGAAAATCATTGGTGCTTTGACTATGTATGCCGGCGAAAAACACTTTTTCCATGGTCAAATGAGTGGATTGTTATTGCAGTTGGCAGCAGACATTTCCTTCGCTCTCGACAACCTCGATCGGGAGGCCCGCCGAAAAGAGGCGGAGCGGTCATTGCAAAAGGCGATAGTTGAGCGTCTTCAAGCTATGGAGGCTCTGCACGAGAAGGACCAATTGCTCCTGCAGCAGAGCCGCCAAGCCGCCATGGGAGAGATGATAAATAATATTGCGCATCAGTGGCGACAACCGCTAAACATTATCGCCCTCACTATTCAGGATCTCATGGGCACCTATGAGCAGGGTGAATGCAACAGTGAATATATTGATGAGATCGTCAAACAGATTATGAACCAGGTCCTGCACATGTCTCAGACCATCAATGATTTCAGGAAGTTTTTACAGCCTGACCAGGAAATACGGCAGTTTAACCTGCGGGAAGCTGTCAAGAAGACCCTCTTGCTGGTTGGCGACAGCTTCACTTCGCAAAACATAGAGATTTCTACTGAGGTACAGGAAGACCTGATTGTGACAGGATATGAAAATGAATTTTGCCAAGTGCTGCTCAATATCCTGAATAATGCCTGGGACATAATAACGGAGCGGAATATTGTTTCACCACGGATAGAAATAAAGCTATTCAGAGAAGGTTATAGCAATGTAACAACCATATCGGACAATGCCAGGGGGATCCCTGCAGAGATAATTGACAGAATTTTTGATCCCTATTTTACGACCAAAGATGCAGACAAAGGTACTGGAATCGGGCTTTACATGTCCAAGTCGATCATCGAGAAGCGAATGAAGGGCAAAATTTCGGTACGCAATACCGATTTGGGCGCAGAATTCCGGATCGAGCTGTGATATGAATATATACAGTTCACCATGCAGGGCGGAGAATTTACCTGCTACATCTTGCGTCAGATTGTAGAGGAATCCGAGCATGACCGACCGTAAGAAAAATTCCTTACCTGAACATGTCGATGATATCCATCTCCTCGTTGCAACTCTTCCGGGAGAATTGCAGGCGGCGTTACGAAAATTGCCTTTGGAGCAACTGGTCGAAATAGTGATGGACCTGGGTCGCATCCCCGAGGCACGTTTTCCGGATAGGGTGGTGCGCTTATGCGAAAAGCCTGTCACACACGAGGATCTCTCCCATGTTTTGGCACTTCTTGGTGATTTTACCGATGACAACCGTGCCGGCATTGAAAGAACCCTGCATCGAATATCCGCAATTCGCAACCGGAAAGGGACAATAATCGGCCTTACTCTCCGTGTCGGCCGGGCAATCTTCGGCACCATTGAGCTATTGCGCGATCTGATCGAAACAGGCCAAAATCTTTTGCTCCTGGGCCGTCCCGGTGTTGGAAAAACGACAAAGCTCCGCGAGATGGCTCGTGTACTGGCTGATGATTTTCATAAACGGGTCATTGTTATTGATACTTCGAATGAAATAGCCGGCGATGGTGACATTCCCCATCCGGGAATCGGGAATGCCCGCCGAATGCAGGTCCCGCGAACTGATCGACAACACGCCATCATGATAGAAGCCGTGGAAAACCATATGCCCGAGGTTATCATCGTGGATGAAATCGGGACCGAGGCGGAGGCTGCCGCGGCCCGCACAATTGCTGAGCGAGGAGTGCAGTTAATAGGTACTGCGCATGGCAATACCCTGGAAAATCTGATAATGAACCCTGTCCTCTCGGATCTTGTCGGTGGTGTTCAGACCGTTACCCTGGGCGACGATGAGGCGCGACGAAGGGGCACCACCAAGACGGTAAGTGAACGGAAGTCTCCACCTACCTTCGAGATTCTCGTTGAATTGGTTGATAGGCATGAAGTACATGTCCATAAGGATACCGGGGCTGCCGTGGATAGTATCCTGCGGGGATATCTGCCGCGTGGTGAACAAAGAAAACAGTCGGAAGACGGGCAGATTCATGTGGTAGAGGCAAAAAATGAGATCCCGCCTCAGCGGGCATCCACGCCCTCTGGTATGGTACGGGAAAAGCGTCGTCAGGAGATTTCCGGCTCCGTTCGCGTCTATCCTCACGGGGTGAACCGAGAGATTCTGGAGCGAGCAAGTCGGGATCTTGAACTTGATATAAGAATCGTTCCCCGTGTTGAGTCGGCAGATCTGATCATTGCTCTACGTTCCCGTGCCGAAGACTTGGGCTTGAAAAAAATTACCCGACTTTCCGATGCTCCCCTGCATTATATCAAGAGAAATACGACCGCTGAGATGAGGAGATTGTTGCAAAGAATTTTCAACCTTGTTCAGGGCGTGGATGACGAGGAGGTGCGTGAGGCGCTCGAAGAAACGGAGCAAGCTGCGCGCATGGTTCTGGAGGGAGGAGTCGAGGTCGCTTTGCTGTCCCGCCGTCCTGCTCTTCGAAAGGTCCAGCATCGATATGTTTCGAGTCTCGGTCTTGTGGCTCAGAGCGTCGGAAGAGAACCTGACCGGCACCTGGTGATCTATCCCGTGGGAATTTAGTAAATAATTTCACAACCTGATTAGCCCCCGACCCCGTCTGGGGCGGTGTTTTGTCGAAGAGTACCTTGCGCTCGTCATTCCCGCGAAAGCGGGAATCCAGGAATGACAGATAGTTTTAAAGCACTGGATACCCGCTTTGCTCCTTCGCTAGGGCTACTGCGCACAAGCCGCAAGTATGACAACCTTATAAAAGCATGATATGCAAAATTTGATATTTCAGATACTTAGAATGAAGTTACTCAGAAGCGCTATTCTACCGCTATGAAGATTGTCATCCCCGATTGTCTTTATCGGGGATCCATAATTTCAGTCGGTTTGAAGCTGGATTCCCGATCAGAGTCGCTTCGGGAATGACAGTTTTGAGAACTGGCGGAAAATTGATAATCAGGTTTCACAAAGAGTGTCGGGGTAGGGAGACAACCCGAGTTGACCGGCAGGGTTTCAGCAAAGATTATGGGTGAAAGTGTTTTTTCGTGACAAGGACGATCCCCGTTGTCATGACGGCTATCCCGATCAGCAACAGGATTGAAACTATGGCATTTTGCAATAGGGAAGGGTTGATGATGAGAATGAGTGCCAGGCAGAACATCATGAGTCCGGAGAGAAGTTTAAGGACCCGTCCCTGCCACTCGGTCAGTTTCCTGCTTCCCAGTGTTACCACGAAGAAAGCAACGATAATGATCAGGGGAAGAACGTAAACAAGGTTATAGAGGGCAAGATATGCATAGTATTTCGCTGCAGAGAGCGAGTTGAGGGTAAGGACCCGTGTATAGACCATGGGAAATCCGGCCGTGCACAGCAACTCGTAACTATTTGCAGCAATAGCCAGTACGATTGATCCGGTCAGAACCGAAGGAAGTGACTCCGTTCTAAGCAGACCTCGCATTCTCTCAAGCAATTTTGGTTTTGACGCGTCAGAAATGCTGAGGGAAACACCTTTTTTGAAGTAAAAATAGTCCTTTATGTTTATCAGTGAAATGATCAGAGCCAAAACTCCAGCGATATAGGTGACAGCCGCCAGGTGTCCGATAACAAAGAATAGATTCAGCCACGTTGCCATGAACAGGAAATAGAGGCACCCGGAAAAAAATACAAAGATCCCGCCGATCAGGACCAGGCGTTTGCGCGAATGTGCATGAACCAGAAGGCTCAGCAGGGTGAAGAGAACAAAGAAGGCGCAGGGATTAAAGCTGTCAAGTCCCGCAATGATTACGGTAAACAGGGGCAGGGAAAGTGATCGAGCATCTGTTTTTCCGAGGAGAGGGATCGTAATCGATTCCGTGCTATCCCGTTTCCTTTGCTTGTCAGGTAACAAGTCTATTGCCTTCCCCTTTTTCATCTCGGTTGAAACGGCAACCTCAATTTCCTTGGCGATATTTTCATTGAAACCTTCAAAAATCTTGTTTCCGAAAAAGAAGATAGGAATACCCTTCGGTTCAACCTCGTGCAATTGCGCCATATCCCGCAAATAATCCAGATTTTTCTGATTGTTATACACTTCATAGTCGCTGATTATGACTTCGGGGTATTTCCTCTGTAGTTCTGCAAGGAAAGGTTTTGCCGCGGTACAGTGCGGACATCCCTCTCCCCAGAAAAAATAGAGGGTTTTTTCAGCACTGTTTCGAGCTTCGGATTGATTTGATGCAAAGGCCGACGATGGGAAATGCACGAGTAGCAGACCGCAGAGAATTACCGCCATCAAGAAGCAGTTTTGGTAGATAGTTTTATTACTAGTCGGAAGCGTTATCACGAAATAACCACCTTTTTCCAGTACTATGCGGCGTCTGTTTACAGTGTGGCAGGCTGGATTCTTATAGCCACCAGCGATCATTTTATCATAATTTACTAAAGAATTTCACTGTCATGCCGATATGAGGCTTAAACAGAGCTACATACTCAGGGGGATGCTATGAAGGATACGCACACAAGGGCAAACGTAATGCATCATATGGTCGGCTTTACTGTGGGTACTGAAGAGTTTTGCGTGGACATACTGAAAGTCCAGGAAATCATCCGGATGATGGAGATTACGAAAATCCCGGATGCGCCGGATTATGCGAAGGGTGTTATCAATCTGCGCGGCAGGGTTATCCCGGTTATCGATTTCAGGAAGCGATTTAATTTACCCGAAGCGTTGAAAGATAACGAGGAATCGCGCCGCATTGTTGTGGTCGATATCAACGGGACAACGGTCGGATTGATCGTAGACCAGGTTTCTCACGTCATCAAGCTGGAAAACGAAAGTGTCTCGCCAACACCGGAGACGGTGAAAAGCTCCGGTGGTGGGTGTTTCAGTGGAATCGGAAGAATGGGCGATAAACTAATCATCCTTCTCGATGTGGAAGAGATGTTTGGTGAAGGTGAACTTACCTGGGCCGAGGAGGCTGCTTGATACCAGTTCCCGTTTTGTGGGGATGTCGTCGGTAACGAACCGTGGTTGATGAAGCGGATTGTGGATTGGCCTTGTGGTTGAAAACCATTGACACTCTGGTTTCGAAAGGTGTAGAAAGAGTTCGTTAATACGCAATCTGAGTGTATTTGCGGTACCTGAAGATGCACCTACCGAAGGGAACGCCCCATGAGCCAGCAGCACGAATTTCTAAATATCTATAGTCATAATTTCATCCGCACGGCCGTTGTACTCCCGAAACTGAAGGTAGCTGACCCTGAGTATAACTCCCGGGAAACCATTGACCTCCTTCGTCAGGCCATGGAAAACAAAGCCCTCTTGGCCGTGTTTCCCGAACTTGGTCTTTCAGCCTATTCCTGTGAGGACCTTTTTCATCAGCAGACACTCCTCGATGGCTGCCTCGCCGGGCTCTCTTCGATCCTGGAAGCATCACGCACCATGCCGATCATTGGTATTGTGGGTCTCCCCCTGAGGATTGACAGTCTGCTTTTCAACTGCGCTGTCGTTTTTTACCGCGGCAAAGTGCTTGGTATTACCCCCAAAACCTACCTGCCGAATTACCGTGAATTCTATGAACTGCGTCAGTTTTCGCCGGCTGATCATTCCTTGCGGAATTCTGTAAATCTGCTTGGTCAATCAGAAATCCCCTTTGGCAACCGGCTCCTTTTTCAGGTTGAAAATCAGCCGCTCCTTGTTTTTACTGTTGAGATTTGCGAGGATGTGTGGGTTCCGATTCCTCCTTCATCGTATGCTTCGTTGGCAGGTGCGACGGTACTTGTTAACCTTTCGGCTTCCAATATAACTGTCGGCAAAGCTGATTATCGTCGCCAGTTGGTGGCGAACCAATCGGGTCGTTGTCTGGCTGCCTATCTCTACAGTGCCGCCGGATTTGGCGAGTCTACCACCGACCTCGCCTGGGACGGCCATGGTATGATATACGAAAACGGTGCTCTCGTGGCTGAGTCGAATCGGTTTTGTTATGAGGATCAGATTGTCTATGGCGATCTGGATCTCGACCGGCTAGTTCAGGAGCGGATGCGTCAGAACAGCTTTGGGCAATCGATCCATCGTTTTCGGGAGTCTCTCCAGGAGTTCAGAACAATACCATTTTCGGTCGACATCCCCCTTGAGGAGAAGATTTACCTGGGGCGGCGTTACGAACGATTCCCTTTTGTGCCGAGCGACCCGACCCGGCGAGATGAAAGATGCCGGGAAGTTTACGAGATTCAGGTCCAGGCACTTGTCAAGAGGTTCAAGTCTTCTGGGGCGGATAAATTGGTTATCGGTATTTCCGGAGGCCTCGACTCCACGCAAGCACTGATAGTCTGTGCTCGAGCCATGGACGTGATGGGACTTTCCCGCTTTCATATACTGGCCTATACCATGCCCGGCTTTGCAACCAGTCAACGGACTCTCGAACAGGCGCGTCGATTGATCAGGACCGTAGGGTGTACCTATCATGAAATCGATATCAGGCCGAGCTGCCGGCAGATGCTGAAGGACATCGGGCATCCGTTTCACGAAGGTGAGCCGTTCTATGACGTGACATTCGAAAATGTGCAGGCTGGTGAGAGAACAAGTCATCTCTTCCGGTTGGCTAATCAGTACGGTGGCATTGTCGTGGGAACAAGCGATCTGAGCGAAATGGCCCTCGGTTGGTGCACCTACGGGGTAGGCGATCACATGGCCCACTACCATGTGAATGCCAGCGTCCCGAAGACCCTGATTCAGTACCTGATTCGCTGGACAGCGTTGACCGATCAGCTTGGTTCCGAGGTCAGCCCGGTCCTCTATGACATTCTGGAGACAGAAATAAGCCCAGAACTCGTTCCAGGCGAAGAGTCCAGTGGCCAACCGGTTCAACGGACCGAGGACATCGTTGGCCCCTACGAGCTTCAGGATTTTACCCTCTACTACACGCTGCGGCTCGGTTATCTCCCCGCCAAGGTAGCTTTCATGGCCTGGAGCACCTGGCATGACAAGCACATCCCCGGTTGGCCGGACATCCCGGAGTCAAAGCAGCATGAATACACCCTCCACGACATAAAGCGGTGGCTCAAGGTTTTTCTCTGGCGTTTTTTCAAGACCAGTCAGTTTAAGCGTACTTGTGTGGCCAACTCTCCAAAAGTCGGATCTGGGGGTTCACTATCTCCCCGTGGCGACTGGCGCGCTCCCAGCGATGGCGAGGCAACGGCATGGCTGGCCGAGTTGGATCGGATTCCTGATTGAAATTTATCTGCAAGCTTTACAACAAAAAAACCGGCATCCATGTTTTGGATACCGGTTTTTTTGTTTTTGTTGTGTTGAATTGTGTTGTCTTGCTTATTGCTCACCGTTAACAGATGTTTGCGACTCTGTTTCCGTAGTGGCTATTTGAATGGAACAAATTTGCACGCATCGGCGCCACAGGGCGGACACTGCTTCGGGGGGGCCTGGCCTTCACTTTTGTAGCCACATACGGTGCACTGCCATTGCTTCGGTTTGGGCATTTCTGACTCCTTTCATTGTTGAGATTATGCTTCGTATTAGAAGCTGCTGTGATACTCCTTGAGACGTACGGCGAATTCTTTTCCGTATTGGTAACACTTTTCATCGTCTTCTGATGATGGTTTATAGATAACCTGCAGACCAGGTTCAAATTTTTCGAGACCCATTTTTCCCAAGGTTTCATATACTTCTTTTACTGCACCTCCACCCCAGCCGTAACTTCCGAACGAACCGGTAAGTCTGTTTTTGGGGCGGAGTCCACGCAAGTGGGTGAGGCATTCCGCCATGGTCGGAAACATGATATTGTTCAGAGTCGGAGTGCCAAAGAGGGTGCCCCTTGCTTTCCAGAACTCCGTGATAACAACGTTCATGGGGGTAGCCCTCAGCTTCAGAATTCTGCAATCGACACCTTCACTCATGATGCCTTCGGAAATGGGGACCGACATCATCTCGGTGCTTTTCCACATGGTATCGTAGACAATAAGGGCTCGCAGGTCTGCTTTGCCACGTGCCATGTTGAGATATGACTCGACCACCTTCTGTGGATTTGCCCTCCAGATAACGCCATGGTCAGGTGCAATAATTTCCGGCTTAATACCAAGTTTCTGCAGGTCGGCAATCTTGTCTTGAATAAGCTGTCCAAAGGGCATGAGAATGTTCGCATAATAATCAATAACCGCATCCTCAAGGATAACCGTGGAAACGCAGGCACTAAACTCATCATCGAAACGCGCGGCGGAAGCAAGATGTTGCCCGAAACCATCCTGACTGAAAAGTACACCTGCCTCCTGACAATAGGTCATCATGGAATCGGGCCAGTGGATCATCGGGGTTTCAAGAAACAGAAGGGTGTTTTTCCCGATTTTCAGGGTATCGCCGGTCTTTACCAGGTGTATCTTCCAGCGTGATGTATCAAAGAATCTGTCGAGCCCTTTTTTCCCGCGGTCAGTAATGTGGATTGTGGCATCGGGTGCCAATTCCATGATTTTATCGATACTGGTGACATGATCGTTTTCGATATGGTTGATTACGATATGCTTGATCTGTGCCGGATCAACCAGGTCCTTGATGTGCTTGATAGTAATATCGGAAAAATCGTATTTAACCGTGTCAACGAGAGTGATTTCTTCATCAAGGATAAGAAAATTGTTATAGGTAGTCCCTCTGGGGGTTTCATACCCGTGAAAGTCACGTACAGACCAGTCTATTGCGCCCACCCAAAAAATATCATTTTTAAGTTCAACAGGTATCATAACTCCTCCATTCAAAACTGTAATACTAACCTTATACCATTATTTTAAAAACTTGTCGGCGCGTCACGACACATGCAACCAGATTACGGCCTATAATGGGCCGTTTCCTGGCAACAGGAACAGAGGCCATTAAAGGTGATGGAATAATCCAGGATATCGAATTCCCGCACTGCTTCGGTGTCGGGTACAAGATTGTCAAGTGTGGGATCGTGAAGATCAAGAACCTTCCCACATTTTATGCAGGTCAGATGATGATGACGTTTTGTGTCGGCATCAAATCGTGCTTTTGATTCAGGGTTACTGATTTTTCTTGCAATGCCGATGGAGACAAAAGTTTCCAGAACGCGATACACGGTCGTTCTGGAAACACCCTTCAAGTAGTCCTTGATATCTTCATACACCTGGTCGACTGTCGGGTGATCGCTACGTGATGCCAGTGCTTCGAGGATGGTTCGTCTTTGTATGGTGAGGGCGAGGCCGTTCTTCCTGCACACGGCTTCGAACTCTCTTGTCTTTAGCTCTCGTGTGTTCGGTTCGATCTTTTTCATGGTTGAAATGTATTGTATCTGGTAATTATTGTCAAGTAAAAATCTGAAATGCCTGGAATTGGTTCAACGGAGCGATTAAAGCTCTGATTACTGGAAAAATAGGAAAATATTCTGGGCGTTGATGAGGGAGGGCCGCCTGATCCGGTGGGGGAGCGTGACCTTGCTGTTTTTACAGAGGGGTTAATTGGAGTGGCTACTAGTAGAGGTTTTTGAGGCCAAGCTTTGTCTGGAGTGTGCTTAATTCTACGTAACGTGTCAGGATTCTTTTCTTCCAGGGCACATCGGTATGGTCAAATAGGCAGATCGTAGCAGATTCCCACGTCACGTTTCTGGTGTCATGAACCCGGCAGGGAATTTCGAGAAATCGAGATATTCCTTCAATGGGCAAGGCAAAAGAGATAACAAAACGGCTGCCGATAGTAAAGTTCGCTTCGTTTGAATGGTGAAATGCCGTACCTGCAACCGAAATGTTTTTCAGGTACCCTCGGACTTTCTTTTCCCCAGCTATCATGGCAGGGATTGTGTCGGAGGGATTGATACGGATTGCTCTTCTGGTGTCGGCCGCTTCATCGCAGCGAACAACCCGTCCGTTGCGTAAAACTATCGTCGATATGTCGCCTGAATCATACAGCAACACCTCTTCTTGGTGAAAGAAGTAGGAGGCGAATGGTTCTCCTGTGAGCGGAATAATTTCTTCGCTGGTTTTCCCCAGAAGATGCATCCAGTCGCTGCTTTTCTTTTCGCTTGTACCAGGGAGAGAGATCACCATTTTCATGTATCCCAATTTAATGTACTACATCTCTAGTATATCGGTTGAAAGCGAAAATACTTGATAAAATTGGGTGAATGTCTGTAACATGATGAAATAATGGTGATTTGTTTGGTGTCAACAGCCAGGTGAATCATGACCGATGCAAGCATAGTGTGGTATCCTTTTTATAGGCATGGTAAAATTGTGATGCAAAATGAACGATTTTAAAGTAATAAAGTAGCAGATGTGATGGAATTGGCTTAAAGCATATGGTGTGACCCCTTCGGTAAGCCCTGCCATTTCAGATCGTTTCCTTATTACAATCGTCTTTTTTTCTGAGGAGTAGTCCCGTGCTTTGCTCTCCCAAAGTTGTTGTTTGTGCCTATCATACGGTCGGATATCGCTGTCTCCAGGAGCTTTTGACTCAGGGTGCATCCATAGCAGCGGTATTTACCCATGAGGACTCAGCGACAGAAGAAATCTGGTTCGAATCTGTCCATGACCTTGCCCAATGCCATAAAATTCCCTGTTACACGACTGATGTGAACCTACCCGAAAATATTGAATTGCTCCGAAAAATAAGACCGGACTTTCTGTTTTCTTTCTATTACCGTTCTATGATAAAAAAGGAAGTCTTGGATATTTCCTGCAGGGGGTCTCTCAATCTGCATGGTTCGCTTCTTCCAAAATACCGGGGAAGGGTGCCGGTGAACTGGGCGGTTATCCAGGGAGAATCCGAAACCGGTGCGACCCTCCATTACATGGTTGAAAAGCCGGATGCCGGAGATATTGTCGATCAGGAGCGAGTCTCAATCGAGTTTACTGATACGTCTCTGGTTGTTTTTCGCAAGGTTACCGATGCGGCTGTCAGGCTTATAGCACGTTCCTGGCCGCTACTTTTAAATGGAAAAGCACAGCGTTTGCCGATGGATTTAGCTGCCGGTAGTTACTATGGTGGCCGTAAGCCAGCCGATGGCTTGATTAATTGGGGCAAAAGCGCGCTTGAGATATATAATCTGATTCGTGGCGTTACCCACCCTTATCCGGGAGCGTTCACTTATCTCGATGGGAAAAAAGTATTTATCTGGAGTTCCACCCCGAAAGCCGGCAAAGGCAGGGAAGGAGAAGTGCTTTCAGATCAACCTTTGCTAGTCGGAACGGGAGACGGTCTTCTGGAAATCCTCTCGCTGCAGTTTGAAAGGGAGGAAGAGCTCAGTGCCTCGAAGTTCGTTCGGGAAAATGCTGTTCTCGGAAAAATATTTGCCTCCAGCCCATAACCTTGAATTCTATAAACTTCAAGGGTTAATTTCACTGCTGGAACAGTATCTTTTACTTATTTAATAGGGAGTAGTTATGAAAATTCTTATCCTCGGTGTAAATGGTTTTATCGGGAATGCATTGACCCGCCGTATTCTTACCACAACAGATTGGGAAGTGTACGGCCTGGACATGAGCACTGACAAACTTGAGCATTCAATCGGGCATCCCCGGTTTCATTTCCTGGAAGGTGACATCACCATCAACAAGGAATGGATAGCCTATAACATAAAAAAATGTGACGTGATTCTTCCACTGGTGGCCATTGCAACACCTGCCTCCTATGTGAAGGAACCGTTGCGAGTTTTTGAGCTTGATTTCGAAGAAAACCTTGCGATTATCAGACAGTGCGTAAAATACCAGAAAAGAGTGGTTTTCCCTTCCACATCCGAAGTCTATGGAATGTGTCCGGATTCAGAGTTTGAGGAAGATGCTTCCCCTCTCGTTCTCGGACCCATCCATAAAGAACGCTGGATCTACTCATGCGCAAAGCAGATGCTCGATCGGGTCATCTACGCCTACGGAATGCACGAAGGATTACGCTATACCCTGTTTCGACCTTTCAATTGGATCGGCCCCCGTCTCGACAGCATAAACACTGCGAAGGAAGGCAGCTCTCGAGTCCTTACCCAGTTCCTTTATAATATAATTATGGGAGAGGCGATAAACCTTGTTGACGGAGGGAATCAGCGACGGTCTTTCACCTATCTGGAGGATGGTATCGATTGCCTGATGAAAATTATTGAGAATAAGGACGGTTGCGCCGACAGTGGAATCTTTAACATAGGTAACCCCGAAAACGACCTCTCGGTAAAAGAGCTCGCATATATGCTTCGCGACATGGTGAAAGAGTACCCTGAATATCTGGAGCGGGCCGAAAGATGTCAGATCATGGATGTTACATCAGAAGAATTCTATGGAAGTGGGTACCAGGATATCGTAACTCGTGTTCCCTCCATTAAAAGGGCTGCCGAAAAACTTGGCTGGCAGCCGGTGACAGGAATCGTTGAAGCATTGAAGATGACGCTGGATTTCTACCTGATTGATGAGGGAGAAAAAATCGAAAAGATTATCTCGGCGTGATGATTCCTATACTAGCACTGAAGGTCGATGTCGATACCTATGCCGGTACCCGCGACGGAGTTCCAAGACTTCTCGAAATACTGGATTCATTTGGTGTCAAAGCTACATTTTATTTTTCCATGGGTCCCGACAATTCCGGCAAGGCTATCCGTCGCATCTTTACGCGGAAAGGCTTTTTGCAGAAGATGATTCGAACAAAAGCCCCCTCCATGTATGGTATTAAAACGCTTCTCTACGGTACGATTTTGCCGGCTCCACAGATTGCGGAGTCATTTCCTCAAATACTTCAAAGCACTATGTATCGGGGGCATGAGGTAGGAATTCACTGCTGGGACCATGTCCGCTGGCATGACAAATTGCCGAAAATGTCCATAGATATGGTGCGAGGGGACCTCGATAAAGCCAGTCGACTTTTTCAAACTATTTATCATTGCAGAGCGGAAACGACAGCAGCGCCCGGGTGGACAGTTTCACCCGCATCACTCCAGGTACAGGATGCACTGTCGCTCCGCTATTGCAGTGACTCGCGGGGCTATTCTCCCTTTTACCCTGTGGTCAATGGAACTCGGTACTCAACTCTTCAGATTCCCACGACTCTACCTACAATGGATGAACTTCTGGGGACAAATGGCATGTCTCCAGGTACCATCAACGAACAGTATCTTTCTCTAATCAGGCCTGGTTTAAATGTCCACACAATCCACGCGGAGCTTGAGGGTGGGGGGATGTCGGATGTTTTTATAGATCTGTTGCGGAGGCTACAGAAAGCAAATGCCCGTTTCATAACCCTTTCTCAGGCGGCTGAAGAAGCAAATACGTCCACAATCCCTGATTGTGCGCTTGTTATGAAAAATTTTCCTGGAAGGGCAGGGCTCGTTGCTGTTCAAGAATAGCCCCTTGAGCTACCAGTTATAAAAGATCCTGCAGTTCCTCGATCATTTTCCCAAGCAAGTCATACCCGTCCTGCCAAAAATTACTATCCGCAAGATTTATCCCTGCGCTGCTTACCGTGTCCGCCGGTGAAAGTGAACCGCCACTTTCAAGGATCCCGGTAAAGATCGGCACGAATGTGCTACCCTCGATCAGATACTTTTGGAAGAGCGCCAGAACGAGTAGTTCTGCGAAGGTGTATGAATAGCAGTAAAAGCGGGAATGAACAAAGTGTGATATGTAACTCCATCCCCAACGATATGGCTCAATCATTTGAACCGCATTTCCATACAGTTTGGCGTTTTCTTCCCACCAAATGTCGCAGATGTCAGGCGAGGAAAGCAACCCCTGTTTTCTATTGTTGTGCAAACGTTCTTCAAAACGCGTGAGCACATTCTGCCGAAACGTTGTAGCAATGATATCTTCGATTTGTGCACAGAGTAGTGAAATCCTGACAGCGGGGTCGTCTTCCTTTTCTAAAAGGTAACGGGTTAAAAGCATTTCGCCAAAGACTGATGCCGTTTCTGCCAGGGGAAGAGACGGATGGTAATTCAGCATACTATTTTTTTGGGCCAGCACAAAGTGAAGACCGTGTCCAAGTTCATGGGCAAGCGTGGCCACATCACGCATTTGTCCGGTAAAATTCATATGGACATATGGTGGCAGAGATGGAGATATCCCCATGCAGAAAGCCCCGCCACTCTTGCCGGGTCGCGGATACGCGTCTATTCTCTTCTCGGTAAAAAAGCATTCAATGATATCGCGAAAATCAGGGTTGAATCCAGCGTATGACTCAAGGACCATTTCATGGGCTTGAGAAAAGGAAAATTGTTTATTTATCTTGCTTACAGGAGCATAGATATCGGTATTTTTAAGTTTAGGAATACCTAAGATACGAGCCTTCAGTAAAAAATACTCCCTGGCAAGATAATAGTTTCTCTCTGTGGTCTCCATGAGACATTCAACACATTCAGTTGACAGTTCGTTGGCAAGATGGGTGGGCTCCATCGGAAAACTGTAGTTGCGAAGGATCTGCTCCTGGTGGTGGTCGAGCGCAATAGAATTGAAAATTGTGCTGTAGATTATCGACTCGTTTTGGAACCGGGTGAGAAATACTGTCAGCGCCTTCTCTCGTACCGATGCATCATCATGATGAAGAAGACCTAAGAGTTCATCCCCAGTCATTTCTTTCTCACTACCGTCAATGACCATTCGATAGCTGAATGATGCGGTCAATTCATCAAAAAGACGAGTGAATGCTTCAGTCCCGGTCAAGCTTTTTTGCTTCAACAGGCGTTCTTCTCGTTCGGGGAGTGTGTGCGCCTTAAATCGCCGCAGTCCATGTAGATAGTGGTGGTATTTCTGGATTTGCTCTTTCTGGATAAGTGACAGATATGCATCTTCTGGAAGGTCTATTAATTCAAGCTCGAAAAAAAGGAGCTCTTGAGCAGCACTATTGGACAGTTCCATTCCTCGCTGGGAAAGCTTTTTGTTATTCACATCCGTACTATCCGCGGCAAAACTAAGATAAGCATACGCTTGTGGTTTGATAATGGTTTCGTGGACCGACTCCAGGTCTGCAAAAGCTGTTACCAGTTCTCCTTCGTCGAGTGATGATATGTTTCCGTAATATTTTGCGCGGAAACGATTGATGCACTCCTGTGCTTTCGAAAAATCCTTCTCTAACTCAGGTGAATTCACTGAAGGGTATAGTAATTTGGTGTCATTATAATTATTCTTCTTAAAATCTCGCATTGCAAATATTCCCCCTCCAAAAATCATTTTTTAGTGTATACTTATAACTCGCACA
>Ga0351899_1084_pt1 | contig 27041 bp, 24 predicted proteins | sample BONcelHT113001C6_FD_206833 | JGI IMG/M metagenome (GOLD analysis project Ga0351899, IMG submission 206833) | Enriched cells from coal bed in the Powder River Basin, Montana, United States - BONCAT cells T11 rep1 HSBNCT.T11.300.1.C6 ... | reverse complement strand
CCGAGATAGCCGATACTACTAAACCGCTCGCGAGGGCGGGACGGAAAGCCTACAGGGTCTCCAGGAGACAGCCGGGTTGCCGAAATATCTTCAAGATTTTCAGCACCCGGTTTTTTTGCGACAACGTGCTGACATTACACCATGGAAGGAGATAGTACTGTATGAAAAGAATGCTGTTTTGCCTGGCGCTTGTCGCCGTCCTCCCTTTGCCAAATGCCTTTGCCACCAATGTCGATTTCAGCCTCGGAATCAATATCGGCAACAGTCCGGCGGTCGTTCCGTTGCCGCCAACACCCGTGTACCGACCAGTTCCCGTGTACCAACCTGCTCCCGTGTACGAATCACCCCCTGTCTACCAGGAACCTCCCGCATATCAGGAAGTTTCCGTAGAGATGGAGGCACCACCGCTGTTTATACAACCGCCAGAACTGCGATTCCATGTGGCGGTGGGCATACCGCAGGACATCTTTTTCTACAACAACAACTACTACCTGTATCAGGGCAATGCCTGGTTTATCTCTCCCTATTACCGGGGCCCTTGGCATGTGACGCGCTACAATTCCATCCCCTGGGTGCTGCGCAAGCATCCCACCGCCAGGGTCAGATACTATCGTGATGCCGGATACCGCCACTACCAAAAAGTCCGCAGCCCGTACTGGCAACGTCATCATTTCCGTCCTCAGCGGGTGTCGAAAGAGGTGCATTATAAGGAGAACAACTCGTGGAACTCACGAGGGGAACAGAAACAAAGCCACTCTCCTCAGCAAGGACAGTACCACGGTCGTCCGTAGCGACCAGTGCCAGGTTTAAATCTGTCGCTGTAGCTGATACACCGTTGCCGATGTTCCCGGAGTCCTCTTTTCCAGAAACATCGGCAACAATGGTACAAAAAAAGGCGCGGCTCCGGAGGGTGGAGACCGCGCAATGGAGGAAAGCCGTTCTGGCTTTCTGAGGTGTCGGAGTTGTTACCGCTGTCTGTTTCTTTAGTTAATTTATCGTCAATTGCTGGTTTTACTTTAATAGTATTTTGACAAGATACCTTTGACTTGAGTCATGAAATTCAAAAATGGCACATGCAATAAAAAGATGCGGCCCCTACTGGGGGGGGCCGCATCTTTTTATTGCAGTAAGCAGGAGCCTGATCCCGTTACCGGCCGACAACTACCTGGCCGCTTCCGGCACCACTTCCCTCACCTTGCCGAAGGTGGAGAGCGGCTTGTCAAACTTCTTCTCGTCACCCACGACCACCAGGATCATCCTGTCGGGCTGAAGATACTTTTTGGCTACGCGCAGCACATCCTGCTTCGATACCTTTGCAATATTTTTCCGGTAATTCTCCAGGTAGCCTTTCGGATAGCCGTAGTATTCGAGACGGGCCCACTGGGCAACCACCGAAGCGGGGGTGGTAAAGGCGAATATGAAGGAGTTGACGATGGATTCCCTGGCAAGGGCAAGCTCCGCATCGCTTACTGCCTCGCGGGTCATGTCGGAAATAATCCCCTTCATAAGCCCGATCGCCTTTACCGTAGTGGAAGGCTTGGTCTCGGTCTCCGCCGTGAAGGTACCGGGGAAGCGGCGGCCGGGATGAAAGGAACTGTCCACGTTGTAGGCCAGGCCCTCCTTGGAGCGGATAACAGACATAAGGCGGGAACTGAAACCGTTACCCCCGAGAATGGTGTTCATGACGGTAACGGCATAGAGGTCAGGATTGTTTTTATCAATCCCCAGATGACCCATCCGGATGGCCGTCTGGTCAAGTTCCTTCTTCATCAGCAGGATCTCCGATGTACCGACAGCAGTCGGCGCCGCTACCAGCGGCAGGGAAACCTCAGCCCGCTTCCAGCCGGTAAAGACCCTCTCAAGCTTTTCCAGAATCTCTGTGCGCTCGAAATCGCCGGACACCGCCAGTATCACATTGTTGGGCCGGAAGTAGCGATCATGAAAGGCAACGAGATCATCCCGCGTGAGGGAGTCAACCGATGCGATGGTCGGATAGCGCCCGAGCGGGTGATCCCGATAGATGCTCTTGCGCAGTTCCCGGTCAGCGACTTCTTTTGGATCGTCGTTTTGACGACGGATGGCCTCAATGGTCAGATTTTTTCCCTGCACCACCCGGTCCTCACGGAAAACCGGCACGGTCAGCACCTGGGCATAGAGTTCCAAAGTCCGATCGAGATTTTTTTTCAGACAGCTCATGGTGACAGTGCCGAGATCGCTGCCGATTCCGGACTCGATCGATGAGGCCATAAACTCCAATTCGTCATCAAGGGCTTCCGGTGAGGTCACAGCTGTCCCGCCACCACGGAGAACCGTACCGGTCAGGCCGGCGAGACCGCTCTTTTCGGCCGGTTCATAGACGCTGCCCGTCCCAACGTAGGCCTGTATGGAAACCAGGGGAAGCTCCCGATCCGCCAGCAGATAGACGATCATGCCGTTGGCGAGGACGACACGCTCTGCCGTGGGCACCTGGAAGACCAGTGGGGGAAAAGTCATTTTCCGTGGATCAACGGTTGAACCGACAACTGCGGTAACCGCCGGGAACAGGGAAAGGAACAGTACGAGGGTGGTCAGCAGTTTTTTCATCGGGTTGCCTCCCTTTTTTTGATGGACGCCACGGTGCGATTGTCCGGAACAAGATATTTCCGCGCCGCTGCCAGTATCTCAGCCGGGGTCACCTTGGCCACCTTTGCACGGTGCTCGGTGAGATAGCGCCACGTTCCCGCCACACTTTCATATTCCGTCAACCGATAGGCAAGCCCGCTATTGGTACTCAGTGCCCGGACCTCATCCGCTTCCAGCTTGTTAAGGACCTGCTGGAGTTCCCTGAGACTTACCGGCTCGTGCTTCAGTATCTCCAGCTCCCCATAGATGGCCTCCTCAACCTCCTGCATCGAGTGCGGACTCCGGGGAACTGCCGAAATGACAAACAGGTTGGGATAGCGGCTGCCCGGTCCATAGAAAGCGGAGACCTCGCTCGCAAGCTGTTTTTCAACCACGAGTTTTTTGTAGAGCCGGGAGTTCTTGCCCTCGGCAAGGAGCATGGTTATGACGTCAAAGGTGTAGTCATCCGGCTCGGGAATCGTCGGCTTGTGGTATCCGATCATGAACTGCGGCTCGGAATCGTCCAGGATTTCGATGCGACGCTCACCAAGCTGGCGGGGCTCGACGGTCGCTACCGGAGGAACCGGCACCCCCGGAGGAAGTGAGCCGAAATATTTTTCCACCAGCGCAATGGTCTTGACGGGATCGATGTCACCCACAATGGCCACAACGGCATTGGCCGGGGCGTAATAGCGGTGCAGAAACGATTCGGCCTTTGTCCGTGACAGGTTCTCGATATCGGACATCCAGCCAATGATCGGTTGACGGTAGGGATGGGCCTGATAGGCGGCAGCAAGGAAAGACTCCCAGAGCTTCCCTTGCGGATTTGCATCATAGGAACGCCGTCGCTCCTCCATCACCACGTTCCGTTCGGTATAGAACTCGCGCAGCACGGCATTGCGCAAGCGGTCCGACTCGATCACCGCCCAGAGCTCCAGCTTATTGGCAGGCAGGCTGATCATATAGGCGGTACTGTCTTTGCCGGTGAAGGCATTGTAGTTATAGCCGCCATTTTTGTCATAAATGCCGGAAACCTCATTTTTCACCAGATACTTCTCAGCCGCAGCCTCTTGGTCGGCAAGCTTCCGGGACAGCTCCTCGATTTTCTTCGGATCAGCGTCCCCCCGTTTGATCTTTTCCGCCATTAGTTGCAGAGCCGTTTTTTCTATCGAGTCGAGCAGCGGTTTCTCCCGGGCAAAGTCCTTGGTGCCGAGTGTTTTGGTCCCCTTAAACAGCATGTGTTCGAGAAGATGGGCAATGCCCCGCTCGTCACTTCTTTCGTTGACGCTCCCCACCTTGAACCGTATCCAGGCTGAAACGGTGGGCGAGGTATGACGCTCCACCAGGAGAAGCTTCATACCGTTCTTCAGGGTATGTTCCCGTACCATCTCCTCCAGACCGGCACCGGAAGCAGTGCTGACAGAGATAAAAGCGCAGAAGAGGATGAAAAATATGCCGTGGGTGAATTTCATGTGCAACCTCGCAAGGTCAATCGTTTCAGCAGAGTTCCGTCAAGTTGAAAGAGTACTATATACAACCGTCCGGGGAACGTCAACACAACGGAACTCGAACATTTCCCCGCCATCACCCGGTTGTCTTTTCCCTTTGCGTTTCGTATGTTGTGGTATACTCTGAAGCAGTTGCCGGTTCCTTCGCGTCGCAAATACCTTCAGGTCCGACATTTCCCTGCAATGCCCCTCACATGGAGATCACCAATGAAAATCCTTGTCAGTACATTTCTTGCCTGTCTTCTTTCCACCGGTCTGGCGGCAGCCTCGTCCCCTTCGTATGAAACCCTTGCCAAACTTCCGGTAGTGCGCTTCGGAGATCCGGTACCCGCGACTGACCACATCCTGCTCTTTTCCGCCGGTCAGCCAATCACTATTTCCTTCACCATCGAGGGCAGCCTCTTTTCTCAACCCGTCAACACCGAGCTGACGGTAACGCCCTCCCGCGAAGTATTCGTCTACCGCGATTGGGCAAGCCTTGACGGTTTGATTTGGATGCAGCGAAGCGAGCTGATAAAAAGTGATGTGGTTGTCAAGATTCCTGGTTACAACCATCCCGCTCCAGGCGTCCTGAAGGTACGGATGGATCTGCCCGAAACCAGATAGTTTCCATTCGGGGTAAGGAGAACAGATCATGAAATTCATCAACCTGCCAGTCGTACTGGGAGCAAGCATGTTTCTGATGCTAGCGACAGTGCTGACTGCCTGCGAGGTTTCCGGTCAGAAAGAAGACCGCGACGCCAGCACCGAAAAGGCAGCCGAGTCCGTACAGATACGGGTCTATGCCGTTGAACGGGGAGGATACTACATGACCGCAAAGGTACTGAAAAGCGAGGAAGAATGGCGCCGGCAACTGACTGCGGAGCAATTCTACGTAACACGAAAAAAAGGCACGGAAAAACCATATGCCAATGCCTGGTGGAACAACCACGAAAAAGGGCTCTATCGCTGTGTCTGCTGCGACCTCGACCTGTTCAGCTCCGACACAAAGTACGAATCCGGAACCGGCTGGCCGAGTTTCTGGCAGCCCGTAGCCCCGGAAAACATTACCGCAAAACCGGACAACAGCCTGTTTGTCAAGCGGACCGAGATACTGTGCAGCAGGTGCGATGCCCATCTGGGGCATGTCTTTGACGATGGCCCAAAACCGACCGGGCTCCGTTACTGCATGAACTCGGCAGCCTTGAAATTCGTAAAAACCAGATAGTTTCCATCAGGAGTTTCCGGATGAAAACTACCTAGGAGCCGCTCCATGAACAAAGTATCCCTGGGCGCTACCGGCCTGCGTGTCAACCGCCTGATCTTCGGCACCCTTCCCCTCGGCCCCCTTCAGGCAAATCTTTCCGCGGCGGAAGGCGGGGCGCTCATCCGCCATGCCCTGGAATCGGGGGTAACGCTGCTGGACACGGCAGAGCTCTACGGCACGTACCCCCATATCCGTGAGGCCCTCCGCGGTTTCAGCGGTGAGTGCCTGATTGCCAGCAAAACCCATGCAACAACAGCCGCCGATGCCCGCTCCCATGTGCTGAAAGCATTGCAGGAATTGGCGCTCGAGCGTCTCGACATCGTCCATATCCACGGCGCACGACTGGCCGATCCTTGCAGCGACCGGGCCGAGGTGCTTGGGGAGTTACTGCTGCTGAAAGAGGAAGGAAAGATCAGGCATGTAGGTCTCTCTTCCCATTACATCACCGCGTTCCGGATAGCGGCCGGGCATCCCGAAATAGACGTTGTCCACCCGCTGGTCAACCGGACCGGTATGGGTATCATGGACGGTTCCGCCGCGCAGATGGCGGAAGCCATCGCCTGCTGCGCAAAAAACGGAAAAGGGGTCTATGCCATGAAGGCACTGGCCGGCGGTAACCTCATTTCCGACGCCAGAGCCAGCATCAGGTATGTTCTCGGCCTCCCCGGTGTCGACGCACTGGCCCTTGGGATGCTCTCCCGTCAGGAAATCGACGCCAACCTGAAACTCTGCTCTCTCGACGAAGCAGACGAAGAAATCTGGGAAACCCTGGAAATGCGTCGCCGAAAATTCAAGATCATGGAAAAATTCTGCAATGGCTGCGGCGCCTGCATCGACGCCTGTACTGCCGAGGCCCTGGTACTGGAAAGCGGCGTTGCCACGGTGAAGGAAGAGGAGTGCATCCTCTGCGGCTACTGCGCCGCAGCCTGTCCGGATTTTCTCATCCGGGTGGTGTGAAGCAGAATATCGCCCTCTCATAGTTGCTGAAACAAAAACAGCCCCCATCGGCAATCTGCTGACGGGGGCTGTTTTTGTTTCATCGTAGTCTGGAAACAATGGCTCCGGAACATTTCCCGGTATGTGAACTATTACGAGCAGAGGTACTCCTCGACCTTCCGGGCCAATATCTCAAAGATCCTGCGGAACTCCTGTTCGTCTTTTTCCAGCAGCGTAACACGGAAACCCTGCAGATGCGTGGAAAAGGAAGAGAGGGGAACGACGCAGATACCGGTATTGGCCAGCAGATGGTAGACAAACCGTTTGTCGGGAGCAACACCGGGCGCAGTTACCAGGCCCTCCACCAGTTCCCGTATCTCGGGATTTTCTATGGGAAGAGTCTGACGATGGTTCAATAACCCCTCCTGGAAAGCAACCGCCATGTAAAAGGCACCGTTGCTCCGGTTTACCATGAGTCCCGGCAGATCCTTGAGGTAACTATAGGCGATGTTGCTCATTTTTTCATAGCGGGCAATTCGTTCGTCAAGATACCCCTGGTACTCCGGATGGGAAAAAATGGCCGGCAGGGCCTTCTGGGGAAGCGTGGTCGAGCAGACCTCATTCATCTTGGAGTTGAGAATAGCATTTACGTACTTTTTGAAGCGGGCATTCTTTTCCGTATTGTAAAACTCGATCCATCCGCAACGCGAACCGGGCCAAGGGAATTCCTTGGAAATTCCCCGCATTGCCAGAGCCGGAACGTCACCGATAAGGGCAGAGATGGGAAGTGTTTCGGCACCGTTATAGACGATATTGTTATAGACTTCGTCCGCAATGAGGAACAGGCCATACTCACGGGCAATAGCGACAATCTCACGAAGAACCTTCTCGGGATAGACCATTCCGGTCGGGTTATCCGGGTTGATAATGAGAATTCCGGAAATTGCCGGGTTATATTTTACATGGTTGCGCAGGTCTTCCAGATCGGGATACCAGTTATTTTCCGGCTGCAGACGGTAGCAGATTGATGCTGCGTTTGCATGGGCGGTTTCGCCGGTGGAGTGGGTGGTATAGGTTGGCGAGGGAGTGAGGATGCGGGTTTCCGCTTTCAGGTTTCCGTACACCTTGGCAATAGCATCACCAAGACCGTTAAAGAAGATGATGTCGTCCGGTGTTATCTGCGCGCCTCCGCGTTTATTGGTCAGTTCGCAGAGAAACTTCCGGGTCTCCAAAACGCCGCGCGTATGGCAATACCCGTAGGTTTCGTCTTTCATGACTTCCCGCACCACAAGTTCCTTCATCCAGGCCGGAACCTTTTCGCCCTTGACGATCGGATCGCCGATGTTTTCCCAGTTTATCTTGACTCCGTAGTGTTGAAGCTTTTCCGCTACGTTGACAATGTTGCGGATCTCGTACGTCAGTTCACCCGCCCCCGGATTGACAAGTTCGTTTCTCATACTATCTCCCAGAACATTCCGTAATAAACAGCAGACGCCGTTGTCCAAAATAATAAAGGGCCGTGGGTTTCCCCACGGCCCTTCTCAATACGAAGTATTTGTGATAACTCACATGGCAGCGGGTACACGTGCGGCTTTACGCGCCGCGGCGCTGATAGCTCGTGCTGTTGCAAAAGGTGCCATGTTGATTGATTTCATAGTAGTTGTGAAATATCACAGTGTTCGCCGCAAGTCAACACTTTTGTCCCGCTACGGTAACTCACGGGGATCACTTCTCATCTCCACTGCCAGGAGCAACTTTCCGTCCCGGTCACGCCAGCGGAACCAGCCGCTGAGGCTACCCTCAGAGCTGATTCTGACCCACTCATCGCTGATTTCTAGGACACGCAGCCTCTGTTCAGAAGGGATCTGGCCCAGCGATAGGGAGTCATCCGACGGCGCCAGGCGCAAATGTGTCAACGCAGCCCGCAGGCCGGGCAGCAAAACAATGGAGCGTCCCACGAGGAAATCCGGCCAGCTGAAATAGGACCAGAAACGGCGTCCCTCAACCCACCCTTCCCGTCCGGCATCATCATAGGCAACCCGGAACCAGTTGCCCCTGGTACCGGTTACCGCAATGGCATGCCCGCCGGAAGGAGCAGAAACGGACGGCGCAAGGGAGGGCAGCCGTGCAACGTCAAGCACGGTAATCCGTTCGACCCCGGGAGTTTCATAGAGCACGATTGATTGTATCTCATCACTCTGCTCGGGAAAAGCAGGCCGGAGAAACAGCACCCCCTGCCCGGCACGGGGCCGCTCGGAAGCCGCCAGGACAGGTGAACAAGAGAGCAGAATGGCCGCAAGGGTAATCGCCAGGCGCAGTACCATGCTACCAGATCTTCCGAAGTTCCGCGAGATACGCCGCCGATTCATCGCTTCCCTCCCCGGGCGCCCAGGGTGCCCGCTCTTCATTCGTCAGAGCCCGATACGGCCCGGCCTTGCTCTCGAAAAAAACCGTGCCGCTTTCCAGGCTTACTACCGTATGGAACTCGCCATGGAGAATATTTACCCCCACGGCATCACCGTCAGGAGAGAGAATAGCCGCTTGGACAACCTTTCCGCAATCATCGAAGAAGGCGATCCCCAGCCTGCCCCGCACGATGATCATGGTCTCATCTTTTTCCGGACCGAGATGGCGGTGCGGAGGAATATAGGAGTCGGGCTCCATTGCATGGATAAGCCGGTGACTCAGTGAGTCGTCTCCTTGGTGAAAATTGAAGTTTTTGCGCAGCCTTGGCGTGGAGGCGGCCGTGTCGGAGAGCTCATTCAAAAGTTCCCGGCGGATAATGCGTATGTTTTTCATCGATAATTTCCCCGCAGGCTCACGGGAGCCAGGTTGTGTTTCAAGCAAGAGGCAGGATAGCAAAGGGAGCAGGGATAAAGCAAGGTTTTGCAGGAAAGACCAGGAGGAAAATAAAGCGGATCGTACGCTATCTTTCGCGTACAACAGGATCAGACGGCACTTTCAGAAGCAGTCCGGTTCGCTTCCGGAACAATCCCCCAGGCTGCCAGTTCTCGCAGGGCCATTTCCACAAGGGTTTGCAGTTTGGCCTCCACAGGCGAAGACAGATCCAGTCCCAACTGAATTGATTTCGGTTGAACACCTAGCAGAACCGTCTCGGGAGGGGTGTTGCCCTGAAGAAGGGAAACGGCAAGCAGGTCTTTCAGCCCCATCTGGTGAGGAGACAGCTTGGTTTCAAAAGCAATCGGAATATCGTCACCGGTAAGCCGGACTATGGTTCCCGGTGGCCCACCGGTCGCCATTGCGTCCACGATCAGGAGATGCTTCAACCCTTCGAGGAAAGGCAAGAGGTCGAGGCCGAGTGTGCCGCCGTCCAACACCGTCACCCCGACCGGGAAGGCATAGCGTGACGCAAGACACTGCACGACCCTGACCCCTACCCCGTCATCTGACATGACCAGGTTTCCTATTCCAAGAACGAGAACAGACAGACGCTACTCCTTCCCTTCCGGAACAGATTTGTAGCCACCGAAGATGCTCGAAATGACGCCATTCTTTTCCTTCACATCCATCAGCCAGGCGCTATACACATGGTGGATGGCAAAGGCGATCAGAAACCACATAACGATAGTATGGGTCAGACGGAGCCCCTGATTGCTGCCGAAGATAAATACCCACCCGAAAACACTGCTCAAAAAGCCTCCGGGAGCATACTGCGAGTAGAGGGCAAAGCCGGTACAGATCATCACCAGATACAGGGCAAAAACCCAGAGATAGGCACTGCCGGCCATGGCGTTATGGCCTACTACGTGAGGGGCCTTACTCTTGAAAAAGGTGTAGAAGAGGAAGGTCTCCTTCATGTTCCTGCGGCCATCCTTGTACAGCCAGGGGGTAAAAACACGCCAGTTGGCGTATTTGTTCCCGACAAAGGCCCAGTAGATCCGGGCCACCACGCTGATAGTAAACGTAAATGCGAGCACAAAATGGATGAATCGCATCCAACCCATCACGTACTGGGAGGGGTCATGGGCCAGGGTCTTACCCCAGCCAATATAGATGCCGGTCACGGACAGGCCGAGAATGGCAAGGAAGTTGACCCAATGAATTATCCTGACCGGCCATTCCCAGACATATCTGAATTCGAGCTTTTCCATGTTCTGCCTCCTACAACACCTGTACCGTTACCGTCTCGCCGTCCTCCGGGTCAAAGAGATGCACCGCGCAGGCAAGACAGGGGTCAAAGGAATGAATGGTTCGCAGGATTTCGAGGGGCCGCTTCGGATCCGCCAACGGTGTTCCCACCAGGGCGGCTTCATAGGGTCCTCGCTGCCCCTTGTCATCGCGCGGGGAGGCGAGCCAGGTTGAAGGCACGACCGCCTGGTAATTGAGGATCTTCTGATCCTTGATGCGAATCCAGTGACCGAGGGCGCCACGGGGCGCCTCATGCCAACCGTAACCCTTCGCTTCGGAAGGCCAGGTGTCAGGGTTCCATTTTTCGTTGTTGTGAATCGCCAGATCTCCACCCTTGATATTGGCGGTAAGGGCAGCCAGCCATTCGGGAAGTTTCCGGGCAATCAGCAGGGTTTCTATGCCTCGGGCGGCGGTTCTGCCCAGAGTTGAAAAGAGGGCTTCCGGGCCCACCTCAAGCTTGGCAAGGACCATGTCCACCGCGGCCTTTACTTCCGTATGGCCGGAAGCATAGGCGACAAGACAGCGAGCCAGCGGACCGACTTCGGTTACCAGACCGTTGTAGCGGGGCGCCTTGACCCAGGAATATTTCTTGTCGGTATCGAGATACTCGTAGGGAGGTTTCGGCCCACTGTAGTTGTACTTGGTTTCACCTTCCCACGGATGAAGACCTGCTCCGGGTCCTTTGGCGTAGTCATACCACGAATGGTCCACGTATTCGGCTATTTTTTCCTGATCCACGGAGTGTACTTTGGTCAGGTCCTTGTTGAGGATCATCCCGCGCGGCATCCAGAGGACCTCCGGCTTGCCGCTGTTGTCGGACGGAAACTCTCCGTAGCTCATGAAGTTGCCGACCCCGCCGCCAATGCCAGCCCATTCCTTGTAAAAAGATGCCACGGCCAGGAGATCGGGAATATAAACTTTCTCCACGAAGTCCTTTGCCTTTGCCAGCAGCAACCCGATCTCCGTCAGCTTATCGGCATTGAGAGCGCTCTGCGAGTCAAGGTCGATCGGAATAGCCATGCCACCAACCAGGAAGGTCTGGGGATGGGGGTTTTTGCTTCCCAGGATCGCATGGATCCGGATTATGTCCTTCTGCCACTCCAGCGCCTCCAGATAGTGGGCTGTTGCCATAAGGTTTGCTTCCGGGGGAAGCTTGTAGGCCGGATGCCCCCAGTAGGCATTGGCAAAGGGGCCAAGACGTCCCTTGCTGACAAAGGCCTGCAGTTTTTCCTGAACCCCCTTGAAATAGGTGGGGGAGTTGAGCGGCCAGTCGGACAAGGAAGCAGCCAGTGCGGAAGTCTTTGCCGGGTCCGCCTTCAAACCTGAGGTAATGTCGACCCAATCAAGGGCATGCAGGTGATAGAAATGGATAACATGGTCCTGAACGTTCTGGATACCCATGATGAGGTTTCTGATCAGCTCCGCATTGGGTGGGATCTTGATGCCGAGCGCATGCTCCACGCTCCTGATGGAGGCAATGGCATGGACCGTGGTGCATACCCCGCAAAAACGCTGGACAAAAGCCCAGGCGTCACGAGGATCGCGCCCCTGGAGGATCTCTTCGATCCCGCGGAACATGGTACTGCTGCTCCAGGCATCGGCTACCCGGCTGCCCTCCACCTCGGCCTCGATCCGGAGGTGCCCTTCTATTCTGGTAATGGGGTCAATGACGATTTTTGCCATGGGTTACTCCTCCTTCTTTCCATCATCATCCTTGTCTTTCTTGAGGGCACTTATGATTCCGTGGCCCGCGAATGCCGCGGCAGTGACTATTGCAAGCCCGGCGCCGATTTGGTTTGCCGTGTATTCGACACCAAATCCGGGCACATTTGGCAGCCGCCGGTAAAATGGCGTCATGGTATCCCAGAAATTCGCTTCAGAACAGCCAATGCAGCCATGCCCCGCCATAACCGGCCAGCTGGTCTTTTCATTGTAACGCTGAGTAGGACAGTTGTGAAAGGTTTCGGGTCCCTTGCAGCCCATTTTGTAGAGACAATGTCCTTTGCGGTGGGCAGCGTCACCCCATTGCTCCACATACTGTCCGGCATCGAAATGGGAACGCCGTTCGCAGTTGTCATGAATTCTTTTGCCATAGGCAAACAGTGGCCGCCCCTGGCTGTCGGTATTGGGCAACTTGCCGAAGGTGAGAAAGTGGACCACCGTTGCCGTGAGATTGTCAGGATTCAGGGGGCAGCCGGGGAGATTGATGACCGTGGCTCCCGGAACCGCCGCCTTCACGCCAACCGCACCGGTGGGATTCGGCGCGGCGGCAGGAATACCACCGTCGGTGGCACAGGTCCCGACCGCAATGGTAGCGAATGCGTTGCCACAGACCTCTCTGACAATTTCGAGGGCTGATTTCCCGCCGACACAGCAGTAGACCCCACCGTCCTTCATCGGGATCGAGCCTTCGATCACGGCAATATATTTCCCCCGGTTCTCGTGAATGGCCTTCATCAGAGACTCTTCCGCCTGGTGGCCGGCAGCTGCCATAATGGTTTCGTGATAATCGACTGACAGAACGTCCAGGATTAATTGCGATACGGTGGGGTTCGACGCCCGGAGCAAGGCTTCCGTATTGCCGGCGCAGTCCTGGAACTCAAGCCAGACAAGGGTGGGACGCTGGACCTCGTCAAGTGCCTGGGCAATCTTGGGAGCGAAGGTAACAGGAAGTGCCAAAGCCGCCGACATTGCCGTACAGAACTTCATGAAGTCACGGCGGGAAATTCCCTTTTCCTCCCAAACAGTCCTTTTTTCGGGGTGCCGTTCTTCGGTAACAATCCCTTGTTCCTTGTCTTTGCTCTCCATAGTGACTGAACCTCCTTGCTGGTAACATCGGGTTACAAACCGCTCACGCAACTTTCGCAACCCCGGAAACGTCTTTCCGATACGTTGCTGATATCCGAAACGCCTTTTTACGACACTAAGACATTGAAATATCAATATATTTATTTTAAGAGTTTTAATAAATTTTATGGGGTTCCTGGGGCTTGTCAAGGAAAGCAACAAGGTTTTATTTCATGATAAAAGCGGATACTTCAGATCTCAGCGGCACCCTTTACTGTTACGGCCCCTCAAACTGCCGGAAGTTTTCCCGGAATCTGTCCGTAAGGTCGCGGGCCATTTTTTCATAGAGTTTTGCATCCGGCCAGACATCCACCGGATTGAGAAGGGCGGAAGGGATTCCGGGACACTCCGTTGGGATATCGAGCCCGAAAAAGGGTTCCCGGAAAAAAGGTATGGTATCGAATGTTCCCGCCAGTGCGGCATGTATCAGCGCCCGGGTATGATCGATCCGGATTCGGCTGCCGACACCGAAACCACCGCCACTCCATCCGGTGTTGACCAGCCAGCAGCGGACCTCGTGACGAGCAATCTTGTCCCGCAGCAATTGCGCATAGACCGATGGGTGGAGAGGAAGAAAGGGTGCGCCGAAACAGGTGGAAAAGGTGGCTTGCGGTTCCTTGCCGATGCCGTCCTCGGTACCGGCAATTTTCGCGGTGTATCCGGACAGAAAATGGAACATGGCCTGCTCGGGATTCAGACGTGAAATGGGAGGCAGGACGCCAAAGGCGTCGCAGGTCAGCATGAAGATATTTTTCGGATGGGCACCGATTCCGGCCTGAACCGCGTTAGGAATGTTTCTGATGCTATAGGCCGCACGGGTATTTTCGGTCAGAGAGGCGTCATCCAGATCGATCCTCCGGGAAACAGGATCAATCACCACGTTTTCCAGCACCGTGCCGAAACGGTGGGTACAGTCATGGATCTCCGGTTCGAGTTCCTTCGAAAGGTTGATTACCTTGGCATAGCAGCCCCCTTCGATGTTGAAGATTCCCTCGCCATCCCAACCATGCTCGTCATCGCCGATCAACGACCGATTCGGATCAGCGGAAAGGGTTGTCTTACCGGTGCCTGAGAGTCCGAAGAAAATTGCCACATCACCGTCAGACCCCACATTGGCCGAGCAGTGCATGGAGAGGGTAGCATATTCCCGGGGCAGAATATAATTCATGACGGTAAAAATGGCCTTCTTGATCTCTCCGCCATAGCCTGTTCCTCCGATGAGAATCAGTTTTCTGGCAAAATCCACCAGGATACAGACCTCGGAATTCGTCCCGTCAGACTCGGGTTGAGCGTGAAAGGAGGGCGCATCGATCAGGGTAAATTCAGGTTGGTGGGAATCCGGTTCTTGCTGCGGGGAACAGATAAACATGGCTCGAGCAAACAGGGAATGCCAGGCGTTTTCGGTGATGACGCGGATGGGCAGGCGACGGCGGCAGCCGGCACCGGCAAAACAGTCCTGAACGAAAAGCTCCTTGCCGGCCAGATGGTGCAGCAGTCGCTGGTAGAGGGCATCGAATAGCTCCGAAGCCAGGGGTTGGTTTACCGGCCCCCACCAGACCGCATCATGGGTGACATGGTCATCGATGATATATTTGTCGTTTGGCGACCTTCCGGTATGGGGTGTGGTAGTGACGACAACCGGCCCGCCATGGGCGAGGAGCGCTTCCTTCCTCCGCACAATCGCCTCATACAGCCGGGGGGTTGTCAGATTCCAGTGGATATCTTCCGAAGTTCTAATGCCATGCTCTTCAAGGTTTTGTGCCATCGGGACATCCCCCTCTTCACGTGACGTTCACTTCGGCAGTTGGAGCGTGGCCGGGTACTCTGTTGGCACTTCTTTTTCGCGGAAGCAGAAAATCAGATTGCAAAACATATACAGCCCCGGAAACAGGAGAGGCGGGTTGCCCCGCCTCCCCTGTTTCCGGATTTCGTCACGCGTATTACAACCCCGCAAGGAGCTCGTCAACAACCGCCAGGAATTCTTCCAGGTCGGCCATCTGCGTATCTCCCATATGGGCAATGCGGAAGGTCTGTCCCTTGATCTTGCCATAGCCGTCATCAAAGGCATAGCCGCGCTCGCCAAGCAGTTTCTTCAGAGTTGCGAGATCGGAACCCTTGGTATTCACCGCACAGGTCAGAGCAACGGAGCGATAGGGTGCCTCGGTATAAAAGCCGTAGCCATTTTCCTCGATCCAGCGTGCAACTCGTCCGGCCAGTTCCCGATGCCGGGCCCAGCGGTTTTCCAGCCCCTCGGCAAACATCCGGTCCAGCTGTTTGTCCAGGGCAAAAATCTGCGAAATGCAGGGAGTAGAAGGTGTGTTGTCTTTTGCGTCGGCGGCATCGAACTCGAGAAAATCGAAGTAATAGCCTCTCCCCTCAATGGTCTTGGCCTTCTCGAGAGCACGTTCGCTCGCGGTAAAGACCGCAAGACCGGGAGGGAGTGCAAATGCCTTCTGGACACCGAACAGGCAGCAGTCAATGCCGAGTTCGTCCACCGGAATCTTCAAGGCACTCATGGAAGAAACCGTATCAACGATGGACATCACCTCCGGGTATTTCTTCAGCACTTCGGCGATTTCCGGAAGCGGCGACATGACACCGGTTGAGGTTTCGTTATGAACCAGGGTCATGGCATCGTACTTTCCGGTGGCCAGAGCCTCGTCAACCATTTCCGGGGTAATGGGCTTTCCCCACTCCGCCTTGAAGGCATCGGCCTCCTTGCCGCAACGTTTGGTAACATCGTGCCATTTGTTGGAAAATGCACCGTTGCAAAAGTTGGCGCACCGGGTCGCCACCAGGTTCCGTACCGCCCCCTCCATTACGCCGAATGCGCTGGAGGTTGAGAGATAAACCTTTCCTTCGGTGAAGAGGAGTTTTTTCAGTTTCTCTTTCACCGCCCCATGCAATAGGGCATACTCCTTCATACGGTGACCGATCATCGGAGTCGCCATTGCCTGAAGTATCTCGGGATGTACCTCGACCGGACCTGGGATAAAGAGTTTCTTCGCCATGTGTGTTCCTTTCAATTGTTTGATAGGGGCCGCGCAGGGTCCCCTCCGGGAAGGCCTTTCTACTGCACGGAAAAGCTACCAGACCCGGGATAAATTGTCAACTGGTTGTTACGAAAGGGGTTTTCTCGAATCCCACGGGTCTCGTCTCCGGTTGTCAGATGCGTGTTTTCTGGTAGTATTTGATACTAGTCCGTTCAGCTACAATATCAAATTTTGCGGGGGGGAGCCACCCATGTGGAGAAAAATCCTGGGATACAGCTACAATCTCATCAGCCTGGCAGGGATACTACTGGCAATAGCGGGTGTGTCTCTCATGGTCATTTTTATGGCCATCGGGATAATTGCCGGGCTGGAAAACCCCTATCTCGGAATTCTCATCTACTTTGTCTTCCCCGGCCTCCTGGTTCTCGGCCTGCTGTTGATACCGTTGGGCATCCTGCGCACCAGAAAGAAGATGCTGCGCGAGGGAATAACCGAAGTCCCCCTCTACCCGATTCTCGACCTTAATGTCCGCAAGCAGCGCATCAAGGCAATTTTTTTCATCTTTGCCACGCTCTTCTTTCTCCTGCTTCTCGCCCTTGCCTCCATAAAAGGCTATGACTACACCGAATCGACGGAATTCTGCGGCGAACTCTGCCATACGGTCATGGAACCGGAATATACCGCCTGGAGCAATTCTCCCCATGCCCGGGTCAGGTGCGCTGAATGTCACATTGGTCCGGGTGCCGAGTGGTTCGTCAAGGCCAAACTGTCCGGTCTCAAACAGGTCTACCGGGTGCTGACGAACAGCTATCCGACCCCCATCGAAACCCCGATTCCGAATCTGCGGCCGGCACGGGACACCTGCGAGGGTTGCCACTGGCCCGCCAAGTTCTATTCCGGTAAAGCGAAAAGCTTTTTCCATTACGCATCCGACGAACAGAACACCCCTCGGGAGGTTAATCTCCTGCTGAACCTGGGAAAAGCCCCCAAGACCCCCCATGCCTCCGGCATCCACTGGCATATCAGCTCGGAAGTTTTCTATCTTGCCCGCGACGCAAAACGCCAGGACATACCCTATATCGCGGTAAAAGGGAAGGATGGGACCATCACCGAATATCACGACACGGACAAGCCCCTGAGCCGGAAAGAAATCAACGAAAAGGCCCCTCGACTCATGGACTGCATCGACTGCCATAACCGGCCGACCCACATATACCACGCACCGGGGAAGGAAATGGACGAAAGCTTTGTCAGCGGCACCATTGATGCCTCCCTCCCCTACATCAGAAAAGTTGCGATTGAACTCCTGTCACAGGAATACAAAACAACTGCCGAAGCAAGCAGCTCCATCGCAGCCGGGATCAGGGACTACTATGCGAAAACCTACCCTGCACTGAGCAAAACCAAGGCTCCGGCTATCGAACAGGCAGTGACGGAAGTGCAGAAAATTTACCAGAAGAATTACTTCCCCAAGATGAAGGTCGCCTGGAACACCCATGCCGACAACATCGGTCACTTCTATTTCCCCGGCTGTTTCCGTTGCCACGACGGCAAGCACCGCTCTTCGGACGGCAAGGTGATCTCCAAGGACTGCAACCTCTGCCACGAAGTACTGGGCCAGAAGCAGGAAAACATCAAGCCGGGCACCAAGGTCACCGGCTTCATCCACCCGATTGATATCGGCGACGCCCTGGAAACCACCGGCTGCTACGAGTGCCACCAGCCTGCGGAAATGTAAAAAGCAGGCATACAGCACGGTAAATCTGCACTATAGGTCTGGAAACAAAAATTCCCCCCGGCATCTCGATACCGCGGGGAATTTTTTTATCTAAGCCTTATTGGCGAGTTACTTTTGATGCCGCACAACGAAAAAGGTCACGACTCATCTTTTATGCGACGGTACAATCCGATCAGGAATTCGGCGTCCATGGGAGAAAGATCGAATCTGAAGATTGCTTCATTGACAAGTGGCAGGATCGCGCACTCCGGGTCTTCCAGAAGATGGCTCGAGATCCATTGTACCGCCCGCCGCAACTCTTCTCCCTCTGGTAACAAATCATGCATGATGTTGCTCCTCAAGGCAAAATCATTGTTACTTGCACGTTGACATATTCTGTTTCTTGAATGCTAGCATGCAATCGACCTCTCATAAAACACTTATCGAAAGATAGCGATAATCCGCGGGATGGAATCAACGGACAAACTACCTCCCCGAGGAGCAGCCCTGCCAATTGATTGAAAAATCATGATCCCGGTGATACGCTTACGGGTCGAAATGTGAGATACTCGATTTGTGTGCAGTTTTCAGATGCTCGTCTCTGTTTCCATTTCATAAAGGAAGGCTGTCCATGGAAAAAATCAAAATCGCCAATCAGGCGTTTCCCGGCCCCATGCCGGTGGTGATCGTGGGTGCCGAGGTTAACGGCAAAGCCAATTATCTCACCGTGGCCTGGATCACCCGGGTGAATTTCAGCCCGCCTATGCTGGGCATTGCCCTTGGCAAGATCCACCACACCAACAAGGGCATCCGGGAACATGGGGAGTTCAGTGTTTCCGTGCCGGGAGCCGAGCTGATGAAGGCGGTGGACTACGCCGGTCTGGTTTCAGGCCTGAAAACCGACAAGTCGGAGCTGTTCGAGCCCTTTTACGGTGAGTTGCGCCACGCGCCGATGGTCCGGGAGTGCCCGCTGACCATGGAATGCCGGGTCGTCCAGACCGTGGACCTGCCGGTGAACGAATTTTTTATCGGGGAGATTGTGGGCGTCTACACGGAGGAGCGTTTTCTGAGCGACGGCAAACCGGACATGGCGAAGCTGAATCCCTTTGTCCTCAGCATGCCGGACAACCACTACTGGCGTCTCGGCGAGCCGATCGGCAGGGCCTGGCAGAGCGGCCGGGGGTTCAAACCGTAACCCCATGACCGATAGACGACTTGAAATCCTGTTCCGCGATGAGCACTTTGTGGCGGTCAACAAACCGGCCGGGCTCCTGGTACACCGCAGCGACCTGGATCGGCATGAAACGGAATTCGCCCTGCAGCTGGTGAGAGATCAGATGGGTCGTCACGTCTATCCGGTCCACCGGCTCGACCGCCCCACCTCCGGCGTGCTGCTCTTCGCCCTTTCGCCGGAAGCGGCACGCCGCGCAGGCGAAGCCTTCGACTCGGATGTGGTACGCAAGATCTATCAGGCGGTGGTGCGGGGAATTGCAGCAGAAGAGGCTCTAATCGACTATCCGCTCCAGGAGCTTCCGGAGCGCTTCGCGGCAAAAAGCGAAACCGGAAATGGCGATGCCAAGGAAGCGGTCACCGCTTTCCGGCGCCTGGCCGTGGTTGAACTGCCGCTGCCGCTGGGGAACTTCCCGACGGTCCGCTACTCCCTCCTGGAAGTCAGGCCGCGTACCGGCCGGAGACACCAGATCCGCCGTCACCTGAAGCACCTCTTTCATCCCATTATCGGCGACACCACCTACGGCGAAGGTCGCCACAACCGCCTCTTCCGCAACGAACTGGGCTGCAGCCGCATGCTGCTGCACGCCGCGGAACTCTCATTTCCCCACCCCTGGAGTGGAGAAACCGTGACCATCTCCGCGCCGCTGGATGAAGAATTCGCAGACGTCATGAACCGGCTCGGTTGGCGGGATACCCTGCCGTCGAACTGAATTGTCCCAGCTTGACCGGTTTCCAGCAACCCACCCACTGAAGAGTACCATCTCCAGTTAACGGGATGATTCCTGCAGCACCTCACCGAGCGCATCGAGCAGCCGGCGGTTTTCCTCACCGGTTCGCACCGCAACCCGGAAGTAGCGTCCGTCCAGTCCTTGAAAGTTGGCACAATCCCTGATCAGTATCCGCTTTTCCAGCAGCCTGCTTTTCAATGCGGCAGCGGTAAAGCCATTTTGCATTTCCACCAGCAGATAATTGGCCGCCGAAGGGAAAGTCGCCAGCCCCGGCAGGTCGGCCAGGCCCTGGACAAGAGCATCGCGCTCCGTGGAGACATAGCGTACCGTACGTTCCCGGTAGCCGGCATCGGCCAGCGAGGCAACGCCGGCAATCTGGGCCGGAGTGTTGACGCTCCACGGTTCCAACTGGTCGGCGCACTGCCGGATGACATCAACATGGCCAATGGCATAGCCGAGCCGCAGGCCGGGAATGGCAAAGAATTTTGTCATGGAACGGAGCACGATGCCGCCGCCGCTTTCGGCAATCAGTCCCTTGGCCGACTCCCCCTCACGGAAATCCATGAACGCCTCGTCCAGCACCAGAAAGGTTCCGGCAGCGCGACAGAGCTGCTGAACCTCCATGATCACCGTCAAGGGCAAGAACGCTCCGGTGGGATTAGCCGGATTGCAGAGGAACAGGAGGTCGAAACCTTCGGCAAGTTTTTCAGCCAGCTTGTCCAGGGAAAGGGCGAACCCGTCGTCCGGAGAAAGGATTAGGTGCTCCGTCTGCCACCCGGCCCGATCCAAAGCCCGGGCATACTCGGAAAAGGCCGGCGCAATGATCAGTCCCCTAGCACCTGGCAGTATTCGGGGGAGCAGGTAGATCAGCTCTGTCGAACCGTTGGCAACCACCAGGTTGTCGATGGTGACCCGGTGAACGCCGGCCAGTGCCTGCCGCAACTCGAAGGACTCCCGGTCGGGATAATGGAGGACCCTTTGCAAGGAGGAGCAGACCGCCTCCAGCACGGCGGGTGCCGGACCAAGGGGGTTGATGTTGGCGGAGAAATCGAGCAGCTCATTCGACTGAATGCCGAGGGAACGGGCGATGGCGAAGACGGTTCCACCATGGTCGGCACTAGTAGTCATAGGTTTATTTCCTGTCATCTTTTCTTCTTTCAGTTTCACTCCCACCAAGGAGGCGGTCAGTGGTGAATGTTGTAGGGGCAGGCCCCCGTGCCTGCCCAAATACAGGGCAACCACAGGGGGTTGCCCCTACGAAGAACTTCCCTTTTCCTGTCTTTTCCCTACCTCACGGCCAGCTCCAGCTCCTGCAGCTTCCTGATCCTGTCCCGCAACTCGGCCGCCTTCTCGAAGGCCAGCTCCTTGGCCGCTTCCAGCATTTCTTTCCTGAGCTTTTTCAGCATCCCGGGGATCTTTTCGAGCGGCACATATTCCTCGGCCCCTTCGGCAACCTTTGGCAGGGTGGTGTAGTCATGCTCCTCGATGGACTCCAGGATGCTCCGCAGCCCCTTCTTCACCGTCTGGGGGGTAATGCCGTGCTCCCGGTTATACTCCGTCTGGATTGCCCGGCGACGTTCGGTTTCGTCGATGCAGGACTGCATCGAACCGGTAACTTTATCGGCATACATGATGACCCGACCCGAGACATTTCTGGCGGCCCGGCCGCAGGTCTGGATCAGGGAGCGGGCGGAACGGAGGAAACCCTCCTTGTCGGCGTCGAGGATCGCCACCAGGGAAACCTCGGGAATATCGAGCCCTTCCCGGAGCAGGTTGATCCCCACCAGCACGTCGAACAGTCCCAGCCGCAGGTCGCGGATGATCTGCATCCGTTCGATGGTTTTGATGTCGGAATGAAGATATTTGACCTTCACCCCCAGTTCCCGGTAGTAGTCGGTGAGTTCCTCGGACATCCGCTTGGTGAGGGTAGTGACCAGAACCCGCTCTCCCTTGGCAATCGCTTCCCGTATCTCGTGGAGCAGATCGTCAACCTGGCCGGTGGCCGGCCGCACCTGGATGGCCGGGTCGATGAGCCCGGTGGGGCGGATCACCTGTTCCACCACCACCCCTTCCGCCCGGCGTAACTCATAGTCCGCCGGGGTGGCGGAAACATAGACGGTCTGGTTCTGTTTGCTGGTGAACTCGGTAAAATTCAGGGGCCGGTTGTCCAGCGCCGACGGCAGGCGGAAACCATAGTTGACCAGGGTCTCCTTGCGGCTTCGGTCACCACGATACATTCCCCCTATCTGGGAAACGGTGATGTGGGACTCGTCGATGATCAGCAGATAGTCCTTCGGAAAGTAGTCGATGAGCGTGTAGGAAGGCTCACCAGCCGCCCGGTTGTCGAAATGGCGGGAGTAGTTCTCGATCCCCTGACAGAAACCCATCTCCTCCAGCATCTCGATGTCGAAGAAGGTGCGCTGTTCGATGCGTTGTGCCTCCACCAGCATGTTTTGTTCCCGGAACCAGCGAATCCGTTCCTCCAGTTCGACCCGGATCTGCTCCACGGCCCGCTCCAGGGTCTCCTGGTTTGCCACGTAATGGGAGGCGGGGTAGATGGAACACTTGGAAAGCCGTTGTACCACCTGACCCCGTAAGGGGTCGATCTCGGAGATCCCGTCCACCGTGTCGCCAAAGAATTCGATGCGGAGTGCCCGCTCATCATCGTGGGCGGGAAAGATTTCCACAATATCGCCCCGCACCCGGAACGAGCCTCGGTGAAAATCGAGATCATTCCGTTCGTACTGGATCTCCACCAGTTTCCGCAGCAGCTCGTCCCGGCCATAGTCATCCCCTTGATGGAAGAAGATATGCATGGCCTGATAGGATTCGGGCGAGCCGATACCGTAGATGCAGGAAACCGAAGCGACGATCAGGACATCACGGCGGGTAAGAAGGCTGCGGGTAGCCGAATGGCGCAGTTTGTCGATTTCGTCGTTGATGGACGAATCCTTTTCAATAAAGGTGTCAGTGGTGGGGAGGTAGGCTTCCGGCTGGTAGTAATCGTAGTAGGAGACGAAATACTCCACGGCATTGTCGGGGAAAAGCTCTTTGAACTCGCCGTACAGCTGCGCCGCCAAGGTCTTGTTCGGGGCAATGATGAGGGTCGGCCGGTTCACCGTGGCAACCACATGGGCCATGGTAAAGGTCTTGCCGGACCCGGTCACGCCGAGCAGCACCTGATCCCGATCTCCACGAAGAATACCCTCGCAAAGCTCGGCTATGGCACCCGGTTGATCGCCCCGCGGCACGAAAGAACTGACAAGTTTAAAGGTGTCCATGATTTACGCGGGAAGGGGTTCATCCCGTCCTGGTCAAATTACGATGCGGAAGCAGGCGCCGCCTTCGACATTTGCAGCTGTCAGCTGCCCATCCATGTTTTTTTCGACAATGGTTTTAGCCATGTATAGTCCAAGTCCCGTACCATTTTCCAGTTCCCTGGTGGTAAAATACGGCTCGAAGATTCTGTCGATAATTTCCTCCGGAATCCCTCCGGCGTTATCGGTGATGATGACAACCGTTCGCTTCCCATCGCGGCAACCCTGAATACGAATCAGCGGGTCGCTGGTGCCCCTTTCGCGGAAGGCGTCCTTCGCATTGCCGATAATGTTGATAAACGCCTGGGAAAACTCATTGGGAAAGCCGAAGGCCAGCAGATCATCGTCGACATCAATTTCAACGGCAATGTTGTTAAAACGGAGGCTTGATTCGATAAAGGAGAGCGAGCGGGCCACAACCTCCCCGACGCTGAATGCCTTTTTTTCCTTCTCCCGTTTGAAAAAGTTTCGGAAATCATCGATGGTATGGGACATGTGCTGGATGACATTCAAGGCATTTCTGATCGTTGTATCCAGGTATTCCTTGGAAAAATCCCCGTAGACATAACACTCTCCCAGATCCTGAATCAGGAGAGAAATAGCCGTGAGCGGTTGACGCCACTGGTGGGCGATATTGCCGATCATTTCGCCCATGGCAGCCTGACGGCTCTGGAGGATCAGCAGATGATCTTTCTCCCTGTTCTTTTCCACCTCTTGCCGCACCCTCTCGGCCAAAGTCCTGTTCAGTTCCTCTAATTGCGCGGTTTTCTCCCGGAGTTGTTCTTCGACACGTTTACGTTCCGTAACGTCCCGCAGCGAAGCAAGTCGGACCGGATCTCCCTCCCACTCCGTTTCCACGACGCACATCTCCGCGACACATGGTTCATCATTCGACAGGGTAATCGTTATTTCCTGTTTCTCGTTGGACCCAATAGTAAAGCACGCGGGTTTTCCCAGCAGTTCTTCCGCACTCCGACAGAGAATTCTCTCAAGGGCGGGATTGACGAAACGGACAATTCCATCATACCCGACAATAACGATCCCATCGGCACTGCGGCAGATGATATTGTGGAAACATTCCTCGCAGTTCTGTAACTGATAGCTTCGTTCCGGCTGATTTTTGGGTTCAGCAGTATCAGACATTACATGTCCTTTCCCGATGGTCATGGGGCATACCATACACTGGAGTTCGGATCGTTAATGAGAAGGGAATACATCCTTCGTATCTCCGCCAGGGCACACTGCCAGTTAGCCGTTTTTAGGAGCCTGTCGGACGTAGGGTAAATCTGCTGCAAATCCGTCTGGACGGTCCATATTCCGCCGCTTTATTGGTCAATAGAACAACTATTGCCCTGCAAAATCGACAAAATCTGTCCTCGCCCAGCCAAATTTTCGCTTCGATTTCCTAAGTCAGACAGGCTCCCGGCAGATTTCGAGGGGAAGCACCACTCCGCACGGTCGAACCACCACTATACTGTAATGGAAATGAAGCTACAATGGCAACAATTAGTGCTCTTGCCGGCCAGATACAGACGTAGGTACTCCTTGCATTTTTCCCCAGCCGGTGACATACTTCGTACGCAGGCTCATCAATCAATTCGTGGAGGAAGATATGTTTGGATACGGCGGTTTCCCGGTTATTATTATCCTTCTGCTGATACTGGTAATCTTTGGCGCAGGCAAACTCCCGGAAATAGGCTCCTCCCTCGGCAAGGGAATCAAGAATTTCAAGCGGGCCTTCGAAGATAAGGATGAATTGGAAATTAAGGCAAAAAAGGATGATGACACGAACAACGCATCCTGAATGTCTCCCTTTCCAAGGACTGATCCTTGACTAAGCAGGCAGCTGAATTTTCGGCTCCTTCGCTTTCCGATAGAGCAAAAAAGTTCTGCCCAGAACCTGGGCAACCTCTGCGGCACTCGCCTCGGCCAGTGCCTCGGCAACTTCATGCCTGTCCATCAGGCAGCTTTCCAGGATTTTTACCTTGATCAACTCATGGCTTTCAAGGGCGGCAATCGTTTCCTGAACAAGCGACTCGGACACTTCTCCCTTTCCCACCAGAATTATCGCATTCAGATTATGGCCGATGCCACGCAGGAATCGTTTCTGTTTACCGTTCAGCATATTCTCCCTCTCACATCCGTATATTGATCCATAAAGAGTTTGTACACCTTCCTTCTAGTTTTGTACAGTTTGCTCTTTATCATGAAAAATACGGCGCCCTAATCTCAAGGAAGTTGCAATTATGGCTCCCACTGCTATAATCCTGCATGCTTGAAGAATTTTGTACCTGTCTCCGGCCATGCTTGAAACAGGGCCGGCAATCGGGGCGGCTGTGCCGGACCCTTGGAGGAAAAACGTGCAATCGGAGTGTTGCTGGACGAAGGAAGTTATAACGCCCGACGAATGCTGTTCTATTTCCACGGATGAAACCGATCTCTGCACTTCGCTCGAGCGACGCTTCCTGGCAAAATGCCTCGAGTGCCCCCTTTTTGTCAAAGACCAGGAACGGTTGACGGAAGAGGGAAATCCCGCTGCACCTCTCCTGCGGATTCTCATTACCGAAATCAACCGCAAAAAATCCAGGCTGAACACGCTGGTCAACTTCCTGGACAGCAGAAACCTCGAAATACAATTCCTGCATGAAATAGTCGCCGTTCTCCAAACCTCCCTGGAACTGGACGAAGTCCTGTCCGTTGCGTTAACCGCCATCACTGCCGGAAAAGGTTTCGGTATGAACCGGGCGTTCCTGCTCCTGGTCGATAAGGAACGCACCCATCTGAAGGGATATCTGGGGGTTGGTCCCAGGAACTACCAGGAAGCCTGGGAAATCTGGGAAGAAATCAGCAGGGACGATCTGTCCCTCCGGGAGATGGCGACGCAATTTCACCAAACCAAGTTCTCCGCGGAAAAGAACAAGTTCCACGATATCCTGGAACGCCTCTCCTTTCCCATGAGCGATGAAGGTCATATCCTGATCCGTTCCCTGAATGAACGGAGAGCAATTCTGGTTCATGAAGCATCGAACAAGGAAGTCGACCCATTTCTGGCAGAGACCATTGGCGTCGACACTTTCCTGATACTGCCGCTGATCTCCCGCAACCGGCACATCGGAGTGATCCTGGCCGACAACATCATTACCCGCAAACCCATAACCCAGCAGGACATGTCCTTCATGGAGACACTCACCTTTCCGGTGGCTTTTGCAATCGAACGGGCCTCCCTCTATGAGCGACTCCACGATGATCTGGAAAAACTCACGGTTGCCAACACCAAACTTCACGAACAACAAAAACTGATCGTCCGGATGGAAAAACTGGCACTTCTCGGCAAAATTACCTCCAGTATCGCCCATTCCATTAGGAATCCCCTTACGGTCATTGGCGGCTTTGCCCGTTCCCTGCTGAAAAATGTCACCGAGCATGACCCGAAGAGGGAACCCTTGGAAAACATCGTACAAAAATCGAAGCAGCTCGAAGATGTCCTGTCGGAAGTACTGGGATACGCAGATTCCGTTTTACCTGCAATAGCTGAGTGGGATGTCAACCAGATGGCCGAAACTATCTCTCGGGAAGTGCTGAAAAAAACGGAAGACGCCGGGATAACGATTACCCTTGATCTTGCCCCGGGACTGCCCATGGTCTACCTGGATTACCGCCAGATAGCATACTGCATTAAAAAAATCCTCAGCAACTCCATCAAGGCCATGACACCACCCGGGGAAATCTTCCTCGGAACCAAGCTGGCGGATGACTCCATCGTGGT
>Ga0351899_1083_pt1 | contig 27180 bp, 25 predicted proteins | sample BONcelHT113001C6_FD_206833 | JGI IMG/M metagenome (GOLD analysis project Ga0351899, IMG submission 206833) | Enriched cells from coal bed in the Powder River Basin, Montana, United States - BONCAT cells T11 rep1 HSBNCT.T11.300.1.C6 ... | reverse complement strand
GCTCTCTCAAACTTGACCTCCACAGGCGTGATTTCACTATCAATACACTGGCCATTTCCCTCAATAAAAATACCTTTGGCCTTCTCATTGATTTTTTTGGCGCCCAGCGGGATATCAAAGAAAAGGCTATCAGGGTGCTCCACAGCCTTAGCTTTGTTGAAGACCCGACAAGGGTTTTCAGGGCAATAAGGTTTGAACACCGTTTCGGTTTCCAAATAGGCAAACACACCTTAAACCTAATTAGAAACACAGTCAAAATGGATTTTCTTTCTAAGCTGAAAGGTAAACGGATCTGGGCTGAACTTTCTCTCATCATGCTGGAAGAGGTGCCGGAAAAAATCCTGAAACGTCTACAGGAACTCGATCTCCTTAAGTTCATCTCACCAAATCTCACATTTGAGAGAGAAAACGAAAAACTGTTTCATCAGATGCACGCTGTTCTTCAGTGGTATGAGCTTTTGTACCGGGGAAAACCATGTAATACACAGGCCTTCTACACCCTTGGCCTCCTTGATCACATGAGCCTGGAGCAGGTTGAAGATTTTTGCAAAAGAATAGAAATGATGGAATCATTCAAGAAAAGAATTTTAGAAAACACCGGGAGATACCGGGATGCCATGGCAAAGCTCCCTGCCGCAATCTATACCGGGAAAAAAAGTGAAATCCATAAGGTGTTAGAGCCCCTCTCGCAAGAAACCATGCTCTTTATTATGGCAAAGACAAAGTCACAGGAGATAAAAAAGGCAATCTCCAACTATGTCACCTACAAAGATGTCTTAAGGCCAATTATCTCCGGCGCAGATCTTAAGAAACTGGGGATTAAAGAAGGTCCTGTGTATAAGGAAATTCTTGAAACCTTAAAGGATGCCAAGATCGACTTCAACCTGAAGACAAAAGAGGATGAAGAAATCTTCGTAAAACAGTATATTATTGATCACAATATCATCATATGAACCTCACATTTCCGAGCCTTGAAGTTAAGATGGAGTGTTATGAAGGACCACTTGCGGTTCTTGTAACACTTATAAAAAGAAATAAGGTGAGCATCTGGGATATACCCCTGTCAACAATTACCGAACGGTTCCTTCAGTATGTTGACCTTGTCACCGAGATGAATCTCAAAATCGCAGAAGACTTCATTGAGGTTGCTTCCCTCCTTATTTACATTAAATCGAGGATGCTTCTTCCAACTAATGGTGACATCGGCCAAGAGGATGACACGCGAGAAGAACTCATTGACAGAATCCTTGAGTATGAGAGGCTCCGGACCATGGTCGATTCCATCGATGGCCTCGCCATGCTCAATAGGGATATTTTTACAAGAGGGAAGACCATTGTTGAGGCGGAAACAGACTTTGACCTCCTCGCCTTGTGCAGTATTTTTCTCGAAATAATGAAGAGTAAAGAAGAAAAATACCTTGAAATCAGAGAGATACGGCCAACCCTTGAAGAAAAACTACACATGTTGAAAACAATCCTTGAAACATCAGGGGTTTATGTATGGAACTTCAATGAAATGACTGAACAGCCTGAAAGGATTGCCACAGTTTTGGGCATCCTTGAGCTGACTAAGATTAAAATGGCCACTATTGTCCAGCGCAGACCCTTCGGCAAAATCGTCATCAAAAAAAGAAACGGGTTTGAAGCTTTACCTGCACAACCAACGCCTGATAATGCATAACTGCTACACCACCACCAACAACTGAAGCTGGTGGTGGTGTAGCTGGGCTGATCTTGCTTTACTTAAAACTTATTTTGGGTTGTTTCCGTTCAGGAAGCCGGAAATAATGCTTTACCTTCGGGTATCCCAACATTATGGGGTAATGGTGGGCGTGCCGTGCGGGAATACCCACAATCTCTTTTAGGGATGGTAAAGCAAGCAAAGCCCCTTGAAGCAACCCGGCCCAACAGGTTCCAAGACCCATGGTCGGGGCCAACAAATCCAGGTAGCAGAGCGCAAGTGTTACATCTACCGCGCCGTTTACCGCTTCCTTTGGCGCAGAGGCCACTATCAGTATCGGAGCATTTCTGAGCACCGAATCCTGTCCCGACTCCCACTGCGCGACAATTGACAGAAAAGGCGGGTAGATTTTTGCAGGACGTGGATCATCTTTCAGACACTGACGAACCCATTCAATTGTCATGCTGGCAAGTGAAGCAAGCACAGATTTGTCACTAAGGATCAGCCATTCTACAAGTTGCATATTGCCGGCAGTTGGTGCATAGCGGGCAACTTCAATGAGCCTCTGAATCTTTTCCCGTTCCACAGTTTTATCCTCATAGAAGCGAATCGAGCGACGAGAACGCAAAAACTGCACAGCTTGTTCCTCATTAATTGAGAGTTTCTTCTTTATAGTGGGTGAATCTTCTAATGGAACTCTTTCATGGCTGAGAGCACCATGTGAACATATAGCCACGCAATGTCCGCACTCAGAACACAAAATCTCACCATCGGGAATAAGAACAGGATAGCCGTTGTCTCCCTCTAACCGTATGATGCCAAAAGGGCATTCCTTTGCGCAAAACCCATCCTTTTTGCATTTACTCTCGTCAACTTTTAGCAATCCCATTTTTCTTTGTCCTCCTCTCCGTTTCCGCAGTTATCTGATGAAAATGGTATACCATAAAAAATCGATTTCTACTTTCAAGCTTTTTTCCTGAGAAGCAAGGACCCAAGGGCACCGACAAGAGAAACACCGGTGGATAGAACAAAGGCTCCGGTAAAAGAGCCTGTAGTATCTTTAATGTAGCCGGCTACGGCAGGTCCAAATGCCTGTCCAATACCAAAGAAAAGGGTAATACACCCGAGTCCCGCAGGGGCCAGCTTTGGGCCTACTGCATCACCTGCAGCGGCGGCGAGGATTACAGGTATAGAAGAAATGCTGAATCCATAGATAATGCACGAGATGTATAATCCCGGCAGATTGTTCCAGAATGCGAAGATAAGGTAGGACAGTGCAAGGACAATATAGGCATACATAGAGCCGAAGCGCCTACCAACAAGATCAGAAACGCTTCCCCACAGCACACCACTTGATATGCTGCACAAACCAAGGACAGCGAACATACCTCCGGCATGCTTCGGAGAGAAACCAATCTCCTTCGTGAGGTATGCGATAAAAAATGTGAGGTAGATTATATACGAGAAACCATACATTAAGTAGACGCTGCCAAGCTTCCAGATCTCTCTCTCCTTCATCACGTCCCGCCAAGCTGACAGGAAAGAAACCCCTTGCCTACCCCCTTGATTGTCCTTATCGTCCCCCGTGCTGCCATACATGGAGAGCCCTTTTTCTGCCGGTGTATTCCTCTCAAGAACATAGACAATAAAAGAACCTGCAAAGACGATTACCCCCATAACATACCAGGCATACCTCCATCCAACCTGTCCATAGTTGACAATAAAATAAGGAAGGATAATGCCAGCAAGGGAAAGACCAATACCGGTTCCCACAGTGGCAATGCCCGTGCTGAGGCCTCTTTTTCGAACCACAAACCAGGCAGCAGGCAAAGCCATGACAGGAATATAGCTGCCTCCGTTGCCCATACCAGTAATCAGCCGCATAATAAAGGCAAAGCCGAACGACTCAGAGAGTCCTGTAAGAAAAAGACAGAGCCCCATGATCAGAAGTGAAATAAAGATAATTTTTCTTGCTCCAAAACGGGCCGCGAGAAAACCCCCTATCACTGCGAGGAAGAGATAACCGATGAAATTACCTGTACCGATAAGACCTACCTGGGTGTAGGTCAGGGACAATCCTTCTTTCATGGGTGGAAGAATTACCGAATATGACATTCTCCCGAAACCGTGGGCAAGGAGAACGACAAGTGCCCCTGTCCATGCTATAACCCATGCGTAATGCTTCTTCATGATTTTCCCCTCATCATGTAAAAGCATATCCGGCGCAGACCATATTGTCAAAATTTTCGTTAGAACAAAACAAGGAAATGCCTGCAAAAAAATTAGCATCCCCTTGTTTTGTTACGTTATGTTCTGTGGCTATCTGGGTTAGTCTTCGCTATGAGCTTTCAGCTTACAGCTATCATCCTTCCTATGCTCCATCCAGCGTGTGGTGCTCGTGCGTCCGGTACCAGTCGGCAGGGCTCGTAAAGTACTCCTCAACATCCTTCAGTGACAGGTAGTGTTCGTACTCGATCTTGGCGAGAAGATCAAAAAAATCTTTTTCTTTCTTGTCAGTGACAGCGTCACGAAGCTTCTTATAGAATTCGGTACCCTTTTCCTCAAAGTCAATAGCCGTCCTTACTGCCTGAAGATCATCGTCATCGCTCGTGGAATTCCGGTCAACCTTCTGAAGGAATTTCATCAAAATCTCTTTGATTTCTGTTTCATTCACCGCAAGAGGCAAAGTCTCAGGCCAAGTCCCTTTCTTTTCCCACTCAACCTTCAGCTGTTTTAGGCGCTCGTAGTGTTCAAGTTCATCGTCGCCAATCCTCCTGAACATGTCCCTGCCGAGGGCATTCTTGGTTCTCTCAGCGTTTTTCAGATAGAACTCCCGTTCTTTCATTTCATTGTTCAGGGCAACTTCCAATGCATTTAACCGTTCTTTACCGTCCATAGATACACTCCTTTCTCGATCATTGGTTTTTTAAAAAACACCTTGCCCTCTCTCTGTAAGATGAAGAGGATCAGAGCAATCCAGATAAAGAATATAAGGCCAATTCTACCCTGATGCAATAATTAATCACCGGGCTGCTTATAGATGCTTGCATGTAAATAAATACCGGCACTATCAGGGCTATACTCATTAAGTGGCTGCAGGAGAAGGAAGGCTGAATCTCCACTTACAGAAAAGTTCTGGCGGATGGTCTGGAGGGCAAAAAAGACATTCGACCTTGATGCGTGGGTCTATGGCATGGGAAAATGACTCAAAATCAGCCCGGTGCATGTCCCTGCAATGAAACTCCGGAAGACCGAGTTTTTACTCGATCCACCTGGGCAGGGCATTCCGGTACGGTAACAAATGCTTCATTATCTCCGGTCTCAGAAATATGATAACCCACGAGTATGGTCCAAGGGAAAAATTGAAAGGCTTTTACGAGGCCCTTAATGCCTTTTTTCTGAATATTGAAACGCTTCACAAGGTCTTCTGCCGACATACCGGCAATCTTTCCCCAAACAGTCTTAACGAGATGCTCGGCGATTTCACGTCCATATTGTTTTTCAACTGACATGAACCAGAAACCGTCCATCACACGGTAGTGCCAAAGAAGAAAGCGAAGGTACTCCCGAAGCTCCGGGGCTTCCATGTCTTCTAAAATGCCTAAGTTCATCCGGACCTCCTGAGTAAATCAGCCTTGGGCCGTTGCCTATCCTATCAAACGTCTCGCCAGACTGTCAATCGATACCAGACATACGAAGAAGATTGGTATGGGTAAGCCTTAGGGGAAATACAGGATTAAGGGATTGAAGAGCAAAGGATTATCCTGCCCATTCTTAAGCGAGAATGGAAGGCCCGGGTACCCGCTTGCGGGTGGCGCTTGGCGAGATGGAGGGGGCGACGCAAGCCCCTGTAATAAAAGCAGGATTAAGTAATTAGATAATAGTTTTTGCCACACCATGATGATGGGGAGCGAATCAGTGAGCGGGATAGGTAACATCAATGTAAGGAAAAGTGGTCTTAAGGTGAGCAAACTTCCCGACCTCGCTTACCCCAGTCTGTTTATTGTAGCAGAGTGTGATATTTGTCAATCTTTAAAATTGAACAATGTACGATAATCAATTGAGTTACGGAATGTTAAGAAAGGTATTCAAGTTACCTTAACAAGGAGGTTGATGCTGTGAGACATAAGAGTAAAGTAAAAGAAATAATCCATATATTGATCGGCACGAGGTTTTATCTGACTCTCCCTATTCGGGAAAGATATGATCTCGTAATGTGTATACTCCGGAAATTCCCTTCTTCCTGATAAAATCGTGAAATAATCAGGAGATCATGCCTGCAGTGTCGTTTAAGAAATGCTCAGTACTGTTTTTACCTGCTACTAAATGATTTACTGAAAATGAAATCTTGCGAATTACCAATCGAAATCACATTTTGCACTGATCTTTTTCTCCTTTCATGACCTCAGGCTTAACTTCATGGTTGATGCCTGTCCTCTACCACTTCTCTTAGCGCCTCCCAACCTTTAGGCGTTAACCAGCATCCGTCATAGACATCACCCGCGACAGTTCCTCCCAGCCCTGTTTCGACAAGGCCTTTCTGGCAGAGCATGTCAAGCACCAACCTATCCTTTTTATTACGACAAACCTTGTCAACAAAAGTAGCGCGTTTGTATGCACCACCGGTGTATTGATTGTTTTCAATCTTCTTCAGCATGTCTCTTTCTTCGGAAGTGATTTTCACTTTACAAACCCCTTGCTTCTAACATCGTAATTATTGCCAACATAATGCTAAATGTCAAACAAAATTGAGGTGACCAACCTCTGCGATAACATAGGAATTTAATTCTATTGATAATTTTAAATGTTTATTTTAAGTTATAATTACAATTACGCGATAAGGTTGAAAATGTTGAGATGAAAATTCTGCGCCAAGATACAGTCAGAACCCAAAAAAATCTACTCGTGGCTGCAAGTGAGATTTTTGCTGAAAAAGGCTTCCGTGACGCAACCGTTGCTGAAATCAGTAAACGAGCAAAAACAAATGTTGCGGCAATAAACTACCATTTCGGTGATAAAGAAACACTTTACCGAGAGGCATGGCGGCATTCCTTTCAGGAATCAATTAAGACCTATCCACCTGATGGCGGGGTAGACACAAACGCTACGCCCGAACACCGTTTAGTTGGACAGGTAACCGCCTTGCTTCGCAGGATTACCGATAACGGGAACATAGAGTTCTCAATCGCTCACCAGGAACTTGCAAAGCCGACTGGATTGTTAGAAGAAGTTATGCACGAAGAATTTGAACCTCTCCAGCAAAGAACGGAGTCGCTGGTTCGTGAGATTCTCGGCCCATATAATTCCGAAATACAGGTTCGATTTTGCGCCACAAGCGTAATAAGCCAATGTGTCCTTCCCAGCTTCATAAACAGGATAGAAAAACGGGAAACGAACGCGAAAGGCTCCTGGAGGATTGCTGATATTGAGAGTTACGCGGAGCACGTGGTACGTTTTTCTTTGGCTGGTATGGGCGCGATTCGAGCACAGCACCAAACAAAGACAGAGAAAATTGAGATGAAGGATCATGGAGGATTAAATGAAGATTAAATATGGAACATTGCTCTTCTGTGCAGTTACATTTCCTATCGTACTTCTCATGTTGAATGCATGCGGCAAATCACAGCCCGGAAGTGGATCCCAGGGCAGTACCCCTGAGGTGGCTGTTGTAAAGGTTCAGACAGAACGTGTTTCTATTATTACTGAACTCCCGGGAAGGACATCCCCCTATCTTATCGCTGAGGTGCGACCACAAGTAGGCGGCATCATACAAAAACGTCTCTTCGTCGAAGGGGCCGATGTGAAGGCCGGTGCAGTGCTTTACCAGATCGATCCGGCCGCATATGAGGCATCATACTCGGCAGCCAAAGCAGCCCTGGCCAGGTCTGAAGCAAACATCACATCCATCAGGAACAGGGTCGAGCGCTACAAGGAACTCGTCGCTATAAACGCGGTGAGTCAACAGGAATTTGACGATGCAAGCGCCTCTCTCAAACAGGCTGAGGCTGACATCCAGATGAACAAGGCAGCAACCGAAACTGCCCACATCAATCTTAACTACACGCGCATTATAGCCCCGATTTCAGGACGTACCGGGAAAACCAACGTTACAGTCGGAGCTCTTGTAACAGCCAACCAATCTACGCCCCTTACCACCATTCAACAGCTTGATCCGATTTACGTAGATGCCACACAATCGAGCGCCAATCTCCTGGAGCTTAAGAGACATATGGCAGCAGGCCGAATCAGGGGGAACGACCCAAACCAGACGAAGGTTAAGCTTCTTCTTGAAGACGGCACACTCTACCCTCTTGAGGGTTCTCTGAAGTTTTCAGAAGTCACCGTTGACGCTAGTACAGGTTCCTATATCATCCGCATGGTCTTTCCGAACACAAGAAGTACTCTTCTTCCCGGTATGTATGTCCGCGCCCTTATTCATGAAGGTATCATTGACAAAGCAATCCTTGTCCCACAACAGGGTGTCTCAAGGGACCCAAAGGGTAATCCGGTTGCAATGCTCGTAAACCAAGAGGAAAAGGTCGAAATGAGAATGCTCAGCATTGACCGAGCCATGGGAGATAAATGGCTCATAACTGAAGGCCTTATACCGGGTGATCGCCTGATCGTTGAGGGCATGCAAAGGGTGAGACCAGGAGTCCCCGTGAAGGCTGTCCCTTTTGAGGCTGGCCAAAAGAACAAACCAGAATTCGAAAAGACAGTCACACCTGCTGCAAAAGCAAATTAGACGGAGGTAGCCGATGTTATCAAAATTCTTCCTCGATCGCCCCGTCTTCGCCTGGGTCATTGCCATCGTCATCATGCTGGTAGGCGCCCTCGCCATTTACAATCTGCCTATCTCTCAGTATCCTCCCATCGCACCACCATCTATTTATATTCAAAGCTACTATCCCGGTGCGTCGGCCGAGACAGTAGAAAACAGCGTAACCCAGATTATTGAGCAAAAGATGACAGGCCTCGACAAGATGCTCTACCTGTCCGCCACGAGCGATTCGTCGGGAAACTCACGCATAGAGTTAACATTTGCTCCAGGTACCGACCCTGACCTCGCATGGTCAAAGGTACAGAACAAACTCCAGCTTGCCATGGCAAGCCTGCCGGAGGTGGTCCAGCGTCGCGGGGTCACAGTCGGGAAAGCTACCAGGAACTGGCTCATGATTGTAAATCTCATCTCGGAAGACGGGAGTATGGACGGCAATGATCTGAGGGATTATTCCCAGTCAAATCTGGAAAAGGTGTTGGCCCGTGTGCCCGGTGTGGGCGAGGTGGAGAACTTCGGAACCCAGTATGCCATGCGTATCTGGCTGAACCCTGACAAGTTGGTTGATTACAGCCTGACGGTCAATGATGCCGTAGGTGCACTCCAGTCTTACAACGTAGAGGTCTCTGCCGGCCAATTTGGCGGGGCACCGGCAGTGAAGGGCCAGCGCCTGAATGCGTCCATCATTGTTCAGAGCATGTTGAAGACTCCTGATGAGTTTGCCTCCATTCCCATCCGGGTCAACCCAAATGGCTCTATCGTACGTATTAAGGATGTGGGCCGAGTTGAACTCGGAACCGACGCCTACGATATCGAAGCCTTTTACAACGGCAAACCCTCGGCTGGCCTCGGTATCCGCATGGCCTCAGGGGCAAACGCACTTGATACAGCCGATGCGGTAAAGGCAAAGCTGGCAGAGATGAGCCGGTACTTCCCCCACGGCATGAAGGTCGTCTATCCTTACGATACGACCCCCTTTGTCAAGGTAGCCATCTGGGAAGTGGTTAAGACCCTTTTAGAGGCCATCCTGCTTGTTTTCCTTGTCATGTGGCTTTTTATGGGAAATATCCGTGCAACCCTGATTCCGACTATTGCGGTTCCGGTAGTGCTCCTAGGAACCTTCGCGACACTACAGTTTTTCGGCTTTTCCATCAATATGCTCACCATGTTTGCCATGGTGCTCTCCATCGGACTTCTTGTTGACGACGCCATCGTGGTTGTCGAAAACGTTGAACGAATCATGAGCGAGGAAGGACTTTCTCCCAAGGAAGCCACGCGAAAATCCATGGAACAAATCACAAGCGCCCTCATTGGCATCGGGCTTGTGCTCTCTGCAGTATTCGGGCCTATGGCATTTTTCGGTGGTTCCACCGGCGTCATCTATCGCCAGTTCTCTGTGACCATAATTGCATCCATGCTCCTGTCGGTGATTGTGGCATTGATCCTGACGCCAGTCCTGTGCGCCTCTCTCCTCAAACCCGTGAAGGCTGGACATCAACCGGCAGAGAATGCAAATCGCTTCCTGCGCCCTTTCTTTGCGAGGTTTGACCGCATCTTTTTCTGGATTAGAGACAGATACGTCAAAACTGTGGGCCAGTCTTTCTCGAAGAAAACCCGTTATGCTGTCATTTATATATTGATTGTTGCAGCTGTAGGAACTCTCTTCCTTCGCACACCCACTTCGTACGTTCCCGAGGAAGACCAGGGAATGATGCTTGCCCAGATCATGTTACCCACGGGTTCAACGATTGAACAAACCATGAAGATTACCGAGCGCGTTCAGGAGCATTTTCTCACAAATGAAAAGGAGGCAGTGGAGTCTTGCATGGCGATTTCTGGTATCGGCTTCTCGGGAAGAGCTCAGAATAACGGTCTGGTATTTGTGAAGCTCAAGGATTGGAACCTCCGAAACCAGTCAGAACTCAAGGTAAAAGCTGTTGCCGAACGGGCCATGAAAGCATTTTCCCAGTACCGAAGTGCAATGGTATTCGCCTTCCCACCGCCCGCCGTCATTGAACTGGGTATGGGCACCGGGTTTGACTTTCAGTTGGTTGACCGCGGAGGATTGGGACATAAAAGGCTCATGGAAGCCCGGAACCAGCTCCTTGGCCTGGCTGCTCAGGACAAGCGTCTCACCAAAGTTAGACCCAACGGAATGGAGGATGTTCCAGAATACCGGGTTGATGTGGACTGGCAAAAGGCAGGTGCGCTGGGGGTCCCTATTACCTCCATACACAGCACCATCGCGCAGGCCTTCGGCAGCGCCTATGTGAATGACTTCATCCAAGCAGGCAGAGTCAAGCGTGTATTCGCTCAAGCAGACGCCCCTTACCGCATGTTGCCTCAGGATATAGAGAAACTTTACGTACGAAATACCACTGGCAAGATGGTGCCATTTTCCGCGTTTGCTTCGGGCTACTGGACATCCGGTTCTCCCAGGCTCGAGCGTTTCAATGGCTTTCCGTCTATGAATATATGGGGAGAACCAGCGCCAGGAAAAAGCTCCGGTGAAGCAATGCAGGCAATGGAGGAGAATGTGAAGAAATTGCCTCAGGGGATTGGTTATGAATGGACCGGTCTTTCCTACCAGGAGAAAATGTCAAGTTCCCAAGCGCCACTGCTCTATGCCTTTTCCATCATCGTAATCTTCCTCTGCGTGGCAGCCCTTTACGAAAGCTGGCCCATACCGCTCGCCAACCTGTTCATGTTGCCCTTGGGAGTTTTTGGTGCAACCTTTTTTATGTGGGCCCGCGGGTTGCATAATGATGTTTACTTCCAGATCGGTTTTCTAACCACCCTCGGCCTTACCACTAAGAATGCAATCCTCATAATCCAGTTCGCACAAGAGCGCATATCTCGAGGAGAAGGATTGGTCGAAGCCACTCTCGGGGCGGTACGGGTTAGATTTCGACCCGTCATTATGACATCACTGGCCTTTTTCTTCGGTGTCCTTCCTCTTGCCATCGCTACGGGCGCTGGTGCCGGGGCAATGAAAGCAATCGGTACCGCTGTAACAGGAGGCATGATGTCGGCTACATTCATAGACCTCTTTTTCATCCCCTTGCTCTTTGTCGTTATATCCAAATGGTTCAAGGTGGAACAAAAGCGTAAAGCTTACTCTGCGAATATTTCGGAGGGGCGCTAGCTATGATACGAAACGCACTATCGATTATCCCTATGATATTTTTTCTTGGGTGCTGCACCATGGCCCAAACATATACACGCCCTACCCCGCCTATTCCTTCGGATTGGCCGAGTGGTGCAGCATACAAAAAGATGGAAACTTCAACTAGCGCCCCAATCGCCCCGGAGCTGAAATGGCAGGAATTCTTCACCGATGAACGGCTTCAGAAAGTCATCGATATGGCCCTGCACAACAACCGCGATTTTCGGATAGCTGCTTTGAATGTGGAAAGGGCAAGGGCAGTATATGGCATCCAGCGCTCCGAACTTTTCCCAACAGTTGATGCAGTCGGCAGCGGAAACAGACAACGTGTGTCCGCCGATCTCTCAGGCAGGGGAAGTTCAAAAATAACAGAGCGGTACAGCGTCGATCTTGGCGTGCTATCCTGGGAGATTGACCTCTTTGGACGCATTCGGAGCCTTAAAAACAAGGCTCTCGAAGAGTACCTTGCCACCGTATATGTCCGGCGCGGAGCGCAGGTTTCACTTATATCTGCAGTTGCCGGAACCTATCTTCTATTGGCGGCAGATCAGGAAGGCCTCAAACTGGCCCAGTCTACCCTTGATGCCCAGCAAGCTTCGTATGGATTGATCCAGCGCCGTTATGAAGTTGGCATTACGAATGAGTTAGACCTCCGCCGCGCTCAAACACAGGTGGAATTAGCGAGGCGAGATGTTGCCCTCTATACACAACTGGTGGCACAGGAAGAAAACGCATTAAATCTTCTGGTCGGTTCACCGGTACCAACGGAGCTACTGCCTCCCGATTTGGACAGCGTAACACCTCTCGAAGATGTTTCTCCAGGTATGTCATCTGACATACTTTTGCTCCGTCCTGACATTCTGGCAGCCGAACATCAGCTTAAGGCAGCCAACGCCAATATCGGCGCAGCTAGGGCCGCCTTCTTCCCCCGTATTTCACTTACAACTACAGTGGGCACAGCGAGTAATGAGCTATCAGGGCTTTTCAGGGCCGGTGCCGCTACCTGGAGTTTCGCACCCCAGGTTGTTATGCCCATTTTTGATACTCGTTTGTGGGCTGCGTTGCGAGGCATTAAAGCTGAGAGGGAAATTGCCATGGCTCAGTACGAAAAGTCTATTCAGACGGCTTTTAAAGAAGTGGCGGATGCCCTTGCCAAGCAAGGTACTGTTGAGGATCAATTGGCTGCACAGGAATCCCTCGTGCAGGCTTCAACAATTACCTATCGTCTCTCTAATGCCCGTTATACAACGGGAATTGACAGTTACCTGGGCGTTCTGGACGCGCAAAGAGCTCTTTATGCTGCAGAGACAGCGCTTATCCTCATCCGCCTATCGAGACTCACCAATCTCGTGACGCTCTATAAGGTATTGGGTGGAGGCAGTCCTGCATCCTCCGACATATCACCGTAAATCCGTTGATAAGATACTTCATCAGCTTGTTCATAAGCCTCTCTTCATCAGTCCCTTATAGAGCTTTTCAGGTAAAAGTCTGATTCTCATCGCTATTTTTTCATGAATTACAGACGAAAATCTGCAATGAGAGGAAGATGGTCTGAGGCGATGAGCGCTTTCCTGCTTTTGTGGAGCATAGCTCCTTTTAGAACCAATCCCGGATCATAATAGATGTGGTCCAGGTGAATCAAAGGCAATATGCCCGGATAAGTCCTCTTTCTCTGTAGCTTTCTTCGTATGTCTTCGCCTGCGAAGTGGGCTGAAAAAAGACGGGTCGGAAGGCTCCGGGTCCAATCGTTAAAATCTCCAAGAAGAATGCGAGCGTCGTTCTGCTGTTCAAGATTCGAGATCAATTCTCTCATCATATTCCTGGCCTGATGCCGTCGTTCTTTAAAGGCGGTCCCAAGATGGACATTGTAGATGTGCAGGATTCTTTCCTTCGTCACTGCTACGTAGGCATGGAGACACCCCCGCTCCTCCCGGCCGGGATGGCTCAGATCAATGGTGCGATCCGAAAGAAAAGGAAAACGACTCAGAAGCACGTTGCCATAGACTCCGCTTCCCATTGTCCGTGTAATCCCCATCCTGTATTCCATACCAAGGGCATCTGCAATGTATCGTGCCTGATCTAGTTCAGCTTTTCGTTCAGAAATGCTTACCACCTCCTGGAGACCGATAATATCGGCACCTATTTGCCGCAGGACATCCGCTACTCGTTCCGGACGCTTGAGGCGGTCAAGGCCAATGCACTTATGGATGTTATATGTTACAACCCGCAATCGTTCAGGCTTGTCTTTCATAATATGTCTTGACTCTGCTCAACTTCTTCACTTTTATCTTCCTCTCCAAGCCTCGTACGACGCAGTCGCCACGTCTTAATAAGCAAAGCAATTCCAAACCATCCGCTGATAACTGCAATTGGAATGGTTACCCACCTGGGGACAAGGGTAGATAGAATAGCGAGGGTCAGAAGGGCAATGCCTCCGATCAAAGTGATACGTATTTCAGCAGGCCCCAAAACGCGGCGATTGGTAATGGCTGCTCCAACGGCATTGCCGATCCTGATTGCGCCAACACCCACCCGTCCTACGCTTCCCATTCCCACGCCTGCCGGAGAAACAGATCTTTGATGATGTCGGCCCAGACTGGACCTCATCTTATGTCGGGCCCCGAGGACTATCTCCGTTGAGTTTTTGAGATCGGCGAGGTACATCTCTTCCATCTCCTGTGCAAAACCCTCATTTTCCATCACAACATCAAGTTCATAGTTGCCAATCCAACTCGCAAGGTTGAGGTTTGTTGATCCTACCCGCGCCCAATAGCTATCAGCTACCGCTGTCTTCGCATGGACCATGGAGCCATTCCACTCAAAAACCCGCACACCTGCCTCAAGGAGGGGCTTATAGCCGGCCCTGGATACAGTCCGCACTATCGGAATATCGGTGGAGCCGGGAACGAGGAGTCGCACGTCGACCCCGTCCATCGCTGCGGCCTTGAGGGCCTGGATGTAGGACGAAGTACCCACGTAATACGCATCCGTTAACCAAAGAGACTTCCGTGCGAGAGCAGCGATCTGTTGATCAAGCCGATAAAGACCTCCCGCATTCGGCGTACTGGCTACCACACGTAATGCCACCTCGCCGACCTGAGGTATCATTTCCTTATCGGGAATCTCATCCGGGGAAAGGGCCTCCCCTGTAACAGCCCAAATCTGAGCGAAGGATGCTTCAATATCGTTTATCGCAGGTCCCGTAACACCTATTCCTGTATCACGCCATGGATCAATCGACCTCTCCCTGTTTCCGGCCCACATACGACCGACACAAAGGCCTGTGACAAAAACCATTTTCCCGTCAATGCCAATCATTTTTCTGTGATCTCTGCTTATCCACCCCAAAGGACTATCCGGCCTTGGCGGATTGAAACAACGGACATCGACACCTGCATCCCGTAGTCTCTGCCAGAAACGTCTGGAAGTCTTTCCCAACCCCCCAAGCCAATCGTAAATAACCCTTACCCTGATGCCTTCGCGGGCTTTGTCTGCCAGTAATTCACCGAATTCTCTGCCGAAATCATCTTCGTGCATGATATAGCTTTCGAAGTGAATCCATTTTTCTGCTGCTTTCATCGACTCAATCCATGCAGGGTAGTTCTCGGCAGCATCCTTCAAGAGTTGGACTTTATTGCCCGGGATTATTGGCGCACCGGCTGTCCTCGAAAAAACCTGCTCTGCCCAGCCCTCCGTGGAAAATGATTTCCTGGCGAGTAGACCTCGCTGATATGGTAATTTCATCAGATTATTATTATATCACACAAGACGTTCCTATCACAGGGGCTTGCAGTTAAGAATCCTCTTTGATTTCCACTTTATTTTCAAAATTTCATTGACAAGAATACATATTTTTGCCAACATGAACGTGCTGGGAATCCATACAATCAGTGAAAGGAGGCTCTATGCATCCGCTAGCGATAGGTTTTGTATCCGGCGCTGTTTCTGGTGTCGTCATGGGCTTGTTTTCTCATTTTCTTTTTCTCCTCAAGATATTCAAATCAAACCTCATAATTGTTGACGGCTCCTTTTTCTTCCGAACCACTAAGTTAAAGAGTAGTGGCCAGTCTATATTTGTAGCGGGACTGTTGATTCATCTCGTAACAAGTGGAGTGTTCGGTGCTATCTATATTTTGGCAACGTCTTTTCTGGGACTCAACGCAAAAACGGTTGGGTCATTTTTGCTCATCAGCCTGTATATTGCTTTGTTATATCTTTCGATGCTCTTCATTGCCCTTCCTGTTGTAGGAGAAGGGTTTTTGGGCAGAAAATCCGGTCCCTATGCCTGGTTTGAACAACTCATATTGCATGTTGTGTTTGCGCTTCTTTATTATGGTTGCCTGAGAATCTTTCTGTTATAATTGATTCAAACGAAGTGTAGAGTTAAAAGTCTCCTCAAGGAACACTATTATCATATTTTACAAGGAAAGGAATGGCGGGAATATGGAGACAAAAAAAGAACAGATACCCGTGATGACTCTGAAAGGAACAGTAGCAATACCAGAAAGGCTAAAAGATCTTGATGCAAAAGAAAATTTTGCCGTGCTTGCGACCGATGACGCTGGACTACCTTATACTTCACTTATTTCCTATGCCCTTACTCCGGATCTGAAAATTGCTATTTTCGCAACTCCAAAGGGCACCCGCAAATACAGAAATATCCTTCATTCAGCACAGGTTGCACTCCTTATTGACAACCGTTCTAAAAGTAAGCACAAACTTTTAAAAATAGAGGCAATCACCATAATAGGGACTGCCAGGCACGTCAGGAAAGGAAAGAAATGGGGTGACCTTGCAGAAATATTTCTCAAAAAACATCCTGATCTTGAGGAATTCCTTCATGCCCCAACAACAGCGCTCATAGAGGTACAGATCATCCAGTGCGTCCATGTAAGCCATTTTCAGACACTTTCTGTTTGGGATCGTAAGTAAATGGTATAATATTTGTATGCTTTCATGCGTTCATTCTGTTCAACGCATGAACAACAAGGAATGTGTTCCATTCTTTCTGTGTTCTGCCCCAGCTTCCCTCTTTGTTTTGATCCTTCACAACACTTTCAACGGCCTTCACGCATTGTCTGCTTGCATTCGCTGAATCAAGGTGGGCAAGGGCATTAAAGGTCATGTAAAATGGCGTTTTGCCCTTCCATCTTCCAGAAGCAAGCTGGCGCCGGCCAAGATAATCAACCATCAGCGAGGTAGTTCTGCTCCTTGAGTATCGCTCATGAACAACGAAAGCCCTCAAAGCGTTGTTTGTGCACCCAATACTACATAAACTTCCACCTTTTGCCTTGATCTCCTGTGCTACTGTAGCATAAAGCACTGTCACGCTTTTTGCTTCTCCCCTGCCAAAGCAGTTCGAGAGAAATAATCCGGCACAGACGACAAAATGGTCAAAACAACCGCTTGAAAAAGGAAGATTGTTAAGAGTCCATCCAGGAACCATATGAGGTATCACGGAAATATGTGATAGAGCTATTTTATTTAATAACCAATCAAGGGCCACTTCAATTGAATCGTCAGGTTCGCGCACCGTAAGGTGAAGACCGAAAAGCCTCTGAATCGTATTGATTTCCGAATTGTTCCAGGATCCATTAGCAAGCTGACCTGCGCGGAGCAATTTTACCGTCTCATCGAAGTCGCGGAACCAGCCTTCTGCTCTCCCCTCATGCCTCCACTTCTGACGGGCATATAAACCCACAGAGGTTTTGCTGTCTGCAAACACCTGTAGCGGATCATATTGTGGCTGAAATCGTTTTTCCATTTGTCCCAGTTTGATGAAGAATAGTCTATAGTAAATCGTTGTCTTTATCCATATGGTGTTCTATAGTATGGTCATGGCATTTCCAAAAAAAATCCTGTCTATTGAGATGCTCTTGAGAGACATGCTGTATGTGTCCTATTTAATTCCCTCCGACAGAATAAGCCGCTTTCTGCCATCTGCCCTTAAACCGGCCATGGTGGATGGACAACATTTATTTGTCTCTCTTGTCATATTCAGGGGAAAAACAAGCGGCGCTGCCACAATCCCGACTCCCCGCATCCCTTTTGACCAGGTCAACATCAGGACATATGTAATCGATCCTGTTACGGAGAAACCTTCCGTATACTTTATTCATTGTGGGATAAGTGGTGGCCTCATCACTTTTTTTTACCGCACCCTATCCGGCATGCCAGTCGAACATACCCCGTTCACAATCAAACCAAAAAAAGCCAAAGATGGCGCTTATTCTCATTATGATGTTTCCGGCAGGTGGCATGGGATATTCACAATTGAAGCGGAAGAGGTATCGTCTACCCTCGCTGCCTTGTCGCCCTTCCCGAATGTCCGAGAGGCCATTGATTACCTAATCGACCCCCTCGTCGGTTTTTATCCAGACGGACGTACGCTGCGCAGGCTTGAGGTTTACCACGACCCTTTAATCCCAAGAGTTTGCAAGCCGGTAAAAATCATCTTTCCTTATCTATCTCAACTTGGCATCGTTCCAGCGGATGAAGTTGCCCTGCCCCACAGTATGCTTCTTATTCCCTTTACGCCATTCTTGATCTATTTGCCAGCCAGAACCTTTGCACATCTCTGAGAATATGGAAGCATCTGCAATATTCCCTCACCAGTTATTTGCCCGTCACCCGTCTGTTCGGCATGACGGGCCAGTGTTTCTCATTGAAGACCAACGATTTTTCGGTGAGTCAGAGTCAGGCATTCATTTCCACAAAAATAAGCTCGTACTCCACCGAGCCTCAATGAAGGCTTACTAAAAAACGCTTTTAGCAACAGGTCACAAAGTCCAGCTTATTCGCTATGAGCAATCGCTCTCAATGCGCTATATCTTCGCCCCTCTCAAGGGCTCAGGAATTAAGGTTCTCAATATCGCCGATCCTGCAGATTCTATTCTTGAGAAAAAGCTTGCCGACAACGCGTTGAAACATGGGATTACTCTCCATATTGACCCCTCACCTGCATTCCTCACCGAACCTGCATGGTTCATAGATTTCTTTAAAGACTCTTCCCACTACTCCCTGACGAGCTTCTATATCGCCCAGCGAAAAAGGCTCGGTATAATGCTCGACAAAGAAAAACCGGAAGGCGGCAAGTGGACATTCGCATGGCGGCAATGTCTTCAGTAATCCGCTGATCGTAGCGTTGAGACCGGGGAAGTACCTGGAATTGGAAGTTGCCGTCCCGGTCCCGGGCACTCTCAGTTCCACATCACCAACACCTTTAATACAGAAGGTCCGGGTGTAGCTGCCGTTCCGGTAATCGGTCTCTCCTTCTTTGCGCTCATATTTCTCTCTTCCCGCATGATGGGTAAGCTCCTGTTCCATGAGGTTCGTAAGGAAGGCGCCTACTTCCTTCTGGATGTTCATGCCGATAAACTCCAGTATTTTAGCCGGAACATTTTCTACTTCCTTGATTAATGCAATCGCCTCTGATACACTGACCTTTAGCTCCATGGATGTTCCTTCTCCCTGAAATAGATTTGCGATTCGTCATCACCTATTTTATAGGAGGTACATCCTCTTTGTCATCCTCTTCAATTTACACAAAAGATTTTACACTACCCGATTGTAATGGAGGACAACATGGCGTGCCAGAAAGGCTCGGTCAAGAGAAAGAAGAAAAACAGCCTATAGAACAGAGCCGGTGCAGCCGATAACTACTTGGTAGGGACAGGAGGGTTGCGACAATAGATGATGATGGTGGCGCGTTAAGACGATGATTTATGTGTTCATGAAAAAATTGAATTACATCAAAACCGTGTTACCCACTTAAACTAGGAAGGGGACAAAAAATGAAGGTGTTCCTCGTTTATCTCAGGATCAATAGCGGTCACGGTGGTGATGATCAGTACAACTATGGATTAGGCTATATAGCTGCAGTCCTAAGACAGGAAGGACATGAGATCACCTACATCGTACTAGCTGGCGACCGGGATCTTCAAGGGTTCTATAAAAAGATAGAGAAAGAACAGCCGGACATTACCGGCTTCTATGTTACTGCCTCCCATATAGGTCCTCTTGAAGAAATAGTAAGAAAAATTCGGCCCACCACAAGAACGTTCATTGTATGCGGTGGTCCTCACCCGACTCTAAGCCCCGAAAGCATGTTCAGCATTCCAGGCATTGATGCGGTGGTAAGAGGAGAAGGGGAATATCCCATGAGGGATCTTGCGGATGCTTTAAACAGAAAGGGCGATTTTATCCACATAAGAAACCTTTGGGTTAGGGATGGGGATAGAATTGTAAAGAATGAAATGAGGCCATTGATAGCAGATCTTGATGAGCTTCCCTATCCCGACAAGAGCTGTTTAGACTACCAGAAAACGATAGATGGATGGAACGGCACTATCAGGTACATTTTCAGCAGAGGCTGCGTCTTCAATTGTGCATACTGTTCCAACAAAGCCCTGTCCGACGTTTACGGAGGTAAGTATTTCCGGATTCGTAGCCCTCAAAAGGCAATCGGCGAGATTGAAAAAGACATGCGTACCTACACTTTTACCAAAGTAATGTTTGACGATGATACCATACACGTGGACAAGAAATGGTTTCGTGAGTTTTTTGATTTGTATAAAAGACAAGTGCGCATTCCCTTTAAATGCAACATAAGGCCGGACATTATTGATGCGGAAATCGTCGACTTGCTAAAAGATGCAGGTGTGGCGAGGGTCAACATAGGGGTCGAACACGGCAATGAAGAGTTCAGGAGAAAGTATTTGAATAGGAACATGACGAACCGTCAGATCATCGAAGCCTTCGACCTTTTCAGACGGCGCAACATAGACTGTTTTGCCCATTTGATGGTTGGACTCCCTTACGAAAACAGAAGGCTTTTTCTTGACACAGTGAGACTGTGCAGAGAGTTGCCCATACTTCCGAGCAACCCCATCAACATTTTCCATCCCTACCCTGCGACGGAACTAGGAGATCTCTGTGAAGAAAAGGGTTGGTTGCTTCCAAAGAAACATTACAGAGAGCGCGAGGATTCCGTCACAAGCTATCCAGGTTTTGACAAGGAAGAGATCAAGCTATGCAAGGACGCATTTTCGTACTTCCTGACCTTCAGATTCCTTCCTCCGAGGCTAATTACCCTCACGGTGTGCGGTCTAATAGATCGCCTGTCGAATTACCTGAAGGCAAAATCGTCACATTGCTCGAAGGCTCAGGTTCGCCTAAGGAGGGTATTTGTATCTTGGAGCGGTAGCCGGAGTTGCCGATAGATGAGGAGTAAACATAAATAATGCGCGTTCTGGGATGGCCTGCGTATGAAAATCGACAAAGCAACCCTTACCCTTGGCTCTTGTATAGTCATCTATCGAAGCATGGAGTATGCATTGATGAGTTTTCGACGGCACGGCTGCTCTTTGGCAAATATGATATTTTACATCTCCATTGGCCGGAACACCATTTCATTGGGCCGAGTGTTGTTCGGACCCTTTTACGGGCAGCACGTTTGCTTGGTATTCTTTTAATGGCTCGGGTTTGCGGAACTCGTTTGGTTTGGACCGTTCACAACTTACAGCCACACAAACAATATCACCCCGTGATCGAAAGGTGGGTCTGGAAAACGTTTACAGAGCTAATAGATGCTTATTTTTCCCTCAGTTCCTCGGCGATAGAACAAATTTTGCGACAATATCCTGCGCTTAGTAGGAAAAAAGTTTTTGTAGCTCCCCACGGCCATTACCGTGGCTTTTACCGCGACGACCTTACGAAAAAGGAGGCACGAAGAAAACTCGATGTAGCTGTTTCAGCATCTGTTATCGTTTTTCTTGGGCGTATCAGTATTTACAAAAACACTCCATCTTTAATAAAAAGTTTTTCGCAGCTAAGGGACGAGGATCTCGTATTGCTTTTAGCCGGCGCACCAGACGGCGAGTCTGTGGAGGAGATCAATGGACTCGCCAAAAACGACCCTCGAATTCACCTACATTTGAGCTTCGTCCACGAGGACGATATCCAACTGTATCTGAAGGCGGCCGACTTAGTGGTATTACCCTTTGTGGAAATTCTCAACTCCGGCACCGCTATGTTGTCTCTATCCTTCGGTTGTCCCATACTGGTACCGGAAAAGGGGTCGATGGGGGAACTCCGAGCGTATGTTGGTGATGAATGGGTACATACTTACTATGGCGAATTAACTTCCGAAAAAGTTCAAGACGCCCTGGATTGGGTCTTAGGTGCGAGAAGAACAGACTTCCCTGATTTGGGACCATTTGAATGGAATAAGGTCGCCGAACAAACAAAAAGCGCCTTCGAACATTGTTTAGAATGAACTGGGGTTAACAGATTGAATTATCTGATATGCTTCCCAAATCCCCTACCCAAGAGTACTTGTCTACATCTGTCTCTTAACATATGTGTTGCCCATATCCACATCAGAAAACTGATGTCCAGGTTGGGCCAGAATGTTGTTGATCGACGATGTTTCAACGTAGGTCGAAAAGTCCTGAAAACCATTTTTTGAACAAGAAAAGCAGTCTGGTTGAGGACGTGATTGATATAGATAAACCATGGGCTCAAATCATAATGTTTCTTTAAGTACTGAAGAAAGAGCCTTCTCAGGCAACGGGATATAGGCAATCGATAAAAGTGTCGACCCACACCTTTCTTATAAATACCAAAAACACTCCGTGGCACCCCTGAAGACTCTGCTATTCGGCGAGCAATAGGACGATCATAGTCGTTGTTCAAACTCCATGGTTTCATAGCGTCAGAACGGGAGATCGCGACAAGGCTCCTGATGTTTCGTGCCAAAATATAGGGCACCGAGACGTTTATGAAACCGCTTTTCAGTCGTACCTCGGAGAAACCCAGGGCAACATCCTGTCGTACGAGTTCTTCACCCAAAAACTGTTCGGAGGTGTGGATATCCCATACCTTATCGCCGTGGTAACCGGTAAAGAGGACTGCCGCTGAACAGTTTTGTTCTATGTAGGCTGCCATTGAAGAGTGGGCAATCTCATTCAGTACAGCGTTATTTTTTGCCTTACCATAATTAGTGGAGAGGAAATAGAGTTCGTCCCCCGTAATGCTGGAGGGAGCATAGTCCGCATGGATGATAGAAAGGTTGAGTGCCTGAGCAGCCGGGGTTCCATCATCAGTGGCGTACTTTGCAGACCATTTTATCCAGGAGGCTGACTTTTTCAGGGTAAAGCAGGTTTCAACTCCAAGTTTTTTTGCCAGGCACGTTACTGCAGTAGAATCATACCCGGATGAGATGGTGCTGAATGCAGAAATAGAGTTTTTTCTTTTAGGGTCTTCGTAGTTTCTTTTTGTCCGCGTAAGCGCACTCCACAAGAGGTCATAATACTGATCAAAGGACGTGATCTTGTGCAAGCCATTCTTGAACTCAAAAGATATCTCATCCTTTGTCACAATGATGTTTTCATAGAAAACCTGGTAGAACCGTTCTATCTCTGGGTGGATTATAGCAAACTCTTTTTTGTAATCTCTTATCCCCTTTACTACAGAAAGGCTTTCATTGTAATAATCGTGTGTGTCATCCAGAGCTGCTCCGGTAAATCCAAGTAGAAAGATCAAACTGTTCGATACGAGGAGTGTTTCACGATTACAACAATAAAACAGATGATCCGTCAAGGCAGAGGAGGGAACAAAGTAGACTCGTTCATCTTCAACTCTAATTCCACTTCCAAAGAAATTCTCGGCCTTGTGGAAATCGCCTGAGGCAAAATCTCCATCCCACACCCCTTCAACCATCCAGTCCTCACAGCATTCAACGGATGAGCCATGAAAAACAGACAGTTCGGCAAATGTCTTCTGATTGAGGCATGCCAACCACGCTAGTTTGGGTAGGTCGGAGATGGGATAATATTTGACACTCAGACCCACAGGAGACACCTTTTTTCGTCCATATTCTCTTCCCTTTTTTCCTAGCTGAAAGTTAAATGGGAGGCAACCTTCTTTTCTGACGAGATGCTCTTCAACGCTCTGCTAGGCTTTATGGGGGCCGTCAAGTATGACCTCCTCACGAAATTCATTAAACCGAAATCGCACTTCTATGTGCATGTCAGCAAGATATACCAGCAGTCCCCAGATGAAAAAAATAACACCTGCTATCTCAAGGCTTTCCTCAACCGTTGTAAGCATACTGTAAGTCAAATTGTGTAACCCATACAACTCATCATAATAGCCCCCGATAAGTTCAAAACCGATGCAGCCCCCGATATAGATGGCTGCAGCTATCAAGAAAGTGAGCCTCGTTTTCGAAGGAAGACGGAACCAGAATTTCAGAAAGAATAGTGCGAGGACGAGTACAAGCGCTATGCCAGGAATAACCCAAGCGAAATGAAAGATGCCATGATTACCATCGCCCAGCAGTCTTCTCATTGGGCTTACCAGCCTCTCATGAATGCAAACTATCTCATCGACTGCCATGATCAAGAATCCCAATGAAAGGATAGCCCAATGGAAAACATGAGAGGCAGTTCGCTTTCTTTCCAGTATGGTGATAACCGAAAGCAGCAGAGCTGCGAAGAGTAGTAGAAACATAGAGAAAAAAGTCGGAATATTGTACTCGGCATCGATGTCAAAGAGCAAGACAAGCCCATAAAGCTTATTCCCTGTCATGTAAAACATCAATTGCCCTGCGATGCTGGCAAGAACCAGAAAAAATGCCACTCCGCCCAATACGAGAACAATTTTAAACGGATTCAGTGATATTTGATTAGCTATCATCTAATATGAATTCCTCCTACATTGTTATCAGGCCTAACGCCACCGGTCACCAAGAGTGTCCACTTTATTGGGGAAGATCAACTTGTAATATTTTTGTATTAAGCTAAAAAGACAAATTCCTGCTTTCATTCAACTATTTTTCACTCCTTGTCAACTCTCTTTCAATTGATATCCTTTTTCCCGAAATAACCGTACACACGTATCCACCACCGGGGAATCGTAGAGGTTTCCTCTGCCGGAGTTTATGATCTCAAGGGCTGCATCGATGCTCATAGCGGGACGGTAGGGTCGATGAGAGGCGACGGCCTCGACTACATCTGCTACTGCAAGGATACGCGCCTCAGGAAGGATTGCTTCACCCTGGACGCCATAGGGATAGCCAGACCCGTCCTTATGTTCATGATGTTGCACGATAATGTCCGCAACCGGCCATGGGAATTCAACGTCCTTCAGAATATCATACCCCGCCACGGGATGGGTTTTGATAAGAACGAATTCATAATCGGTGAGCGTACGCGGCGAACTCAAGATCTCTCCAGGAACTCCGATCATCCCCAGATCATGGAGGGAACCAGCTACCCGGATGCCTTCTATCTGTTTATGGGAGAAACCCATTTCTCTGGCAATGGTCCGTGCAAGGTCGGCAACCCTTTTCTGGTGGCCTGAGGTGAAGGGGGCTTTTGCCTCGACCATCCGAATGAGGGCAGGGAATCTGGTGCCGTCTTTCCTGACCATGATGTATTCGTTACTTCCGAACTGTTCCCCCCGGACGCGCTTCTCCAAATTTTCTCTCGCCCGCTCACAGTCTTCGGGAGCCATGGTCTGGAAGATGCTTAATCCCTTGTTGAGGCCTTCTGTCGTGTAGCCAAAGCTGTGGAGACCATGAAGGTTTATGAAGGTGTATGTACCCTTTTCATCTAATTCCCAGACTGTCTCGGGCAATTGAGCGACTAGATCTTTGTATTTCTCCTCACTTACCTGAAGAGACTCGGTCTTTTTAATACTCAGAACTATCTCCTCCTCTAATCTCAAAGTCCTCTCATGGATCTTTTTTCGGAGGGTACCGTTCCACACAAAAAGGAACAATACAACAAACATGAACCCCCCAGACCTATTGCAATATGGCGAAGGTAGGGATAAAAGATACGTGCTTCGGTACCAAACCACTTACTGTCAATGGCCTGGTACTCGCTTTGGGAAATCTGCGAGAACCCTTTTTCTACTAATTCCAAAATTGCGCTATTGCCTTTCATCACGGCACGATGGAACTCCCCGGTATACAAGGGTGCCGAATAACGAAACTGGTCCAAAATACCCATTTTGTAGAAAACGTAAAGGGCGGGAGGGTTATCAATAACGGTTACCATCACTTTTTGCTCTTTTGCGGCCTTGACGATGGCTTCATAGGAAGGGTACTCCTGAAAGAGGCCGATCCCTTTTCCCCTTAAATGATCAATCGCATTATCGCCGCTTTTGACGGCAATAGGAAAACCCTGGAGTGAATCTACGCCGGAAATGCCCGAGATACTCTTATGAAAAAATATGGAGACATCTATTTTTGTATAGGGTTTGGAGAAGTCATAAATTTGTGCACGCTGCTTATTAAAGAATATTGTGTCGATAACATCGAACTCGCCCGCTTCCATGCGGTTTAGTGCCTCATCCCAATTCATACCGGAAACATGAGTTCTGATGCCAGTTTTCTGTTCCCATAATCGCCACTGGTCAATAAGAATTCCCTGCAGGTCTTCTTTGCCGTCAAGAAAAACGTAAGGTGGATAGTTGTTATCCATGACAATTTTGATTGTTTTGGGAAGGTTTTTCTGGTCTGGCACTGGGGATGCATCGGAATATAAACATAGTACTGCAACAAAAGAGAAAATAAACAATAAGGATAAACAGGGTGTCCGAAGAAAGCACAATTTATTGCTTATTATCAAGGTATGCTCCTTATAGAATAAATAAATATACCGCTAATACTTATAGCGGCCTGAAAGAACCGTCCCCTTTTTTATCGCTGTATTTGATTATGTATTAAGAATCCTTGACCATCAGGAGAAAAGAAACCGGCTTATTGACGTGCACTTGCTATTACTCAGTACACCAACGAAAAACTATTGAGGATTACCACTTGAAAGTTCAAATAAATTTGTGAATAGGACAACCATTTAGTTCAGCAAGCTAAACGTAACAAGGCCTTCTTTTTTTCGTGTTGCTTTAGGTTTATGATTTCGATTCATTGCAATAGGTAGCCAACTTGTTGCCGAACCCGTGTTACTTCTCTGGTCCAGACAAGTCATGACTTTCTTTTTCCTGTCTGCGAATTTCCTTTCGAGCTATCGCCTGATGGAAACGACGCTTCTCTTCTTCAGTCTCTATAATGAGAGGTGCAACTGGCTTGGGCTTCGAATGAACGTCGAGAGCCACGTAGGTCAGATATGCGGACGCCGCATGGCGCACCTGCCCGGTTATCAGATTTTCTGCCTCAACCCGTACGCCTATGTCCATAGAGGTCTTGCCTGCCATATTGATGCTAGCCTTGAAAGTGACGAGGTCTCCAACAAAAATAGGGTGAAGAAAGCTCAAACGATCTATGGACACCGTCACAACATTGCTCCGCGCATGTCGATACGCCACAGCACCGCCTGCGTCATCGATAAGCTTCATGATTACTCCTCCATGCACATTGCCAGCCGCATTTGCGTCTTGTGGCGACATAAGTTGGGCCGTTAGAACTGCACTCTCACTTACCTTTTTCCCGTCCATTGATTTCCCTCCATTGTGGTTCATATAAGAGTATTGCCACTTCGAATGAGTTATAGTAAATGGAAATTAGTCAAATATATTTCAGTCTAC
>Ga0351899_1079_pt1 | contig 28874 bp, 27 predicted proteins | sample BONcelHT113001C6_FD_206833 | JGI IMG/M metagenome (GOLD analysis project Ga0351899, IMG submission 206833) | Enriched cells from coal bed in the Powder River Basin, Montana, United States - BONCAT cells T11 rep1 HSBNCT.T11.300.1.C6 ... | reverse complement strand
GCCTGACCACGGCGGGAATGGACAGCCTTTTTTTCGACCTGGAAATGCCCCTGGTCAAGATCCTTGCCGAGATGGAACTTCAGGGTGTCAGGCTCGACCTGCCACTTCTCCGGGAGCTTTCCGGGATGTTTGCCGGCCAGTTGGCGAACCTCGAAAAGGAGATCTTTGCCGGCGCCGGATGCGAGTTCAATATCAATTCTCCAAAACAGCTGGGAGAGGTCCTGTTCGAGCGACTGAAACTACCGGCCGGAAGGAAGACCAAGACCGGTTGGTCCACCGACATGGACGTTCTGGCCCGGCTGGCTCTGGAGCATGAGATCGCCTCCCTCATTCTGCAGTTCCGGAGCATTTCCAAACTGAAATCGACCTATACCGACGCTCTGCCGAAACTGGTGGACCCGTCAACGGGAAGGGTTCATACCTCCTACAACCAGGCGGTTACCAATACCGGTCGCCTTTCCTCTTCCGAGCCGAACCTGCAGAACATTCCGATCCGCTCGGAGGAGGGACGGAAAATCCGCCGGGCTTTCATTGCCGAAGAGGGCTCATTGCTCCTGTCAGCCGACTATTCCCAGATCGAGTTGCGGGTTCTGGCCCACCTCTCCGGCGACCGGGTCTTTTGCGACGCGTTTGCCCATGATGAGGATATTCACACCCGGACCGCCAGTGAGGTGTTCGATCTCCTGCCGGGGCTGGTCTCCCCCGAGATGCGACGGCAGGCAAAGACGATCAACTTCGGTGTCATCTATGGGCAGGGGGCCTTCAGCCTGGCTCGGGAGCTTGGGGTTTCCACCCAGACCGCCAAAGAGTTCATCGACAACTATTTTCGCAGGCACAGCGGGGCGCGGGATTTTCTCGATGCCTGTGTTCGGGATGCCGAGAAGAATGGCTACGTTACCACTATTCTCGGGCGAAAACTCCCCATTCCGGATATTGCCAGCAGCAACGGCAATATCCGGGCGTTTGCCCAGCGAAACGCCATTAACTACCCTATTCAGGGCTCTGCAGCGGATATTATCAAGCGGGCAATGGTTCTGGTTTCGGAGCGGATGAAGCGGGAGGCTCTCAAAAGTCGCTTGATCATGCAGGTGCATGACGAATTGGTGTTCGAGGTTCCTGAGGAAGAACGTATCCAGATGGAGATGCTGGTTTGCCATGAGATGGAGCACGCAGTTTCGCTACGAGTTCCGCTCAAGGTGGATCTGAGTTTCGGCCGGAACTGGAGTGAGGCGCACTAGTGGGGGCGGCCCCGCGTGGCCGCCCAGAACCTGGCAACCACACGGGGTTGCCCCTACGCCGGGCAAACAAAAAAAGGGAACCGGATTCCGGTTCCCTTTAACTTTTCAGTCTCTCCACTCTGCCGTGGGTTTGGGGCCTCACAGCGAGTTCCCAAATATGTGGGTATCTTTGTATCGTTTCAGGCAAATCCCGCAAAAGGGGCAGCACACCGCGACCTGAAAAACACCCGTTTTGTAAATATTCCGCAGGGGCTTGATAACCTCACAAACATGGCAGAGAGACTACGGTTTGAGAGTACCGCAGGACGGCGAAAAAATCAAGGATCATTTCGGGGTGGCCAGCCCAGGAGCCTGTCGGACTTAGGGTAAATCTGCTGCAAATCCGTCTGGACGGTCCATATTCCGCCGCTTTTTTGGGCAATAGAACAGCTATTGCCCTGCAAAATCGACAAAAACTGTCCCCGCCCAGCCGAATTTTCGCTTTAATTTCCTAAGTCCGACAGGCTCCTAACTGTCGAGGAAAGTGACTAGCCGGTCCAGTTCTTTCATCAGCTTTTCAAAGCCCGGCAGGGTCAGTGACTGGGGGCCGTCGGAGAGCGCTTTTTCCGGGTCGGGATGGACTTCCAGCATCAGTCCATCGGCGCCGGCAACCAGGGCTGCCTTGGCCATGGGCGGTACCAGGTTTCTTCTGCCGGTGGCATGGGAAGGGTCGACGATGATGGGCAGGTGCGACAACTCCTTGATCAGCGGTATAACGGCCAGGTCAAGGGTATTGCGGGTAGCGGTCTCAAAGGTTCTGATGCCCCGCTCGCAGAGGATAACAGCGGAGTTTCCCTCTGCCAGGATGTATTCGGCGGCGGCGAGGAATTCTTCGATGGTTGCGCTCATGCCACGCTTCAGGAGAACCGGCTTTTTGATCTTTCCCAGTTCCCGTAGCAATTCGAAATTCTGCATGTTTCTGGCCCCGACCTGGAGTACGTCAGCATAGTCGGCGACCATCCCGACGGTATCAGGGCTCATGACCTCGGTTACGAAGGGGAGACCGCTGTCACGGGAGGCCAGGGCCAGGAGTTTCAGCCCTTCCTCTCTCATTCCCTGGAAGGAGTGGGGACCGGTGCGTGGTTTGAACGCGCCCGCGCGCAGCATGTCGGCACCGGCCGCCTTCACCGACCGGGCAGTCTTCAGGATCTGCGCCTCGCTTTCCACGGCGCACGGTCCAGCCATGATTACCGGACGCTTCCCGGCACCAATCTCGATTCCGGCAACCTTGACAATAGTGTTTTTTGGATGGAAATCGCGCGAGACCAGCTTGTAGGGCTTCGAGACGTGGATAACTTCCTTGACCCCTGGAAGAGCGAGCACCGTGGTATCGTCCACATATCCCTTGTTGCCGAGAACCCCGATTGCAGTCCTCTCGCTTCCCGGGATGGGTGCTGCGGAAAACCCCATCCGTTCCACCGCCTTGATAATTGCTTCGATCTGTTTCTTTCCCGCATTATGGTTCATGACGATGAGCACGAGATCCTCCGTAGGGGTCATGCCGGACTGATGAGTGCCGACACGGCTGGTGATTGTATTGTGAAAAAAGTACCATGAAATCTCCTTTGGTGGTAGTATTGTTTTTCTGTTGTCGCTGATGTTTCAGCGGGAGAGAGCTGCTCTGCCGTCTGGCTCCAGCCGGTGGTTACGAATGAAAAGGGAGAAGCCATGCGACTCAAAGACGAACAGATCGACAGGCTGGCGGAAAGAATTCTAACTGATCTTGCGGCATCATCGCTGGTTATCCTCAAGAAGGAGCGGGCAAAGGTGTGCAGTTGCATCAAGGATGTCATTCGGGCTGATATGGCCTCGGAAGAGCAACTGGAAAGGGACGCCGAGCAGCTCCTCGAGAAGACCCTCCGTGCTTCGGGCGGCGGCGAGGAGATTGACCGTCACAAGATGCTGAAGATGATCAAGATAAAACTGGCAAAGGAACGTAAAATCGTTCTTTAGTCCGCTGGTACAATAGGCTGCGGGAGGCTCTTTTTGAAGTCCTTCACGTATGGCAACCGAGACATGGCATCGGGTGTGGCTACTACGAAACAGAGCAGACGGCTCCCCGCAATGGTTTTTCATCAGTCTGCTGCTGACCGGCAGGTTTGGCGGCAGGTGCAGGAGGGCAGGCATGCATATATCCGAGGATCGAATCTCCCATATCGCCCATAAGATTCTGGACAAGCTCTGGGGAGACGATATTGTAGATTTCCCTGACGAAAGACGCGCACTGGAAGCCATCAAGGCCTCTTTGACATCGTATTTTTCCATTGCCGATGAGATCGATTCTCTGGTCAGGAAAAAACTCTCATCCTATTCGCAGGCAAAAGTTCCGGGAAGCCGGGACTGGGAAATCCTTTATCAGAAATTCTACCGGGAAGAGGCTGAGAAGAAGAAGTGGTAAGGCCGCAGGTCATGGATTCGAAGGGGAGAGATGAATTTTTTTGAAATTATAACTTGATTTTTCCCCGAGCCATGTTTATATTTTACGACGTGATTAGCACTCAGCTGTTTTGAGTGCTAATTTTTTTCCAAAACAATTCCATATCCAAGGCACGAAAGGAGAATGAAAGCTATGAATCTCAGACCTTTGCAGGACCGAATCATTGTGAAAAGACTTGAGGAGGAGACCATGACCGCAGGCGGGCTCTATATCCCCGACACCGCCAAGGAAAAGCCGCAGAAGGGTGAAATCATCGCTGTTGGCAAGGGCAAGGTCACCGAAGACGGCAAGCTTATTCCCGTTGATCTGAAGGTTGGCGAAAAAGTTCTCTTCGGAAAATATGCCGGAACCGAGATCAAGATCGACGGCGTTGATTATCTCATTATGCGCGAAGACGATATTCTCGGCGTAATCGAGTAACGCTTGTCTTCTGATTTCACCATACAAAACAGACTATCCAATTTCCAAGGAGGATCATACAACTATGTCTGCAAAAATTATAAAGTTTGACCAGGAAGGCAGAAATGCCATTCTGAACGGGGTAAACACCCTTTCTGACGCAGTAAAGGTAACTCTCGGTCCCAAGGGCCGGAATGTTGTGATCGAGAAGTCTTACGGTTCCCCTGTTATCACCAAGGACGGCGTCACCGTCGCCAAGGAAATCGAACTGGAAGACAAGTTCGAGAACATGGGTGCCCAACTGGTGAAAGAGGTTGCCTCCAAGACCTCCGACGTCGCCGGCGACGGTACCACAACCGCAACCGTTCTTGCCCAGGCCATTTACAGCCAGGGTGCAAAGCTCGTTGCGGCCGGCACCAACCCCATGGACATCAAGCGTGGTATCGATCAGGCGGTTGAGACCGTGGTTGCCGAACTGAAGAAGATTTCCAAGCCGATCAAGGATCACAAGGAAATCGCACAGGTCGGTACCATTTCGGCAAACAACGACAAGACCATTGGCGACATCATTGCCCAGGCCATGGAAAAGGTCGGCAAGGAAGGCGTCATTACCGTTGAAGAAGCCAAGTCCATGGAAACCACCCTGGAAACTGTGGAAGGAATGCAGTTTGACCGTGGTTACCTCTCCCCGTACTTCGTGACTGATCCTGAGCGCATGGAAGCATCGCTGGAAAATGTCAGCATCCTGATCCATGACAAGAAGATCAGCAATATGAAGGATCTTCTCCCGATTCTCGAGCAGACTGCCAAGTCCGGCAAGCCTCTTCTCATCATTGCTGAAGACATCGAAGGCGAAGCCCTTGCAACCCTCGTTGTCAACAAGCTGCGCGGTGTGCTGAACATTTGTGCCGTCAAGGCTCCCGGCTTCGGTGATCGCCGCAAAGCCATGCTGGAAGACATTGCCATTCTTACCGGAGGCAAGGTCATTTCCGAAGAACTCGGCTTTAAACTGGAAAACACCACGGTGGAAATGCTCGGTAATGCCAAGAAGATCACCATCGACAAGGACAATACCACCCTTATCGACGGCGCCGGTGACGAAGCCGACATCCAGGGTCGCGTCAAGCAGATTCGCGCCCAGATCGAAGAAACCAGCAGCGACTACGATCGCGAGAAACTTCAGGAGCGCCTGGCCAAGCTTGTGGGCGGCGTTGCCGTCATCAAGGTCGGTGCAGCCACAGAAACCGAAATGAAAGAGAAGAAGGCACGTGTTGAAGATGCCCTTCACGCTACTCGCGCAGCAGTAGAAGAGGGTATCGTCCCTGGTGGTGGCGTTGCCTATCTCCGCACCCTGGCAGCCCTTGATACCCTCAAGCTCTCCCATGACCAGCAGTTCGGCGTTAATGTCATCAAGCGTGCCCTTGAGGAGCCGATCCGCCAGATCGCTGCGAATGCCGGAGTTGAAGGTTCCATCGTGGTTGACAAAGTGAAAAACGGTACCGGTGCATTCGGCTACGACGCTTCCGAAGACCAGTATGGCGATATGGTAAACTTTGGGATCATCGATCCGACCAAGGTTTCCCGTTCTGCTCTCCAGAACGCCGCTTCCGTGGCAGGGCTCATGCTCACCACCGAAGCGATGATTGCTGAGAAGCCGAAAAAAGACGGCGGTCCCATGATGCCTCCGGGTGGCATGGGCGGCATGGGCGGTATGGGTGGCATGGATTACTAATATCCAGCTTGACTCTGTTGCCACAACTGAAAAGGGAGCGGTTTTTTCCGCTCCCTTTTTTTATCCTCCGGCTTGCAGCCCGTGCCGGGTCAGGCGCTACTTTTCGATTCCTATCCGCGCCGGAACGCCCGCCTTGAAGTAGTGTTTGATCTCCCGCATCTCGGTGACCAGGTCAGCTGCCGCCATTATTTCGGGAGCGGCATTCCTGCCGGTAAGCACCAACTCCACGTGGGTACCCTTTTCTTTCATCAACTGCAGTAACTCTTCCGCGCTAACCAGATCATAGGATACGGCGGTATTGATTTCGTCAAGAATGACCAGGTCATACTCCGCGCCGGACACGGCTTTTTGCGCCATTTCAAATGCTGTACGTGCACATGCGGTAACTTCCGGCCCCGGTTTTTTTCGTCCGAGCCAACCTTTGTGACCGGTCTGGATAATGGTAAGATAGGGGGCGAGCATCTCGGCTGCCAGGTGTTCACCGCACGGCTCGCCGCCCTTTATAAACTGGATCATGCATACCCGCAGTTTTCTGCCCACGGCTCGGAGTGCCAGGCCGAGTGCTGCCGTGGTTTTGCCTTTGCCCTTGCCTGTGTAGACCTGAATCATGCCTCTTTCCAGCAGGTGTTTGTTCATCTCCGGTCTCCATAGTTTTCAACCGCCTGATACAAAGAACTTTTCTAGCCCGCGAGCTTCCCTTGTCCGGGGGTTCTAGTGTCGTTCGAGAGATGCACGCTGTCAAGGTAAAACGATACGCGCTGAGAGTGCGTGACATTTTTCACGGAATTCTCTATTCTTGTTTCCGCTGGGAAGACTTCTGCACGAGACGTCCTGTCGGAATGCGTTTCGCGAAAATTTCCCTGGTGGAATGATGACGCAACCTGATTAGTTTTCATCCGGAAGCGGTTCTTTTCCGCCCTGGCTGTGTCAATCCGCGGGTTTGCTTGTGCGGCGTACCTGTGTACGCCTCCGCGCAATCCCTTGATTTTCTTGCCAGGACGAAAAATCCCTCGTTTCCGAATTGAAAACCAATAGTTTCACATCCGGAGTTTCCGGATGGAAACTGATTAATAAAGGAGACTACTTGTGGTTATACGGGTTCATGCGGTAGTGCTGTTTGCCTGCCTTCTTCTGCTGTGGCTGAGTCCTGCCGGGGCTGTTGAAGAATTTTACGCGGGCGATAGCGAAGTGATCGGTACCATGAAGTGGGGTTTTATCAAGGAAAACGACTCACTGATTGAGCTTGCCCGAAAATATGGCCTCGGTTACAACGAAATAGCCGATGCCAACCTGAACCTGGATCCCTTTATCCCGAAACTAGGCGCTTCCGTCAGAATACCAACTCTCTGGATCTTGCCCAATCTGCCCCGTGAGCAGGGAATTGTCATTAATCTGTCGGAATTGCGCCTGTACTATTATCCGTACCCGGACACCAAGTTTGTCTTTACCTTCCCCATCGGCATCGGCGATGAAGGGAGCGAGACGCCGCTTGGGGTCTTTACCATCATTGAAAAGAGGGTCAACCCGACCTGGTATGTCCCGAAATCCATCCTGGAAGAGCGGCCGGGTTTCCCTACCCAGGTCCCGCCGGGTCCTGACAACCCGCTCGGCACCCATGCGCTGCGTCTCTCGAGCGGGTCGATCCTCATTCATGGTACACACAGGCCGTGGGGTGTCGGCAGAAGGGTAAGTCATGGCTGTATCCGGCTTTATCCGGAGGATATCCCGGAACTGTACCGGCTGGTGCCAATACGAACGAAGGTCATTATTGTGCGGCAACCGGTAAAACTCGGCCAGAAGAACGGCAAGGTTTTTCTTGAGGTGCATCGGGGGGAGGATGTTAACTATTCTCAGGAGGCGCTGAAACTCATCAAGGCGAGAAACTTGGCGTCCCTAATTGATCGGGTTAAGCTTTCGCGTGTTCTGCGCGAGAAGAGTGGTATCCCGGAAGAAATTTCCCGCTAGGCTCCTGGCGGAACAGAAACGGGTCCGGAAGGTTTGAGCGCCGCCCGGACCCGTCCAATTTCAGAACAACTACTTCTTCTGGCCAAGTTCAAAGGCCTTGCCGCAGCGTGCTGCGCAGTCGTCCGCTTTCTGCGCGGCTGCATCGGCCTTTGCTGCTGCATCATCCGCTGCCTGCTTGGCGGCAGCAATATCGCCCGGGTACGCTGTCATCTTGCCGTCCATGTCGTTCATTCTGTTCTCAAGTGCGCCTACCTTGGATTCAAGGGTGCAGACCCTTGCATTCAATGGATCAATTTGCTCCCTGACGAAGCTTTCAGTTGCACAGCCGCTCAGTGCCGCGGCGCAGAGAAGTACCAAGAATATTCCAGTTCTTTTCATTGTCCATTCCCTCCTTTGTTGGCGTTTTGCCGGTTGTGGGCTTTTTTACAGCCTGTTGTTTGATCTAGTTCTTCTAATAAGATACCAGTTACGATGTCAATTGCAATGTGTGCAGGTAAAATTTTCTGTCGGTTCATGGTCCCATGTCTGCTGATTCTTGAGTGAAGGGTTCGGAAGTTTTCGTGTCAGAAATCTTGTCCTTGACAGGTTCAGGTTGTTTTGATATTCAAAATACACAGCAGGGGCGATTAACTCAGCGGGAGAGTGCTACCTTCACACGGTAGAAGTCACTGGTTCGATCCCAGTATCGCCCACCATGAACAAACCACAGGGCCGGACTCCACTCCGGCCCTTTTCTTGTTGTGCCGGTGTTACCCGGCTTCCTGCCCGATTCTATTGGGTTACAGGTTTTCGGTTCGGGGTGGAGCATTGAAGGGGATGGCCGGGTAGGTAGGGGCGAGAGTTTATGAACAGGGCCGGGTGTCCGCTGCATGTTTCTTTCAAAATCAGCAGGGTATCACCAGAAGTTCCCGATATAATTGCAATAACTTGTAACATGCTGTAATTGCTAACTTAATATTTTGCTAAAAAAATAATCATTTTGCAATTTCCCCTGTGATAAATATCACTTCCCTCCCGGTTCCACGGAGTTTTCCACAGTTAATCCACAGCTTCTGTTGGGGATTAATAATTCTGGTATGGCAGATGAAAAGCGGCTCGTGATTTGTTGCTTACCAGATGCCCGGTATGACTTGCGGGAAGGGTTTGCGGTAGAGACTATTCTCCTATCCAACCTCAACACAGCGGATACCGTCCGGCCGCCAGGCAGGGGAGATGACGAATGAACCGTTCTTCCCTTGATCCGAAAGAAGTGCTCCGAAGGTAACGGTGAAGTCTCCATAGCGGTTGTTTACTTCGTCCATGGCCCGGGTTGCGAAGACCTTCATTTTGTCATCGATGAACAACGGCAGCTGTTCTTCCCGGTGCCGGAGGTTCGAAAGGCGTACGCCGAGCAGCCTGATTGGCTGTTCCAGGGTGACGGAGTCCAGAATTCGCACCGCAGCCCGGTAGATGTCTTCGCTGAGGCTGATATAGTTACCCTGAGTCTGCTGTTTGCCGAAACTCGTGTCAAAATCCGCATAGCGGACGTAGAGGCTGACCGTCTTGCCGGTTACCCCGTACCGCCGTGCCCTTCTCCCAACCATCTCCGACAGCTGCAGCAGGTATCTCAGGATCTCTTCACGTTTGTCGATGTCCCGCTCGAGGGTCATGCTGTGGCCCACCGACTTTACCGGTTCGGCGTCCTCTGCCGGCAGCACGGGGGAGTCGTCGAGCCCCTTTCCCATCCGCTGCAGGTATTCTCCGACAATACCAAACTTTTTTTTCAGGACTTCCACCGGAAACCGTCCCAGTTCACCGCAGGTGGTGATGCCGAAAAGTCTCAGCTGGCGTCCCAGGCGCCTTCCGACACCACAGAGGTCTGTTATCGGAAGGTTCTCCAGCACTCTGCCGATTTCTTCTGTCCTGATGATCGTCAGGCCGTCCGGTTTCTGCATGTCGCTGGCCAGTTTTGCCAGGAGTTTGTTGGGGGCGATGCCAATGGAGCAGGTAATGCCGAAACGATGGTGTATTCGCGCTTTCAGACGGTAGGCGATGTTTTCCGCGGAGCCGAAGAGGCGGAGGCAGCCGGTCACATCCATGAACGCTTCGTCGATGGAAAATACCTCGACCAGCGGCGTATAGTCGGACAGCATCTTCATGATCTCGGCGGAGGTGTGGGTATACCTCCGGTTGTTGCCGACGACCAGGATCAGATCGGGACAGCAGCGTTTTCCTTCCCAGACGGCCATGCCGGTTTTTACACCGTATTTTCGTGCCTCATAGGAGGAGGTGGTGATGACGGTGCGATGGGCCGAGCCGATGACGGCAATGGGCTTTCCCCGCAGCGCCGGGTTCATGGCCTGCTCCACCGAGGCGAAAAAGGCGTTCATGTCTATGTGGAGGATCGTTCTGTCTGATGTCATGATGTCTCGATGCCATAAAGAGACCAGCTCTGATTGTTCGTGTCGTAGACAAGCTCATAGAGTGCCTGGCCGTCTGCCACGGCAAAGTGGATGAGGATGTTTTCTCCGCATTTTTCCCGCCAGGAGTAGGTGGTTTCCACCACGGTGTGTTTTTGCCGCTTCCAGTCGAACCATACCGGCCGGATGGTCCGGCCGGGGGTGAAGACCGCCGCGACTCGAATCGGCTCCTGAATCCGTTCCATGGTTCACTCCAGGAGGCGGTAGATGCCCACCACCTTGCCGACGATGGTTACCTCTCCCTCGCCTTCCCGGACAATGATGTCGTCGTAGTTGGGGTTGGAGGCCGCCAGCCGGATCTTGTGCCGTTCGCGGAAGAAACGTTTCAGGGTCGCCTGACCGTCGATCAGGGCCACGACGATGTCACGGTTGTCCGCGGAGGGTTGGGGGCGGATCAGGGCCAGGTCTCCTTCCAGGATGGCGGTGCCGATCATGGAGTCCCCCCGGACCCGAAGAAAAAAGGCCGCACCGGAAGGAAGGCGGGTGCTGTCGATGGCAAAGTGTCCCTCGACATCTTCCATGGCCGGCTGGGGGAGTCCGGCGCGGACGGTTCCGACGATCGGCAGGGAGGTGGCGCGGGCCGGCTGACCGGACAGGACGATGCCCCGGGAGCTGCCGGAACTCTTGGCCAGATAGCCCTTCTTTTCCAGCGCCTGCAGGTGGCGCATGACGCCGAGGGTGCCGTTGATTCCCAGGTGACCGGCGATCTCCCGCTGGGTTGGCGGATAGCCGCGGCTCTCGATGAACTTGCTGATGAATGTCAGTACTTGCTGTTGCCGGGCCGTCAATTCTTCCATGGTTTACCTCGTCGCGATACGTTGTCAAATGACAACATACCAGCCGGATGGGGGTCTGTCAAGAGGCGAGGGCGACGGTTGACGGAAGCAGGTCAAAAGGGAGTTCGAAGGTGCAGGGTCGTGCCGTTTAACCTGTTGACACGAAAGAAAAGAAGTGCAATAACAATCGATAATTTTGATCGTTTTCTAATGTTGTGGAGCTTCTTTCTCTCGCGGATGGTTCTGGTGTTTTCAACCGGGTGGGATGATGAGGCTCTTTCTGGCGCTGTACGATGCGGATGCCCGTATCCCAAGCTGCCCTGATCTGACCTCAAGCGTTCGATATTTCATCATCTCCCGGGAGAAACAGTAATGCGCATCTTCCCCTGCTCCATCCTCTGTCTTCTGGCCGTCCTCATCGCCTTGCCGCTGTGGGCTGCAGAGAGTCCTTCGTGGTCGGCAGCCCCCCTTCTTCCCCAACTGGCACAGGGCATTATCGACGACCACAAGGGAATGTCCGGGGTCTATGTCCTGGAAAAGGGCGAGGAGTCGCTGCTGGCCCGGGCCTGGCTGGCCGACCACGCCCGGACCAGCATTGATATCCAGTACTTCATCTGGAGTAGCGACAACATCGGCATCCTGGCAAGCGAGGCCCTGCTGCGGGCAGCCGAACGAGGGGTCACGGTGCGGATCCTGGTCGATGATCTGCTGATCGATGCCCCACCCGATGCCCTGCTTGCCCTGGCCCTGCACCCGAACATCGATATCCGCATCTATAACCCGAAGATTACGGTCGGCACCTCCGGGGTCAAACGGATCAGCAACGTGGTGACTGCCCTGCGTGCCGTCAACCAGAGGATGCACGACAAGACTGCCCTGTTTGACGGCATGGTGGGGATAGTCGGCGGTCGCAACATGGCGGACGAATATTATGACTACGATCACCACTATAATTTCCGTGATCGGGACGCCCTGGTCATGGGGCCGGTGGTGACCGAGATGGCGGGGAGTTTTGGTCGTTTCTGGGAAAGTCCCCTGGCAGTGCCGGTGGAAAAGCTGCTGGCCAAGAAGCTGAAAAAGATCACCCCTGAGCGGATGAACGCCATCTATGCGGACCTTCGCGCCTATGCCGAAAAGCCGGATAATTTTGCCCCCGAGGTGCGGGAAGCGCTCCGGAACCTGCCGCAGAAGTTCAATGGGCTGCTGCGCGAGATGGTCTGGGACGAGGTCCGTTTTCTGAGCGATATGCCCGGCAAGAATGACCGTCACTCCGGACTGTCCGGCGGCGGACTGATCACCACGGAATTGGCAACCCTGCTGAGGAGTGCGAAGGCCCGGGTGACAATCCAGTCCCCCTACCTGATCATGCCCGGCGGCGGGCTCGATCTGTTTCGGCAGCTGGTGCGACAGGGGGTGGAGGTGCGCATCTCCACCAATTCGCTGGCCTCCACCGACAACCTGATGGCCTTCAGCGGCTACCGGAAACAGCGTCGCAGCATCCTGAAAAGCGGCGTCAAGGTCTACGAATACAAGCCGGAGCCGGCCATCAGGGGGGAACTGATGGAACGCTATCCGAAACTGGCGAAGAACGCCCCGGTCTTTGCCATTCATGCCAAAAGCATGGTGATTGACGGTGCGCTGCTGTTCATCGGCACCTTCAATCTCGATCCCCGCTCCGCCAACCTCAACACCGAAGTGGGAATATTGGTCAATAATCCGCGGCTTGCCGCACAGGTGGAACGGAATATGGAGCAAGACATGCTGCCGGAGAACAGCTGGAATGCCGCCGACAATCCGGACCGCTTTGCCTCGGCAGCCAAGCGCCGCAAGGTTAAACTTCTGCAGGGCCTGCCCCTGAAGCCTCTGCTCTAGGAGCCTGTCGTGGGAAAAATGCCAAGCTTGATCACTGTCGCAGCTTCAACTTTCGTCCTGCTTACTGCCGTGAGCCTGCCGCTGTATGCCGCTCCTCTGTCACCGATAACGCAGGCCTGCCGGGAGCAGCAGAACGAGCGGGATCTTGCCTGCCAGAAGCATCTGGCGGAGATGCGCGACAAAGGCCAGGGGGTGGTGGGCACGGCGCTGGACCGGGAAATAGCTGCTTTCCTTACCCTGGCGGAGCGGGCCCTGGCCCTGCGGGCGGAAACCATCAAGGAGGGGGAGCGGTTGCAGGCCAGGATGGAGCAAGGCAAACCGCTGTCCGGTGACGACCTGGCCCTGCTCAACCGGGGACTGGTGGCGCACCTGGCCTTGCGGAAAGAGCTGCTCGCCATCGCCGAATCCCACGAATGCTGGCTGGATCTGACCGGCTATGAACTCGTCGCATACGGGATCACTCCGGAAATCCGTCTCAAGGGCATCATGCTCTCCCTTTCTTCGGCCCTGGTTCTTTATGATAACTACCTGCTTGCTGTTTCGTTGTTCGAGGGGGACGGTAAGCTGCGTCGCCTGCTCAATGAAAGTGACCCCGGCTATGCGGTGAACAGTGCGGAGTTGGCAAAGATAACCCTGAGCTATAACTCGGTGGCAAACCGGGAGCGGGTGCGCCGGGCAATCCGCTTCTATAAGAGGGAAGTGAAGAATCAGCGAGCGATGATCGAGGCAAGCGCCAGCAGCGGCTACCTCATGAGCCTGATCGCACAGAGTCCTTCCTATACCATGGTCAGTGCCTGGTCTCCCTTCTACCTCATCAGCAGACACATCGGATTTTTGGGCGCGGTCACTTCAGACACGTTGGCAGGGCTTGATCGCCAGGGCGTCAACCTGTTCAGCATGGTCTTCGGCAATGCGGTGGGATTGGTTGAAACCCGCAAGGGTAAGCTCTACGGCAGAAGTGACGTGCGGGGCAAGCTCCAGCGGACTCTCGCGGCCGGGGATATCGTGCTGGAAAAAACCCCTTTCCGGCTTACCGACAAGCTGATCCCGGGGTACTGGGGCCACGCAGCGGTCTGGATCGGCACGGAGAGCGAACTGAAAGAGCTGGGAATCTGGGATGACCCGATCGTGGCCCGTTACCATGAGCAGATCAGGGCGGGCCGGCTGGTGGCGGAGGCGCTCCGCTCCGGGGTGGAAATGAACAGCCTGGAGCATTTCCTCAATATCGACAGCATCGGAGTCCTGCGGAAGCCGGGTCTGAGCAGGGGAAGCCGGGCCAAGACCATCATCCAGGCTCTCAGGCAGGTGGGAAAACCCTACGATTTCAATTTCGACGTGGAATCGAAGGAGCGGGTCTACTGTTCAAAGCTGGTCTATCTCAGTTACAGCGGCATCGACTGGCCCACCAGGAAATCCCTCGGACGCACCACCTTCACCCCCGATGATGTCGCTGCCAAGGCGGCGCCGGGCGGAGATCTTCAGCTGGTGACCTTTTACCATGACGGAAAGCTGGTGAAGGACCAGCCGCTAGAGCGGATGGTGCGGTTGATGGGGGTCCAGGCCGAACAGTGAGGGAAGTGGAGGGGGCAGCCCTTAACACGAGACACTTTCAATCTCCTGCATCTGATTATCTGTAATGTCCAATGTCGAGGGCTTGACCCCCCATGCTTCCACGTTTTCGCAGACCCGGTCCCAAATTATCCCGATAGCCTCACTCACTGCAATTCTTAGCAGCCCCCTTTTGTTGCCAAAAACGCGGCTCTAAGGCCAATACAGTGCCTAACATATCTTTTAATTTACACATATCAAGTATTTACCTTGGTCCGACCCCCAGGCTCTTTCGCTGCGGGCTTATCTCCATTTCCATTCGCTCCGCTATCCAAGCAAAGAATACGGGCAGTCGAGACTACTACGGCGTGATGCTTACCTCAGTGGAGCCCGGGGACTCGCTGGAGATATCGATGGCGGTCACCTGGTAGAAATAGGTAACCCCGCGCGTCACCGTAAGGTCCGAGTAGCTGGTTGTGGAAACCCCGGTGGCTATCTTGCTCTTTCCGGTAATGGTGCCGGTCTGGGTGGTGCCGCGATAGACATTGTAACCGGTTGCCCCCGAGACGGTGCTCCAGGCCAGATCGACCTGACCGGCCACGGTGGTAGCGGTCAGGTTGGCAGGCGCGGGGAGCGTCCCCAATGAGACATTTACTTCATTGGAGGCGTCGGATTCTCCCTTGGAGTCCTGGGCCGTCACCTGGTAATAGAAGCTGGTGCCGGTTGTCAGCGTGGTATCGGTATAGGTCGTGGCTGTGAGGTCCGAGGCGAACTTGGTTTTGGTGTTGATGGAGCCGGACACGGTTCCCCGGTATACGTTGTACGTGACTTTATCCGCGCCGGAATCGACGGCTTCCCAGTTCAGTACGGCTCCGCCGGAGCCGGCCGTGCCGACCAGATTCTTGGGCGTATCCGGTCCATCGCCGCAGCCGGTGACCATGGCCAGCAGCAGCATCACAACTACCGTCATGATTCGCTTCACCATATTTTTCCTCCTTCACGGTTCTCAAAGTCACGGCAAGTCGGTGGACCCGGGCGTTCACTTCCGGATCAACGGTGTCTCCCAGCTCAACCGTGAGCCCCTGCTCGCCGAGGTAGCGCAGGCGGAACCGCTGATCTTTGCTCTCTTCATGCACTCATCGGCTCCGGTAGACGAATTCGATGCTTCATTCGGAAAATAGTACGGCTTTCAAACGGAATTACAATGACCTGAATTCGCAAATTTTGGTAACGTTGTTTCTAAAATTGTCTTTAGACATTGAACCTCTGCACACTCGAGGAAAGCTAGACTTGCCAGCGGGATAATATTTTCTTGGTCAATGACTTTCAATGTTAAAGCACACGGGGAAAAAACGCCCCCCAAGATCTATGGTTCAGATAAAGCAGAAGTGCCTCACGGGGAGGGCCGTCTGCGGAAACGTCCTTTTCACAGACTTTTCTGCACTCTTCCATGCTCTTGAACACAGTCTCGAAACAGCCCCAATCCTCCTGGCATCTTCCTGCAGCGGCATCAAAATATATGATGTGAAAATTTCCCTTGCAGCTATTATTCTTTGGAATGATTTTACAGAGTTCCGGCAGGTCGGCTGCTCCGCCTGCATTACCGCCCTCTGCGGCTGCGGCATGATTGACTGTCAGTTGTTGCAGAAACAGGAGTATGGCTGCGGATAGCATCATCGTCCGCCATATGACAAAACACGAGGTATTCCTCATGCGCGCATGGTCTTTCACCATTTCTTCTCCTCCTTTATTTTGATGAGTAAAATTTTTCATCGAATTCATTTTTTTTCACTTTGCTCACATACCCCGGTCAGCTTTTCCTTCTTGCATGCAAAATGACCGCAATCAGAATCACCTCGATAACCGCGGCGCAAATGAGTATGCCGGTCATCAACCCCGCCGGGGCATCCGGGAACGCGGGTAGACTCAACGCCGCAAAAACGGCAATCATCGGGATGAATATGGTGAGGGAAACTTGCGAACTCATCAACCTGTTTGAGTTGCTCTGCATGTCACCCTTTTTGGGGATGAAGAGAATTTTCTGGACACCTGCAAGCAAGCCGACGATGGGAATGGCCAGCACAATCGCCATTCCCCAGAAAGCTGGAGTTGCAAGCGGGCGGTAGCCACTACCCTTGAGGAAAAGGTAGTAGCTGCAGCAGAGGAGCAGAATAGATATCAGATACAGAAAAGGGAATGGATCGTAGACAAACAATCCGGTTACATGTACGACAGCGCCGATACCCAGCATAGGTCGGGCCATTTTCAGCGATTGCGTCTCATCAGCCATCAGTTTCCCCCTATCGGACGTCAGCGATCCAAAGGAAAAAGCTCAGCAAGTTGGCGTGTTGTGCCAGGTGGATCTATAGACACAGCATAGCCACAGTTGTTCCGATATATTTGCATGTACTCACTGCCGTCTGGTTACTAAAGAATAATTCTAGCTGGATATCGGCTGGTGGTGACGATTCATGCGCCTTGAAGCGCCTTGAAGTGTCAGGTCCCAACAATCAACAGTCACGTGTCAAATGTTGAGACCCCCATGTAGCCCAGATCTAGTGTTCCTGGCGCGTTATTTCTTTAACCTGCATGTCGCATGTGGCGGTCCATGGAGTATAAAGCAGTTTGCATTCCATTGTCCCGGATACTGCAACATGCATGTTCTCGAGCCTGGAGACCTTTTCCTGCATGTCGGCAGGCACAAGCAGTGTTACCACGCTGACCGTGCGTTCCGACTTCGATCCCCTTGCGGAAACAATGGGCTCATCCATTTTCAGCCAGTAGGTATTCTCGTCGGCGATCTCGGCTTTCTCAAGGGTGCCGGTGATTGTGGCCTCCTGGACGGCATCGAATTCGGCGAATGTATTCAGCGGCAAGAGACCCAGTAATAATGCAGAAAGAATCAGTGAAAAGACTAATCTTGGCATTGTTCATCCCTCCTCATCCCGACGCGACAGGCCTCCCCATGAACAGGTTGGCTCCGGCTCGCTCAATTTCAGTTTCGTTCTCAGCGTCTTATTTGACAAAGCATGAGCCGAAGTTGTTCCCGAAAATTTCATGGTTACTTATATGCGGTATTTGAAGAGTGGGAGCGTAGAGAGGGGCCGCGTCGCGTCTGCATTCTTCACCCTGATAAACTCGATTGCGCGCTTCGCTGCTTCCCGTACCATATCAGACGGGTCTTGCAGTGCCTTTTCCAAGGCAGGAAGGGCGTCTTTCGCAGCGGGGCCAATGCTGCCGAGAGCTTCTGCTGCCCGGGCACGCGCATCGGCGTAATACCGAACTGGCCCCTCAAGTTCCGGACCTTGCCCTTGGTAAGTCTCCAATGCCCGAATTATGTTGGGCACGGCAGATCCAGCTTTATCTCCATACTTTCGAAGCGCGGACAAAGCCCAGTATCTGATGTTCAGGTTTACATCCAGAGCGGCTTCGGCCAACCCCGGAATCGACTCGGGATATGAAGGAGCCATGTGATTCAGGCCCATTACTGCAATCGTTCGCAGGCCCGGGTTTGGACTTCCCAAAAAGGCCAGCAGCATTTCGCCACCGCTCTGATCTGCCTGGATAAGCTCCATAAAAGCCTGGCCACGAATATCATCTGAGTGACCCAGCATTTCGAGCCACTGGTCCGCGCTCTTTCCATGATACATCGGCGTAGCCGCAGACGCGGCAATGCCCCAAAATAACACCAGCAACAGTGTACCCAAAATAGACTGGCAACAGCTTCTCATTTTCATGTTCATTTCCTTGCAGGTAATTTCAAATCAGCTGAATTCAACCTTCCGAGTATTTGAGTAAAGCCCTTTTTTTGCTCTCATGCGTGGTCGCATGAGTCTCTTTGCCACAGACCCTCCAATCTTATTTTATTTCCATCCGGAAAGTTTCGACAGAGGCTGGGCTGGAACCTCCCCGAAGCCTCTCGTAATCGGTGACCAGCCGTTACACAGTTCAGGTATCTTTCTGGTTTCAAGTAGATTTCTTGCTGTCGCCATCGTGCAATGATGCCGTACGAGAGATGCCGTGAAACCCCCAGCCCGCCAAAGAACAGCACTGTCTCCAAGTTTACGGAAGGAAACTATTTCGTTTCGGGATTCACGATCCTGCCCATGAAGAGAATACTGCCGCTTTCGTTATCCCGAATGAGACAGATGAACGGGTGATCCGCACGAAATACCGGATACTGCCGGAAAGACTTCGTGGCCATCTCGACAGCCGTTGCGGCAGCGGCTTCCGTGCCTTCTTCATTGACCTCGACAAAGGCCTTGTGCTTGATCTGTGAGATGAAGAGCCTTCCTTTCGGCCAGCCCATGCCGCGAAAATCCGCCTTACTGAGATGAAACGCTTCTTTCATGCCCATCATGGTAAAAGGAGGCACCAGATCGTATTTGGTTTCCAGCTTGAATCTCGGCAGAAAGAGCTCAATCTTCTGATTCGGCTGCGCGTCCAGTTTCGCCAACCAGCCGGTGAGGCTCTGGTCCGTCAATTGTCTTTCCAGTGCGGCCAGACCATTTTCTGTCCGTGGCAGCAAAACGACCATCGACAAAGACTTTCCTTGGTACGGAAGTGAAACGGCCTGGAAATCTTTTTCAACCAGAAGCTTGAAGTCGTTCTTCTGGTACATCATGGGCACCTTCACCTGTTTGCCTGCCGACTGTTTGAAGGGGGCATCATGGGTGCTGCTTTTTTGAAATTGACTCGCCCAGGTACCTTTAAAGTATATGGCGTTCAGCAGCACGCAGACGGAATTTGGGTCAAGTTCCTCGAGGATCGTCTCGATTTTTCCCTCGGTTTTCTGTTTGACCCAGCTGTTGATCTTGTCCAAGCCGCCACCAAAAATCTCGGCATCAAAATAGTCTTTCAAGGTGGCCTTGAATTCGCCGCTCACATCACCGCCGGTCAGGACCAAGGCATTGGCAATGTTCAGTTTCTGCCCGGTTTTATTGGCTGTCGCGGCCAGTTCACTGTTCAAGCGTTTGAACGCAGGGGGCAGGGCACTTTGATCCAATGAAAAATGAAGGGTCGACTTCATCTCTATCGCCGTAGCACCACGGGCTCCAGCGTAGGTCATGCCCAGCGCTGAAGAGATGCTGTACGGCGAAAAAAAGAGATTGCCTTCCGAGGCGCCAAGTTCGCGATACAACATTACAGCGAAGGCGCTGTTTCCCTGAACAAGGTTTTTGATTACTGCCGACCCCAAAGGAGCTTTCTCCACTGAAGTCGCTACAGGCACCGAGAATACAGTGCACATCATTATGGCTGACAACATCAGAAGCAGTCTCCTCACGGGAAACCCTTTCAGCGGTATTTTTCTACACAATCTAGTCATTGACCCACTCCTCCAGATATTCATAATTGGCAGTATCGTCCTTGTCTCCATACTCCTTCGTATCGACTTGGATTGTACGTATTCGCAGTGGCGACGTCGAAATTATGTCGCGCTTGTATGACCTTTTGTAGGGAGCAGAACTAATTTCCAGACAACCCGGACATCTATAATGGGTACATTGGTATTCGAGTTTTTTGCCGTCGAAGGTGACGGGCAGGCATTGAAGTAAAGTTTCCATGCATGCACCGAAATCCTTAGACCCATAACACGGCTCAAGCGAAAAAGGAACAGGATCGCAGACCAGAAGCCGCCCATTCGTTACACGGAATCGCTCAGGGAAAAAACCCCTATCCGGGTTCTTTCCCTTGATGGTTGTGAAGTGGCCCTTGATGCCCCTGAATCGACCATAGACCAGAACGTCAATAATCTCCGACTCTGTGTGCACCTGTTCAGCCTTGTACTCAAGTTTATAGATCTGCTCCTGAATCTTTTCGGCGTCAGGAGTAGTGGGATCAAGACGGAGATATTCCTTGAGACTTACGGCCGCTGCCTCGAAATTACCGGCACGTTCCTGAGCAAGACCAAGATGTACATGGGGGTTTGGCCAACCGGGTGCCAGCCGTGCCGCAGCCTGGAATTCCGTGATGGCAGCCCCATACTCTTCCGGGGAGTTGGCCATTTCCACGGCAGCCATACCTCGAGCCATGTGCCGCCGGGCATCTTCAGGTATGTTCTGAGCCTGTACAGCAGACACCAGCAAGGTGGAAACAAAAAGAACTGCAATCAGATAAATTCTCTTTGTCTTATTCATTATGTTCTCCATGGGTTAATTCGGACACCTGCCATTGTTGCCGCAACTTTGATGACCGCAACAATGGGAACTTGAATCGCAAGGATCGCCGTAATCGGTGCAGCAGCTGCCGCCTTCACAGACACTGCTGGAACATTCATCATTACCGGAGCATGCCGCGCCGTCACCACCTTTTTTTGTTGAGGTTGATGTATCTACGTCGTAATTACTCGCGGTTATCAATAATTTCTCAAAAGTAAAATCTTGTTGCGTGCCGGGTAAGTCACCAGCGTGGGAAATTCCACTCAAGCACACGACGCTAAGGATTGCCGCCAATGCCAGGAACCTTTTTGCGAATGACTTTTTCATTGCATCCTCCTTGGATAATGTTTCCGCCAGAGGCGGAAGGGCTTATTTTGCCTGACCATAAGAACCGGAGAAACGCGGCTTGTCGGGGCATCGGACTTTTCCGCAGCAGACGAACTTGACTCTGGAAGGGGAGGAACGGTTTTATCAAGCTTGGGTGGTTTCGGATCATCCTTTTTCAGGTCCTTGGGATCGACGACACCGGTCTTGCCGCTGAGATCGACCGGATCCGCGGCAAAAGAATGCACCGAAAAACCGAACAGACACACTACCGCAAGCAACAACGTACACTTTTTCATGATATTCTCCTTTCAGGCAACAGCAGCTATCCTGCCTTCCATCCTGTTTATGCTGTTTAGACAATCCAAGAGTCTTTTTTGTTCCTGGGTAACACAAAAAAATTCGTGGTTGGAACTAGATGCGATTAACGCCCCGGAAATTGACCGGCCTTGGCCGGTCCTTTTTTCTGGTGTACGCCCGGCATGGGCGTGAACTTATGGGGTGCAAGTCCCCTGTACAAGAATCCAACCACCGTCGTGAGACGGGGTAAACAAAGTACTAGCCGAAGGCAAGGGCGTCTCCGCGAGGAGGGGTCTGAAGGAAGCCGGAGCGCAAAGCTATGAGCCCAAAGAAAAGAGAAAAGAGAGAAAAGGGGACGGATTTATTTATTGAGATTAAGCATGATGTCTCTATGCTAACAAGCTCCCCGCACTAGTATGCCACAAAAAAAGCCGCTTCCTCAGCATCCTGCCAAGGTAAGCGGCTTTCTCTAAAACTCTAAGAAACCAACGACGTGCGGCACTGCAACCCTCCGGCACACTTTTCATTAACAACCATGAGCCAGTATTTATTACCGTAGCGTAACGCTCTCTGTCAATGATTCTAATGGTAAGCCGTTGTTCCGTCATCGACCTCCTTTTCCCGTTTATTTCCCCACTATTTCCAGCGCCTCCTGCAACGGTTTCCCACCCCCATCCAGCCAATGAATCTCCACCCCCTGTCGCTCCATGCGGCGAAACCAGTTGTCCTGGCGTTTGGCGAAATCGTGGATGGCACTATTTAGTTTTTGAAACAGGTCGTTCCTGTTCAGTTCCCCTTTGAGGTGGCGGGCGACATACCGGTATTCGAGGCCGTAGAACTCAAAGGTCTCAAAAGGGACCCCCTTACGGTGCAGTTCCGCCACCTCTTCGATCAGTCCTGATTCAAGACGCGCCTTCAGGCGGGCGGTGATCCGCTGGCGCAGGACACTCCGCTCCCATCTGACGCCGAACACCAGCGGCCGGATCTCGGGGAGCGGCTCCGGCTGGTGGGTCTTCTCGTGCTCGGCAATCTCGATGGCCCGCAGCAGACGGTCCCGGTCCAGGAGGTCGGTGGTGTTGTGGAGGCGGGGATTGATTGCCATGAGTCGCGCGGCAAGGTCCTCCGGGGAAAGAGTGGCAAGCTCCCGGCGCAGGACGGGATTTTCCGGTACTTCCACCATCCGGTAATTCCGCAGGACCGCGTCCAGGTAGAGGCCCGTGCCGCCGACGATGATCGGCAGGCGCTGACGTCCACGGATTTCTTCCATGGCAGCAAAGCAGAACTTCTGGAAAAGGAAGACATTGAACTCCTCTCCCGGTTCGAGGATGTCGATCAGGTGGTAGGGGATATCCTCGTACTCGACCAGGTCCTTGCCGGTGCCGATGTCCATGCCGCGGTAAACCTGGCGGGAATCGGCGGAGATGATCTCTCCGTTCAACTCACGGGCGAGTGCAACCCCCAGGCGGGTTTTGCCGGATGCGGTGGGTCCGAGAATAACGATTGTGTCAAATTGCATGTCAGCTCCCGGTTGATTGCTGCGACATACCCAAAATTGATAAACTCGCAAAAAATCGTCATACCCGCGGCTTGTGCGCAGTAGCCCTAGCGAAGGAGCAAAGCGGGTATCCAGTGAAGTTGTAACTAACTGTAATTCCTGGATTCCCGTTTTCACGGGAATGACGGTAAATCGTACATTTCAACTTTTTGCGAAAGCATCAAAATTCGGATTGGAAATGCCGGATGAACTCCTGCTGTGCCTTTTGTCTATATCCCCAGCCCCGCTTAATTTATCTTCCAACTTTACGGAACATACGCTACTATTTGCATCCGTTTCAAACTGCTTCAACCTGCAAACGGCTTTGTTCGGAGGGTCATGGCGGTGCAAAGGGGAAAACCGGCAAAGAAGTATTCCCAGGCGGGGCGGGTGCACGACATTATCCGCCTTATCGAGGCACGCCACGGAATTACCATCGAAGAGCTGGCCGAAGAGGCCGGAGTTACCCGCCGGACTATCCACCGGGACCTGAATGCAATTCACGAAGCCGGCTATCCGTTGATTTCCGAGTGGACACTTGGTCGCAAGGTCTACCGCTTCCTGACCCGCTTCAAGGATGTGCCTCCCATCAGCTTCACCCTTCAGGAACTGATGACCCTCGGGTTTCTCCGTTCCCAGCTGGATTTTCTGGAAGGTACTCCCTTCCACGATGATATGGAAGCCATGTACCGCAAGGTGAACTCGGTTCTTCCTCCCCGGTATGCCGCCCATATGGAACGGATCGCGGGCGTATCCCTTCCCCTGCTCCAGGGGCGGCGCGACTACTGCCGGGCAGGGGTACCTCTGCGGATTCTCCGGGATGCCCTCATTTACCAGTACCGGGTGACCATCAACTACCAGGTGCCGGGAAAGGATTTACCTTCCTCCTACCAGGTCGATCCGTACACCATGATTTTTCATCGTGGCGGACTTTACCTGCTCGGCTACGCACACAATCGCCGGGCACTGCGTACTTTTGCCATCGAGCGGATCAGCCGGGTTGTCAAAGAAAATGAACGTTTTGAGCTACCTGCCGAATTCTGTCCCCATGCGCAGCTGCGGAATGCCTTTGGCATTGTGAAGGAGTCGGCAGTTCCGGTCCGGGTGCGCTTTTCACCGAAAGTTGCTCATGCCGTCAGGGATCGGATCTGGCACTCAACCCAGAGGGTCGAGGAGCTGGACGACGGCGGGATTGTCCTCTCTTTTGAAGCGGGCGGGACCATGGAGATCGTTTCCTGGGTCCTTTCCTATGGCCAGTATGCCGAGATACTCGATCCGCCGGAATTCCGTTCCGAGGTAAAAAGTATCGTGGCGAATCTGGTCAGGGTGTATGCTGTGTCGGCGGAAGCGGAAAAACCGTAGCTGATTCGTCAGTAACAGGTGAAACTGGAATTATTTTTATTTGAACAGGATTAACAGGATCTTCAAAAAACAGAAGGCCAACAGCATTCACCGCAAAGACGCAAAGTACGCAAAGGAAAGTCGCGTTCTTGATGGGTAGTCAACAACTGCGCGAGTTTCAGGGTAACGACCAATATAATGAGTATTGTTTTCTTTGCGACCTTTGCGACTTTGCGTTAAATATTAAGGGTTTTCCCTCACATTTCCCCAAAAGACTGTACTTGATGCTTTTAACCTGTCTATCCTGTTAATTTTGCAATTTCAGATTTCGTACTAGATTATGTATTTAAATTGGAGGAGAAACATGGCAAAAAACTTTTCCGCGGCAACAATGGATTCCCTGGCACTTCTGCTGATTCGCCTGCCCCTGGGGGTGATTTTTTTCGCCCATGGCTCCCAGAAACTTCTGGGACTGTTCGGCGGGCCGGGTCTTACCGGTACCCTGAGAAATTTTGAGGTTCACCTGGGGATTCCTCCGCTGCTCACGCTGCTGGCCATTATCGCCGAGTTCGGCGGAGGGCTTGGCGTCCTGTGCGGTGCTTTTACCAGACTCTCCGCCTGCGGCATTGCGGTGACCATGGCGGTGGCCATGTATAAGATTCACTGGGTGAACGGATTTTTTCTCAACGCCTCAGGCAAGGGGCATGGCATCGAATTCACCCTGGCTCTTCTCGGAATGGCCCTGGCCCTCGTTGTCACCGGCGGAGGGCAGTGGTCCCTTGACCGGCTTATCTGGAAGAGGTAGTTCCTCTCCGTAACCATGCCGAATTCTTCGCTCTGCGTGTCCTGTATCAGGCGGTTTTGCGGGGCAGAAACGCCGGCAGGAAGACCAGGGCAAACAGGACTGTTGCACCGATACCGTAATTGGTGGCCCAGCCGATGGAGGACATGGCACCGTAGTCGGTAAAGGCCAGGGAGCCGAAGCCCGCGATGGTTGTCAGGGCCGAAAGGAGGACGGCGCGGCCGGCCTGGACGTACTCGGTTTTCTCTCCGTCGATCCGTGCACCGCCGACCCGGTGGGCAATATGGAGCCCGTAATCGCTGCCCATGCCGAGAATGGTGACGAGCACCATGGCATTCATGAAATTAAGGCCCATGCCGGTTATCGCCATCATGCCGGTCATGACCACTACCCCGGACAGAACCGGAAAGAGCGAGGCAAATATACCGGATAGGGAGTTGAAGTGGGCCAGGAGGAGGCAGAGCACCAGCGTCCCGCCGAGCAGAAAGCCCCATAGGAAGCTGTGTTTTACCGACTCCGCCAACTGGCTGCTGACCATGTCGATGCTGGTGGCCCGGGCGGCCGGGTCCTGAACAGCGAGATCTCTGAGGAAGTCCTTCTGGGAGAATTCTTTGCCCGAGTAGTAGAGATAGACAAGGAGATGCCAGCCGTTTCCATCCTTTACCAGGTGCCTGTCCACAACACCGCGCAGGGGTGATTCGCTGAGATGTCCTATCCCTTCGTCAGCCGGTGCTGGTCCGGCGTCTTTCAGCCTGGCCAGGCCAGTCAGAAAGGGCTGGAAAGGCTCGAGGGCAAAGCCGTTTCTTTCCAGTGCCCCTGCCACCTGCTGCTCCCACCGTTCCGATCCGGCGCTTTTTGCCAGGTCAGCCAGTATTTCCCGCTGCGTTTCCGGGCTGTTTATCACCCGGTCGAGAGATGACCACGCGACGATCTGTCCTTTCCGCTGATAGCGTTCCGCCAGCGCCGCAATACGGCTTCCCCGCCCCATGACCTCTTCCAGGTTTTTCCCTTCCACGGTGACCAGCATCTGTTTTGGGCTGAGACTCAGGTGTTTTTCCAGCTTTTCCTGGGTCAGAAACGCCTCGGAGCTTCGCGGCTGGAGATTTTTCAGCTCCCCTTCGAAGGTGAGAAAAAAGGAGGCGGCCAGGGAAACTGCCACCAGAAGTAAGGATAGTGGGATCACCATCCTGCGATGACGACGGCTGAAGCTCCAAACCCGGCCGAGTCCGAATCCGGGCAGCGGTTTATAGACGGTTGCGGGAAAACGTCGCTCCGAATAGACCAGCAACGGGGGAAGAAACAGGAAGGTCGCATAGAGGGAGAAAAGTACACCGAGTCCCACCAGGAGCCCCAGTTCCGACAGGGCCCGGACATCGGAAATGACCAGCGCCAGGAAGGGCAGGGCGGTGGTCACGGCTGCGGTGAACAGGCCGTGTCCGGTATTGGTCACCGCACGACGCAGCGCTTCCAGCGGGCTGGTCCCGTTGCTGCGCTCGGCATAGAACCGGTCGTAGAGGTGGATGGAGTAATCGGTGCCGAGGCCGATGATCAGCGCGGTGAAGGCAAAGGAAATGATATGGATCGAGGGGAGGAAAAGCCCGGCTACTCCCAGTGCCATCGTTATTCCGTAGAGGAGGATCAGCGGGATGAGGAGGGTCGGGAGAAAACGGCGATAGGTGAGGTAGAAGAGCCCCAGGACCACGAAAAGGGATGAAATGATACAGACGATGATATTTCGCTTCATCACCGATTCGTCGATGACGGCGCTGAGGTGGGCGCCGGTGCAGGAAATTGCGACCCGCGCGTCCCGGCGCGCCTCGTTGATACCCGCCACGAGCTTGCGGGCAAAGTCCATGTCGTTCACCGGTTTCGCCGGTTCGGCAATCATGATCAGGACCCTGCCGTCCCGGGAAAGAAAGTAGGGGGAGTCGGGGTCGAGGTTCAGCGCCTGACCAGCTGCCTTCAGGCGGGGCAGCACCAGGTCCCGGAGCGAGAGGGGGTCGGCAGCGGCAAGATCGCGCATGCCCATGCCCATCTGGCTTGCCAGTTCTGTCTGGGTACGCAGCAGGGATTGCTCAATCGCGTCCGGGGTCAGCCGCTTCGCGAATGATTCCGCTTGCGACCGGTCAAGAAACAGCTGTGGCTGGGTGACGGCATAGCCGATGAAACGGGCAAAGGCTTCTGCCTCAGCCGCATCGAAAACCCGGTAGGTGATGCGGGAGAAGGCGGGTTTGTCGTCTACCGTGACCGCCTTGAGTCGCGCGGCAAAGGCGTCGGCCTCGGGGACGAGGTCCTCCCGGTTGCCTTCGAGGAGAAAGATCGCTTGGCGGGAGCCGCCGGTCCATTCCAGGGTGTCGAGAAAGAGCTTGAGGGGTCCCTTTTCCGCCGGAAAAAGCTTGAAGATATCCGCTTCGAAGCGTGTCGAAAGGATCGAGAGGGACGCAGGCAGCAGGAGAAAAACCGCCACGAAAAACACCAGGAGCGGTCGCCGTGTCGTGATCCGGTAGAGCCACTCCAGGTGTCGTTGGGTTCCTTTATGGACGAGGGTGGTCAGACCACCGAAGAAAGGATGTGCCATGGCCGGTTACAGCCCCCGGAAAGCGGTGAGGGGCAGCACGTCAATGCCCTCCAGGGCAGGGGTCAGGACAGCATCGTCCACGGGCTGGTTTAGCTCCGGTTCGTCAAAGATCAGCCGCACCGTATCCCCCTTGGCATTGCTGATTTCGATGGAAGAGGGAAAAGCAACGCCGTTCCGGTCATGATAGTCTTTGTAGATGACCCGGTCGCCCTCTTCATTCGTTTTACTGCTCAGGAGCCCCCGATCGTCATAGCAGAGAATTTCCTTCTTCCCCTCAGGAGTGATAACTTCCTGTGTCGTTTCCTGGTTACCTTCGATCGCCGGAGCGGGCTCCACAATCCAACGCATCATTCCCCAACCCTTCAGGGCATTGTCGGACGGAATGTCGGAGATGAGACCCTGGTAGGCGGTCTGCTTCGCGGGAATCATGCAGGTGATCCGGTCATCGGCAACAAACAGCTCCATCAAGGTAAAGCCGAACGGCGAAAACACCGCCAGATGGAAACGGTCGGGCTGCTTGAAGACCAGGTAACCCCGTCCGCCGATCTGTTTTTCGCCTGAACGCACTGAAAGGGAAACCTCCGACTGGAGGGTTTCCACCTGCTTTCCCGGTTTGGTGCTCGGCAGCGGTTTCGGCGCTGTGGCGCAGGCAGAAAAAGTCAGCAGCAGGGCCGGTATCAAGAGGAGTTTTTTTGCGAGAGAAAAGGTTTTATGGACTTTCATGGTGACTCCGTTCGTTACGTTCAGGTCTGTTTGCCAGCCTGAAGGTGTTTTGTTTGGCTCCGGATAGAGGGCATCATAGCATAGTTGCCTGCCTGCATGCTACCGGCTTCCCCCGGTGCCTAGTATTCAGGTTGCCGTTACACCATCACCTTCCCGAAATGAAGAAGGCGGCCTTTCGGCCGCCCACTTTTTCCGCTATTTCAGATTTCGCTTGATTCTTTCCACCGCCTCGATCACGTTGTCGCGATTACCGAAGGCGGAGAGCCGGAAGAACCCTTCACCGCTCGGCCCGAACCCGCTGCCGGGGGTACCGACCACGTTGCATTCGGTCAGAAGCTTGTCGAAAAATTCCCAGGAGCTCATGGTGTTCGGTGTTTTGAGCCAGATATAGGGAGCGTTGACGCCGCCATAGACGGTAATGCCCGCTTCGGCAAGACCGGTCCGGATGATCCGGGCATTTTCCATGTAGTAGTCGATGACCTCCTTTACCTGGGGCCATCCTTCGTCGGAGTACACCGCGGCGGCAGCCTTCTGAACCGGGTAGGAGACACCGTTGAATTTTGTCGACTGGCGACGGTTCCAGAGCTTGTTGAGCTGAATCGGTTCGCCGGCGGCGGTGTGCGCGGTGAGCTCTTCGGGAACGACGGTC
>Ga0351899_1068_pt1 | contig 31932 bp, 29 predicted proteins | sample BONcelHT113001C6_FD_206833 | JGI IMG/M metagenome (GOLD analysis project Ga0351899, IMG submission 206833) | Enriched cells from coal bed in the Powder River Basin, Montana, United States - BONCAT cells T11 rep1 HSBNCT.T11.300.1.C6 ... | reverse complement strand
GTCGGCGACGTAATTTCCGACGATGAGTGCCGGGCAGAGTGGGACCATACTTTCGATGATATGTTCTTCATTACCTTCCGCGACGAAAAGCAGGGGCCGCTGATGGGCCGCTTTATCGACAGTATCTACCGCCATGATCACGGCTTGTATATACAATTGATGGAAGCAACAAAAAACGAAATTGACAGTGAGCAGGAAGAACTATGCTATCGCTTCAGATCAGGGCGGCTTGCGGATATGGGCTTTCCCGAGTGGGAGCATGCCCTGGAAATTTACCGGTATATTGTTCCGGAGGATTTTGTCCTGCAGAACAGTAAAGATCCGGTTATCATTGATTTCGATGCGCTTCTTCCCGTGCCTTTCTTCGCAGGGGATTCCCTTTTTCAACGTGCCATGAACAGTGCTGCTTCCGATGGACTGAATGCGGAACTTTTCTGTCTGATCAATTCGGCACTTGTTGCGGATGATAAATCCTTTTCGGACCTTGATTCCATGGAGTCCGTTCTGCAAAGAGTATACGGTTATCTGGCCATTGCCCTCGAGCACCTCAGCGGTGGAGACGAAAATGAAGCAAAGTCAGCGTCGCCGTTTCTCGCACATTCAGATCCACCAGATGCGATGAATCCGGATTATCCGTCCCGCCCCAGATGATCCGTTGCAGCATCCGCAGCATGTAGGCGGCTCCCAGCACAACGCCCGGAATAGTCAGGGCCGCAAGTGTGGGCGAAAAGGTAAAACCTCCGGCCAGAATGAGAAATTCCCCGACAAAGCTGTTGGTCCCGGGAAAGGCCAGTGATGAAAGACCAAAAACGGTCAGGGCGGTCACATAGATCGGCATCACCCGTCCGATCCCGCTGGCTGCAGCCAGTTCACGGGAGTGGGTCCGTTCATAGATGATTCCTACGCAGAGGAACAGGGCACCGGTGGTGATCCCGTGATTGACCATCTGCAGGATAGCCCCCTCCACCCCGCTGCCGTTGAGCAGAAAAATGCCGAGCGTTACGAAGCCCATATGCGCAACGCTGGAGTACGCCACCAGTCGCTTCATGTCACTCTGGGCCAGGGCGGTGAATCCGCCGTAGAGGATTGCCACAACCGACAGCGCCAGAACCCACGGTCCGAAAAATTTCACCCCCAGGGGAGTCATGGGCAGGGCGAACCGCAGGAACCCGTAGGCGCCCATTTTCAGCAGCACGCTCGCCAGAATGACGCTGCCGGCCGTGGGTGCTTCCACGTGGGCGGCAGGCAGCCAGGTGTGAAACGGGAACATGGGCACCTTCACGGCAAAGGCCACAAAAAAGGCCAGGAATACCCACGCCTGCATGCTCGCCGGGTACGGTTGACCCATAAGTGCCGGGATCGAAAAAGTATGCGGCGAGCTGTGCAGGTAGAGGATGATGACGGCAACGGGCAGAAACATCGAGGCCACGAAGGTATAGAGGAAGAATTTCACCGCGGCATAGACCCTCCGCGGCCCGCCCCACACGCCGATCAGCAGAAACATGGGAATCAACATTGCTTCCCAGAACAGAAAAAACAGTACGAAGTCAAGGGCCAGGAACACCCCGATCATGGAGGTTTCCATTATCAGGATACAGATAAAAAATTCCCGGGTCCGGTTCGTGACCGCTCGCCAGGAACAGAGCACGCACAAGGGCATAATCAGAGTTGTCAGCAGCACCAGCAGCAGACTGATTCCATCAACTCCGACCGTATAATTAATGTGAAGGGATGGGATCCACTGCACACTTTCCCTGAACTGATAGCCGGCAGTGGTACGATCGAAAAGATAGAACAGCGGCAGGGACAGAACCGCTTCCGTCAGGGTGACAGCCAGCGCCCAGATTTTGCTCCCCTGCCCTCTGCCGAACAGCAGCAGGAGAAGTGCTCCGGCCAGGGGCAGGAAAATCAAGATGCTCAGAATCGGCCAGTTGTCGATACCGTACATAAAATCCATGGGTTACCTTACGAGCACATCTGCCAGAACATAGAGCAAGAGCAACAAGACGATGACCGCCACCGTCGAGACGATATTGACCTGTACCTGACGAGTCTGGGCATGACGCAGTTTACTGCCCAGGGATCGCACCGCCAGTGCCAGCCCGTCGACAACTCCGTCGATCGCTTGCCGATCGAACCGGGCGGAGCCGCGGGCAGAGACCATCATCCATGCCATTCCGCAGCGGCGGTAAAGTTCTCCAACAAATGAGTCCGCCGTCTGAACCGGGCCGCGAGCAAATCTTGCCACGTGCCGTCCGCCCATCCGGTAAAACCAATCCATGTCAAGACTTATCGTCGGTTGCGGTTCCAGCTTCTTGAGAAAGAGAAAAAAACCTGCCCCGGTAAACAACAGAATCTGCAATGTTTCCGTCACATGGTAGGCCGTATACGGTTGATACTCCACCGGAAAGGGGAGCATGGTATAGAGGTACGGAGTGTAGCAGCCGATGCCGATGCAGAGGAGCGCGGTAACGGTCATGGCTGCCCCCATATTCCAGGGTGGTTCGGCAGCGCGTTCCCAGGTCTCGGTACTGCAGTTGTTCCGGCCAAACCAGATGAAATAGGGAACCTTCAGTCCGGTATGCAGGAAGGTACCGGCAGAGGCCACCATCAACAGAAAGCCGACCCAGAGTTGGTGCTGCTCGAAGCCGGCTGCGACAATCATGGATTTGCTGACAAAGCCGCTGAACAACGGAAACGCCGAGATGGACAAGCCGCCGATCAGGGTAAAAATGAAGGTCCACGGCATTTTTCGGTAGAGTCCGCCCAGCTCGGTAAATTTGCTTTTTCCGGTCATGTGAAGCACCGAACCGGTACCCATAAAAAGGAGGCCTTTGTAAAGTATGTGAGCGAAGGCGTGGGCGCAAACGCCATTGATCGCCATCTGGCTTCCGAGCCCCACCCCGGCCACCATGTAGCCGACCTGACTGATGATGTGGTAGGCCAGCAACCTGCGGGCGTCATTCTCCAGTACGGCATAGACAACGCCGTACAGGGCCATGACGGTGCCCAGTACCAGCAGGATTTCCATTCCGGCAAAGCCGCGGCAGAGGGCATAGACCGCAGTCTTGGTGGTGAAGGCACAGAGAAAAATCGAACCGGTAACGGTAGCGGCGCTGTACGCGTCCGGCAGCCAGGCGTGCAGTGGCGGCACCGCGGCATTGAGTATGAAGCCGGCCAGTATCAGCCAGGTGGAGAGATCCGGGTGGCTGACGTCCAACTGACCGAATGACAGGTCACCACCTGTTGCCTGGTAGCGCAGGAGTATCCCGCTTAACAGTAGCACTCCGCCGGCCACATGTACCAGCAGGTAGCGGTAGCCGGCCCCCACCGACTCGCGATCACGACGCAGCCAGATCAGGAACACCGAGGAAAAGGCCATCATCTCCCAGAACAGCAGCAGCACCAGAAAATCGCCGGCATAGATGACCCCCAGCGAACCGGCCACATAGGTCCAGGCCGCGACATGTTCCAGCGGGTTCTTGACGTGCAGGGCGTACAGGCTTCCCAGAATGCACATCAAGGTCATGATATAGCCGAACACCTGACTCAGACGATCGACCCGGCCAAAGGTCAGATCCCAGTCAAGGAAACGGACGACCCCATAGACCCCCGGCTGGGAGGACATCACTAGAAAAAAAGCCAGCGTCGGCACGGCCAGGAGCAGAACGTTCCGTGCCGTGCCCCGCAGTAACGGGACCAGCACCGCGCCGAGCAACAGAATCAGTGATGGATGGAACCAGATCTCACTCATGGTCATAATACTCTTCCGGTTTCATGATCCCCAGGTGTCCAAACCACTTGGACAGGAAGATAATCGCAACGCAGGAAAGAAAGCCGAAAAGGGCCCAGAAACCAAACAACTTTTCGGGTGCAGTATGGGCATCCGTCTTGTCCACCAGCAGCCAGTCACCCACCACCAGCAGCAGCAGCGCAGAGGCACAGAAAATAACCAGCGATCTGAGGTGACTGCGCAAAAAGTCGATAAGACGGATGATGATCATGCGAATACCCCCTTGATCAGCTGCATGAAAAACCCCGGCCAGATTCCCACCGCCAGTGACAGGAAGGCCGTAAAAAGCAACGGGATCAGCAGGGCCGGTGACGCTTCCCTGACTGACAGTGTATTTTCAGCGCAGGTTGGGGAACTGAAAAATCCCTGGTACACTACCGGCATGAAGTAGGCGGCATTAAGCAGGGTGCTCACCAGCAGCACCGCCATAATCCCCAGTTGATGGGCATCCAGAGCACCGGTCAAGAGATACCATTTAGAAACGAAACCTGCTGCGGGAGGAACACCGATCATGCTGAGGGAGGCCACCGCAAAGGCGCCGAACGTTAGCGGCATGGCCCGCCCCAGTCCTTTCATCTCGGAGATGTCCTTTTTGCGCGAAGCGACATAGATGGCGCCGGCACAGAAAAACAGGGTGATCTTGGCAAAGGCGTGACTGACAATATGGAGCAGACCGCCCTCGATAGCGGCCGGGGTAAGCAGTGCTACGCCGAGGATTATATAGGAGAGCTGGCTGACGGTGGAGTAAGCCAGTCGTGCCTTCAGGTTGTCTTTACTCAGTGCCACCAGGGACGCCACCAGGATGGTGAACGAAACGAACCAGGCCGTGGCCACCCCCAGGTTGAGAGCACTCATGGTGTCAACACCGAACAGGTACAGCATCACTCGCGTGGTGGAAAACACCCCGACCTTGACCACCGCCACCGCATGCAGCAGGGCGCTGACCGGGGTGGGCGCCACCATGGCCCCGGGCAGCCAGTGGTGAAAGGGCATCACGCCGTTCTTGGCAAAACCGAGAATCAGGCAGGCATAGGTGATGGTCACCATCAGACGGCTGGCGTCGCCGGGGAAGATACCGGTGCGGATGTTGTCGCTGAAATCGAGGGTACCGCACATGACATAGGTGAGAATAATGGCGGGCAGCACCAGCCCCTTGGCTGTGCCTGTCAGGTAGACCAGGTATTTCCGTCCGCCTTCGTACCCTTCCCGGTCCTGATGATGGGCTACCAGCGGGTAGGTGGTTATACTGACTATCTCGTAAAAAAGGTAGAGGGTAAACAGGTTATCGGCAAAGGCACAGCCAATGGCGCCGAACAGCGCAAGGGCGAAGCAGGCGCTGAAACGGGTCTGGGCATGCTCGCCGAGGCCCCGCATGTAGCCAATGGTGTAGAGGACCGTGACGATCCAGAGAAACGATGCCACCAGGGCAAATACCATGGAAAATGAATCGGCCCGCAGGGTAAGACTCACCCCGGGTAACAGGGTGAACAACGGCAGGACGAAGCTCTGGCCGGCAAGCACTGCCGGTACCAGCGAGGCAATGATGCCGAAAGTACTTAGTGCCGCGGCAAAAGAGCATGTCTCACGCAGATTGGGTCTGCTGCCGGTGAGCATTACCAGTGCCGCTCCGATGAGGGGTACCGCTACTGCCGCCAGCAGCATGTATGACTGGATTGGGTCGGTCATTGTGGCAGGTACCTCATCACTTACCCCTCCAACTCGTTCAGATCCCTGGTTTCAATGGAGCGGTAATTGCGGTAAACAGCGATCATGATACTCAATACAACCGCCGCTTCTGCTGCGGCGATTGCCATGATGAACAGGGTAAAGGCCTGACCGGACACCGGGTCCGGAGCAACAAAACGGTTGAAAGCCATAAAATTGAGCGATGCTCCGGCCAGGACAAGTTCACCACTGATCAGCATACCGACCAGGTTCCTGTGCCGAAAAAACCCCAACAGTCCGATGGCAAAAAGCACAGCCCCGACAATCAGGTATGCCTGCAGCGAATCACACCACGTCATCCAGTTCATGAATCGGGACTCCTTCCGGAACGTGCAACCACCAGCGCACCGAGGATTGCCAGCAGCAGCACCACTGAAATCAGCTCAAAGGCGAATCCGTACTGGGCCAGAAGTGCCCGCCCCAGATCCTGCACCGTTCCGTGGTTCGACTGTACGGAGGAAGGCAGCCAGCTGGTCCGGACGATAAGAATGATGAAAGCGGCCAAAAACAGGCCGGCAATCAGCAGGCCGACAGTGGAGACTATCGTTTCATACCGACGGGTACGTCGTCTCTCATGCGGTTCGGACAGCATCAAGGCGAACATGATCACCACACAGACGGCTCCCACATAAATCAGAATTTGCATCAGGGCAAGAAAAGGGCTGGCCAGAAAATAATAGAGACCGGCAAGTCCTACCGACGACAGGGCAAGTCCGCAGACGCTGCGTACCATGTGGCGGGACAAGGCAGCAACCATGGCGCCGGCAAGCGTCAGCACCACGAACCCGGAAAAGATGATGCCGGAGGCGAAAGAAAGCAATGCACCCGGGCTGATGTCGATCAATGTGTCTCCTTCCCGCCCCGTTGCAGCAAGTCCATCTGGTAATCCTCCTTGCTGAGCGATGCCTGGTTATATTCCCGGGAAAATTCCAAAGCATTGAATTTGCAACTTTCCACACAGAGGCCGCAGAGACTGCAGGTGGTAAAGTCGAGCATGAAGAGCGTCGGAATTCTGTGTGGGGCCCCTTCGGGCTTATGCCCTTCGACCCGGATACAGTTTGACGGGCAGGCTTTCTGACAGGCCATGCACACCACGCAGTTCGGCTCACCGGTCTCATCGTTCCGGATCAGTTCCACATGGCCGCGGAAACGATTCGTCATCGGCAGACTTTCGTAGGGGTAATTGACGGTCACCGGACGAACCGGAATCTGGCGCAGGGTGATCCACATCCCCACCAGGAGGCTCCAGGAACCGGTTACAATTTCTTTCAGATATTTCCCGAATGCACGCATCAAAACAGTTTTACCAGTATGGCCGTCACTACCAGATGCACCAGCGACAGCGGAATGAGAATCTTCCATGACAGATTAAGGAGCCCGTAAAATTGGGTGCGGGGAAAAGTCCAGCGCACCCAGATGACCGCGAAACAGAAAAGATAGAGTTTGACCAGGAACCAGTGCAGCCCCGGCAGGAGACCGAACGGGCACTGCCAGCCACCTAAAAACAGGATTATGCCGATACAGGATCCCACCACCACATTGACATACTCGGCGATAAAGAACAGGCCGAAACTCATGCCCGCATACTCGGTAAAGGCACCGGCGATGAGTTCGCTTTCCGCCTCGACAATGTCGAATGGCGCCCGGTTCGTTTCAGCGAGCATACAGATGACATAAATCACAAACGCCACCGGCATCAGGGGGCTGGCAGAGATTTGAAAGATATTCCACTGCCAGAATCCGCCGGACTGAAGCTCGACGATCTCGCGCAGATTGAAGGTGTGGGTGACCATCACCAGGGCAAGAATGATCAGCAGCAACGGAATCTCGTAGGCGATATTCTGCGCCACGACCCGGGCTGCGGAAATACTGGAGTATTTGTTGTTGGACGCCCAGCCGGCCAGCAGGGTGGCAAGCACATTGATGGCACCGAAGGAGTAGATCATCAACAGACCGAGACTGAAGTCGCGGGCACCGATCGTTTCGCTGAAGGGAATCACCACCAGGCACATAATCGCCGGGGTAATGACCGCCACAGGTGCCAGCTTGAACAGCAGAACGTCTGCACCACGCGGCACCAGAAGCTGTTTGCCCAGCAGTTTTAACCCGTCTGCTACCGGCTGGAGCAGACCAAAGGGTCCCACTTCGACGGGGCCGCGACGGCGTTGGAACCATGCCGACTCCTTTCGCTCCAGCAGGGAGAGATAGGCTGCATTGAAAGCTCCAAAAGCCACCAGCCCGACCACATACAGGACCAGCCGCGCTATTTCCCGGAACAAATCGTGGGGCATGAAGTCAGATTCCTCTTTCCGATGAGTGCTGAGTTTCCACTCATCCCTTCCACCAGGGTGTAGCCAAAGACGGATTAACGATCGATCTCCGGAATCACCAGGTCAAGACTCCCCAACAGCGCCAGCGCATCCGGCAGCAGGCTGCCGCGCGAGCACTCCCGGAACAGGCTGAAATTCGAAAAACTGGGCGAACGCAATTTTAGTCGATAAGCGGTGTCAGAACCGTCGCTCACCAGGCGTACGCCGAAATTGCCGCGTGCCGATTCCACATTGAAATAGCACTGCCCTTCCGCCGGTTTGAGAGTCCGGGGGACCTTTTCGGCCATGACCGGCCCCTCCGGGAGACGCGCGATGGCCTGTTCGATAATCCGCATACTCTCGACAATCTCGTCCAAGCGGACCAGGTAGCGTGCCAGGCAGTCGCCGCCGTGATACACCGGCACGTCAAAGTCGAACAGCGGATACGCCGAGTAGGGCTCCGCTTTGCGAACATCATAGGATACTCCGGAACCGCGCAGTACCGGACCGGTTGCACCATACCTGCGGCAGGTTTCCGCCGGGATCTCACCGATCCCTTCGCAGCGTCCGCGAAAGATAACATTATGGGTGATCAGTGAATGATACATCGGCATCCGTGACCGCATTCTGGCAATGAAGCGCCTCGTCCCCTCGATAAAATCCTCATCTATGTCGTTGCAGACGCCGCCGAAACGGAAATAGCAGAAGGTCAGGCGGGCACCGGTAACCGATTCCAGCAAGTCGAGGATCGCTTCCCGGTCATCGAAGGTGTAGAGCAACGGGGTGAAACCGCCCAGGTCAACCAGGAAAGCGCCGGCCCACAGCAGATGACTGGCAATGCGGTTCAATTCGGTAGTGATTACCCGGAGGAATTCCGCCCGCTCCGGTACGAGGATTCCGGCAAGCCGCTCCACGGCACAGACGTAGGCGTGGCCGTTCGACAGGGCACAGGCGTAGTCGATGCGACCGGTATTGGGCAGAAACTTGGTATACGACCGGTTTTCGCCCATCTTCTCGTGCATCCGATGACCGTAGCCGATCACCGGCTCGGCATCCACGATGTACTCGCCGTCCATGGTCAACTTGATGCGAAGCACGCCGTGGGTGGCAGGATGTTGTGGCCCCAGGTTAATGACGAAAGTCTCACGGTGAATGGTTGTACCCTCTATGGTCACCCGGTAAAATCCTTTCGTAACGGATGGAAATCGGCATCCTCCGGCAGCAGTAACGGTGTGAGATCCGGATGGCCGCTGAAAAGCACGCCGAAGAAGTCGTGAGTTTCTCGTTCGTGCCAGTCGGCACCGGGATACACACCAGACAAGGTCGGCAGCTGCGGCTGCTCGCGCCCGACAAAGGTGCGAACCGTCACCCGCTTTCCCGACACAAAACAGGTATAATCATAGACAATCTCGATCCGTCCCTGCGTCAGCCAGTCGATCCCGGTAATCGCCTCCAGGGTGTAGTTCGCCTGGTAGAGAATCCGCCCGGCAGCAGTAACATTTTCGGGCAGAACCGTCACCTCCAGGTCAGTGCCCGTCACGGCATGTTCCGTGTCGACGATCAGGAGAGCGTCGATCCCTTGCTCGGCAAGTGTTGCAAGTGCACATTTCAGCTTTTCGAAAGACATGGCAGTGATTACCTTGGTGCATCGTCAGTTGGAACCTGAGTATCAGCCGGTCAGTCACAGGGGACACAGAGACCGGCCCATGAACCCGATAATCAGGGCGGTGTAACCACCGGCCATCTGCGTACTCCGGTGATTTTTTCCTGGAGCTTGAGAAAACCTTCCAGGAGAGCTTCCGGTCGCGGCGGGCATCCCGGCACATACACATCAACCGGGATGAGTTTGTCAACCCCTTCCACGACTGCATACTGGCCCGGGAACAGAAATGGGCCGCCGGATATTGCACAATTTCCCATGGCAATCACCCACTTGGGTTCCGGCATCTGGTCGTAGAGGGTAATGACGACCGGAGCCATTTTCTTGTTCACCGTACCGCAGACAATCATTACGTCGCACTGGCGAGGTGACGGGCGGAACACCTCGCAGCCGAACCGCGCCATGTCAAAGCGGGAGGCGCCGGCGGCCATCATTTCGAGGGCACAGCAGGCAAGGCCGAAGGTCATGGGCCAGAGGGAGTTCGCCCGGGCCAGGTCCAGAACCTTGTCCAGTTGCGCAAAATGAATCAATCCTTGGGGAATGTCTGTCTTCTTTCCCATAGAAAAACACCTTTTTTCCAGGCATAGATGATGATTAACGACAGTATGCCGATGAACAGCAGTACCTCAGCAAGGTCGAGCCAGCCTTTTTGTTCATTATAAATCGTAGCCACGGGGAGCAGAAACAGAATATCCACCGAAAATGCCACGAATATCAGCGAATAGAGGTAATAGACGACTCCATAGCGTATCCAGGTGGGGCCTATCGGGTCGATTCCGCACTCGATTCCTTGAAGTGACTTATCCAGGAACGAACGAGTGCGGCGAGGGGCTATAAGATGGGACAAAACCATTGGTACCAGGGCCAAAGCGAGGCCGGCGAGGGAAAAAACCAGTACATACAGCAAATCGATCAAGGCAGATGCATCCATGATTCCGTATGCTCCTCAGGGGCAATATGCCCAGTCAAAGGACAAGACATTTAATTTCGAGAAAGAGTATCATCCTTACCCCTGAATGCAAACACTAATTATGCTCTGACGGCTATTGTACAGCAATAAATCCAAAACGAGCGATACTATCAGAAGGGTGAAAGCAGACTCCAAATCTCGAAAGAAACCCAGTATTCAGGCGAGCTGAATTTGTCCCATAGCGGTACTATTTCAACTGCAGCAGCAATTTTATTCCACACTTTTTATTGAATTTCACCATAGTATTGATAAAATCAATGAATCTGGCGGCGACTATTTACCAGGCCAATTCCGTTACAAGGGAGGATGCGTATGGGATGTGACAAGTTGAAGAATCTTCTAGCCGGCATCGGTCTGGCCGGCCTGATGGCAGGGGTGGCAATGGTTTCTCCGGGAATTACTTACGGAGCCAGTGGTTGAGGTGGCTCTTCCGGCGCAGGTGGCGCCGAGGAAAAAGCCAAGAGTGGTTGAGGTGGGTCAACGGGTGCCGGCGGCACCCTCAAAGATCAGAAGGTTGATTCACCAGCTCCAGTGCAGAAAACAATGTCGTCAGTCAAACAGGGACCAGTGAAGAAGAAATTGATCAAGAAAAACATACCTCCACCACCAGCATCAACTAAGTAACCCTTTTCACGAACGGCCCGGTCCCGAGAGGAACGGGCCGTTCGTCAACTTCGAAACGTAAACTATGACCCTGCCCCAAAAAACTGCATTTCAGAAGGATCTCGCCCGAATACGGAAAGCTCTGACACGGGTGCGCTCCTCAACTCTGCCGTCAGGCAAGGGAAGTGATCGGCTTGTCATCAACCCATCGCTGCAGATCATTCCCACCGCGTGGCGCGGCTTGACCGGTTTGCTCGACCCGGGAGCAGAAACCGTGCAGCAGCCGGAACCGGGAGAAGAGTTGGTCCTGGTCTGGAAATCTCCCCATGACCACCAGACGTATTGCGAAGCTGCCCTCCCCTCCGATCTCGCAGCCGTGAAGATGATCGTGGAAGACAGGGATCGCTATGCTGCTGCCCGCGAAGCCGACGTCCCGGTCGGATGTGTCGACAACGTCATTCGGCAGGCTGTTTCCAAGGGACTGCTGCTTTCGCCCCCCTCTCGGATCCGCCGGCCGGAATCCTTTCGTTCCGTTGATTCCGCTGAGCAGACTTTATCCGCGACTGTCTTCACCCTGCAGTGGCATATCACCGGGGAATGCGACCTGAACTGCCTTCATTGTTACGACCGCAGCGACCGCCGCAGCGTGAATCGTGCTGAAGGGTTGCGTATTCTTGACCAGATGCGGGATTTTTGCCTAAGTCATTACGTCCGGGGACAGGTGTCTTTTTCCGGCGGCAACCCTCTGCTGCATCCCGAGTTTCTGTTGCTGTACCGTGCCGCTGCCGAGCGAGGTCTTGCCACGGCGATCCTGGGGAATCCCACCTCCTCCCGGCAGCTTTCGGAAATCGTTGCCGTGCAGATGCCGAGCTATTTCCAGGTAAGCCTTGAGGGTCTCGAAGTCCATAATGATCGGATTCGCGGATCCGGACATTTCCAGAGGACCCTGGCGTTCCTCGATATCATGGCTGAACTGGCTGTTCCCAGCGAAGTCATGCTCACCCTGACGAGGGAAAACCTTGCTCAAGTCCTTCCCCTGGGAGATCTGCTTCGCAATCGTACCGGGTCGTTCACCTTCAACAGGCTGGCACTGTTCGGCAAAGGAGCAGATCTGGCACTGCCGGATAGGGATGACTATACAGCGTTTCTGACCGACTACCTGGTCGCCATGCGGGATAACCCTGTGCTGGCGCTCAAGGACAGCCTCTTTAATACTGCTCTGGAAAATGAAAATCGGGGATTATTCGGCGGGTGTGCAGGATACGGCTGCGGGGCGGCCTTCAATTTTGTGGCGCTACTTCCTGATGGAGAGATACATGCCTGCAGAAAATTCCCTTCCCCTCTCGGGTCTCTGGACGAAAGAAACCTGTCCGAAATATATCACTCGGAAATCGCAGCTTCCTACCGTGAAGGAAGCTTGTCCTGCCAGGGATGCAGGCTGCGGGCCGTATGTCGCGGGTGCCCGGCGGTAACTGCGAGTTTTGGCGGCAATCCACGGAAAGATCGCGACCCGTTCTGTTTTCGAAACCGCCGGCAGGAGCCTGTCTGACGGTTTTCAGGGCTGGGCAGCAGGTTTCGTTTTTGCGGCCAGTTCCTCCATCAACACAAGAGCATCCCGTGCGGCTCGCTGTTCCGCTTCTCTGCGGGTCTTGCCGGTTCCCCGGGCGAAACATTCGTCATCCGCCATGACCGTTACCGTAAAACAGAGATTGTGATCAGGGCCGGTAATTTTATCCAGGAAGTAAACAGGGAGTTTACCGGACAGGGAATGGGCAAGTTCCTGAAGCTTCGTCTTATAGTCCCTGGGGTCGTCTCCGCTCATTTCACTGTCCAATAGTGGGCCATACATTCTCTTCAGGAAAAGCTCGGCACTGGAACCTCCACCATCCAGGAAGACTGCAGCCAGGAGAGCTTCAAAGGCAGCCGCAAGAACGGTCTTTTTCCACCTCCCCCCGGTTTTTTCCTCACCCCGGCTCAGCAAAAGAAATCTGCCCAGCTGGAGTTGCTCTGCGAGCCCGGCAAGGGTGGCCGTATCGACGAGAGATGCCTTCCGGCGTGAAAGCTCTCCTTCGCTGCTTTCCGGATACAACTCCAGCAGCCAGCTGCTGACAACAAATCCCAGCACCGAGTCACCAAAAAATCCCAGCCGCTGATTGTCCGGAATCCCGCGCCGGCGTGAAACAGCGGCATAGGAACTGTGAATGAGAGACTCGAAAAGTAGCCGCCGGTCGCGAAAACGATAACCAATGGCATCTTCAAGTTGTGCAAGAAGACGAGCTCTGTTCAGGTGAGGTTGGGTAGATTTCTGATTATTTCCAAGCATATTGTTAAAATAGTACGAGGAGTCGGTGGATTTTGTCAATCCTGTTTCTCTCCACCTCCTGATTCTCACCTTGGCAGCGAAGAAAGTGCAGAGCGGATGCCTCCGACGTTCATCCCCTCTCCCATGCACGTGCTGTTGTTCCCTCTTGTGCAGCGTACGTGTGTACGCCTCCGCACAACCCCTTGTTTTTGACTCGCCCTGCGGGCAGCCTTCGCTGTCAACTTTTGCAGGCAAAAGTTTCTTGCCAGGACGACAACGAGCACAGCGAGTTGGACCATGAAGATGCCCCGAAGTGGGCTAGCTTGCGCGCCGAAGCTTCAGCGAAGGAGTGAAGGCCGAGTCAAAAATCCCTCGTAGCCGAATTGAAAACCAATAGTTTCACATCCGGAGTTTCCGGATGGAAACTACACTGATATGCTGCTATCTTCAAACCAGCTCTTCTTTGAGAAGTATCAATAGTGCGGCGGAGGTTCTTCGTCCTCAGGAGCCATCAATTCAGATGAAGTTACGCTCTGCAGATGCTTCATTATCAGTTTGATTTCCTGCTGCATCTTTTCGATATCCAGTTGTTGATGGGTAATTATGTCACTCAGCTGCTGGATCGTGTTTTCGTGGTGCATTAACTGAATTTCAATATTCGTTATTCGTTCGCTCATGGCGGGTCCCTCCCTATGTATGTATCCTTCACCTGGTCCGCACCATCCTCAGGCCGGACGCTATTCTACGAGAGACTCCGAGAAAGCCCCAGCCCAACGGGGAATAGCACTGTTTCGGAGTTTCCGGATGGAAACGATTTAGCTCGGGAATCCAGACTGTAACATGTTGAAATCATGGATGCCCGATACAGTCACTCGGGCATGACAAATAGAACTGGTATCCCGCTGCTGTCCGGGGTTTTTATTAAGTATACCAACCCTTCCACTATCTCAGGAATGCCCAAGATTATTTTTCTCCGGCACCTCCTGAAATCGCTCGCCAGTGAAGTGACATCTCTCGAGACCAATCGAATAAATTATCAATCTGAACACAGACTTACAAAATTATGATATTTACTATAAGTGAATAATTAATAAATTATTTATTGCAACTAAACACATCTTTTGATAAATAACAATAGCGACACGATTTACATCAATAGATAGTAACCGTTTTTTTGCATATAATCATGAGCACAAAACTTATCGACATAACAAAACAGCTGACAACGTTTTTTGCCTCTACCTCGCAGAGCATTCTCCTCAAGGAAAGCAACGGCATTTCCGGAATTTCCCTCATTGAAGCGCACATTCAGAAACGCCGACTCGAAACAGGCAGATCCGGAATGATGCACATGTCCGACTGTTGCGGTACCGATTTCAACTGCCTCAATATCGTACATGTTGCAGTCGCGGAAAGAAACCGTCGCAAAGGGCTGTTTTCTGATTTTCTGGAACTGTTGGAAGGGTTCGAGTATGGTGACTACCTGGATAGTTCCACAGACATTTATGTCCGGATTGATAAAGTCATGAACCCGATACTTGACGAGTATCTTCCGAAAAAGGGCTATGCCCGGCTACGTTCCGGCGATGAAACACATTATTCCTACCACAAGATCATACGTCACCGAAAAGACTCCCAAAGCATACGCACACAGGATGTAGGCATCGGACTTGACCTGACAGCGATCCAGCCAACCCGGAATTACGACGGCAGTTATACAGACCGTTGATGGTTCTACCCGAGAGGGGAACTACTCCCTCACCTTGTCCTGAAACGCTTTCCGTAATTTTGCCACCTTGGGCTCGATGACAACCTGACAGTATGCCTCTTCCGGATGGGAAAGATAATAGTCCTGGTGCCGTTCATCTGCCTGATAAAACGTTGTGAACGGCATTAATTCCGTGACGATCGGGCTGGTCCAGACCCCTGAGGCATCGGCTTCCCGCAGTGATTTTTCGGCGGCAGACCGTTGCTCTTCACTGTGATAGAAAATTATCGATCGATACTGGGTTCCCGAATCATGTCCCTGACGGTTGCGGGTAGTAGGGTTGTGGATGCACCAGAAAACAGAGAGGATCTCGTCATACGAGATAACCGCGGGATCAAAGGTAATCTGCACTACTTCAGCATGTCCGGTTGTACCGCGGCACACCTGCTCATAGAGTGGGTAGGCAACCGTCCCTCCCGCATACCCGGAAACCACTTTTTCCACACCCTTGAGGCATTGGTATGCAGCCTCCAGACACCAGAAACATCCCCCGCCAAGCGTTGCAGTTTCATATGTATCAGACATGATTTCTCCTTGCGGACATTCTGTATCAGACATCAAAAGACATCCTGAGTGCTGTGAACCGGTCAGGAGTCTGTCGGACTTAGGAAATCGAAGCGAAAGTTCGGCTGGGCGAGGACAGATTTTGTCGATTTTGCAGGGCAATAGTTGTTCTATTGCCCAAAAAAGCGACGGAACATGGACCGTCTAGACGGATTTGCAGCAGATTTACCCTAAGTCCGACAGGCTCCTAGAGGCTTTCATTTTTCAATCGCAGGGCATTCGTAATGACCGACACGGAACTGAAACTCATGGCGGCCGCGGCGAGGATCGGGCTGAGCAGAATGCCGAACCAGGGGTAAAGAATACCGGCGGCGACCGGAATTCCCAACGTATTGTAGATGAAGGCAAAAAACAGGTTTTGCTTGATATTCTTCAGTGTTGCACGGCTCAGCCGACGTGCCCGGACAATTCCTCTCAGGTCGCCCTTGACCAGAGTAACTCCTGCGCTCTCCATGGCCACATCCGTTCCGGTACCCATGGCAATGCCCACCTGGGCCAGGGCCAGGGCGGGGGCGTCGTTGATCCCGTCTCCGGCCATGGCAACAATTCGCCCCTCTGCCTGGAGTTTCCTGACGGCATCTACCTTCTGGTCGGGAAGCACCTCCGGGATCACTTCGTCAATGCCCAGTTTGCGGGCCACGGCCTCGGCGGTGGTCCGGTTGTCGCCGGTGAGCATGACGATGCGGATGCCCTCGCCGTGAAGCTGTTTGATGGCATCCGGGGTAGTGGCTTTAATGGGGTCCGCTACCCCCAGGAGGCCGGCGGCTTTTCCATCCACGGCCACGAACATGACTGTCTGGCCTTCCATGCGCAATGATTCCGCCTTGGCTTCCATTTCCCCTGTCGCGATACCCATTTCTTCCAGCAGACGACTGTTTCCCAGTACCACCTTGTGTCCGTCCACCTCTCCGGCCACCCCTTTGCCGGTTGAATACTGGAAGGAATCGGCCTTGGCTAGTTTCACGCCCCGCTCTTCCGACCCCTGGACAATTGAGGCTGCCAGGGGATGCTCGCTCCCCCGTTCCAGGCTGCCCGCCAGCAGGAGCAGGTTTTTTTCATCCACGCCGGGTAGCGGATCGACCGTGACCAGTTTCGGTTTACCCTCGGTGAGGGTCCCGGTTTTATCCACCACCAGGGTGTCTACCTGCCGCAGCACCTCGATGGCTTCAGCATCCTTGAACAGCACGCCAAACGAGGCTCCTTTACCGGTGGCCACCATGATCGATACGGGCGTGGCCAGCCCGAGGGCGCAGGGGCAGGCGATGATGAGGACCGCCACGGCATTGACGACGGCATAAGCCATGCGGGGCTCGGGCCCGACGATTGCCCAGATGATAAAGGTGACAACCGAGACCCCGACCACGACCGGCACAAACCAGCCGGCCACCAGATCAGCCAGTTTCTGGATGGGGGCGCGGCTGCGCTGCGCCTCGGAGACCATCCTCACGATCTGGGCAAGGAGGGTGTCGGTTCCAACCCGTTCAGCACGCATGATCAGGGAGCCGGTCCCATTGATGGTGGCGCCGATCAGCCGATCTCCCGGGCTTTTTTCCACCGGAATCGGTTCACCGGTGAGCATGGATTCGTCCACCGGGCTGGTTCCTTCCAGTACCGTACCGTCCACCGGGACTTTCTCACCCGGCCTGACCCGAAGCTTGTTCTCCGGTTGAACCTCGCTGAGCGGGACATCTTCCTCGTCGCCGTCTTCCCTGATGCGCCGGGCGGTTTTCGGTGCCAGCCCAAGAAGCAACTTTATGGCAGCGCCGGTTCGGCTGCGTGCCTTCATTTCAAGTACCTGACCGAGGAGCACCAGCGTCGTGATGACAGCCGCGGCCTCAAAGTAGAGTGCAACCACCCCCGCTTCCGAACGGAACGAGGTGGGGAATATCTCCGGAAACAGTTTTGCTATCACGCTATACAGGTAGGCTACACCGACACCGAGGCCAATCAGGGTGAACATGTTCAGGCTGCGGTGGACGATCGATGTCCAGAACCGCTGGAAGAAGGGCCACCCGGCCCACAGTACCACCGGCGTGGCGAACGCCATCTCGATCCAGCCCATTATCTGCGGTGAAAATATACGTTCCAGGGGGTGACCCGGAATCAGGTGGCCCATGGCAATGACGACCACCGGAACCGACAACGCCAGGGCAATCCAGAAGCGCCTTTTCATGTCCTGCAGTTCCGGGTTCTCGCCCTCTTCCACAGTAACCGTCCGCGGCTCCAGGGCCATGCCGCACTTTGGACAATCCCCCGGCGTGTCCTGAACTACTTCGGGATGCATCGGACATGTCCATTCGGTCCGCTGGAGTGGTGCAGGCTCTCCGCCAAATTCAAGCGCCATGCCACACTTCGGACAGGGGGCAGGTTTGGTGGAGTGCACTTCCGGACACATGGGACAGAAATAGTCCCCTTCTCTAACCTCCGTCGTCTCCGTTTCAATGTGCGATGCCGGGTGAAGAAATTTGTCGGGATTCTCTCTGAATTTGAGCAGGCAATATTCGCTGCAGAAATAGTATTTTTCTCCGCCATGCTCGTGGCTGTACGGCGCAGATTCGGGATTGACATCCATGTTGCAAACGGGATCTTTCATTGTTTCTCCTACATACACCAAGCCGCCTGACGCACATCAACAGGGTTGACCAGCAGCGGCCGAGATTTTCCGGCTGGTCAGTAATTATCACATAATAACGAAGAATTACAAGAAAGCATCGGCCGGTAAAAGGCCTCTCGACCCCAGTGGTTATTGATTTCCGTCACAGACACGAAGAGTGTATTGCATACCCAATAGCATGCTTCCCACCTTCTCGAATGTCATTGTGGAGATGATCATTTCGGTAATGACTATACTTCATTGACTCTCCGAAATCGGAGAATATTCTACATGTATCTCCCGGAATCAGATTAGCAAAAATGTAATCAAAGTGATTTTCCATCATGTTATCGTCATGTTACGCTAAATTTATCAGCTTGGCACACTACTTGATAAGCTAGTGTAAGCAAAAGGAATCAATCCATGGTTTTCAGCAACAGCATTATTACGGTGGGCGATTAAAAACATATCAATGGTAGGGGCTAGGCTTGCCTCGCCCAATCGGGCACGGCGCGCCGTGCCCCTACATCAGGGTTGTGATGTTTATTGCCGAAGTACTAGTACCATCAATAACCGGTTCGGGATGCGGAACTCGCAAGGGAACGCGCCAATACGGGCGCTTTCACCATGGGAATTGATCGGAGGATTGTCATGAACGCAAAAATACTATCTACCTCACTTCTCGTCCTTGCGGCCGTTACCCTTTTGGTGGTCCTTGCCTTTCGTGTCGGGACCGGGGCAACCGCTGACTCTGTCGCTGTCTTGAAGACAACCGGCATGACCTGTGGCAGTTGCTCGAGCAAAATTACCAAAGCGCTCGAGTCTTTGAAAGGCATTGCGGTTACCGAGGTGGATGTGAATGGTGGCTGGGTTATCGTCGGCTATGACACAAAAACCGTCAAACCGGAGTTGCTGGCCGAGAAGGTCAAAGGCGCCGGCTTTGGCAGTACGGTGCACCTGGTGCTGACACCGGAGCAGTTCAAGCAGCTGACCGGCAGGGATATCGGAGCAAAAGCTGCTCCGACTTCGGGCTGCTGTGGTAAAAGCGGCGGATGTGGATCCAACAAAAAAAGCTGAACAAAGGGAGATTGGAATGTCAACAAATCGCACGAAACTGGTTGTTATGGCAGGTATTGTTATGGTGGCACTGTCCGTTGGCGCAGTCAGTGGTTTCGCCTTCTCGTTGGGCAAGTACGAAAAGGTGAAGGCAAACAAAGGAACAATCACGCTGCCTGTCGAAAAACTGGCTGACGGCAAGGCCCGTTTCTACAAATTTGAGGATGGCGGCAAGAATATCACCTTCTTTGCAGTCAAGGCAGCCGATGGCAGCATAAGAACCGCATTCGATGCCTGCGATGCCTGCTATCGCGACAGGAAGGGCTACGAACAGCAAGGGGACAAGATGAACTGCAAGAACTGCAACCAGAAGTTCGCCATCAAGCGTCTTGGTCCCAACGCCACCGGCGGCTGCAATCCCGGCTATCTGCCACATAAACAGAACGGCAAGACCATATCTGTTTCAGTTGCCGACCTCAAGGGCGGAGCGAGATACTTCTGATGAAACTGCACACCATTTCCATCAATAACCTGAAGCGCCGTAAGGCCAAAATGGCCTTCCTGACCATCGGACTGATGGTGGGAATCGCCACCATCGTTACCCTGGTGACCCTGACCCGCTCCATGTCGAGCGATATTGAGCGCAAGATGGACGAGTTCGGCGCCAATATCCTGATAACTCCCCAAAGTAACGGCCTGGCCATGAACTACGGCGGCATCAGCCTGGGGGGCGTGACCTTTGATCAACGTGAGATCCGTGAAGAGGATCTGGCAAAAATCAAGACCATCAGCAACAGCAAAAACATCTCGGCCATTGCGCCAAAAGTGCTCGGCGGTATCAAGGTGGGATCCCGCGACGTACTGCTGGTTGGGGTCAACTTTGACAGCGAGCTCAAGATGAAACAGTGGTGGCAGATCTTTGGTGATGTACCCAAAAGCGACAACGAGGTATTGCTGGGCAGCGATGCCTCAAAGGTGCTCAATGCCGGTCCCGATGACAGCATCAAAATAAATGACGAAACCTTCACCGTGGCCGGTGTACTCGACCAGACCGGTTCCCAGGATGACGCACTTGTCTTTGCCAACTTGTCCAAGGCCCAGAAACTGCTCGGCAAGGAAGGCAAGATCACGTTGGCTGAGGTGGCGGCGCTCTGCTCAGGGTGCCCCATCAGCGACATGGTGACCCAGATTGCCGAGAAGATACCTGACGCCAAGGTATCGGCCATTCAGCAGGTGGTTGAGGGACGTCTCAAGGCGCTGGATCAGTTCAAACGCTTTTCCTATGCCATGGCCGGCGTGGTGGTCTTCATCGGCTCGCTGATTGTCTTCGTCACCATGATGGGCAGTGTCAACGAGCGGACCACCGAAATCGGGGTCTTTCGAGCCATCGGTTTCAGGAAAAGTCATATCATGCGGATCATCCTGCTGGAAGCTGCCCTGGTCAGTTTGCTGGCCGGATTTCTGGGCTATGCCGTCGGCATGGGGGGCGCCAAACTGGCTCTGCCGTTCATGGCCGAAAGCAAAAATGCCCAGTTGATCTGGGACTCGACGGTGGCCTTTGGTTCCATCGGACTAGCTCTGACGCTGGGACTTTTGGCGAGCCTCTACCCGGCTCTGCATGCATCGAAAATGGACCCGACCGAAGCCCTGCGGGCACTATAAACAGAGGACTCTATGGCACTCATCGAAATTAAAAACGTAAAGAAACAGTACACCAGCGGTGATGACACTGTCGAAGCACTGCGGGGTGTGGATATACTCATTGAAGCAGGCGAATTCATCACCATCATGGGACAGTCCGGCTCCGGCAAGAGCACCCTGCTGTCCGTTCTTGGCGGGATGAACCATCCCACTACCGGTGAGATAGAGATGGCCGGGGTAAAACTCTATCAACTTCCCGGCGAAAAGCTGGCCGACTTCCGGGCGCAGAATCTGGGATTTGTTTTTCAGTCATTTCATCTGATCTCCTATCTGACCGCCATCGAGAATGTCATGCTGCCGCTGGCCATCGTCAAGATGGACACACCGGCAAAAAAGACCGCTGCCAGGCAGGCCCTCCAACGGGTTGGCCTCGGCGGCAAGCTGGATCGACTGCCCAATCAGCTCTCCGGCGGCGAACAGGAACGGGTTGCCATTGCCCGGGCCATCGTCAATAATCCCCATATCCTCCTGGCGGACGAGCCGACCGGTAATCTGGATTCCAAGACCAGCGGGGAGGTCATGGCGCTCTTCCGTGAACTGAACGACGCCGGTCAGACGGTTGTCATGGTAACTCACAATACTGAGAATGGCGCCTACTCGGACAGGACCATCAACCTGAAGGACGGTATGGTAGTATGACAACCATCCTGTCTGTTCTCAGGATAATCAACAGGTTTGTCTCAGCCGGGCAAGGCGGATGAGCCTTCCTGTCTGGTCATTTGGTGAATGGAGGGTATAAATAAAGAAGCAATGATACCTGACACTATTGCCCTCCGGAGTAAATCTGGTTGCCATGGTCAAAAAACCGCAGCGCAGGATATAGAAACAATTTATGGAAAAAACATCAATTGTCCGGCCACTTATTCTTCTTTCCTTCGTCATCGGCATCAGCTTGCTGCACTACTTTACCCCGCTTCATCTGCACTATTTACACGACATTTTCCAACGTCTCTACTATCTGCCGATAATCCTGGCTGCCCTCTGGTTCGGTTTGCGAGGCGGATTGCTCTGTTCTATAATTGTCAGCATTGCCTACGCCCCGCATATTCTTTTCCAGTGGGGCGGACATGTGACAATGGAGATGGAAAAGTACCTTGAGATCCTTCTGTACAATATCGTTGGTGGTGTGACCGGCCTGTTGTCGCAACGGGAGCGTGAACGCACCGTTGAGCTGCAAAAAACCGCCCGTGGTCTTGAGGAGTCTTATCAGAAACTGCAACACCAATCGGAGCGGATCACCGTCATTGAAGAACAATTGAGACGGGCGGAGAAGCTGTCCACCCTGGGAGAAATGGCAGCAGTATTAGCTCATGAAATTCGCAACCCCCTTGGTTCCATCCGCGGTACGGCCGAAATATTGAAAGACGACTACAAGCCGGGCGACCCCAAGCATGAGTTTATCGAGATCCAGATCAAGGAAACCGAACGCCTGAACCGGGTTGTGGAGGATTTTCTCAAAATGGCGCGGCCGCAACCGGTTGACATGCAGCCCTGCCCGGTGCAGGAAGAACTGGAAACGATAGTGACCCTGGTTGCAAACAATGCCAGGGAGCGGAAAGTCAAGCTCATGCTGCAGCCTCCCGCTGTTCCGGTAGTCATTACCGCCGATGGCGAGAAGCTTCGGCAGGCCTTTCTGAACATCATCATCAACGCCTTGCAGGCAACGCCTCCCGGCGGCAGCGTACTAATCTCTACGACGGTTTCTCAGCCGGCAATCTGTGAGATTCAAATTCGTGATACCGGCCCGGGGATCGATGCAGAGACCCTTGGACGCATCTTCGAGCCTTTCTTTACCACCAAGACGGATGGCACCGGGCTGGGGTTGGCGATCACCAGGAAAATTATTGAAAGTCATGGCGGGACAATGATGGTGGAAAGTGATGTTGGTCGCGGTACCACCGTCACGGTGAGATTGCCGATACAGATTGAAACAGGCGGAGGAGCGGCATGAAAACCAGGATTCTAGTTATTGACGACGACGCCTCGCTGCGACGGGTCCTTGAATATAACCTTCAGGAAGAAGGCTATGAGGTCCAGACTGCAGCATCAGCTGAGGAAGGTTTGTATCTGTTCGGACAGTCCTTGCCCAATCTTGTCATAACCGATATGAAAATGTCCGGAATGGATGGGATGATGGTACTCAAGTCTGTCAAAGAGCGCTCACCAGATACGCTGGTGATCATCATAACCGCCTTCGGGACTGTTGACATCGCAGTGGAGGCCATGAAGGCGGGAGCGTATGACTACATCACCAAACCTTTCAACCGGGAGGCACTCAAGCTGACGGTCAGAAAGGCACTTCATTTCAGCGGCCTGACCGAGGAAAACAAGCGACTGAAGAGTGAGCTAGCGGATAAAACTGATTTCCACACCATTGTTGGCTCATCCAGGGAAATGGAAAAGGTCTTCGAGGTGATCCGCAAGGTTGCCGATACCGAGGCCGCGGTATTGATCACTGGTGAATCAGGTACCGGGAAAGAGCTGGTGGCCCGTTCCATCCATGCCAACAGCTCACGTAAAGATGCCCCATTTGTTGCCATCAACTGTGCCGCCATTCCTCGCGAATTGCTGGAGAGTGAACTCTTTGGCCATGTCAAGGGCGCTTTCACCGGGGCGGTGAGGGATAAGATCGGAAAATTTCAGCTTGCGGACCGAGGCACTATCTTTCTCGATGAGGTCGGCGATCTCCCGGTAGAAATGCAGCCAAAACTGCTCAGGGCGCTCCAGGAGAAGGAAGTGGTACCGGTGGGTGGCACAAAGGTGCAAAAACTTGATGTCCGTGTCGTATCCGCCACGAATCTGAATATCGACAAGGCGATAGCTGACGGCACGTTCCGGGAAGATCTCTATTACCGCTTGTCGGTTATTCCGATTCACCTGCCGCCGCTCCGCGAAAGACGTAAAGACATCCCGATTCTTATCAGATATTTTTGCACTAAACACGGCGCAGATAAAATAACTTTTGCACAGGATGCTCTCGAGACCCTGGTCATGTACCCGTGGCCGGGAAATGTGCGGGAACTGGAAAACACCGTCGAGCGGTTGCTCATCATGCGCAACGGGGAGACGATAACCCTCGAGGAGCTGCCGGAGAAAATCCTGGAAGAGAAAACTTTGCGACAGCCCGGTTCGGCATTTGTCACGCTTCCCGACGAGGGATATTCACTTGAACAGCTGGAGCGGGAAGTTGTCGTCAATGCCCTGGAGCGGAATAACTGGAATCAGGCTGCTGCCGCCCGATTTTTGCGGATTCCCCGCCACACGCTTATTTACCGGCTGGAAAAATACGGTATTTCCCTGCCGGAAAAGAAAGAGCTGTAGAGAAATGTTTTTCACTGATTACGAGAGGCTTCGGGGAGGTTCCCGCCCTGCCCCAGCCTGGACTTTTCGGATAAAAACTAGTCAGCACACACAATCATGCCGGATACAGAGGTTATCATGAAAAGGTACATCGGTCTGTTTGTCCTCACCTCAGTCCTACTGCTGAATGTGGGCTTCGTTCATGCCGCAGACGCCCCGCCACCGGAAAATCTCGCCACTCTCGTGGCCTCGGCCCTTGCCAACAATCCCGAATTGAAGTCATCCCAGGCCCGTTGGCAGATGTTCCGCAATCGGATCGCCCTGTCCCGGTCTCTTGACGATCCGATGCTGATGCTGAAGATCCAGAACGGTATCATTAGGGAACCTTTCAACTTCAGCAAGGACCCCATGACCCAGAAAGTGATCGGGATCTCCCAACAGATCCCCTTCTGGGGCAAGCGGGACTTAAAAGGAGAGCTGGCGGAAAAGGAGGCCGAAACCTATCAATGGCAGCTGGAGGAGCGTACGCTGGAGTTGAGAAAAATGGTTGCTGAAACCTACTACCAGATCTATTTCACTGACAAGTCTCTGGAGATTGTGGATAAAAATATTCGAATTTTCGACGATTTTATCACCCTCACGGAAATAAAGTATTCCGTTGGTCAGGGTTCGCAACAGGATGTCTTTAAAGCCCAGGTTGAACGCTCGAAAATGCTTGATATGCGGATAACTCTGGAGCAGCAACGGAAGAGCCTGCAGGCAAACCTCAATGCCCTCCTGTCCCGTTCGGTTGATACCCCTGTCGGAACAATTCCCGATTTTGAAATAAAGCCCCTGGATCTTTCTCCTGATATCTTGCGAGGCGTTGCCCTTGCGAACCGACCGATGATCATGAGCCTGAACGCCCTCATCGAGAAAGGCAAGGCCGGGCACAAATTGGCGGAGAAAGAATACTATCCCGACTTCAATGTTTCCTTCGAGTACATGCAGCGGGAACCAGTCGGCATGGAGCCCGGTGATGACATGTATTCTGTGGGTGTTACCCTCAACCTGCCGGTGCGGCTGGGGCGTCGGCAGGCGATGGTCGCTGAGTCGTCAGCGGAAATTACCATGGCCAGCGAAGAATTGAACAGTCTCAAAAACAGCATCAATGCCGGCATTTCCGACCTCTTGGCCCAGCTGGAGAGAAGAAGAAAACTGGTCGAACTCTACAAAACCGGCATCATTCTCCAGGCCGAGCAGTCGCTTGAGTCTGCCGCCATCGGCTACCGGGTAAACAAGGTGGATTTTCTGACTCTCCTGGACAACCGCATTACCCTCTTCAACTATGAGCGAGAGCTTTACGATTCGCTGGCCGACTACCAAATGAAACTGGCGCAGCTGGAGGCGCTGGTGGGGGTGGATCTGCTCTCTTCGGCTAAAAACGACAATCAACGGCACTAGAACGCGTTCCAGTTAAGATTTTGAGAGGTTTTCCCATGGCCCTGAACAAGAAGATCGCAATCCCCCTGGTAGTACTTATTTTGGCCGCGCTAGCGGGTGGCGGCTGGTATGCTTGGCAGCATAGAGGCCACGATCACGTCGCCGGTGGTAAAGCAGCCCAGGGTAAGCAGCTCTATACCTGTTCCATGCATCCCTTCATCATCAAGGACAAGCCGGGCACCTGCCCGATCTGCGGCATGGAGTTGATCAGGAAGATCGAAGGAACCGCGGACGGCGGCGCACAGACCCCGGAGCAGAAACAGCAGGCCGAGATGCTCGGCCATGTTTCCATGTCCGCCAATCAGCGCATCATGGCCAACGTGGCCACCGTAGCGGTGAAACAGGGTACCCTGGATAAAGAGATCAATGCCGTCGGTATCGTTCAGTACGACCAGTCGCGCCAGGCCAAGGTAACTGCCTGGATTTCCGGTCGTATCGACAAGCTCAATGTCAGCACCGTCGGCGCCTACGTCAGCAAGGACAGGCCGGTGGCCGAGGTCTACTCGCCCGACCTGGTTGCTACACAGCAGGAGTATCTGCTGGCAGTCAAAAGCCGCGACCAGTTAAAAGACTCCCCGATTCCCTCAATTTCCCAGAACGGCGAAGGCCTGGTGGCGTCGGCCAGGCAGCGCCTGATGCTGTTCGGGGTCAAACCGCACCAGATCGCCGAACTGGAGCGGACAGGCACGCCCAACATCCGGTTGCCGATTTATACCCCGCTCTCCGGCATCGTCATAGAAAAGATGGTTCAGCAGGGGCAGTACGTCAACACGGGCGATGTGCTTTTCACTATTGCCGATCTTTCCAAGGTCTGGGTCGAGATCGATGTCTTTGAAAATGAAGTCGCCTATGTGCGGGTCGGACAGCTGGTGGAAATACGCTCGGCAATAGAACATGGTGAGCTATTCAACGGCAGGATCAGCTTCGTATATCCCTTTCATGACCCCAAGACCCACACAGTCAAGGCTCGCGTGGAAATGCCCAATCCCGGCAACAGGTTGAAGCCGGACATGTTTGTCAACGCGATCATCAAGGTTCCTCTGGCCAAGGGTATCGTGATTCCGGTTACGGCGGTCATCGACACCGGTAAACGCCAACTGGTCTGGGTAGAGATGTCTCCGGGGATGTTCGAACCGCGTGAGGTACAGGTGGGTGAGCGTATTGACGACAAGATCCAGATAGTGTCCGGTATCAAGGAAGGCGACAAGGTTGCAGTATCAGGTTCCTACCTGATCGACTCTGAATCGCAGCTGAAAGGTGGCGGCCAGGACCACAGCCGGCATACAGGGGCCACGCCCTCTGTGCAGGGACAGACCCCGGCAGCAGGCCGACCGCAGCTCAAGGGGCATGAGGGCCATGGTGTCCCACCGGCACAGCAGCCCCCGGCAAAGAAAGAGACCTTGCAGATGGATGACATGAACATGTGAAAGGACACGGTTGGGGTTGGAGCTGAGGACAGGTGAACAATCTTGCCCCTTGTCGCCACTCCCCTGCCCCTCGGTATAATAAATGATCGAAAAAATCATCGAATATTCCGCCCGTAACCGGATCATTGTCCTGATGGTCTTCGGCTTGATCGTCGCCTGGGGGGTCTGGTCGCTTTACAAGACCCCGGTGGATGCGATTCCCGACCTGTCCGACAATCAGGTAATCGTCTTTACCGAATATCCGGGCCGTTCGCCACAAGTGGTGGAGGACCAGGTGACCTACCCGCTGGCGGTCAACCTGCAGGGCCTGCCCCAGGTTCGTGCCGTGCGGGCCTCTTCCGCCTTTGGCTTCTCGATGATCTATGTCATCTTCGAGGACAAGGCGGACATCTACTGGGCCAGGACCCGCGTACTGGAGCGGCTGAACTACGCAGCTTCCCTGCTTCCGCCGGGGGTAGTTCCGACCCTCGGCCCGGACGGCACCGGTGTCGGCCACGTCTTCTGGTACACCATCGAGGGAAAAGGGTATGACCTGGAGCAGCTGCGCACCCTGCAGGACTGGTTCGTTCGCTACCAGCTCAATACCGTTCAAGGGGTGGCCGAGGTGGCCTCGATCGGCGGTATGGTAAGGGAGTACCAGATCGACCTGGACCCGAACAAACTCTTTGCCTACAATATCAAGGTCGGGACGGTCATGGAGGCGGTCAAGGCCTCCAACAAGGATGTGGGCGGCAGGCTGATCGAGCAGGCCGACGCCGAATACCTGATCCGCGGTCGGGGCTACGTCAAGTCCAAGACCGATCTGGAAAACATCGTCATCGGCGCCGACATGCGCGGCACACCGATCTACGTCAAAAACCTGGGTACGGTCCAGATGGGCGGCGCCATCCGGCGCGGCCTGTTGGACATGAACGGCGAAGGCGAGGCGGTCGGCGGCATCGTCGTCATGCGCTACGGCGAGAATGCCAAGGATGTCATTGACCGGGTAAAGCTCAAGATCAAGGATTTGGAGAAAGGGTTGCCGCCCGGGGTCAGGATCATGGTCTCCTACGACCGCTCCGACCTGATCCAGCGGGCCATCGATACGCTGAAAACCAACCTGCTGGAGGAATCGGTCGTTGTCGCACTGGTGATCCTGGTCTTCCTGCTTCACTTCCAGAGCGCCCTGGTGATCGTCCTGACTTTGCCGATCTCGGTGCTGATCGCCTTCATCTCCATGAAGCTGATGGGAGTCAGCTCCAATATCATGTCCCTGGGGGGAATCGCCATTGCCATCGGCGTGCTGGTGGACGCCGGCGTAATCATGGTGGAGAACTGCTACCGCCACCTCTCCGAGATGCCTCCTGATGAACGCAAGGAAAAGCGTCTGGAGGTGATCATCACCTCAGCCAAACAGGTCGGTCGGGCAATCTTCTTTTCCCTGGCGATTATAGTGCTCTCCTTTGTGCCGGTGTTCATGCTGGAGGGACAGGAGGGCAAACTCTTCCACCCCCTGGCCTTCACCAAGACCTTCTCCATGATGGGTTCGGCCCTGATTGCCATCACCCTGGTGCCGGTTTTGATGTACTACTTCATGCGCGGCAAGATGCCGCCGGAGAGCGCCAACCCGGTCTCTACCTTCTTCATCAAGCTCTACTCGCCGGTTATCCGCTGGGTGCTGGTGTGGAAAAAGACCACCATTGCCCTGAATATCGTGGCCCTTTTGATTGCCGTGCCGCTGTTCATGAAGCTGGGCAGCGAATTCATGCCGCCTCTGGACGAGGGCTCACTGCTCTACATGCCGGTCACCCTGCCCAATATCTCCATTACCGAAGCCAAGCGTTTGATTCAGGTGCAGGACACGATCATCAAGAGTGTCCCCGAGGTGGAACATGTCCTGGGTAAGGTCGGCCGGGCCGACACCTCCACCGACCCGGCACCGGTCTCCATGTTCGAAAGCATCATCATCCTCAAGCCCAAGGATCAGTGGCGGGCAGGAATGAAGAAAGCCGACATCGTGACCGAACTGGACAGCAAGCTGCAGCAGATCGGTGTCAGGAACGGCTGGACCCAGCCGATCATCAACCGTATCAACATGCTTTCCACCGGCGTTCGCACCGACCTGGGGGTCAAAATCTTCGGCAATGACCTGAACGTGCTCAGAGACCTGGCAATTCAGGCAGAGGCGATCCTCAAGCCGATCAACGGTGCGGCCGACGTGGTGGCCGAGCGGGTCACCGGCGGCAATTACATCGACATCGACATCGACCGCGAGGCGGCCGCCCGTTATGGCGTGAATGTGGGTGATATCCAGGATGTCATCGAAACAGCCCTGGGGGGCGAGATGCTTTCCACCACCGTTGAAGGGCGCAACCGCTTTCCGATCCGAATCCGTTACCTGCGGGACTACCGCGACAATATCCCGGCTATTCGTCGTATCCTGGTGGCTGGTATGGAGGGTGCCCAGGTGCCGCTGTCGCTGGTAACCAGACTGAAAATATCCACCGGCGCACCGGAGATCAACAGCGAGGGCGGACTTTTGCGATCGCTGGTCTATCTCAATGTCCGTGGCCGCGACATGGGCGGTTTTGTGACCGAGGCCAAGGAAGTGCTGGAAAAGAACCTCACACTGCCCCCCGGCTACTACGTGGCCTGGTCCGGTCAATGGGAACATCAACTCCGCGCCAAGGCCCGCCTGCAACTACTGGTGCCGATAGGGATAGTGGTCATCTTCATTCTGCTCTTCTTCACCTTCCATTCGGCCATGGAGGCCGGCATGGTCATGCTATCCGTGCCCTTTGCCCTGGTGGGTGGGGTCTACCTGGTCTCGGCCCTGGGCTATAATCTCTCGGTTGCGGTCTGGGTGGGATTCATCGCCCTGTACGGCATCGCCGTGGAAACCGGGGTGGTGATGGTCATCTACCTGCACGAGGCGCTGGACAAAAAGCTGAGCAACGGCCCCTGCACCGAACAGGATATTTACGACGCCACCTTCGAAGGGGCGGTGCTCCGCCTGCGGCCCAAACTGATGACCGTGTCGGTATCGCTGCTGGGTCTGCTTCCGATCATGTGGTCAACGGGCACCGGTGCCGACGTGATGAAACCGATTGCCGCACCGATGATCGGTGGAATGGTTTCCTCGGCAGTTCATGTGCTGATCATGACGCCGGTGATCTTTGTCCTGATGAAGACACGCGACCTGAAAAAAGGCAGGCTCAAGTATTCAGGGATGAAACACTAATCGAATATTCTCCATGTCACCGTGCCTTGGAAAGTACAAAGTTTCGTAGTAACAGCGTGTTATCTGTTGGCACGACTAATGCTTTTTTAAAGATAAATAGGTAGCCACACCTGATCAAAGGAGAATTCGTACCATGAAAAGAATGACCATATTATTCGCGGCACTCTTTGCTCTCGCAGTTCCCATGGCATCATTTGCTGCCATGGACCATGGTGACCATCAGGGCAATGTTGCCCATGAGGAAGTGACAGACGGGGTGAAGGCGACCTTCAAGGTCATGAGCATGAAAGAGCATCTGAAGGCCATGAATTTGAAGATGCCGAAAGGAATGAAGGAAACGCATCATATTGCTGTCGAGTTCAAGGATGCAAAAAGTGGCAAGGCCCTGACTGAGGGTGAGGTGAAAGTTAAAGTACAAAACCCTGACAAAAGCAGCCAGACAAAAGACCTGATGGGGATGCAGGGTCACTTCGGTGCCGACTTTGATCTTTCCAAAAAGGGGAAATATGGCGTGATGTGCAAGTTCCAACTGAAAGACGGAAAGGTGCGCAGCGCCAAGTTCTGGTACACGGTGAAGTAGCTCACCCCATCAGCGCAAGGGGAGACGGCGGATGCCTCTTTCCAGGTGGGAAGCTGAACGGTTCGGTGATAGAGTAACAGCCCGTTACGTCCCGAAGAGAGGGGTGCGACTGACAAGCAGTCTGAAAACATTGAGCAGTTTCAATCTCTGACCGATTACCGGCCACTCCATCTCGTGCCGGTCACACAACGATTCGATGGGGTTCATTCTGAATATTTCTTCCCTGAGGGAGTCGTCCATTACCGTTGATTCTTCCATCCGTCTGATGAGATCCTTGGCCCTTCTGATATGGCGGATGATCTCATCTGCCTTCCCGCGATCCGTCAAGCCGTATGCGGCTTTCAGATCAACTAGTTTCAATGCACCGTCATAGGTCGCATTGACGATGTCGTCCCGAGTCATCCACTCTGTTTCATAATTCAGCCGTTGCTTCCAGTTTGATGTCAGCAGTGCCTCTCGGTGTTCCTTCAAGGTCTTGTAGAAAAGCCGGTAGCCATATCGCTCCGGCTCTTCGAAAAAACGACTGCTGGGATCAACAAAAGGTGCCAACGGGGCGATGAAGGGCAGGATTTTCCCGGAACCGCCGTATTTGCTCATCAGTTCGCCGCAATACTCCACGGTGTCCATGACCGACTGATAGGTCTGATGAGGCAGGCCGACCATGAAAAACAGGTCGATTCTTTTGCAATTGCTACGCTCGAAGGCATCGATGGACTCTTCCAGCCTTGCATTGTCGTAGGTTTTACCGAAAGCCTTTCGAACCAGCACGTCATGGGACTCGGGCGAAATCTCGACATTGAAATTGGCCAGCGAATCAGAAACTTTATCCACAAAGTCACCAGTGGGCGGGTTGAAGAATTCAATGGCAATTTCATTCCG
>Ga0351899_1069_pt1 | contig 32460 bp, 28 predicted proteins | sample BONcelHT113001C6_FD_206833 | JGI IMG/M metagenome (GOLD analysis project Ga0351899, IMG submission 206833) | Enriched cells from coal bed in the Powder River Basin, Montana, United States - BONCAT cells T11 rep1 HSBNCT.T11.300.1.C6 ... | reverse complement strand
TATCGCAACTCTGGACCTGGCCCTTCAATGATATCAGGACCCTGCTTTTGGGTTGCGACGCCTCATCGGCCCATTAAGGTTGTCAGCCGAGGTATTTAAACATTTCCCCCTCATCCCATTTTCGGAGAAGACAAGAGAAAACCCGGGCTTTCTTAAGCCGATGTCGTAATCAGGCCCCATAATCACTATCTACAGGACCCGTTGCCCCACCCTTCCAGGCGGGCCGAACTCATCCAATAACTCAGACATATATAACCTTTTTGCTCTATTGATTCACGCAATCGCTTAGTTTTAATATGATCGTAACCGAAAATCCAGGAATAACAATCCAGGATTAACACGCCTGCTGGAGGTCTTTTATGGGTTATACATTGACTGAGAAAATCCTGAGGCAGCACCTCGCGGATGGCTTCTACGAGCCCGGCAAAGAGATCGGCATAAAGATCGACCAAACCCTTACCCAGGACGCAACAGGCACCATGGCCTATCTCCAATTTGAGTCCATGGGGCTTTCTGATATTGCCACCGAGCTTTCCGTCAGCTACGTTGATCACAACACCATCCAGGTAGGATTCGAAAATGCAGATGATCACGCCTACCTGGAGTCGATCGCGAAGAAGTATGGCATCTACTTCTCTCGACCTGGGAACGGCATTTGCCATCAGGTGCACCTGGAGCGATTCGCCAGGCCCGGCAAAACCCTGCTGGGATCCGACAGCCACACGCCCACCGCAGGAGGCGTGGGCACCCTGGCTATGGGTGCAGGAGGTCTTGATGTAGCCGTTGCTATGGGAGGGGGCGCATACTACCTTACCGCTCCGCGCGTGATCAATGTCCACCTTACAGGCCGGCTAGAGCCTTGGGCTACAGCCAAAGACGTAGTCCTGAAAGTCCTCTCCATCCTGAGCACGAAAGGGAACGTCGGGTGCGTCTGCGAATACACTGGTGAAGGCATTGCCGCACTAACTGTGCCGGAGAGAGCAACCATCACCAATATGGGAGCAGAAACTGGCGTGACTACATCCATCTTTCCCAGCGACGAGCAGACGAGGCGATTTCTACAAGCGCAGAGAAGAGGTGAACAGTGGACGGCTCTGGAAGCCGACAAGGACGCAGTCTATGATCGCACCATTGAAATCGACCTAACAGAGATAGAGCCACTTGCCTCACTGCCCCACAGCCCGGGAAATATAGCAAGAATCAAAGACCAAAATCTTCCCGTGGATCAGGTGATGATAGGCTCATGCACCAACTCCTCTTATGTAGATCTCATGACCGTGGCGGCGATGCTAAAGGGCAAGCATCTTCCTGCTGGCGTATCTCTAGGCATTGCGCCCGGCTCGCGACAGGTGCTGAGCGCTATAGCCAGGAACGGCGCCCTAAGCGACCTGATAGCCTTCGGAGCGAGAATCCTGGAGTCTTCCTGCGGCTTTTGTATCGGCAACAGCATGTCACCATGCACGGACTCTGTTTCCGTGCGCACAAGCAACCGCAATTTCTTAGGCCGATCCGGCACGCCCAGTGCAAGTGTCTACCTGACCAGCCCCCTGGTCGCCGCCGCCTCAGCTCTCACCGGCAAGCTAACGGACCCTAGAGAACTGGGAATTGACTTCCCCAGAATAGATATGCCGGAGCATTTTGAGATCGATGATAGTATGATTATTCCGCCCCTTCCGGCTGCAGAGCGAGCAGAAATAAAAATCTGCCGCGGCCCCAATATCGGCGAGCCTCCCGTTAACGGACCCATGTCGGAAGATATCTCAGGACAGATAACCATAAGGGTAGGAGATTTGGTGACCACGGACCACATAATGCCTGCCGGCTCTCGCCTCAAGTACAGGTCCAATGTCCCCAAGTACTCTGAATATGTCTTTGAGCCGCTGGACAAGGAGTTCTGCAACAGGGCATCCGCCCTTCGCGATCAGGGCGCGCATAACCTGATCGTGGCAGGTCTCAGCTACGGCCAGGGCTCTTCCCGGGAACACGCCGCTCTTTGCCCCATGTACCTGGGAGTGAAAGGGGTGATTGCCAAATCCATAGAGAGGATACATGCCGCCAATCTGGTGAACTTCGGCATAGTGCCTTTCAGCTTTGCCCAGGAATCGGATTGGGAAAGCTTGCCGGAAAAGACCGAGGTTCGAATACCAGGCATTCGTAAGGCTCTGGAGTCGGGCAAGGAGAATATCATGGCCCTGGCCGGAAATAAGCAGATCACCCTAAATATGAACCTCTCCAAAAGGCAGAGAGACATACTTCTGGCAGGGGGACTATTACCATTCACAGTGCAGGCAAGCAAAGGAGCTAAAAAATAAAAATAGATCTGCCGCTCTGGCAGAGCTTTTCTTCTTTCCCTTCTTTTCTTTCTTTTCTATCGTTTATAAGCGGCCGCTTTTAGTTAAAGAGGGTCATGATATTTTGTGATAACATCTTTCCTTTTGCATCCTTGCTCGGCGTGCCTGTGCTATTGGATACCATTAAGCTTCCACTTGCCTGGGGATATGACCAGATCTGATTGACACCAAACTGACTGTTCACATTTCGGGTCAGAAACTGGCTGTTTCTCTCCTTAGCAGTAAGAGTGAGACCTGCAGTATTTGCGGCAAAGCTCGTGGCCTTGAATTGCAGTGGAGTGTCAAACCTCAAGGGGAAGGTGTTCATCCAGATGTCCATGTTAGAAGTCGCACTCCTGATGCTCAGATTTTGCTGGTTGGCGATATAGTTGCCCCAGTACGTCTGGACATTGGGTTCAAAGGTAGATGAGCTGGGTGCATTGAAGAATGCAAGCTGAGTGCTGCTGTAACCCTCACCCATCATCTGGGCACCGGCCAGGCCCAAGAGGCAGGTTAATGCTATTAGTACTACAATCGTTTTCATATTAATACATCCTTTTTTATTCAGTAGTTATCCTCTGCTGAAAATCTGTCCCAACCTATTTATTCCTTATTGGTAAGGGAGAACTTATGCCGGACCGCTTCGAAATACTGCATAAAGATCTGGCCGGAAGGATCGGCCGGCTTTCCACTTTGCATGGTGCCATAGAGACGCCTGCGCTCATGCCTGTAGTCAATCCCCATCTTCCCCTCATCCCGCCGGGTGAGATGGCGAAGATGGGAGCAGATATGATCATAACCAATAGCTACATCATTCACCAGGATCCGGAGCTAAAAATGCAGGCAATTGAGCGCGGGCTGCATGACCTCCTGGGCTTTTCCGGGCCGATTATGACCGACTCGGGCGCCTTCCAGCTCTCCGTCTATGGAGATATCGATGTTTCTCCCCTGGAGATCTTAAACTTTCAATTCGCCATAAAATCGGACATCTCTGTGCCACTGGACATACCAACCCCTCCTGATGTCAGCAGAGAAAGGGCTGAATCGGATCTGAAAATAACAGAGGAGCGACTGGTGCAGGCGGCCTCCCTGGAAAGATCGGCCCTTCTCGCCTGCCCAATCCAGGGCTCAACCTATTCCGATCTCAGAGAGAAAGCAGGCCGGTTCGCCAGAGATCTTCCATTTGATGTCTATCCCGTGGGCGGGGTGGTTCCGCTCATGGAAGCCTACCGCTATAGCGATCTTGTAGATGTCGTGACATCTGCCAAGAAGGGGCTAGGCTCGGGCCGGCCCGTGCATCTCTTTGGCGCCGGGCATCCCATGATCTTTGCCCTGGCGGCGGCCATGGGCTGCGATCTCTTTGACTCGGCGGCATACGCCCTCTACGCCCGGCAGGATCGGTACCTGACAGTGCACGGAACCGGAAAGCTGGAGGAGATGAGCTACCTTCCCTGCTGCTGCCCCGTCTGTCAGGAACATACCTTAAAAGAGCTGATGGATAGCCCCCAAAAGACCAAGCTTTTGGCCCGCCACAATCTTTACGTCTCGCTGCAGGAGATGAAACAGGTTAAGGAGAGCATTCGCGAGGGCTCACTCTGGGATCTTCTGGAGACTCGCTGCCGTTCGCACCCCCGCATGCTGGACGGCTTAAAGAGGCTCGGCGCCCAGGGCCAGTGGCTGGAGAGCCTCGACACCGCCAGCAAGTCCACATTCTTCTACTTAAGTGCGGAGTGCTCCAGCCGGCCAGAGGTAATGCGCTATGCGCGAAGGATAGACCGCATCGGATTACAGGGCAATGTCCTGATCACCGACGATCCCCAGGCGGACACGTCCGGCTTTACCGACGTGCTGCACTTCAAGCCGCCCTTCGGGCCCTATCCTCAAGAGCTTTCCGAGACCTATCCCTTCAATGCCGAGGTTCCCGAAGAGGCAGATGATGCGGCAATGAATCAGGCCCTCAAAATCACGAAGGATCTAATCAAGGCCAATCCGGGGGCGAAGTTTTGCTTCCGTCTGAAAAATAGGGAGATGGAAGAGCTATTAAGGCGAAAGCAAACGATTACAGGTGCCATTCAAGGTGAATAAGCGGTCCAAAATCCAATGCCGCATCAGTCATCGCCGCAGAGACCCCATTCCACGTCCCGGCGTATGAGCTGATCGTTCATACTGTTTTCCTCATCTACCCAATGATTTTTCATGGGGGTCCAATTTAGACTATGACGATGGTTTGAATGCTGTAATCCGTTCTGTAAATGACAGACGGACATACGAAATTTGGTTAGTGTTGCAATAGCGAAAAAAAAGGAAATAACTCTTGCAGGTTGTATATACTGCAAGAGGCTTCATAGCTTGAAAGAGTCATGATTATCTGGCGAGGTCGAAACGGTCAAGGTTCATGACTTTGTTCCACGCTGCTACAAAGTCATGCAGGAACAACTCCAGGGAGTCCTCACATCCGTAGACTTCCGCCAACGCCCGAAGCTGGGCGTTGGAGCCGAAGATTAGATCGACACGCGTGGCGGTCCACTTCAGTTCACCCGTCTTGCGATCACGCCCTTCGAACACGTCCTGGGCCTCCGGAGCCGCCTTCCACGTCGTTCCCATGTCGAGCAGGTTCACGAAGAAGTCGTTGGTCAGAGCCTCCGGCCGCTTCGTGAAGACGCCGGCCCTGGTCTGTCCGAAGTTGGTAAACAGGGAGCGCATGCCGCCCACAAGAACTGTCATCTCTGGGGCCGTCAGCGTCAGCAATTGCGCCCGATCGACCAGTAGCTCCTCGGACGATACCGAGAATTTGGTTTTGAGGTAGTTTCTGAACCCATCTGCGACCGGTTCGAGCACGGCGAAGGACTCCACATCGGTTTGCTCCTGCGAGGCGTCCATGCGTCCCGGCGTGAAGGGGACCGTCACATTTTGGCCTGCATTCTTCGCCGCCTGCTCGATGCCGGCAGAGCCGGCAAGAACGATCAGGTCAGCGAGGGAGACCTTCTTCCCGCCAGACTGGGCGCTGTTGAACGCGCTCTGGATACCCTCTATGGTCTTGAGGACCTTCGCCAACTGAGCTGGCTGATTGACAACCCAGTCCTTTTGCGGTGCCAGACGAATGCGGGCACCGTTCGCACCTCCGCGCTTGTCGGAGCCGCGGAACGTGGACGCCGCCGCCCAGGCAGTTGTTACCAGTTCCGACAGAGATATGCCCGAAGCCAGAATCTTGCCCTTGAGATAGGCAATGTCCTTTTCATCAATCAGTTTGTGATTGACGGCAGGAATGGGGTCTTGCCAGATGAGCTCCTCGCCGGGAACCTCCGGGCCGAGATAACGCGCCAGAGGGCCCATGTCGCGGTGTGTCAGCTTGAACCAGGCGCGTGCGAACGCGTCTGCGAACTGATCCGGGTTCTCCATGAAGCGCCGCGAAATCTTTTCATAGACGGGGTCAAACCGCAGAGAGAGGTCGGTGGTCAGCATGGAAGGCGCAATACGCTTTGAGGGGTCGTGTGCAGCCGGGACGGTGCCGGCACCTGCGTCACCCTTCGGCTTCCACTGGTGTGCACCGGCCGGGCTCTTTGTCAATTCCCAATCAGAGCTGAACAGTATCCGGAAGAAGTTTTTGCTCCACTTCGTTGGCGTGTTTGTCCAGGTTACTTCCAGGCCACTTGTGATCGTGTCAGCACCCTTGCCCGTGCCAAAGCTGCTCTTCCAGCCGAGGCCCTGCTCCTCGATACCGGCAGCTTCAGGCTCGGGCCCCAGATGTTTCGCATCGCCTGCACCATGGGTCTTACCGAAGGAATGGCCGCCCGCAATGAGCGCAACCGTCTCTTCGTCATTCATTGCCATGCGAGCGAAGGTCTCGCGGATATCCCGAGCTGCAGCGATCGGATCCGGATTGCCGTTCGGACCTTCCGGATTGACATAAATCAGACCCATCTGCACGGCAGCGAGCGGATTTTCGAGATCCCGGTCGCCGGAGTAACGCTTATCACCCAGCCACTCGTCTTCAGAGCCCCAGTAGGTGTCTTGGTCCGGTTCCCATATGTCTTCACGCCCGCCGGCAAAACCGAACGTCTTGAATCCCATAGATTCTAGAGCAACGTTGCCGGCGAGGATCATCAGGTCAGCCCATGAAATTTTCCGCCCATACTTCTGCTTGATCGGCCAAAGCAATCTTCGCGCCTTGTCGAGGTTGACATTGTCGGGCCAACTGTTGAGGGGAGCAAAGCGCTGGCTGCCGCCCCCTGCGCCGCCTCGACCGTCGCTGATGCGGTACGTGCCTGCGCTGTGCCATGCCATGCGAATGAACAGGGGCCCATAGTGTCCGAAGTCCGCCGGCCACCAGTCCTGCGAGTCGGTCATCAGCGCCAGAAGATCCTTCTTCACAGCCGCCAGATCGAGGCTCTTGAACTCTTCCGCATAGTTGAAATCCTCACCCATCGGATTGGACTTGGAGGAATGCTGGTGCAGGATACCGATCCGCAACTGGTTCGGCCACCAGTCCCGGTGAGACATGCCTCTGCCGGCCGTGCTATCTTCATTCATAATGTTTACTCCTCTCATTATCTGAATTGTTGAATAGCGCTAATAGAATAACAGTATTTCGCTGCCCATATAGCTAACATAAATTAGTCCACCTACTTGCAGTAATCATTTACCGCACCCATATATTCATCGTGAAAAGCCGGTAAATCCGTGCGTAGGTCTCATCCCCCTCACATGAAAATCAATAGCATTAGAGATACGATCACAATTCTTACAAGTAAGCGTTTCTTAGAATAGGCCATATATCTTATGCGCTTGCTCAATGATTGTGATATCTAGGATCTTAACTATTTTTTCATTTTTATAATTATATCTCTGTCACCTTGACCTGAGAATGGATCGTACGCAAGCGTTTTACATTTATCGATCACTATTCTCCGGCTTTTTGAAGGCAATACGTTGACGACCTCCAAAGCATTTTTCCTAATGACCTGCTGGTAGGCTACCACGTGAACTCCACAAACGCGCCTTCTTCCTCAATCTTTTCCATATCCCGGAAAAGACGGGCCTTTTTCCTTTTTCTTATCTTCGATCATCTCTTCCAGGAGCTCTGAATAGGTCTGGCCTGCACTCTTTAGCTCAGATAACTCAGTCCACACGGTCTCCGTTACCGGTATACGCTTAGTAGCGAGCATGGCGATATTGTAAGGATTGTAACGAGATATTATTCATAGCCGGTTATGCGTATCGACTCAAATCTCCTTTTTATATGATCAAGTCACCATTGGTTGATGATTAAGTGAGGCATAAAAGGCATGACCAAGTACTTCGAGGTAGTCCGCCGCGACGGACCGGCCCGCATGGGAAAGCTGCTCACAGAGCCGCAGATCAGCACCCCTGCCCTGATCACAAAGAACGATTACGTCTCGGCTGGCAGCGTCTACAGCTACGCTTCCCTGCAGGATGCCGCAAATGCAGCCGAGGCTTTCAGGGATCAAAAGAAGCTGGCCATACTTCCATACGTGCCCGCCGCTTTACGCTCCGAGCCGGCCCTGGAGCTGCCGCCCCTGGATTTGGCGGGCCCCAAGGGCGTAATGGTCCATCCCTTCAGCGCAAAAGAACCGGAGAATGCCGATGTCTATGTTCTGGGCAACGCGGGGGCTTTGAAAAATCCCAGAGATCTGGTGGCAGCCATTGTAAGCGCGCGAGAGAAGATCGCCCCGGACACGGCTCTTTATGCTCCCGCCCTGGCCACACCAGCCAACCTGGCTTTGCTGGTCTATCTGGGCATCGATTTGCTGGACGGGACGCGCGTTGTGGCCGATGGCCTGCTGGGCCGCTACCACACTCGTGACGGCGTTTGGAAGGCCGAGGAGCTGGTAGAACTGCCCTGCCGCTGCGAAAATTGCCAGGAGATGGCCACGAGCGGAAGGAAAAAAGAGCTGCTCATTGCCCACAATCTGCAAAAGCTGGAGGAGGAGCTGCTCGCGGTTCGAGAAGCCACTCGCTCGGAGACCATGCGCGAATACATCGAGCGGCAGGTGCGGGTGACGCCTGAGCAGACGACTGCCATGCGCCTCCTGGACCAGGAGCACCAGTATCTGGAGAAGAGGACTCCCCAGAGCCGCCGCAGCACCTTTTATGCCAATTGCTCCGAATCCTTGCAGCGGGTGGAAGTCACTCGCTTTGCTGAGAGGGTGATCAGCCGGTACAAGGCTCCACAAAGCGATGTCTTGCTGCTCTTGCCCTGCTCGGCAAAAAAGCCCTACTCACTCTCCCGATCGCACCGGCTCTTCGCGGAGTCTGTTGGATCGCATCGCCGCTATCTGCATGAGCTGATATTGACCTCGCCCCTGGCCCTTGTGCCGCGCGAACTGGAGGAGGCCTATCCCGCCGCCAGCTACGACGTTCCCGTTACCGGCCGCTGGGACAGAGAAGAGAGAGCGTGGCTGTGCAGTTGCCTGGACGCCTATCTCAAGAAAAATAGGTACGCCAGGATCGTGGCCCATCTCGATGGAGAGCTGGAACAGGCAGTAAAAGACAGTGGCATTGAGGCCACATTTACCGGGGGCGGCACCAAAGGCCCGGCTCTGGACCGCCTGGCTGCCGCTGTGGCCGAAGCCTGCCATGGAGCCGCGCGCCTGCCCGATCTGCGCCTCCTCCGCTACCGGGCACATGCCGATTACTACTTCGGCCAGGGAGCCGGCGATCTTCTCCTGGAGGGAAAGATCGTGGTGAAGGGGCGAGAGATTCAGGACGAACATAAAAGGTCCCTGGCGGCGACCACGCCCAGCGGCATGATCGCTCTCTCTCTGGCGGGTGCAAAGAGGCTGGAGCCCCTTGGAAAATACATCGTCAAAATAGGAGACTTCCTGCCCAAGGGCTCCTTGCTGGCGCCAGGTGTGCTAGACGCAGACGAGCAGATCCGGCCGGGAGACGAAGTAATAATCGTAGGAGAGAAGGCCTTCGGCATAGGCAGGGCCAAAATGTCCGGCTGGGAGATGAAGGCATCGAGAAGGGGCGTGGCTGTGGAGATCAGGCATATCAAGGGAAGGTAGGGACATGAAAGGGATGAGAAAGAGAAGAAAAGAGAAGACCGGTCTGGATATGATCAAACCGACCTCGTTTTATTCCAGCGAAAGCGAGAAGGTCAAGCTTAACTGGTTCTGCTATGAACTGTCCTTGTCGATATACGATAGCATAAAAAACAAAATTGCAATCCGCCTCACGAGGCAGAAGATCAGCAATGAAAACCTTGCGGATTTTTCAATTTACTATGCAAAGGGAATGAAGGATGTTGTCCTCCAGCAATTATCTGGCAAAATCGAAAAGGTCTGCATCTCATACGAGCCGATAGAATCATACTTTCCCGACATCGGCGATGAGATGATCAATAAAATGACGGATGTAATCTCTGAAGCATGGGATGAGATGCACAGTTTTTGTGAAGTATGCCCGAATCGATGCATCAGCGAGAAGGATGCATTCTGTACACTGTTTGATGACAAGCATCTCTTCAATTGAGGAGTTTTTATTGCTGCTTAAAGTTCCTTTTGCATATTGAAGAAGAGCGGCAAGGGGCACAGCGCCTGCTCCTTCCGCAAGGATTCGCTTTCGTTCCAGAAGCATCAGGACTGCAGATGCGATTTGGTCCTCGTTAACCATCACTATCTCGTCCACCAACCTTTGAATGATGGAAAAAGCAGCATCTCCAACCCGGGTAACCATGATGGCATCGGCGAGAGAGCCCATCTCCTCCGCTTTCAGCTCCACCTGCCTTCCAGCCTTAACAGCCTCAATAGCAGAAGAGCAGGACGGGAACGAGGATGTGGTCCGCTTCGGGTAGATCCTCCATGATCACCAGGCCGATGGTCCCCTGGCCGGTGATTACCTCTTCATCATCATAGAGATGTATGAAGGTTTTTCCCGTCTCGGCGGCCATTTGCTGCCCCACACTTATGCTCTCCACCAGGCTTTGCCCTTCCAAAATCAGCTGCGCGCCATAACCTCTGGTTGCCAATTGCTTGGTTAATTTGGCCCAGACAGGCATGATAATAGTAGCAGGCACGGATGGCGCGGGCGGCCAGGGCCACACCTGGGCATGATTGCCCACAGACGCTGCTATCACACCTTTGCCTTCTATCTCATCAAGATGGGAAAGGATCTTGAAAGTCGCTGCGCGGATCTTGAACGATCCGCCCTTTTGCAGGTTTTCGCTGCACTTTGAATATCGGTCAGGGAGATCATGGTATCTCATCCATGGGCAAGAACTTAACCATTTTGTAGATGTTATGGATGGTAGAAATTGGTTTATTTTCATGGAGATGAAATAGCATACTGATGAATAGCCTGCAAAGCCCAGCCTGGCAAGCTAAAGATCCGGCTCGATCCCGGACCGTTCGAGAGGTTGTCGAGTTCTACATGATCGATTTTAAAACATCCCTGGGAAGAGCGATAGACATCACCATCATCCTTCTCAACCTCTTGCTTGTTGCCATCTTTGTAATCGATACATATAGAATTTCCGACAGCCAGAGGAACCTGCTCTGGAAGCTTGAGATACTTATAGTCGGCATCTTCATTCTTGAATATTTCCTCAGGCTTTACGGCGCGCACAACAGATTGTCTTATGTCAAGGACATTTACAGCATCATCGACCTATTGGCAATAATGCCCACCCTCATACTGCTGGCTCTTCCCCCATCCTACTTCATCTATGATATCAGAGTCATCCAGACTATTCGAGTCCTGGCCGTCCTCCGTATCTTCAGGTTCCTCAGGTTCATCGCCCAAAACCATCTTTTCTTCGGATTCATTAGCCGTGGGATGGTGAATGTCGCCTGGCTCGTGGTAAGCATAATCATAATTTTCTTTGTATACTCTGGACTGTTCTATTTTGTGGAAAGCCCAGTGAACCCACGCGTTCAGAATTTTGGAGACGCGTTCTACTTCACAGTAGTCGCCATATCCACCGTCGGTTTCGGAGATATTGTACCTGTATCTGGGGCAGGCAGGTTTGTTACCGTGGCTATGATAATCTCTGGCATCATCCTCATTCCCTTTCAGGCTGCTAGGATCTTTCGGGCCTGGCTTATGACCGGGCGCGAAAAAAAGGTGCTGATCTGCCCCAGTTGCGGGCTGGACAGGCATGATGAAGATGCAAAGTACTGTAAAAATTGTGGTGAGATTCTGCCTGGCGGCACCGACGGCTAATGCAATTTTTCCATTTGCTTAGCTTCACGAGGAATTCGCGGAATTCTCCTTTATCCTTGATCCGCCCGGAGGCAGGAACTGCACCATCTGATCTACGGAGGCTACAGACTTCAGGAATGCTCTGTCATCCACCTTATCAGAAAACTGCCTATAAATCTTCTTGGCCAGGTCGTCGGCATTCAGCTCGCCAGGCTCGATCTCCACCACGGGATCGGCTTTTGGCTTGACTGCTGAAACCGGCCCGCCTACGAGAATGCCTTCTGATATGCCAATGGCCAGGCCCAGAGGCGTATCTTTAAAGTAAGTGCGCTCCCCACGAATGACAAAAGCGCCTTTCTTCAAAAATTCACCCGATTCAGGGGTCTTGCTGACCTGATCACCCGTGATCATGTAGCAATCGGCAGCCACAAGTCCGCCCTTCCAGACAGAGGAGTAGCTCACAGCAAACTGGGCCGCCTCCAGAAGAGTGCTCTCGGGGACCGGCTCGCCCTCCGTCTTGATCACAGTGAGGGGTGCTCCGGGAGCGTCCGTATGTAGAGCGAGGTCGCGCCGTTCCAAATATTTGGTGTAGATCTCCTCATTAGTATCCGAATCCCTTCCCCCCAGCACCATGAATCCATCGGAGGAGAAAAACCATCGGAACCTCTCATACCACTTGGGCTTCCTCCTCCTGTAAAAGGAAACCGGACGGGGCTTCTTGGGCGCGACCTTTCCCGCCCTTAGCTGCTTCGTGATGATCAGGGCTTCTTTTGCGCCGCTCGCTTTTCTGGCCATCTCCTTGGCCTTTTCGTAGTACCTCTGCGCATTCTGGGGAACGGTCAGGTCGGCATGAAGCTCCAGCCCCACTCCTTCCAGGAGGACATGCATCTCGCCCTGACCGTCCAGGGAGAGGATGGTCTTGGCCTGAGGCAGGCCCGAGCCACTGATCCTCTCCCAGATCTGATTGTAGGAAAAACCCTTGGCTTTGGCCTCGGCCACCACCCGAAGAATCTGCTCCACGCTGCCGTAAATCTGGTAGACCAGCTCGCCCTTGCTGACGAATGCCTTCTCCTGGGACTCGAACTCCTCAATCGCTTTTTGCTGCACATCGATCCTGCGATCCAGAGGATTTTTCTTCTCCGATTCATCCCCCTCTTTTTCTACGAAGAAGGCATCAAGGGCTTCGCTGAAAGTGGCAAAGCGCTTCTTGTCAAGGCCCTCGTAGATCTTGAGAGGCCGGGAGAGGACATCCACCGGCTCGCCCGCATCGAGAACGATGTGCGGGTCCAGGGTTTCATCAAGAAAGACCTCTCGCAGGGCCTGATGGACCCTTTCAATCTCGCCAGGGTCCAGATCCGCGGCCGGCTTATTCTTATCCACTCCCGCAACCAGGCAGACCTCCTCGCCGTAGGTTCCGCCCATGTTCAGCCCCCGCACGATCGATCGGACCAGGTCTTGGCCGGCTGTGGCCAGCCAGGCAGAGAGATCTTCCAAAGAAATGGTTCTTGGGTCGAGCTGTCCGGGGTGGTAGAGGTACTTCTCGCCAGCGGCCATTTTGCTGCCCCTGTAGACCATCTTTTTGAGCATGGAGAGGATCTGCCTGTTCTCATCGAGCAGAATCATGCTGCCTTTGGGAAATAGCTCGATAACGAGATAATGGCGAGAGCCGCTACGCTCTACGGCGATCTCCAGGACTCTGTCCAGGTCGTGCTGCAGGACTTCGACAATCCTGCCCCCGGAAATACGGTTTCTGAGCATGGTGGGAAATTGGGGGGGCGTTTTGGAAGCAGGCCGCAGCCCTTTGGTGATATTGACCCTCTTGCCGGCCACGAGGAGCAGATCCAGCCGTCCTTCCGCCGGAGTCTGAACCGACAGCCAGATCTTATCCGAGGACTGCTGGTAGGCCTTGCCCATAAAGCCGCCCAGGATCCTGTCGGATAGCTCCGCAGCCATGGCGGCGACGTCCACATTGCTCATCGCCTTCTTCATGAGAGAAGTGTCCGAGATCAATCGATAAATAGTTGCGGATGCCCAGGGAGATAGGTGCAGCGCTTTTTGGTGGATCTGATGCTCATGCGCCTGGGAAGGTGGCTTCGGCTCTTAGGACAGGATGTGGCCCGCCCGGAGGGTGAAAGCGATGCACAGCTGCTGCTCCAGGCAAAAAAAGAGAGCAGGACTATTATTACCAGGGACAAGGGACTTTTTCAGGCCTGCCCGGGCGCGGGTGCGTCGTGCCTGCTCATCCGGTCCTCGAAAATTTCCGATCAGCTACTTGAGATGGCCGATGCGGGTGTGCCCCTGCGACTTGATCCACAGAGATGCACGCTGTGCAACGGCCTTCTAGAAGAGATGGAAATCAGAGGGATGAAGAGGTGGCAGTGCCGGGCTTGCAAGAAGCTCTATTGGAAAGGCGGCCACTGGCAGAAGATGGAAAAGACACTGCAAGCTATTCGCTGCCGAAGAGAGGAAAATGTCGGGGAGATCTGATAGCGGAAAGTAAAGGGAAACATTTCTGAGGTGCGTATGACGCCCAGGATCAGCTTAGAATACCCTCTTTTTGGAAGCCTTCTGCCTCACCTGGGTTCTGCCCCTCGTTTTCAGATATTCGGCAATCATCGGATTTGCCGCACCTATCGACCAGAGGTGAGAGCCGTTCAGGCAGAACAGGGGCTGGTATTGATATTCATTTCCCGGCACGATAAACGGATCGGCAGGCGTGAGCTGGGAAGGGACGGCATCCAGGGTTGACTCCATGAGGCACCAGCGGCCCAGCTCATTCTGGTAGACCACCCAGGCATGGCCATAGGCTCCGTCCGGTGTGGAGACCTGGCCCAAAACTACGCGCACGCAGTGCTCGGAGATGCCGCTGGCCAAAAGAAGAGTTGCCAGCAGGAAAGAAGAATCCTCGCAGTCGCCCTTGTGCAAGACGAGCGTCTCCTCAGGAAAGAGCCAGAAATCATCCAGGCCGAAGGAGCTTTTGTCTGTAATATACTGAACAGAGGCCGCCACATAATCCCAGATCCTCCAGGCCCGCAGGTCAAAGGTGCCCTGCTCGCGGGCCGACGGTAGATCGATCTCCTGCAAAGCCCCCAGGATAACCGCGCTATTCGTGGATGAGAGCCAGGCCCGAATGTCGGTGGGAATGTAGATGCCCAAGTTGCCGATGACCGCTCTTTTGTCCCACATAACCGTATCTCTGACAATTGCATCCCCTGCCCAGTTGAAGCCTGTAGCCATCTAGAACCACTCCAAATCTAGTATAATAATTTTAGCTAGTTATATTTAAGATTTTTGATCAAGAGATTGCAGAGAATGCAGTTGAAAGGGACTTGAAAAATTTTTACCTTAAAATATTTTGTTAAAATTAAGTCAGAAATTGCTCAGGTCCAATCTGGAGAACTGCTCAGTCGACTGATCAATGAATCTACTTTGTATTCCGGCTCTTCACCATTTTCCATTAACCACCCAAAGCTGCAAGGAATCTGTAATTGCAGTGTGGTTAACGCTATATTATTGTAGAGCATTTCAGGCTGCATGGCCCGAGATCTGAGTGAGAAGGACCTGCAGATTCTAATGAAGCTGGTTCCTGAGCTGGAAGTGCTGCAGAAGAAGGGAATTGAGATTGAGTACCTGAACATTCTGCCCCCGGTGGCCAATCACCACTCCCGGAGCGTGCAGGAGTTCGAGCAGCGCTTGAAAAAGCTCTCTGTCGAGGATATGCGCTATCTGGCAGACCTGGTAATAGAAGGAACGGAGAGTACCGGCTGCCTTCATCCTGATTTTGCCGAGGTCTTCTTCACCGTGGCCGGGCAGATGCTTTCGGAGAGCGTGGCCGATCAGCTTCGTGAAGCCTATGAGTCCGGCGAAGCATGCGGGGGATAAAAACATTTGCTGAAAATGCATTGGATAGCGTTAGGCAAGCTCTCGGACGGGCCCGCTTGCGTGCGCGCGCGTGGGCGGCAGCCGGTCTTGGGCAGCTTCCCGGCATACGGCCCCAGGCATGCAGGTGGAGCGATGGCGAAGAAGACTGGGCTCGTCAGGGTCAGGTGAGTGCGAGCAAGAGCCATAAGACTCTTGAAGGCCGATCTCTTCGCAATGCTTATAGCCTCGCAGCAAGGAGTAAACATCATGGCAGGAGCTGAAAGCAAGAAGCTATCACTTACCGTCGAGGATGATCTCAAGATAGTGGCGGGATCCCTTGAAGGCCTGGCAGAACATCGGGCCGGCAAAGGGAAAAGCTTCGATAGCGTTGATGATCTTAAAGCCTATCTGGAGAAGCTCTGAGGTGCATGGCGTACATCTTACGCCTCACTCCCAGATTTGAGAAGAACTTTCAGCGGCTCACTAAGAAGGATCATGTTTTGCGGGATCGCGTTTATAACAAGCTCTCCGAGATCCGCGATAACCCATTCATCGGTGAGACGCTTAGTCATAACTTGGCTGGCATGATGAGCACCCACGTTGGCAATTGGGTTATTATCTACATAGTTGAGGGCGAAATGGTCTCCATGTGCCAGCGTCCCAATGGTCACGATTTGCCTTATGCGATAAATGAGCGCACGAGAATGTGGGCCGGACGAGAAATGGCGGACAGTGGCGGCATGAACCGCCTGGACGGACATCTGTGATTTGCAGCAAACATGGCACGCTACCAAATGCTCCAGGTCGTATATAGGCAGATATATTTCCCCTACCTTCCTATCGATTCTACAAAGATTGCAAGCTCTTCCGGTGTAATGCCTACCTTTTCTAATGTAGCCAATAGCCCTTCATCATCGATAAGAGCTTTTGCTATTTCATAGGCTGCTGAATACGCTTTATCATGATGGTCTACGTGTACAAAGACAATGACATCACCGAAGACACCGTAAATGATCACAAAAGGGTCTATGTGTTCGCCCCTGAGACCTTTTAAGTTATGGCTTTTGGGTTCTCCGATTTCGGGATTTTCACATATCGCTTTGATTTTCTTACCAAGTCTTTGCTCCAAAGTTGCATCCTTTTTCGTCAGCTTCTTAAATTGCTTATGAAAATGACTTGGAAGTAGGGGCTTAAATGTCATTTAGGATCAAAATAGGAGATATCAGGGGCTTAATAGGTAGGCTAATAGCTCATCGGCATCCTTGAAGACCTTATAGCGGCCCTCCGCAAAATCCTCTAGGCCCTCTCTGATGCCCTCAATGAACTCCTTACCTGCCTCAGGGTCAACCTTTGCAGGCTTAACGACAGGTGACATCATATCTGTGACCTCCAGGGAATCTGAGCAAACCAATTAACTATGCCTCCATTGGTTAAGTCATTGTTTGTCAACTATTTAATCTTCCCGGCCCGCCGTATCGATCCCATGATCTTCAGCCTTTATTTTTCGGGCCTTTGCAAGAGAAATTTTGTTTTCTCGCGATCTATTATGGGGGCAAAGCATTGGTTCTGTTATCTCTTTCTCGCTGCGCCTCTATGGTTTTGTTGGAAATGCTAGCATAATAAACCCGCGTTTGCGGAATCCAACGCATGAAAAAGCCGACAGAAAAAGAGGTGAGGAATTGCCACCTTCCCCCGCCCTCCATTTTGCAGAAAAGTATCAGCGGCTTTTCAGTAGGTGCTCAGCTCTCCTCTAAACAGCATCTGCTGCAACTTGGGAATATTGGCCAGCCAATCGTCCAGGATCTCCGTGGCCCCCGCCTCCAGGCTCTTCATGTCAACGCCCTCTTTGGGCACTATCTGCACGCTGGCGATATGCGGCTCGTCGATCGGCTTGCCGATCTGCGAGAGCATCTTGATGTAGACCTCATCAATGCCCGGCACCTCGGCAGCAATCTTTCGAGCCGCCTCCGAGCTTAGCAGGTTGTAAATCTTGCCCACGTGGTTGATGGGATTCTTGCCGCAGGTGGCTTCCAGGCTCATGGGACGATTGGGTGTTATCAATCCGTTGGCCCTGTTGCCCCGACCTACCGCTCCGTCGTCTCCCATCTCGGCTGATGTACCGGTAACGGTGATGTAGACCGAGCCCTGCTCGATGTTGTCGGCCACGTTCATCTGCGCGTTTACTTTTCGGGCCGTGAACTGCTTGGAGTATTCGATGATGTGATCCACGATATCGCTCTTCGTGTGCACATACTCCTTGAGGTTCGCCACATGCCGATCTACCATGGCGCAGGCGATTGTTAGATTGATGACATCTCCCTGGCGCATGCCCATGACCTTGATGTCCTCGCCTATGGCCGGGACGCTCTTCTTGAGCCTCATCAGCTCGCGCTCGGTATTGAAGACGATGTTCTCCGTCTCAGAGAGAGGCGCATATCCCACACCAAAAGAGGTGTCGTTGGCGGAAGGAACCTTTCGGCCGAATACATCCCTCAGATCCGAGGAGCCCATGCCGATCTTGGCATCAAGGATGACGTGATTATTGACGTCGAGGTTGGAGAGCGACTCGCTCAAGAGCTTTCTCCCGGCCTTGATGGCGATGGTGTCTACGGGAATCTCCTCTTCCTTGAAGACCCTGGTGGCACGGCCTGTGAGAAGGATGTAAAGCGGGCAGATGACCTCGCCGCCGCCAAAGGCTGGCTTGGATCTGCCTGCTACAATTTGCGTCTTGTCGGTATTGTGATGCAGCACCGCTCCAAATCTATCAAGGTATTCCTGGCAAAGGGCCCGGCTGATGGACTCAGCGAGACCATCCGCCACGCTGTCCGGGTGTCCAATGCCCTTGCGCTCTACCAGCTCTATTTCTTGCTGCTCCAACGGTCTTTGATTGAGGCGTTCAACCTTGATATTTCTCTTCATGACCAATCCTCTGAATATGATCGTATAACAAATCTCTGGGCTTAACTGAATTACAATCTCATATTAAGGCTTTGCATTTGCTTTGCGCTTCGTCATGTAATATCAAAAAATAAAATTGTTTTTAAATAAATAATGGTTTTAAAATTTATAAAAATTACTGCGTGAGTCCCACGCGCCACTTTAGCATCCTGTCCTCTACTACATAGCGAAATGTGCGATCTATGGCGAGGCCCAGCAGACCCAGCACAATCATGTACATGAATACTTCATCCATTCGGTAATGGCCGTAAGAGTCCCAGATCTTGAATCCGAGACCATTCTTGCTCACCCCAAACATCTCGGCGGCCACAAGACACATCCAGGCAATTCCCATGGCAATCCTTATGCCGGCCGCAATGGAGGGCAGGGCGAAAGGCAGGGCGACATACCTGATCAGATCGATGTCTTTGGTTGCCCCCAGAACTTTTGCCGATTCGACATACACCCTCGGCAGGCTCTTAAAGCCCACGTAGGTGTTGATCAATATGGGAAAGACCGCTCCTATGAAGATAATAAAACCTGCTGCTGTATTGGTTATGCCAAACCAGATGATGGCAAATGGAATCCAGGCCAATGGGGGTATGGGGCGTAATATCTCCACAATGGGGTCCATAATATTGTCAAAAAGCTTGAACCATCCCATGATCATTCCGACGGGTAGAGCTATTATCAGACCACCCGCCATGCCGATGGCGAAATGAAGAGAGCTGACCGGCAGGTCCTCGGTGAAAATCGACTGCCAATTTTCCAGAAAAGCAGCAACAACCTGGAAAAAACTGGGCAAAGTCAATTGGTCGTTGACCAGAAAGGCAGCCAACTGCCAGATAGCTATTAGCCCAAAAATGGAAAGGACGGAAATGCCCTGATTTCTCAGGACATTCAAAGTCCTACTGGCTTTTCTAAGCACCTTTCACCCTCTCGTAGAGACTGGTATCGAAGAGATCCTTCTCAGTCAGCTCCCTCTTAGTATACTTCATCTCGTAGTTGACTTTTGCATACTCGACAGTTGAAGGTATCTGGATATTAGGATCGCTGACCCACCTGCCATCCCAGTTCTTTACGGAATGTTCAATTTCCGTGATATTCGCTTTGGTCTTCTTGGCGTAAATCTGTGCGGCCTCATCAGGATGAGTATTGATGTAGTCGGTCGCTTTGATATGGGTCTTGATGATCTGCTCTACCAGCTGCGGCTGCTCTTTGATGAGCTTGTCCGTGACTACCAGGCTGCAGCAAGCGTGGTTCGGCCACATCTCGCCCGAGGCTACTGCCCCTTCGCCTTTGCCTTTCAGCTCAATTATCGATGGCGCTGGATGCGGCAGGAAGACACCATCTATTTTGCCTGCGGACAGAGCACTGATCGCAGGTCCCGGGTCCATGGCTTTGATATCGACCTTGGAGACATCCACCCCGTTCTCCATGAGCCATTTCTTCATGACGGTATCCTGAATCGATCCGGGCGGGAATGTGCCGATGGAGAGGCCTGCCAAAGATGCGGGTCCATTGTAGACCAGATCCGGCCTGAGGACCAGATCTGAGCCGTTGATGTTGACCGCAGCTACGATCTTGGCGGGCAGTCCAGCTGATATGGCAGAAATGGGCGGCGCAGTTCCCACATAAGCGATATCCAGCTCCCCGGCGACCATGGCTTGCATCTCCGGAACTCCCGTGGGGAACACTTTCTCATCGATTTTAGTTATGCCGAAGGGCTTCAAATCTTCAGCCCACCAGCCCTTTTCGGAAGCGACCATCTCTGCGATCTGATGGGTACTGGGCTGGTACCCGATGCGCAGGGTAGAAATCATGCCGGGCATCTTCTCTTGGAGGGAGACATTCTCCGTCTTCATATCCGTGGAGACGGCCTCTTTCTTCTCCGGAGCCGAGATGCAGCCCAGCGACATCACTACCACAGCCGCCAGGACGGCCATAATTATGAATTTCTTCAAATGCGATCACCTGAGCTATAGACTTTGCTCATTTCGTTGAAAGATCGGTATAAAGCAGTTTCCAGCCATAAGGCAATATTTTCTTAGAAGGGATAATAGATGAAAATAATCCTACAATAGTATTAATAGGACCTGACGCAGGGCGAAAAGCGTTTCTAGAAATAGGTTAATGCCATTTTCAAGGAGCAAGAATTCCCCAGTGAAAAGTGATTTGGCTGGCACAGGTTTTGGCGAGAGCGGATTTGACGAGAGCCCGGGTTTCGGCATCATGCATCATAATAGAGGCAGAGGATTGTAATGGTTGGATCTAATTCTGAGATATTAGAACGGATTATGCAGGGCGAGGCTGTTGTTGTCACGGCTCAGGAAGTCGCCGAGCTGGTTGAATCAGGCGAATCGTCCCGGCTCTCCGAGGTCGACGTTGTCACTACGGCCACCCGAGCCGTGATGAGCGGCACCTACGCCGTCCTCTCCTTTCCCGTGGCCGGGCCGGCATCATTCCTCCGGGCAAAGAGGGTCTTTATCAACGGCATAGCCGCACAGGTCGGGCCCTGTCCCAACGAGAACCTGGGCGTCTTAGATTTAGTGGTCTTTGGAACGGCCCACAGTCAGAGCCGACCCAATTACGGGGGAGGCCATCTCTTTCGCGATCTGGTAGAGAGAAAGAGAGTTCACGTCGAGGTGGAGACTGATGATGGACGCACGCTGAAGGCCGAGGTCGGACTGGATGAGATGCCTCATGCCCGGCTCTTTGGATCGCGTCACGCCTTCAAGAACTACTCGGCCTTCGTTAATGCGGGAGCGGAGCCGGTCAACACCATCTTTCACTCCCGCGGATTTGCCCCCCACTGCCGTGAGGCGACGTTCTCCGGTTGCGGCCGGATAAATCCCTTGAAAAATGATCCTTTTTTGGAGAGCATAGGCATAGGAACGCGCATTCTCATAAACGGCGCAGAGGGCTTCGTCCTGGGCACAGGCACCCGCAGCAGCAAAGAGCGGCCCAATCTGTCCGGCTTTGCCGATATGCACAAAATGGCGGCGGAGTTCATGGGCGGCTTTGTCACCTCTGCCGGCCCGGAGTGCATCTGCTCCTGGGCCGTGCCCATACCCGTTATCAGCAAGACCATTCTGGCAGAAATTGCCAGGCAGGACAGAGAAATTGCTTTGCCTGTGAACGATGTCAACACCAGGACGGTTCTCGGCCAGGCCGACTACGGCGATGTCTGGACGGATGTGGACCTGGAGGTCGAGTTTGAACCGGAGAACTGCTCAGGCTGCACCCCTTGCCTGGTGGAGGAAGCATGCCCCATGAAGGCCGTAAGCCGCGAGGAAGACAGAGTTCGCCGGGATGAAGCATTATGCTTTCACTGTGGCCTTTGCGCCATCGTATGTCCATCGGCCGCCTTCTCGTGCCGCCTGGGGGCCATCCAACTGAAGACCGCGATGGGCAACGTCAAGACTATCCCCGTGGTGCTGCGCCAATCGGATCGGCTGCGGGCCATAAAGCTCGCACAGGATCTAAAGAGAAGGATTATGGACGGCTCTTTCAAGATGACGGAGCCGGTCGAGCGCATCTGCTGAACCTCTCGATAATCTGCTGCGGAGAGAGGCCAATGATGGGCACATTGGCATTGCCCGCATCAACCTTTGCGATTACTACTCCTCTGCCCAGGAGTGCCCCGAGCAGATCCTCGTCCTTATCGACCTTCTTGACATCCTTGACGCCGGCCGCTTTCGCCAGGGCGAAGAGGTCCGTTCCAAGGTGGGTGCAGGTAGGCTGCGAGCCGGTGGAGCCGTAGCAGCAGTTGTCTAGAATCACCAGCAGATAGTTCTCGGGCGCATAATTGGCAATGGTGGCCAGCGTCCCCAGGTTCATGAGCACCGAGCCGTCCCCGTCCAGAACCATCACCTTTCTCTCCGGCCGCGCCAGGGCCAGGCCCAGACCAATGGAAGAGGCCAGGCCCATGGAGCCGAGCATGTAGAAGTTTTCCGGGCGATCTTTAACAGAAAAAAGCTCCCGGCTGGGATAGCCGATGTTGCAAACCAGCAGTGCATCCTGGGCGGCTGCTGCCTTTGCCGCTAAGAAAATGGCCTCGATGCGCAACATTATCCCCTCCAAAACTCCAAATCCAGGAGCACAGCCACGGGACGGCAGCCCGCGTAGGCGCAGTTCCAGGCCCCGGCCACCGTCTCCTCCGCCTCTCCTGGCTGGGGCGAGAAATGAGGGATGGCCATGGCGTCGAGCAAGGGAGCCGTTAGCCGGCCCATGGGCACCTGACCAATAACCGGCTCGCCCTTGCCCCCCCGGTGGCTGATGATCATGAGCAGAGGAATGCCGTAGAGCATGTCCAGCGAGGCAAGCGCATTGATGCTGTTTCCCAGGCCCGAGTTTTGCATGAGCAGCGCAGGCCTCCGTCCGCCCATCCAGGCCCCGGCGCAAATTCCTACGCCCTCTTCCTCGCGAGTGGCGGGCACGTGGATGATCTCCGGGTCGCCGCTAACCAGAACGAGCAACTCTTGCAGGTTGACGCAGGGCACAGAGGTCACGAAGTTGATGTCGGCGCGCTTCATGCCCTGATAGACGGCGAGGCTGGGATTCATTTGTATTCCGTTTATTCTGCCAGGCCAAAAAACCTTCTGCAAAACAGCCCTTGTGCAAGCCATCCCAACGCAAATTCTGGCGGGTGAAAGCAAGTTGATCATAATACTCCCTTGCCGAATTTTATACAATTTTTGATATCTTATTACTTAACGAAAAAATTTAAATCCCTATAATAACTCAGTACTAAAAATAGGTACATTGAAAAAATTATTAAGGAGAGTATGAATGTCGTTTTTTCTGATCAAGGGAACCTTCCACGTGGTGGGCTACAGTCCTGATGGCGATTCGATTAGATTCAAGGCCAAAGACTCCACTCTCTGGAAGAAGCTCTCCGGCCCGGCTGTGGAGCTGAATGCGCAGGGCCATGCACAGCTACGCATAGAGGCCGTAGATGCTCTGGAAACGCACTATCAGGGCTTTTGCCAGCCGAATAAACCTGCCAGGGCTGCCGCCCGCTACCTTCTCTCCCATATGGGAATTAATGAGGTCGTCTGGAATGAGACGCATAGTACTGTGGTCAAGGCCCAGGATGGTACGGAAGGGTTCATCCTGGCCCGCAGCACAGAGAGCAACCGCCGCCCGGTAGCCTTCGTCTTTGCCGGTGAGACAGAGGAGAAAGACGGAGCAGAGATCACTCTGAATGAGTCGATTCTCAAAGAGAGCTACAACTACAAGCTCCTTGCCAGCGGCCTGGCCTATCCCATGTACTACAACGGCCTCTTCTCAGATCTGCGCCTTCCGTTGACCGAGGCCGTGACAAGCGCCCGAGCGGAAGGGAAGGGACTATGGCCAAACGACAAGACCACTCGGGGATTTTCCGTATCCAGCCTGAAGACCATCACAGAAGAAGTAGCTATCCTCCCCAAGCTCTTCCGCCGCATTGTGGATTACATGGGAGAGGGCGGCGAGATCGATGGTTTTAAAGAGCATCTTCAGAAGGGGTGCGAGCCCTTAGTTAGGATACAGCAGGTCCACTTCACCAGGCTCGATGCCATTGTTGATGTGCGGGGAGAAAAAGTGAGGCTGGCCGAGGCTCCTGAAAATCTGATATTCATGGACAAGGTGCTGTGCAAGAAGAGCTAATGCTGCCACCAGATGGACAAACGGTGACTTCCCCCCACCCGAAAGGATGGGTCTTCCTGCTTCGACGAACCGATGTGTATTTGTGTCGTAGAAAGATCCCAGGTCCAGCCGCGTCTGCGCAGGACGCCGGCAAGCTTAGACTTGCAGCTTGCCTGAGATCTTAAGCCGAGACTTGCCAACTATTGACTAACCTGTAACTGCAATCCGGTCCATCCGCCCGGGCGAGACCGGCGAGAATGCCTGGAAGTATTCTATAAAGGCATCCAGATCACCAATCCCGCATACCCTATTCTCTCCAGCACTGAAGACTGTGAAGTTATCTCCCCCATCCGCCAGGAAGTTGTTGGCAGCAATGCGGTAGCTGCCCTTCGGATCAAGGGATTTTCCATTGATCATGATGGAGTTGATATCGACCTTCTGGCCAGAAGGAGCGCTTCTGTTCCAGGTGTAGTTGAAGCCACGAGAGACCTGAAGGATGCTATTTGTCCCAGGGATCGGATTATCGAACTGCTTCTCAAGCAGCTCATCGATCTGGCTGCCGGTCAGATTCATGGTAATTATGCCATTGCTAAAGGGCTGCACGCTGAAAGCTTCGCCGTAAGTCACATTGCCTGGCCCCTCGTTCTCGCTCGCTTTGTAAATCAGATCGGTACGTATTCCTCCAGTATTCATGAAAGCGACTACTGCGCCCTCTTGGCTAGCTGAGTAGAGCTGTGTATCGGCAATAACATCGCCTAAAGCCGATTCGCCGGAATTGCTCTGCTTTTTGGAAACATCTGCGGTTATCGATCCGATTACTATTTGTGTCATGGGCGCCGCCAATGTCGAGTACTTTTCTACTATTTCGGAAACATCTGCATCTTTGGGTACGTCGCGAGTGACGGCTACGTTCTTGGCTCTGGCCAAAAGAACGTCTCCAGTTTCTCTGCTGATGATTAGATCGATATCGGTAAGGAACTTGCCTTGAGAGCCTGCCTGAGTCACGACACGCCCGTCAATGGTGGATACATAAGACTGATGAGTATGTCCTGTGACGAATACATCCACCTCTTTATCGCAGCGTTTGACAATATCAATGATAGATCCTGAGAAATTTTTGCTCTCGCTGGGCAAACCCTCCTGTTTTCCGCCATCATGAATCAGGACGATTATTGTCTTTATGCCCTCCTCCTTCAGCTCCCGAACAACGGCATTAATCGAATCAGCCTCATCCAGGAACTCCAGGCCACGGACGCCGGATGGTGCAACAATAGTTGGAGTATCTTTCAAGGATATGCCAATGAAAGCCACCGGAATTCCATCTATGTCCTGTATTTTGTAGGGCGGAAAGAGCGTGCAGTTAGTACTACTATTGACCACGTTTGCCGTGAGGTAATTGAAGCCCGCTCCCACAAAGCGATCTTTATCCTGGCAGCCATCGACCTTGTGGCAGCAGCCGTATTGCATGCGCTGCAACTCCAATACACCTTTGTCGAATTCATGGTTGCCCACTGCGGAATAGTCCAGGCCGATCTCGCTTAATGCCTCAATGGTAGGTTCGTCGTGAAAAAGAGCCGAAACCAGTGGGCTTGCGCCAATGCAATCCCCGGCAGAAACAATAACTGTATTAGGATTGGTGGCTTTTAGCGCCTTGATCTGGGTGGCCAGGTAAGACGCTCCCCCAACTGCCACCTTAAAAGGATAATTGGTGATGTTATAGTAGAGAGTCAGGTTGCCGGAGGGTGGCTCAAGCTGGCCGTGAAAATCATTAAAGGCCACTATCTGAAGCTCAACGGTCTCTTCAGTTGAATTAACAGGTGCACAGGTTGCTATGGAAGTGCCAAGTGCCAGAAGTGTGACAATCAATAGACTGCATTTTACAGGAGAGAATTCTGAAATTTTATAAACTGATTTAAAACGCAATATATTTATCAATTTAGGCATCCTAATCATAGGACCTGATAGGAATTACTCACAATTAAGTCTTGCTAAGCACACCGCAGAGTATATTTCATTTGATTCCAATGAGCCTGATACAAGCTCAATCGCATGAGGCAGAAAAAAATGGGTGTATCGGCCAAAAAGGTTGTTTTATTATGCATATTCCTCTTCTTGGGAATGGTATTGCCGGGAATTTTAATGCAGCCCGAAGCATCTTTGCAAGCCTGGGATGTGAAAGAGAGCGACTTTCCCACCAATTCCAGCTCGATGGAGAAGCTGACCTTCCTGCTCAATTATGCCATACTAGCGCCCTCCAGCCACAACAGCCAGCCCTGGATGTTTAACGTCTCAGAGGGCAATATCCAAGTGTTCGCCGATAAATCTAGATGGCTGAAGGTCGCAGATGCCGATCGAAGGGAGCAATACCTAAGCCTCGGCTGTGCCCTGGAAAATCTGATTATCGCAGCTGAGCATTTCGGCTACAACTGCAGCGTTTCCTACTTCCCCGGCCCGGACGACCTTGTGGCCACAGTTACACTGCTGCCCAACTCTAGGCCTCCCCCGGATTCCCGGCTCTTTTATGCCATAACTTCCCGCCAGACCAACCGCAATCCTTACGAGCCGCAGGCTATCTCGGAAGCCGATTTTGAGACGATCAAGAGCCTCAGCTTTGATCCTGACGTAGGGATCTTCATAACCCGCGATTCTGCCATTAAGAAAAGCTTCCGGGATCTCGTAGTCCAGGCAAATGGCATTCAGTATTCCGATGTCAACTATAAGAGCGAGCTGGGCCGCTGGCTGGGCCTGGGCGTCATGGGGCCCACAGGTATTGAGGCGAAGATGGCTCAGATGGCGGTTGTCTTTTTAGATGTGGGATCCGAGCAAACTAAAAAGGACGCTGATCTGATCAACAGCACACTGTACCTGGGCTTCATTAGCACAGCTAACAACGATCGCATATCATCCATCAAGGCGGGAAGGACCCTGGAGCGTTTCTGGCTTGCCACCACAGCTCTGGGCATAGGCTTGCATCCCATGAGCCAGGCACTGGAGGTGCCGCAGACAAAGGCAAATCTGACCGTTCTCTTGCCTGCCCAATCAGGGATGTTGCAGGTGCAACAGGCTTTCCGGCTGGGCTATGCCAAGTCGACCTCGGAGCATTCGACAAGAAGGCCGCTGCAGGAAGTGCTGATAACGCACTAAAGCAGAAAGAAAACAAGATAGAAGACAAGAAAAGAAACGGCTTCCGATCATCCGAAAGCCGTTTTCATTCATTTTTTTCTCACTTTTCACCTTTGCCCTCCCTTCATAGTCGGTCCAGCGAAGCCTTCCAGCTTCTTTAGTATCGCCTCTTCTTGCTCCAGTGTGCTGTCGCCGATGGCCTGGGACTCCATCTGGAAGTAATCCCGGAACCTGCCAAACAACTCCGGATAGGGCTCTGAGACGGCCAGTGGCAAAGATTGCCGCTCCCACTCACCCAGCTCTATTGGGATGACGATTCCATTGGCTAATGTCACAGACGGCACGATCTTCCAGCCCTTATCTGCCGCATTCCTCTCGTCTATCATCCAGTTCTTTAGCAGATCCGCATATCGAGAGAGAAGCACGGCTTTTCTTATGCCGCCGTTCTGGTAGAAATCGGCATTTGTCTCTGCCATATCCACCTCGGCTTGATCGCTATCTCGCACTCCATTTCTATCCTGATAGCTTACTGCAAGCCGCATGTTCCCAACATTGGAGAGCTTCTTCAGCTTCACTAAAATTACTCCGCCCTTAACCTGGCCCTCCTCGGCCTTGGAGGGGAATAGTGTATTGACCTTCATTAGCTCGCCCGTGGCCTGGTCCGCCTCAGGCGAGCCATAGACCTTCTCAATCTCGTAGCCGGGAGCATCCAGCTTGAGCCGCAGATCAAATACCAGCGGCGTGACCATGAAGTCGAACTCATCGTCCATGCGCTTCTTGAATTCGCCGGCAGAGTGAACCGAGTAGTAGTTGGCTCCCTTGATCTTGGTGATGCTCTCCACAAGCTCAGTATTGAAGTCCACGCCGATGCCGATGAATGTGGTGTAGATTCCCTGATCGGCATTATCCTCCAGCATGCGGTAGAGCGGGAGGTCGCCCGTCTCCCCTATGTTGGGCATGGCGTCGGTCAAAAAGATTATCCTGTTCTCATACTCTGATTTGTCGGCCTGCAAGAACCGGTCGAATAAGGCGGTTCCTTCCTCCATTCCTGCCTCCATGTTAGTTCCGTACGTCTCCTGGATCTTGAGGATGCGACTCTTCAGCCGATCCAGATCTTTGTCGGCGACGCTGGTGAGCGGATCGACCAGGAAGGCATCATCGCTGAATATAACCAGCCCGAAGCGATCCTCCGGCTTGAGGTGGCTCAGGAGAGCTACCACCGACTCATCGGCAATCTGCATCTTGGTCTTGCTCATGCTCGATTCGTCCCCTTTCTGCTCTACCTTATTGCCGAAGCGGTCATAGTAGTATTCATCGAAGGGGCTGCCCATGGAGCCGGAGAAGTCCAGCACTACCACGAGGTTCAGCTTCTTTCTCTGGAAATCCGTTATTCCAGAATTCAGGCCCACTGAGAGATAATATTGCGGCTGCAAAGAGAAGGGATCTTTGGAGACAGCATAGCTGTAGGAAGGACAGAAGAGCTTATTGCATTCCTTTGCTGCGCCGGTATCAAAGTAGTAATCATAAAACAGGCCCTCGTAGGTCACGTCGCTTGGCAGGGGCAAATAGTCCTGCTTGATGTTCTCCCGGAAGCTGCTGATGTCCTTGGCACCGCCCGCAGAAAAACCGATGCTGGGACTGGGGGCGGCAGCCATCGCAGGGGCAGCCATGCTGTAGGACATGCGCGGCGCACTGCCGATGGCTTTTGAGACTCCGCCGGCTCCGCCACCCATGGGCGCAGTTTCCTCCACAGCCTGAGATTCCTGGACAAGGAGTTTTACGGAATTACTCTTAGCCGTAGCTTCTTCTACAGTAAACCAGAGCTCATAATCTCCTTCCAGTCCGGCCTGGTACCATGCCGTGTAGCTCTTGCCCTTCTCCACCGAAGCATTGAGGATTGTGGCAACAGAGCCCGTGGGGTAGAGGCTGAAGAGCTGCAGCTCTCCGCTTGCCTCCGGCATCAGCCGAAGTTGTGCCCAATTGCCGGTGGGGATCTCCAAGGAGGTGCGCGACTGCTTGCCCGTGGAATCGACCATCACAAGGCTGCTCTTATCCGGCAGAGCGCTTATCGATCCTTCCTCAACAAGCCGAGCAGAGTCTTTGGGAGTCTCATAAGTGTACCAACTGGATTCCTGATCCGATGCAGGAAGTGACGAATCCGAAGCTGTACCGGGATACAGGCAGATGATAGCAATTGCTGCCAATGGTATTATTATCCGATTGATTTTCATAAAACCACCCATCCAGAACGATAGAATGATAACCAACACGTATTTTTTTCTATTTAAGATCACCTTACCTTTGCACGAAAGTTTGATTTCCCATGAGCTTGATAATAAAAGGTGATGTTGCCCCATTCTGACTTTAATCTGCCTCCCGGCCTGGAAGGTCTGGCTGATCTCGCCCTGGATCTGCGCTGGACGGTGCGGCAGACCACAGATAATATCTGGGAGCTGCTCGATGCTGAGGCCTGGGAGAAGACCAAGAATCCCTACATGATTTTGCAGAATGTCTCCCAGGCACAATTGCGGGAAGCGGCCCGAGATGAGAACCTGGTTAGAGAGATCTCATCCTGGCAGGAGAGAAGATCCCTGCTGCTACAAAAGCCAGTCCCATCCGGGCAGGATGATCCTGCCTCCATTGCCTACTTCAGCATGGAGTTCGGCCTCTCCGAGGCGCTGCCCATATACTCAGGAGGATTGGGCATGCTGGCGGGAGATTATCTCAAGACTGCCAGCGATCTGGCTGTTCCCGTCACCGGAATTGGGCTGCTCTACCAGCAGGGCTACTTCCGCCAGCTCTTGGCGCAGGACGGCTCTCAGGTGGAGGCCTTTCCTTATAACGATCCGGACACCATGCCGCTGGTTCCGGCCCGATATAAAGACGGATCAAGGTTGCGAGTCAAGATCAGCCTTCCGGGAAGGTCTCTCATACTGCGCGTCTGGCAGGCTAATGTCTGCCGGGTGAATCTCTATCTGCTCGATTCCAATGATCCCATGAATAGCCCCTGGGATAGGGCCATTACCGCCAACCTCTATGCTCCCGGCCTGGAGCGGCGGCTGATCCAGGAGATAGTGCTGGGAATCGGCGGCTGGCAGGTTTTGGAGAAGCTGGGAATAGAACCGGAAGTCTGCCATTTAAATGAAGGGCATGCAGCCTTTGTGGTCCTGGCCAGGGCCTACAGCTTCATGAAGAAAGCAGGCTGTTCTCTGGCAGCGGCCCTCTGGGCCACCAGAGCGGGAAATGTCTTTACCACTCACACCCCGGTCGAAGCGGGCTTTGATCATTTCGACAGGGCTCTGGTGGACAAATATGCCAAATTTTATGCGGATCTTTTGGGTCTCTCCCGTCTTGATCTGATGGCTCTGGGATCCCTCCAACCGGAAGATGAGAATGCTCCTTTCACTATGGCTCATTTAGCCCTGAAAGGATGCAGTCACGTCAACGGCGTATCCCGTCTGCATGGTCGGGTAAGCCGCAAGATCTTTCAGCCCCACTTTGCCCGTTGGCCGGAGATGGAGGTGCCTGTGGGGTATGTGACCAATGGAGTTCACATCCCCACCTGGGATTCACCGGCTGCTCAGAAGCTCTGGACACAAGCCTGTCCTGGAGACTGCTGGCCGGAGGGCATTGACCATGTGTTAGATGGCATCTCCCAGCTCAGCGATTCAGATATTTGGTGTTTTAGGGCTGAGGCCAGAAGGGATCTGGTAGAATATGTTCGCCGCCGTCATGCTCGGCAGCTTCAGGAACGGGGGGCCGGGCAGGAGGAACTGAAGCTTGCCCGGCATGTCTTGAATTCCAATGTTCTCACCCTGGGCTTTGCCCGAAGGGCTACCGCATACAAGCGCACCGACCTGCTCCTCAAAAATCAGGAGAAGCTGATTGCCATTCTCACTAACAGCCAGCATCCGGTTCAACTTGTCATGGCGGCCAAGGCTCATCCCTCGGACGGGCAGGGAAAGGAGATGGTAAAGCAGATGGTCAACTTTGCGGCGCGTCCCGAAATTTCCGATCGGGTCGTATTTTTAGAAGACTACGACATCGACCTAGCCCAGCACCTGCAGCCGGGAGTGGATGTCTGGATCAACACGCCCCGCCGACCCAACGAAGCCTGCGGCACGAGCGGAATGAAGGTGCTGGCCAACGGCGGACTCAATCTCTCTAACCTTGACGGCTGGTGGGATGAGGCCTATGACCCTCAGGTGGGCTGGTGCCTGGGAGACGATCGGGAGCACAGCGAGCCGGGCTGGGATGAAGTGGATGCAGAGCAGCTCTACCGCCTGCTGGAGGAGAAGGTGGTGCCTCTCTTTTATGAGCGAGATGAAGAGGGCATACCAAAAGGTTGGGTGGCTATGGTAAAGGCCAGCATGGCCCGCCTGACACCCCGGTATAACAGCGCCAGGATGATGCAGGAGTATGTAGAAAAAATCTACCGGCCGGCTGCTATTGCCTATCGGAAGAGGACAGCGAACGGGGCCAGGCTGGCAGAGGAGCTGGCAGCGTGGCAGGAGCGGCTTAATGATGATTGGAAGGAGCTGCGATTCGGCAGGCTTACCACATCCAAGAAGGGAGATTCCTGGTGCTTTTCTGTGGAGGCTTATTTGGGAGAGCTGCAACCGGATGATGTGCAAGTTGAGCTTTATGCTGATCCCTTGCCCGGAGATGAGCCAAAATATCATGATCCTCAGGATAAAGATAATACAAAGGCAGTGCCGGGGGCGGAGCTAAGTCAGGGAGATATCAGGCAAGCCATGCAGAGCGGCCCGGAGAAGATTGTCATGGTGCGGCAAGGACCACTGCCGGGCGCAATAAACGGATTTGTTTATGGGGCGAGAGTGCCGGCAAAAAGGGCAGTGGAGGACTACACCCCACGAATTGTGCCACATCATGCGCAGGCGTTCATTCCCATGGAAGAAGCGCATATTTTGTGGCAAAGGTGATTTCAATCCAATATGAAAGATCTTGTTAAATTTTCTCTGGAATAGGGTGGATTTGTATTTATCGAGACTGAGGTTTCGGATGCAGAGAATGGAGGACTGGTGAGAGCCGGGCGCGGCCTTCCCGATGAAGCAGCGCAGTCTTTCGAGGCGCCGAAATCGTGCGCCTCATCCAACATGTGCAGGATCTCTGGCTTGCTCATCTCCCGGCCTGGGTGCCTCCAGTACTCGCAAAAACGGCAGCTAAGGTTGCATCGGGCGTTTATGCCGGGGGAGAGCACAAAGGGCCTCCCCCGTATCCAAATCTGCCAGAGAGCCCGGCGGCCGTGCGAGGCGAAAACGATCTCATGCCATTTCAAGGGCAATCGTATCTGCATTCATCAAGATTATCATAGTACTCGTCTATTTCCTTTTCGCAGTCAGTAATATTGAGATTAAGACCCATGCAAGAGGGAGGTTTCCATTCTCCAGTTGTGTAG
>Ga0351899_1067_pt1 | contig 32778 bp, 22 predicted proteins | sample BONcelHT113001C6_FD_206833 | JGI IMG/M metagenome (GOLD analysis project Ga0351899, IMG submission 206833) | Enriched cells from coal bed in the Powder River Basin, Montana, United States - BONCAT cells T11 rep1 HSBNCT.T11.300.1.C6 ... | reverse complement strand
AGAAAGGGATGTGAGACGAGAGTTGGCTATGGATGCAGCGATGGCCATATATGCGGCAGAAGGGTACCATGCAATAACGATGGATAAAATAGCGGAGCGTTCAGAAGTGAGCCGGGCAGCGCTCTATCTTTACTTTAAGAACAAGGAAGAGATAGTTTTAAGCGCGATAATATCCTACGCGGACTATTTTGCGCGTCTTCTTCAGGAGATGTACGAGAAGCGGGAGGGTATCAAGGGAAACCTCCTTGAAGAGCTGTGGGAATGCTTTCGGGCATTTTATGAAAAAGATCCTGTGGCGTTCTCTGCATGGCAATATCTTCACCAAAGAGAGATGGTTACCAATCTTTCCGCAGAATTCCGCGATATCCTTTACGAGGAAGGGGCGAAAGTGGTTAGCCTCCAGCATAAGATAGTCGGATACGCCGTGGAGGAAGGGATTTTCATACAGTGTGACTATAGAACGCTCGCGGAGGTTATATGGTCAACGTTTTTAGGCATTGTATACACAGAACGGAGCAAACATCGGCTTTCCCACAAGAACCACATGGCGGTCACCATGGATACTGCGAAGCAGGTTCTGTCCCTGGGCGTTCTGAATCCCTCCCGGAAGAAGACGGGGAAGGCGTGAGGCGCTTGCGCGACTGACCATATATAAAATTCTCTTCAGTATGAGTCTGCTTAGGCAGCTCTTTTCAGAAATGACTGAGGAGACCAAACGATAAAGGAGGAACCATGAAGACAGGTTCGGAAGCATGTAACACATTATCAGAAGGACCCACGCCAGGTCTCGAAGAGGAGAGAGTAGGGAAGATCTTTCCTGATGCATATACTGCTGCTAAATTAGACGGGCGCGGAGCGTCTTCGGGGAGAGCCGTGGGATGGGCCGCAGTCGTAAAGAACGAGGAGGATATGCAGCGAGTGAGGGAAGGTGCGGTCATCGTCGCTCCGACGGCTTCTCGGGATCTTATCGCGGTCATGCAAAAGGCATGCGCAGTGGTAACGGAATTTGGGGGCATAGGGGCAACAGCCTTCTGGTATGCGCGAGAATATGATATTCCCGCTGTAACGGGCGTCGAAGGTCTTACCGAAGTAGTCAGAGAAGGAGACCTTTTGCTGGTAGACGGGACGAATGGAACCGTGGAGATTGTGAGACATAAAGCACATCACTCTCACAGATAAAGTATAACACTGCGGATGAGTGCGTGAACCAGAGTGGCTGCAGGTGACATATCTACAACTGCATCCCCTCTGGTTTTGTCAGGTATGATTTGCCGAATAGGGTGTTAGTTCTCCGTTCCCATGTTTTGCGCTATGATGTCCATAAATGTGTCGGAAAAATCGACACCTGTTGCTTTCCTCGCTTTGTTGGACAAAAGACGAAGCAATTCCTCTGTTATGTTGTGAAAACCTCCTAAACCGAAAGCAACAGAAGCGTCACAGAGTACGTTCCCTTTTTTGTCTGCTAGATATGCAATCCAGCGAAGTTTGTTTCCTTTCACATTCGGTATCGAAGATAAGACAAGGATGTAAGTTGTATTATCGGCATTGATCGTGTATAGTTCGCCAATGTAATCCATTTCTTCTTTCCTGAAATCATATATCATAAACACCTCCGGGATTATTGTGTTTCCAAACGTATTTTCGCTAAAAAATTCAAAGCCTCGATTTGCGGTGTCGCCCTGAAAGTATTGAAGTCACATACCATAACTACAAGAATAATCATCGGGACCGTGTGTGCCAAATCAGGCACAAGGCAGTTCTCTATCGAGCCGGCAGACAAAAGACCGTGAACGAATATTACGTAATCTATATAATCTTCATCTGTTTCGCAGAGTGGCGCAAATGATCCCGGAAATCAGGATGGGCAATGTCGATCAGGGCAAGGGCTCTTTGCATGACTGATTTGCCGCGAAGTTTGGCAATCCCATACTCCGTCACCACATGATCAACGTGGGTTCTGGTGGTAGTCACGCTTGCTCCGGGAGTCAAGGTGGGAACGATCTTGGAAATAGTACCCTTTTTTGCAGTAGAATACGCGACGATAAAGCCTTGACCGTCTGGTGCCATTGTGACGCCCCTTGCAAAATCTGCCTGTCCCCCGCTTCCTCCAAAGACCTTTGGTCCAACGCCCTCAGAGGCGCATTGCCCGAATAGATCAACTTCAATGGTAGCGTTGATGCTGACCATTTTGTGGTTCTGAGCAATGACATTTACATTATTTGTATAATCTACGGGATGTAATTCAATCAGCCTGTTGTTATTGAGCCAGTCGAAAAGCCTCCTGGTACCCTCAACGATAGTACATATCACTTTCCCTTTATGGATTGTCTTCTTACTCCCGTTTACACACCCGCAGTCCACCATGTCGATCAGATAGTCGCTGATAAGTTCCGTATGGATGCCCAGGTCCTTCTTGTGCTCCAGAAACTTGCACACCGCAGCGGGCACGCCACCTATTCCTATTTGAAGGGTAGAACCGTTGGGAATACGTTCGGCTATATAAGCGCCGATTGTCCTGTCAATGTCAGTGATAGTAGGTGGGAACAATTCTGCGATGGATTCATTGGATTCTATTATATAATCCACTTTTGATATGTGCACGGAGTTATGCCCAAAGGTCCTCGGCATCTTGGGATTTTCCTCAACAATAATTATCTTGGCTCGTTCTACGGCGGCGGGGGTATAGTCACACCCCAAGCCATAAGTAAAATAACCATGTTCATCCATCGGAGAAACGGTGACTGCTAAAATGTCTACGTGCTCACTTTGCCTGATTATGGACGGTATATCGCCGAAATTCGTTGGAACATAGCTTCCGTGCCCTTCGTTGATAAGGTCCCTCACTTTATCGGTGAGGAAAAGACTTTCAATGAAAAGATGGGGAGCATAAGATGGATCCATATGGGGCTGCTGATGCCGTGACAAGAATTGGCGGATGACGACCCCTTCCAGCTCATCTTTTCGGGCTGCAATGGCCTCCCAGATAACTATGGGCTCATTAGATGCCGGTGGTGCCCAAATGACGTCGCCCGATTTCACTGCCTTGGCTGCAACCTCGGGAGTAACCTTTTTTTGGCGGTACATTTTTTCGAACTTTGACATGTCATACTCCTCTGCTTTGATAAGAATATTCTGATAAGAACCGGGCCTTCTCAGTACAGGATTAATGTACCATATGAATTGCCAATATTCTATAAAGAAAATTTCACAAGGTGGTACAAAGCGTTCATCTAATGATATAATGCTTTAAATATCCTGGTAATCGAGATGTGGGATTATGTGGTTCTCATGTCTTGACAGCGTTATGTTTCTGCAATACAGTTCATTACTATTTTAGGGCAAACAACCAATGAAAGATGTTTCAGAGCATGAAGGCATGCATAACGAAGGGAACTGCATCCGTCCTCCATCTGAGGGGGACAGCATCCTGCTTCAGGTAACCCTGGGGTGCTCCCATAATAAATGCACGTTTTGCGGGGCATATGTGGAATGCTTATGGAGATGAAAGAGATGCTGACCCATACCAACGTAAGCTGCACATTTTTCTCTTCCTACCACGCATCCAACTACCTGCCCATACGGGTATGGCTTCCGGAGGGTAAGCAGCAAACCCTTGGCCTGATTGACGCAGCCTCGAGAGATGAGGTGAGACTTAGACCTGAGTGAGCGCGAGCTTTCTAACGCCAGGCAGTCAGGATGGAAGGAGGGCTCGTGCCTTAATACAATTTTTGTCTGGACAGTTATGAACTTTGTGCAGTCAGATCCATGAATAGTTAAGCTATTTTTAATATGAGAAAGATTACCGGCTTGCAATAGAAATCTGGTATAATCCGATACAAGCAAACTTTATGATAAGGAGGAAATTTCGTGCGAATAGGTGGTTTTGAATTATATGAGCCGGTCCCGGAGTGCAATGAGCCGTTTGTTATCGCTACGCTCCGACCCTGGATAGATGTCAACAACGTAGGAAGCCTGGTACTGAAAGAATTGAAGTCGCGATATGACGCTAAAAAATTAGGAAAGTTATACAAACCGGGCCACTTTTACGACTTCACCAGATACAGGCCTACCATCCATCTCGAAGAGGGTATCCGTGACATGTCTATTCCCAATTCAACAGTTCACTATGCAAGAAGGGAAGGGCAGAATGATCTTATACTGCTTCGCCTTTTAGAGCCTCATGCTCATGCAGAACTCTACATTGCTTCTGTGTTGAAGCTTCTCAAAACATTTAAAGCGAAGAGATACATCCTTGTGGGAAGCATGTATGATGTGGTGCCCCACACGAGGCCTTTGCTTGTCAGCGGATACGGAATGGGAGAAGGGGCGCTCGAGGAATTGAGAAAAACTGGTGTCCTGCCCATTACATATCGCGGTCCTTCAACCATTGCGAATCTGATCACCAAGGAAGCAGCAGAATCAGGCATTGATGCAATTGTATTGATAGTCTCTTTACCGCAGTATGTTGTTGTCGACGAGGATTATATGGGAAAAGCCAGACTTATGGAACTATTGAACATGCTGTATGACATTCCCATAGACACAAAAGACTTCGAAAGAGCCCTGGAGCAGCGCAATTCAATCAACGAAAGAGTGGAGAGATCCCCTGAGGTTAAAATGATCCTGCCTCAACTGGAAAATGTGTATGACATGCGGATCAGAACCATGAAGACAGGGGAGGGTCCACAACTGACTCCCGAAATAGAAGAAATGCTTTGGAAAACTATGGGAAATGATATCGGGAAAGCATAGACGCAGTAAATGTACTAATCCTCCATCCATAACTATCGGCAAAATCCAGTGCCGGAGCGTCCATTTTACCGGTATTTTCGGTACTGGCATGAGTGCCCTTGCACAATATCTGCGCTTTCAGGAGATCAGGGTGTCAGGTTCCGATCGCTTGCTTGCCAGCGAGGATTCAGCATCGATGCGGCAATCCCTTGAAGGGCTCGGATGCACAATCGTCAATCAGGACGGTTCAGGTGTACGTGCCGGCATTGATGTGGTCTGTATTTCAACGGCAATTGAAGAGTCAAACCCCGACATTGCTGCTGCGCGAGTCCATGGCATACCCATCATACATCGCTCTGATCTTCTTGCAGCAATCATCTCGTCTAAGAGAACCATTGCAGTTGCCGGTACAAGCGGTAAGTCTACGGTGACTTCTATGATATTTGAGTTTCTGACCGTATGCGGGAAATCACCCTCTCTCATAAGTGGTGCGCCCTTGCGCAGGCTTGAAAAACAGGGACTGATCGGTAATGCATGGAGCGGTGGTTCCGATCTCCTTGTTGTTGAAGCGGATGAAAGCGACGGGACACTCATCAAATACTCTCCGGAGATTGCGGTTGTTCTTAATATCTCCAAAGATCACAAGAGCATTGATGAGATAAAGGACCTTTTTGCAAGGCTCATAGCACAATCGACCTGGACTGCCGTGAATTGGGACGATCCGATCCTCGTATCTTTTTCATCAAATGTCGGTTTTGGCCGTAATAGTTCGGCTTTGTGGCAATCAGACCGTGAAGAACTCCTGCCGACCTCGGTTAAGCTTTTTCGCAAGGGTATTGAATACCATTTGCCGCTGCCGGGAGAGTATAATCTTGAAAATCTGCGGGCGGCGTTATGTGTCTGCGAATATTTTGGCTGCGACGGGGAAACTCTTGCCGCTGCGGTAAGAGATTTTGAGGGTGTAGCCCGACGCTTTAGTGTTACCGAAACAAAGCAGAAAATACACGTGGTTGATGATTTTGCTCATAACCCGGCCAAGATAGCGGCTGCCGTGACTGCTGCGCGGGGCCTTTCGGATCGCATTATTGCCGTATACCAACCGCACGGCTTTGGTCCAACACGTTTCTTAAAAGATGAATATATTGCTGTCTTTCAAAATGTCTTCCGAAAGAACGATATTCTCTATCTCTTGCCGATCTATTATGCGGGGGGTACCGCTGAAAAAAATATTTCCTCGGAAGACATCGTAAAGGAGCTTGGTAGAGTGCCATTCATTGCGCAGGCAGTAAGTGATCGTGATGGGCTGTTGACCAAGCTGAACGCCGACGCAGCTCCAGGTGACTGTGTTCTTGTCATGGGAGCGCGTGATCCTTCGTTGCCTGCTTTAGTAAAAAAAATCGTGGAGCTCTTCGGTGAAGAGACATAGAAATTATAAGAGGGTATTGTTACTACAGCAGGGTATAGAGAAGTATAAATATGGCCAGAAAGACTAAATTCGAAGAACTTGATCCTATTTTTCATCCCAGGTCTGTTGCACTTATTGGAGCCTCAGGCAAACACGGCAAAATAGGGCGCGTACTCATGGACCGATTTCTTGAAACGGGATTTGAGCAACTATACCCGGTAAACCCCAAAGAGACTGAGATTCTGGGACTCAAGACATACCCGTCAATACTTGATATCCCCCGTGAGGTTGATATGGCCCTTGTGGTCACGCCGACCCAAGCGGCCCTGACTGCCGTGAGGGAGGCTGTGGAAAAAAAGGTGAAGACGATTGTGATCACCACTTCAGGTTTTGGAGAAACAGGCAGTAAAGGCAAAGAGATGCAGGGTGAGATGGTGCGGGTGGCCCGCGAAGGCGGAGCCCGCATAGTGGGACCGAACTGTATAGGTATTTATTGTCCTGCGTCGCGGTTGCCCTTTGCCCTGGGACCGGGTAAGACTCCCGGCTCAATAGGCGTTGTTTCCCAGAGCGGTTTCTTTGCGGATTACCTGACGTACACAGCTACTGCCAATGGTATCACCTTCAGTAAAGCGGTTAGTTGCGGCAACGAGGCTGATCTCACGATAACGGATTTTCTGGAATATCTGGGAGAGGACCCCGAGACGAAAACAATAGTTGTCTATGTGGAAGGCATAAGGGATGGAAGGCTATTTTATCATGTATCCAGGGAAGTGTCGCAGAAGAAGCCCATTATCCTCTGGAAAGGCGGGATGACAGAGGAAGGGGCCAGGGCCGCAGTCTCTCATACAGGGGCCATGGCTGGATCCAGGCATATATGGGAGGGTGTCCTGAAACAGGCAGGAATTATCAGTGTCAGGAGCTTCGAGGAGGTGCTCGACTGCCTTTATGCCTTTCATCTTCAACCGTTGCCGAGAGGGAAAAGGGTTGGTATCATAAGCGCACCAGGAGGCATGGCAGTGGCTGCCACGGACGCATGCCTTGAACTGGGTCTTGAAGTTCCGCAGTTTTCATCATCAACAGCCGAGAAACTCCGCAAGATGCTTCCCCTGGTGGGAGGGAGCGCAAACAATCCTATCGACCTGAGCCTTGCTTCCCTTGTCAATCCACGCGTTCATGGGGATGCTATCAGTATACTGGCCAAGGAAGAGAATATCGACATGCTGCTTCTCATCGGTATTGTGGGTGGGGAGTCTCTCAGGCAGATGGTTTTTGAGGGAATGGCAGACATGCAGATAAAGAAACCCCTTGTAGCAACCGTAATGACAGGCACCCTCCAATCGGTCGTTTCCGATTTCCCAATGCTTCTTGAAAGCGGCATCTCTGTCTATACGGATGGCGCAAGGGCGGTAAAGGCCCTGTCCAGGCTTTGGGAATATATGCGGTTCAGGGAAAACTGCAGGGCAGTGGAGGAAGCAATCCCTGCACGCAAAAAAGATATGCTACCGACGATGGATCGGGGAAAAGATATTATTGAGAAGGCAGTGGCAAAAGGCAGGTTATCCTTATCAGAGTATGAGTCCAAGGAGGTCTTGCGGGCAAACGCTATTTCAGCAACGAGAGAAAAGTTGGCACATGATAAGTCTGAGTTCAACAATGCCCTGAAAGAGATTGGCTTCCCTATGGCGGTTAAGGCAGGTGGTCAAAACGTAAGCCACAAAACAGAGCAGGACCTTGTCTATCTGGATATCCGCAATGAGCAGGAGGCCGTGGCTGCCTTTGAACTGATAAAAGAAGCGCTCAAGGATGAAGCGGCTCCCGTGTTGGTTCAGGAGATGGTTAGAGGAAAAAGAGAGCTTGTTGTCGGCCTCATCAAGGATGATCAGTTTGGCCCCTGCGTAATGTTCGGTCTCGGAGGAACACTGACAGAGGCATTAAAAGACAATACCTTTCGGGTTGCGCCTGTAACCAAACAGGAAGCGCTTGCCATGGTTCAAGACATAAGGGCAAGCGCCATCCTGGAATCATTTCGCGGTATGCCACCTGTCGACCAGGATCAGCTTACCCACATCATTATGAGGGTAGGAGAAATTGGATCGGAGCATACTGAGATCAAAGAGATTGATATTAATCCGTTGATTCTGTCAGAAGAAGGTCCGATAGTTGTGGATGCCCTGATCGTACTCGATGGACAACGTAAAAAACCTTAATTTTATATTGATGAATAAAACAGATTCATAGGTGTGCCGCAAATGCCTATCAATAAAACCTTGTTTTTTGTTTAGCTTTTTAAGAGGTTTTGACCTTTTTATCTAATACTTCTCTAATTTTGCCCAATAATTCGTTCGGGGATATAGGTTTTTGAATGAACTCAACCGCGCTGTCATATACACCCTTATCAATTACTACGTCGCCGGTGTAGCCACTGGTGAACAGAACTTTAGCGTCCGGTCTGATCTTGCGAATCTCGTCGAATACTTCCTTGCCGTTCTTTTTAGGCATAACAACATCAAGAATGATAAGGTCTATGCTGTCTATGTGCTCCATGAACCGTGCGATAGCCATCTCACCATCAGTAGCGGCTATAGTGGTGTATCCTTTGCTGTTCAGCACTTCTTCCTGAAGTTTTTGTAAATCTGGATTATCCTCGGCGAGCAAGATTGTTTCTGTACCACCTTTCACGTCTATTGAGGCAAGCTTCGTTTCTTCCGTTGCTGTTGCAACTACCGGTAGATATATATGAAAGGTTGTTCCTTTACCCAGCTCGCTGGCAACGTTGATGTATCCGTTATGCTGCTTTACAATTCCGTAAACTATTGATAGCCCCAGACCAGTGCCTTTTCCGACCTCCTTGGTAGTGAAGAAGGGCTCGAATATTTTTTGTTTCGTTTGTTCATCCATCCCGGTTCCGGTGTCAGAAACTGAGATTTGTGCATATATACCCGGGTTGCCGTATCCATAGGACCGTATGAACTCATAATCAATTTCAACTTTTTCTGTTTCAATGCACATCATACCTCCATTTGGCATGACATCTCGGGCATTTGCTGTGAGGTTGAGCAACACCTGGTCTATTTGCGTGAGATCTGCCATGACTGTTATGCCTTTATCTGCTGTCATGACTTTTAGTTCTATGTCTTCGGTGAGAAGCCTTTGGAGAATTTTTTCTATTCCCCGTATCATGACGTTTACCTTTTGAGGCTGGAGTCTTATCGTTTGTTTTCGGCTGAATGTCAAAAGGCTGTGGGTAAGGTTAACCGCCTTTTCTGACGCAACGAGCATGTGTTCAACGTAGATTTTTAAAGGATCATCACTATCCATCTTCATATGAAGCAGATTGCCATACCCAATGAGAGCAGAGAGGATATTATTGAAGTCATGGGCAATGCCGCCTGCAAGGGTTCCGATAGCTTCCATTTTCTGTGCCTGGAGAAGCTGAGATTCCAGATGTTTCCGATCTGTGATATTTTCAACAGTGCCTTCATAATAGAGTGTAATTCCTGCAGTGTCGTGGACAATCCGGGCATTTGAAGAAGTCCAGATCTTGCTGCCGTCCTTTCTGTATTGTTGTGCTTCAAAACCCTCAAAAGAGCCATTTTTTTCAACAGCTTGCTGAAGACGTATTCTGTCTTCCGGGTTTACATATATTTGCCGTCCGATATCCAGAACATTTGTCATCAATTCCTCAGGGGAATTATATCCGTACATCTTGGCAAGTGCAGGGTTGACCTGTAGGTAATGTCCATCGGATGTAGTTTGGAAAATACCCTCTATGGCGTTTTCGAAGATATTGCGATATTTTTCTTCACTCCGAACAAGAGCTTCTTCCATTTGTTTGCGTTCCGTTATGTCAAGGCGGATTTCCACAACACCAACCAGAGAACCTTCATTTGTCCGGACAGGGTAACCACGTACATACCAGATCTTCCCCTGTGCGGTGGTCGTTTCGCTCTCATGTGGCTGACCGGTTACTAAAGCTTTGCTGATTGGGCAGCCTTCACAAATGTAGTCGCAGTTGTGCCAAACCTCATAGCAGGAACGTCCCACAAAATCATCACTTCTCGTGGCAAGGATATCCTGGGCAGTTTTGTTGACCCACAGTATTTTCATATCGCTGTCATGAAATATTACAACCTCAGGGATTGCGTTCAGGATAAGTGATTTCTCTCTCTCCGCCATTTTGAGGGCATCTTCCAACTCTTTCCTTTGTGTAATCTCTTCAACAGTGCCATCATAACGAACAATTTCCTGTTGAGCATCTCTCACCGTCCGGGCGCTCATTGATATCCATACTCTTTTGCCATCCTTCCGGTAAAGTTGAGTAACAAAATTGGACACGTATCCCTGCGTGTCGAAAAGATCTTGAAGCTTTTTCCTGTCTCCAGGGTTGACATACATCTGGTTTTCGACATCGGTTATTGTCTCAAGTAATTCCTGTGGCGACTCAAAACCATAAATCCTAGCAAGAGCGGGATTTGCAGCTACAAAACGTCCGTCGGGTGTGGTCTGAAACATGCCCTCAACAGCATTTTCAAAGATACTGCGGTACTTATCCTCTGTTTCCTTCAAAAGCTTTTCAGAGAGTTTCCGCTCGGTAATATCCCTCAAATATGCAAGAGCAACAGGAATTCCTTTATAGTTGACTTTTGTAGCTGATACTTCAATAAAGATGCTTGTTCCATCCTTCCTTATGCCTTTGAACTCATATTGAGATGGGACATACTCCCCCTTTTGTCTTTTTCTGTTGATAGTTGAGACTTTTTCGTCGTCATCAGGGTGGACAGTCATGGCAAGGGTGTGTCCGGTTAGTTCGTCCGGGCTCTCATATCCGAACATTTCTACAAATCTGTTGTTCACATATATATGTGTATCCCCTTTAACAAGGGTGACGCCGTCATTGGAATACTCTATGGCAGTTCGATACCGTTCTTCTGATTCCTTGAGCGCCTCTTCTGCGGCTTTACGGTCTGTCTCCTTTTGCTCCAGTTTAAGCGCCATCTCATCAAAGGCTTTTGCCAGTTGGCCGAGCTCTCCACCCTCATATTTCAGACCGGTACGGGCCTTCAAATCTCCGAGGCTAAGGCTTTGAGTTGTTTCCGCAAGCCTTCTCACCTGTTTGGATATGATAACGCTCCCGATAATCCATGCCGCTAAAAGCGCTGCGATACATGCAAAACCGAGAACAGCGAGATTACGGAAAAGAAGTTTCCGATGATAGGTAAGAGCTGTCTTTTTGGGAATACTCACACGGATAAAAAGGTACGGTGGTTCATTGTCCCTGAGACGTAACCTCTTGTATGCGAAAAGGTGTTCCGATCCGTCATTCCCGCTTGCCGTAAAAGCTCCCTCATTGTTATCGCCGGACATCATGGCGAGAATGTCTGGCAAGTCTGCTTTTCCTACGTTTTTTCCGTGCCCTGGCTGAGTATACAGACGTATTCCCCGATGGTCAGTCAGCGCTAATTCTGAACCCGCAGGTAAACGAGCATCTGAAAATAAGTGTCCATATCTTTGAAGGTCCACTCCGGCAACCACAAGCCCGTTGATTCTGCGGTCGTCTCCGATGATAGGGTATGCGAATGGAAGCACTGCCCGTTTTGTAATTCCACCTACAATATATTCTCCAACCGCGTAGTCCTGTATTGCCACGATATCCTTAAAATATTTGCGTTCTTTTATGTTATAGGGGACAAAAGATCGTCCGGAAGAGAGAATAAGACCGTCTGCATTTGCGGCAAATATATCAGCGTATAAGGGATTTGCCTTGACGAGTTCCCCAAAAAGTTTGTTACAGGACGGTATATTCTGGTTTCTGACATCGGGCACCTTGGTTAGCGTCATGAGAAGTTGACGGGTACTCTCCGCAACCTGTCTCTGTTGCAATGCAACATCATTGACAACGCTCAAAGCATTTTCTTTTGCATCTTCAATCACCTGATTATTGCTATTTATAGCCGTGTATACAAAAATAGCCAGCACAGGAACCAGGGAAATAAGAACAAGCAGTAAGAGTTGCGCCTTAACAGATCGAAAGAATTGTTTGTTCATCAATTCTCCATAACCAAAGAAACTGTGAAGTTAGTGTGCTCGAAGACCAAGCTGTTTTTTATTCACTTTTCAGATAAATGAGCATTTTGACCTCATGTTTTATTATCGCATCATGTTACGAAAACTGTTGGCTATTACCGGGGCTTGCGTCGCCCGCGCTTAGGAAGAATGATGGTACACTTATTGCAAATTATCTATACAACTTTATGCAACAGGATAAAAAAGGAAAACAGCCTGCCAGATGTATGAGATAGTGGAAGATAACGCCAAGAAAGAGCTTCAAATAGCGTGTTCTTATTTGTTCCCCCGTGAATATAACATAAATGATAATTTTCTTGATGATCTTACATTTGAAAGACTCAAAGAGGCCTATAGAAAAAACGCAAAGGCTTATCATCCCGATTTACGCCATACCAGACAGGGGAGGGCAAGATCTGATTGTTTTGTTGAGATCCAAAACGCTTATGAACTGCTTGCTCGTTATCTCCGGGAAAAAACAGAATCTGGCCTGCAAAAAAACACGTTACGGAAAACAATAATCTCAGTAGGAGGGGCTAAAGGAGGTATAGGCAAGAGCATCTTCGTGGCCAATCTCGGTGTCTTTCTATCCTCAAAAGGATTCAAGACAGTTGTTGTTGATCTTGATCTTGGTGGGGCAAATCTCCATCTTTACCTTGGTAACAGGGCTCTATTAACAAAGAGCGTAAATGATTTTTTGAAGAGAAGAGTGGCAACTCTCCCGGAAATCATGATAGAAAGCAGTTATGGGACCCTATCTATCTGGATTGGACAGAACGTGAAGTTACATATCTTCTTTAAAATGGGAGTTGTATGCAGCTACAGATAGTGCCCGACCACAAGATGGATCATAAACATTAGGAGTACGTATGCACGTATCGTTATCGCGTCTCAAGGATAAAAAAGAAATATTTGAAAAACGATACAAAGACCGATTGCAACAGAGCAAGGCCTTCGACGATGTCCCCGAATCAGTACAATCTTTTTTAGCTGAAACGTTGATCAATGCCCTGATTCTTTCTGTTGAAAAAGGTGATCGTTCCACACTGAATGCTTCCCTGAACAAGTTGATGAATGATAATAACGAGAATCATGTTTCCATAAAATTACTGTTGGAAGGGTTTCATTATCTGGAAGACACGGCCATGTCTGCTGTCACAAATGCCGTTTCGGCAAAGCTCGTCTGGCGTCTGTGCTCTGATGCACGTGCAGTATTGTTGGAGGGAGCATTGGCCGAAAAGCCTGTACCGGAGGCAACGCCGACTCTTGATGAAGATCAAAAGAATTTACAGAGAATCACCTCTCTTCAGCGTGCAACCATCGAGTCTATCCCTGATGGTATTCTGGTAGTTGATAAAACCGGTACTATCGCAATCCATAACCAAAAATTTCTTGAGATGTGGGGCATACCCTATAAGATTGTGTCCGCACAGGACGACAAAAAGCTCATTGAATATTGCAAGAACAAACTCAGTAATCCTCAAATATTCGTAGAAAGAATAAATGATCTTTATGAGAAATTGGATACACCCGCCGAGGATTTCCTGGAATTCAAAGATGGCCGGGTTTTTCATCGGTCCTCAAGGCCGGAATGGCTGGATCATGAGATCGTAGGACGCGTATGGTGCTTCCGGGACGTTACCGAGGAAAAGAATACTGCCACAGCCCTGGAGGCGAGCGAGAAAAGATTCAGGGAACTCGCTGAGCTTTTTCCTCAAACCATTTTTGAGATCAATCTTGAAGGAATGATTACCTATAGCAACAAGACCGGTTTTGATTTTTTTGGCTATACCAAGGAGGATTTCTATCGGGGTGTATCCGCATATGATTGTATTGTTCCGGAAGACCATGAAGCGCTTCGGAAAAATATGGTGGATGTACTTATCCGTGGAATAACAAATGGGAAAGAATACAGGGTTCGACGAAAAGATGGGACCATTTTCCCGGTTATTACATACTCTTCAGCACTATTCGAGAATGGCCAGCATGCAGGTTTCCGGGGCATCATGATAGATGTTTCCGACCGCAAAGCGGCCGAGGAAGCCCTCCGGGAAAGCGAACACATGTATCGTAGTGTAATAGAAAACATACAGGAAGTTTTCTACCGTTCCGACCTTGACGGTAGGGTATTGATGGGCAGCCCATCAGGGGTAGAATTTTTCGGTTTTGACAGTCTGAGTGAGATGATTGGATTACCCCTTGATAGCTTTTGGGTTGATCCCTCCGAAAGGCAAAGAGCCCTTGACGAAGTCCTGGCAAAGGGAAGAGTGAAGGATTTCGATGCATTACTCAAGAAGAAGGATGGCACACCTATCGATGCCGCCCTTACATTCCACTTCTACAGGGATGATGCCGGCAATGTGCTGGGAACAGAAGGCATAATCCGGGATGTAACTGAGCGTAAGCGGGCTGAGAAAGGGCTCCGGGAAAGCAAAACAATCCTGGAGTCACTCATCAATGCCACCAGGGAAACGTTGTTGCTGGTTGACACAGAAGGAAACATTCTTGTGGCAAATGAAACAGTTGCCCAACGGTTCGGCAAAACCCCCGGGGAATACATCGGCACAAACATGTATGACGCCTTCCCTCCTGACCTTGCAGCAAGCAGAAAAGAACAGTACGATAAGGTTGTACGTACTGGCCAACCGGTTCACTTTCAAGATGAACGGGCCGGGAGAGCCTTCGACATTTACGCATACCCCGTGTTCGATGACGCAGGACAGGTAACAAGGCTGGCCATTTTTGCCATGGACATAACAGAGCGCAAACGTGCCGAGGAAGCACTGAGGGAGTCAGAGAAAAAATACCGACAGGTCGTTGATAATGCCCACGAGATTATACTCATTGCCCAGGACGGATTCATTAAATTTGCAAATCCGAAGTTATTCGAAATCATTGGACCTCAGAAAGATATCTGTTCAAGGCCTTTTATTGATTTTATTTACCCGGAGGATAGGGAAGTTGTACTCGAACGACATCAGGCACGATTGAGAGGCGAAAATCTCCCTAACCGATACCAATTTCGTATTTATGATAAGGATGGACAATTGCGATGGCTTGAAATGGTGTCCACCATTATCACCTGGCAAGAAAAACCGGCTACCCTCAACTTCATTGAGGATATTACCATCAGGAAAGAATCAGAACAAGCGCTCCGGGAAAGGGAGACGAAGCTGAACAGTATTTTTGTTGCTGCACCGGTTGGCATCTCAATAGTGGTTGATAGAATCTTTGAGGAAGTAAATGATTCTTTCTGCAGTATGACGGGTTATTCCCGAGATGAACTAATACACCGCAATGCGCGAATTATCTATAAATCTGATAATGAATACGAAAAGATGGGACGGTTTTTCTATGAGAATATCAATGCAGCGGAGGTTCGTTCCGCCGAAACACACTTTGTTCGGAAGGACGGTATAATCATCGATGTACTGCTCCGTGCCGTGCCCCTTGATCCCTCTAATTTTTCAAAAGGTATGACGTTTGCTGCCCTGGATATAACGGAGCTAAAGCGAGTAGAGAGGACAATCCGAGAGAATGAAGAGCGGTATCACCGGCTTGTCGAAACATCGCCAGATTCTATTGTAATGTATGATGTGAGCGGAAATTTGATCACCGTTAATCGGAAGACTGCAGACCTATATGGTGTCGAATCTCCTGAGCAATTCATTACTGAAGCCAAAAATGTTCTCAACATTCTTCCGGAAGAAGACCGTTTAAAGGCAGTCCAAAATTTCAGACAAACCGTTGCAACAGGGAAGTCTATGAACAATGAGTACTCGATCATATGCAAAGGTGGAAGCTTGTTACCTGTTGAGATAAACTCCTCGATGGTTGCCGGCCCGGATGGGAGACCAATAGCCTTTATTAGCGTTGTGAGGGATATTACTGACCGCAAAGCGTCAGAGGAAGCACTTCATGAGTCAGAAAGTAAGTTCAGGGATCTTACCGAAAAATCGGTTGTTGGAGTCTACCTAATACAGGACGGCTTTTTCAAATATATAAATCTCAAATTTGCCCAGTTGTTAGGATATACGATCGATGAAATCATCGACAAGGTAAGGCCGGAAGATATAACCTTCCCTCAGGACTGGCCGACTGTAAAGGAGAATCTACAAAAAAGGTTTTCAGGCGAATTGGATTTCATGAATTATGAATTCAGAGTAAGAAAAAAGAATGGGGAGGTTAAAAACGTCGAAGTATACAGCTCCCGCACTACATACAAGGGAAGGCCTGCCGTGATAGGGACATTGCTCGACATTACCGAGCGAAAGCAATCAGAGAATAAAATTATAGAATCTGAACAGGCGCTCAGGGCTATTCTGTCTGCATCGCCAATAGGCATAGGAAGGATACGAGACAGGGTTTTTGAGTGGGTGAATGACTCGATGTGTCATATTACCGGCTATTCTTTTGATGAATTGATCGGAAGAAACACACGTTTTTTGTATCCGGAGAATGAAGGCTACATCAATACAGGGTCAGTTCTTTATACCGAAGGACAATTTGAAACCCGTTGGATAACTAAAGAAGGATTGTTGAAGGATATCTTCCTTCAGGTATCCCAGTCATCGAGTTGTTCACATATTGTGACTGCCTCTGATATTACAGAGATCAAGAAAGTGCAGAACGACTTAAGTGTCTCAGAATCAAGACTTCGGGCAATTATCGATAGCGCCCAGGACTCTATCTTTATCAAGGACAAGGAGTTGCACTATATAGATATAAATCCTGCCATGGAAAAATTGTTTGGTATGTCTTGCCGGGACATTTTGGGAAAGAGTGACGTTGATCTTTTTGGTGAATCAAAAGGGCACCAAATCGAAGAAATTGACAGGAGGGTTCTGAGTGGAGAGATCATCAAGGAGCAGACCGAAAGGAGTGTTCAGGGATCTCCCCACATTTTTGATATGATTAAGGTCCCCCTCCACGATGAGAAGGGGGATATCATAGGACTCTGCGGTATCGCCCGTGATATCACAGAAAGGAGAAATCTTGAATTTCAGTTGGCCCAGTCTCAGAAAATAGAGGCTATAGGTACTCTTGCAGGAGGTGTTGCCCATGATTTCAATAACATCATTGGTGCGATTATGGGTTATGCAAGTCTTATACAGATGAAGATGGACCCAACAGATATCAAGAGCACCTATGTGCGCAATATTCTCTCTGCTTCGGAAAAGGCTGCTAATCTCACCCAGAGCCTTTTGGCTTTCAGCCGGAAACAATTGATCAGGCTAAAGCCCGTGGGTATGAATGAAACCATAGAACATATACAGAAAATTCTAACGAGGCTCCTGACAGAAGACATTGAGTTCAAGACAAAAATGTCAGAGGAGGACCTCACCGTCCTGGCTGATGAAGGACAAATTGATCAGGTGATTATGAACCTCGTGACGAACGCAAGGGATGCAATGCCCAGAGGGGGGAGCCTGACAATCACAACCTCCCCATTCACGATAGACGATGAGTTTATCCGAACGTGTGGCTTTGGGAAAAAGGGCCAGTATGCCCGTATCTCTGTTGCTGACACAGGCAAAGGCATAGATGCGGACATAAGGGCAAAGATTTTTGAGCCATTCTTCACCACAAAGGAAGTAGGCAAAGGAACCGGTCTCGGCCTTTCTCTTGTGTATGGGATCGTTAAACAGCATAATGGTTTCATCGAGGTAAATTCAAAGATTAACATTGGCACAGTCTTTCACATATACCTGCCTCTTACACAAGATGCCGTTGAGCCAAAAGGCAGCGAGTTTCAGAAAGCGGAAATTATTGGTGGAACAGAGACAGTTCTTGTGGCAGAGGATAATGCAGAGTTGGCGAATGTGGTCAAGACGGTCCTCTCCGAGAAGGGATACCAGGTCATCCTTGCTAGAGATGGCCTAGAGGCAATTTCTCTCTTCCACGAGAACAGAATAGACCTTGCCATCCTGGATGTGGTCATGCCGAAGAAAAACGGATGGGAGGTATACGGGGAATTAAAAAAAGCAGACTCCCACATCAAGGTTCTCTTCGTGAGTGGATACACAGATGATATCATTCAGGAGAAAGGTTTAATACAAGAAGGAATAGACCTGGAGATGAAGCCCTTGTCTCACAACCGTCTCCTGACCAAAGTGAGGGAGATACTTGACCGGAAGCAATAATGGATTCGAAGCCATTTGATGCAGGCAGACAGTCTCTTTCGATTAGATTTCCTGGACCTTAGCTCTTGATTGCATAGCGGAATATATCTCCATCAACTCAAGGTATTCCTGTGCGATTCCCTTGATTTTGTTGATATCTTTTTCACCAAGGCTGCGCACCACCCTGGCAGGAGTCCCCATGGCAAGTGATCGCGGCGGGATGACGCTCTTCGGGCTTACCACTGAACCGGCCCCTATTATGGATTCATCGCCAATCTCTGCTCCATCGAGAACGATGGCCCCGATACCAATCAGCGATCCTTTTCCAATGTGACATCCGTGGACAACCACACGGTGACCGAGCACAACCTCATCCTCCAGGATGAGCGGGTGCAGATCTTTGACGATATGCAAAACACTGGCGTCCTGGATATTGCAGCCCTTACCAATGCGAATGTAGTTTGTATCACCCCGTACAATACAGTTGAACCATATATTGGCTGCGGGTCCTATAGAAACGTCACCGATGATCATGGCATTTTCTGCAACAAAAGCTGATGGATCTATTTTCGGCAGTTTCCCCTGGAATTCAACAATCATACTTCATCTCCTTTGAAGTGATGATAACTGCCTGTAACATAACCGAAGTTTGATTCTTTAGCAACGAAGAAAAAGGCTTTGATAAGAAAAGATGTTGTTATAACTACCAGGTTCTCCTGGTAATCGTGATCTTTGTGCCTTCTTCAGTTTCCACGAGGGTAATAATTCGATAGCCTTTCGGGGTTGATTCATTCCATAAGGCTGTTTTTGTAAATGCTTGAGATTTGGAGGTTGAAAATTTTCCAAGCTTTTCCTGGTAAAAAATAAGTACTTTTTTAAAACTGTCTGAGGTAATGAGGTTGATGTTTCGAAATGAAAGGTGATTTTTGTCCGTTCCTATTGGAACGCAGCTTGGAATTTGTTTTGATCCAGGATACCAGGGAATGCCGGTATCTTGCTCAACCATTTCTGCGTGCACGTGAGAGATGGGTAAGGAGGCCATGATAAAAAGAACGAGTATTGGGATGGCGCCCAATATAGAATGTCTTTTCATGCTCTCCACTGAGTAAAGATATTAATGAGATCCTCTTTTTTCTTCATTCTCAATCAGCTTTTTGCGATACAAAGCTTTCATGAACCTCACGAATTGATGACTCCAGATCATGTATCAGTTTTTGTATTTGTTCTGCAAGTTGTCCATTAAACTGCACTACTGTGCCACATGCGTGGCAGCTATGGGCTCTGCCTGGAAGAAATTTTTTCAAATCGAGCATGAATTCTTTTTTGCATTTGGGACACTGAGGTCGTAATTCGATGTAGATTTGCCTGTTTTTTAAAACGCCGATCAAAAAAACCTCCTTGCGCTCCTGTGCAATTTCCATTGGTCAGAGAATTTTACGAAAAGAGCGTTCCTTGGACATGTGTCGTATATTGATTTCGCCTGGTCTCCACGGGAATTGCCAAAACAAAGGTTGAACCGTGTTCTTCCGGCTCATGCCAGATCTCTCCTCCCTGTGTTTGCATAATCCGTTTCGCAAGGTGAAGACCGAGGCCCATCCCGTTGAGATTTCTCTCTTTTCGATCTTTCGGGGGGAGAGGTTTCGAAAAGATTTGTGAACGCAATCCCTCTGAGATGGGCCTCCCATTGTTATAGACTTTGAGAAGAAAAAATGGACTTCCTTGCTTTATACTGACCTCAATGATGCCGCCCAAAGCGCAATACTTCACTGCGTTTCCAAAAATATTGCGGAAGACCATCTTGAGAACAGTCTTGTTTATCTTGGCAGGAACGAAGAAACCTGTTACTGAATTCACCAGATTTTCAACGGTGAGATGTCGTTCCCTGATTTCTGAAGCAAATTCTGATATGACAGGTTCGATAATGTCTCGCTTGAAATCAAGAAGATTATGTCCGTTCTGACTATCTTCTTCAAGGGCCAATACCATGTGAAGCGATTCTTCCAGCATGGAAGAAAGATTACCCATCTTGTCGATAAGCTCTGTCAGCTTAGTTTCCACAAAATTATCGGCCTTTTCCTTGTAGCCACGGTTGAGAATATGGAGAACGGCAGCCATGGAGACAAGGGAACTCCTCAGATCATGGGAAAGAATCCTGAGAAGATCAAGTTCTTGTTCCGGTGCTATTCGTAAAGAAGGTTGTAAAGTATCTTTTGCTTCCAGACATAGTGAACTCATGATAGCCTCCTTACAATGTCTTTGACAATTTTAAATCAGCAAGACCAATGCCACCCCAAAGTTCAAACTTATCTCTATGAAATAGCTTAATATTTTTTTATGAGGCTTATTTCGATCAGGAAATTACTGAATGGATTTTCCTTCATTCTAAAGTAAATGCATGGAGGTAATTTCCTCCATCAACGCCTTCTTGTGCGAGAATTGTATTTTATTTTTAAAGCGGGAATTGCCCGTCGATGTAAAAAAAGGCAGGGCCGATTGGCCCTGCCTCATTGTTCATCTTGTTGTTCGCTATAGCCTATTTCTTCACATACTTCCTGTATCCTCTCCGCAGCCCCACAAGTCCTATCAAGCCAGCGCCGAGTAGCCAGACAGAGGGAGGGATGGGGACGACCCGGTATTCAATGTCCAGGCGGGGGGGTAAAAGTGGCCGGATTGTCCCCGTTCATGCCTTGAAAACAAGCTTTCCGATAAATGTTATCCGGGGAAAGGTACGCAAGGGACAGACGCAGAGAAAGGATGTCGTCCCCGAGGTCAGCAGAATAATTCCATGCCCCCACTCCCAGGGCTAGGCTCCATGTCCTCCATCCTTCACCCGATGCAAGGCCTGATAGAGAACCCACCGGGGTTAAATCTGTAGGTTGAGGATAAGCATCCAAGTCATTTGTAACCATATTGTCGCTTCCCACACGATGGAGATTCACTTGGCGAGGAGACATGTTAGTCGTAGAGGTTTGCCATAGCTGCAGATTCGCCGACTGTATGGTGCTGTTGTCCGGAATTTGAGACAAGTCAAACTGCAGGTAAATCCTGGTTTCAGAATAATTGCCCCCTTGCAGTACGAAACCAGCCCACACAGTGGGCGAGAAGGGGAGGCTCCGACAGCTTTGCTGGTGGAGGGGGTGACGTGAGCCCCTGTAATATGTTCCGCAGCCGAACACGAGCGAAGGTTGCCGCCAGGACAAATTCTGGATTAAAGGATTAAAGGGGTAAGGATTAACAAACTCATTCGAATGCTGACAAACTTGCAAGCTTGCTAGCTGGCGAGCTGATATGTTGAGTGAGCGTGTTTGCGGGGAAAGCCCGACACCAATGCTCATCCTAATAAAAAATCCGGGTTAAGGCAGGTTAGAGCAAGGATGTCTGCATTCTCTCAAGAACCTCCTTCAGAGAGCCCCTGAAGGGCTTTGTTGTCTCCATTTTTATCGATGCAAGGGATGCTGCAAATCTTATTGATTCTTCTATGGAGTGGTCAAGCCTTCGTGCAAGGTACGCGCCAAACGTTGTATCGCCGCGCCCTGTTCTCCCGGCGCTGCTCCTGTTGGAAAAGCCTTCAAAATAGTTTTTTCCCATGCTTCGCACAAGAACCCCGTCCGAGCGGGTGATGAGCGTTTCGTGACTTCCCCAGCCCTCGCATATGGCAGCAGCCTCTGAGATATTGTCAGTTCCCGTGAGAATTTTCGCTTCCACCACATCGAGCTTCACGAAATCTGCAAGGCCCATAATTTCTTTCTTTTCGAAAACATCACCAAACCGTATGATGCGTGTCGATTCGTCAACCTGCCTGACAAAACCCTGCATATCCACAGCCAAGTGGAAGCCCTTCTCTTTGAGCTTCTGCATAAATTCCAGGGTGAACTCCCGGTCCGTGAGGGCCCCAAGATGGACGAGGTTTGCCTCAAAAGAGGGCAATTCTTCTATCGTGAAGAACCCGGCATCTTTCGTTTGGTACATCACTCTTTCGTCAACATTTGAAGATGGATGAACAACGCGCATATGAGTGGTGTCTTGAGCAGATTGCAGATAAACATTAATGCCAGCTTTTTCTAATGCTTCAATGAGGTATGTATCTTCTTTGGCAATTCTTGTGATTACGGCAATATTTTTTCCTGTCACCGCTGCCGCAAGAGATCCGAAGAGGGGCGCACCACCGCCTGTGCCGGTGGATGACCCCTCCGCTGCAACAATTTCGTCAATTGTTACATGACCAATAAAAACGATATCATACCTTTTCATGAAGTTTTTTCCATTTTTTTGGGGTTTACGTCGCCTCTTCCTTTTTTTTACAATGTAACTTGTTGATTAGTTGACTTGTTGATTAAATTCTCATTTAAGTTCGACCAAACAAGGGAGTAGCTTCCTTGTGATGACATGGAGTATGTCTGGTTTTTATCAACTGAGTCAACTTAATTACTTAATCAACTATCAGTCAGGTCTCCCCTTCTTGCCCAAGAATAGGCTGCTTAATCCTTACCCCTTAATCCATAATCCTGCTTTTCACTCACCCTATGTTGTTCGTGAATCCATATTTGTCAACCTGCCAGCCTTCTGCGGGCATCGGAACACCGTCAATATAAACGATTCGTCCGTCCAGGGCGACCCTGCCTTTTGCGATGAGCTGATGGACGGCAAAGGGATAAATCTTCCAATCCCCCTCAACTTTGAGAACCTCTTGAATCTCGCCTGAGACATTTCTGAGCGATTCGTAAAGGTTGTTTCCCTCTCTCTCTGTTGCCTCTTTGAAGTCTTTCAGCGCTCGCGCATTTGATTTTTCTGCAAATCTCCGTACTTCACGGAGCTGATCGTCCCATCGTGAGAGGGGTAGGGACGCTGACTGGATCAGGATTGGACCCCCATCGTCGCTCTGGTCAACAAAGAATACCGTTGATTTCACGCTTTTCTCTTCGGCCATTATGGCCTTCGCGGTGGGTATCCAGCCAAGTCCGACGTATTTCATGGCATCAGCTGGGTGAACATTGAGAATCCTGGGGTAGTACCTGCTCACCATCCAGTCCCCTATCCAGAGGTCATATCCTGCCAGACATATGAGGTCTGGCTGACCATGGAGGGTTTGCTCAACGAGGGTCATAATAGCCATGTCGTAACTGTTTCTTTCAACGCCATGTCGTGGTGCCTTGTCAAGCCCCCACATTTCCTTGAAATATATGTCAGAATTTAATGATATTGCCTGGGCGCCATACTTCCACGCCTTTTCCATTCCTCTACAACCAGGCACGTTGCTGAAGACAAGGTGTTCTTTTTGAGGATCTCCTTCGTATATTCTGTCGTAGTTTGTACCGGAGCCGGAAACTCCGCAGGCATATTTCATTTTTGATAACGAAGGATCAAAAACCAGTTTTGCCGTCATTTTTTCACCTCAATTCTGTGAACTGTTTAGTTTGAGCACTGTGTTATTTCTTTTCAGATACGGACCCGTGTAATGGCCATGCTTAATTATTCTTGGTATGTCCTAATTATATCAAAAGAGAAATGATAATCAAGAACTTTGACCAGTGTTTTTAATCTAATTTGCACTGGATAGACTATGAGGGTATGGTGTCGGGTTTTCCTTTAGCAAACCGTCGTGAGCCAAGGAAGCTTGGTCTTTTGCGAACGCAAAAGTTCCGAAGGCGAACGCGAGCGAGTGTAGCCGCTGGAGCGAATGAGAGTGCTTGCGGGGAATACCCGACACCAATACTTATCATGATAGAAAATTTAATAGAAAATTCTAGACTAATATTTACGTAAAAATGAGAAGGTAGCGGCCGGCCTTATTACTCATAGGCCGACCGCTAAAATGGTCCGATTTGATGTGGCTAAAGCTTAAACAGAAGATCTGCGTAGCTGGGGACAGGCCACATGTCTTTAGGAACAATCATCTCCAGAGCGTCGATATCTTTGCGCAGATCTTGCATGACTGTGACCACCTTGTCACGGTAGCTTTCGGCCTTCTTGACAACGTCATCAATGGCCTGTGTTTTTGCGACGGCTGACTCAAGTTTTGCAAGGTTCTTGTATGAGGAGGCAATGAGAGAACTGAGTTTTTTCAGGAGGTCTTCTTGGACAGTGGCTGAAACCGATACAGCATTAAAGCTGCCAATTGAATCTGCCAGAAATGTGGCATATTCGATGCTGGCAGGCAGGTATTGTTTCTTGACCATGTCGATTGCCGCCAACGCTTCAATGTTGATCTGCTTCGCGTATGTCTCAACATAGATGTCATACCGCGAATGCAACTCTTTATGTGAAAAGATTTCGTATTTCTCAAAGAGTTTGAGCGACTTATCAGCAATGAATGCTTTCAGGGCATCGACAGCGTTTCGCACATTGGGGAGATTCCGTTTCTTTGCTTCCTTCACCCATTCATCGGAGTAATTGTTTCCATTAAAGATCACGCGGCTATGTTTCTTGTAGGTTTCCTTGAGGATCGCGGCCGCTTCTGCGTTCTTGTCTTTGGCCTTTTCCAGGCGTGTGGCTATTTCGTCGAAGGCCTCGGCTGCGATCGTGTTCAGAGCGACATTAGGTCCTGCAATCGACTGCGACGATCCGACCGTCCTGAACTCGAACTTGTTTCCGGTAAAGGCGAAGGGAGAAGTCCTGTTGCGGTCGGTGTTATCTTTTGGGATATCGGGCAGGGTATCAACGCCGACATTGACAAACTGTGCGCCTTTATTGGCAATCTTCTGGCCTTTTGCAAGCTTTTCCAGAATGTCCGTCAGCTCATCGCCCATGAAGATGGAGATAATAGCCGGAGGCGCTTCGTTGGCGCCAAGACGGTGATCGTTTGCGGCATGTGCACAGGTGGCACGAAGAATATCTGCATGGGTGTCCACGGCTTTGATCAGCGCACTCAGGAATAATAGAAACTGAACATTGTCAGACGGTGTGTAGCCGGGTTCCAGTAGGTTGATGCCGTCATCAGTGGAGAGAGACCAGTTGTTGTGTTTTCCGGAACCATTAATACCCGCGTAAGGCTTTTCATGGAGCAGACAGACCAGGTCGTGACGCAGAGCCACCTTCTGCATGGTCTCCATAACGAGCTGATTGTGGTCGGTAGCAATGTTTGTGGTAGCAAAAATGGGGGCCATTTCGTACTGGGCCGGGGCTACCTCGTTATGCTGGGTTTTTGAAGTAATTCCCATTTTCCAGAGTTCGATATTGAGATCGTTCATGTAGTTGTGGACCCTGTCTTTAATAGCGCCGAAATACTGGTCTTCAAGTTCCTGACCCTTGGGCGCCGGTGCGCCGAAGATCGTTCTCCCTGTAAGCATCAGGTCGATCCTATCCAGATAGAACTTTTTATCCACCAGAAAGTATTCCTGTTCGGGACCCACTGTAGAGGTAACCTTCGTTGAAGTCGAATTGCCCAATGCCTTTAAAATCCTGAGCGCCTGCTTTGACACCGCCTTCATGGATCGAAGCAAGGGCGTCTTTTTATCGAGGGCTTCGCCGTAATAAGAGATAAAAGCTGTGGGAATGGTAAGGGTGACGTTGCCTGCCTCGTCTGTTTTCAGGAATGCCGGCGAGGTACAATCCCAGGCCGTATATCCTCTCGCTTCAAAGGTGCTGCGCAGACCGCCGCTTGGAAAAGACGATGCGTCCGGCTCACCCTGAATTAACTGCTTACCGGAGAACTCCACGATTATTCCGCCATCAGCGGTAGGAGATATGAACGAATCATGTTTTTCCGCTGTTATCCCTGTCAGGGGTTGGAACCAATGTGTGTAATGGGTTGCTCCTTTTTCAATAGCCCAGTCTTTCATAGCATTTGCAACTACATTCGCAACATCAGGTCGTAGCGGCATATCTTTTTCAATTGTTTCTTTGAGCGCTTTGTATGTCTCTTTGGGTAATCTTTGTTTCATTGCCTTATCGTTAAAAACGTTTGATCCAAATAGCTCTGTAAGTTCCATCACTTACCTCCTTCTATAAAATATTCTCTAAAACTGCTTTGTTATTGAATGCTCTCCATGTCTCATTACACTTTTTGTAGGTAAGTGTAATCCAAGACGATGACTGTTGTGAACTTCTTTGTTCAATTTCTGTGAAAGACCTCAAGAACTTTGAGGAGTTTAGCACGTCAATGTGCTCAATAATCTTAATATAAAACTTTTTTGATTACAAGTATTTTTATAAGAAATTTGAGATTCCCAAACACCATTAAGTTTGAGATGGTAAATGTTTTTTCCTAAAAAATCTAATACACGTGTTTCTGGCGAACTCCCTCGAATCTGTATGGCGACCGGTTGGATTTATTCTTTTTTTGAACTCCTATACTCTCATCAAGTTGACATAAGTGCTTGCAGGCCAACTACTTTTATACTATAGTGTAGTTGTAGCTCAAAGTATTTTTTAAAAAAAGATAGGAGTGACTTTCCATGCATGATGTATTACCAGAAGGTGAAGACCTGCGAAGGGCTATCAGATGGGTATCGGGGAACCTCCAGGAGGATCCTGGCAGATTAATTCCTCAACTCGTCGAGGAGGCTACCTTTAAGTTTGATCTTTCGCCAAAAGATTCTGAATTCCTGATGAGTTTCTTTCGTCAACGAAAAGAGGAAAAGTAATTCTAAAAACATTTATCAATTTTTGTAGCAAGTACGTTGAACATCTGTTTTAGCCGTCGCTTATTACGCGCTCGATCAATTGCCGTTTAATCCTTTCAGCCCTTGGCGTGGCTATCTGACAGGTGCCGACCCGTTCGTGACCTCCGCCGTCATATTCCAGCATCAGCTTCCCAACATCAGTCTTGCTTGTACGGTTAATAATACTGTGCCCAACAGTGAAAACCACATTCTGTTTTTCCCGTCCCCACATAATATGTATGGAGATGTTACATTGGGGAAATAGACTATAGACAAGAAATCGGTTGCCCGTGTATATTTCTTCTTCATTCCTGAGATCAATAATAGCAAGATTATTATGTATATCAGTGCATTTCATGAGCTGTTGCTGGAAGAGTTCGTTTTGTTTATTATAGCGTTCCACGCGTTCCTGAACATCAGGTTTTGACAATATTTCATGTATGGGTAACGTTCCACACCATTCAACCATTTCCATCATCAGATTGTAGTTGCTGATCCGATAGTCCCTGTAGCGCCCCAGGCCGGTGCGAGGATCCATAATAAATGAAAGCAAAACCCAGCCTTTTGGATCTAAAACCTCTTCAGGCGTCAAGTTGCCACTGTCGCATTTATCAACGTACTCCATCATTTCCTGAAACAGTTCAGGAAAATTATCCTTGCCACCGTAAAAATCCCAAATTACCCTGGCGCAACTCAGCTTCAACTCGCTGGCGCCTTCATACTTATAATTGAACCTGATCCTCTCCTGTTCACTGGAATGATGATCAAACCACATACCTACCCCGGGAACATACGGCACATTAGCAAGGATATCATCTGTGGTAACTTCGAGGAGCCCGTCCTGAACATCTTTGGGATGAACAAACTTCCATTCATCCATGATGCCAATATGTTTGAGGAGAACCGCACAGATTAGTCCGTCAAAGTCAGATCTTGTTAAAAGCCTCATATAAGCACCCCTTATGTTATGTCAGTTATTTGTTGAACCAAGGACTGTTGCCATCACAAACGAGTATTCATGTCCAGAATTCAACATATAAAGGTGTATCGGCTATTTGAGGCAGATGTTAAACGGATGTATTCTTAGATATACAAATCTTATCTTACTGTATTCTCACAGCTTCCTCTATACATATTAATCCTTGCAATCATGACTTAAAGAGAAATAAATTTCCACGTTCCTAAATTAATGGAAAAATTGACCGAAAAAAACAGCAGATATTTGAATAACCTTTGGAGGGTATGATGCCAATAAAGTTTGTATGGGATAAGCGCTATTCAGTTGGAAATGAGGTGATTGATTCTCAACATCGTCGCTTATTTGATCTGGGAAATGAAATACAGAATATCCAACTTTCTGAAGTGACAAGAACGGTCATGAATTTGTATAAGCATACAAGGCAGCACTTCGACACTGAAGAGCAACACATGAAAACGATTGGATATGAAAAACTTGAACAACACAGGGAATTGCATAACGGGCTCATCAGCGGTTTAAACAATCTTATCGAGAAGCCAATCGATACAAAAATCGGGCTTGAAGGACTTAAAAAGTTTGTGTACAACTGGATCATCGATCACATTTTGAATCACGATAAAAAATATTTTGAATTCTATCAGGGACAAGTAAAACCACCCTTTGCTGCTTCAACCAGGACTCAGAGAGGACGGCCGAGGAAATACCAGCAACATTGATGTGTGAAGCGTAATCTGCATTTGGCTTCACCCATCCTTATCACGAGTTATGGTTCACTTATGTTTATAGAGCGGTCTTATTGTCGTAGTGCTTTGTCAACTTTAAAAGAGTTTTCATTGCCCAACTTTGCTATATTACTGGATTCATGATATACTTCGACGCCGTGTAAGTTATTTTCCGCTTTTTTAACTGCATTGTTTAGTCTTCATGATACAAGCTAGCTTTGGTAGAATGAACATGTGGGAGGAATTCCGGCGAGATCTTAATACTGTATAGAATATAGCATAAAAATTATCTCTCCCATGATCCATGATATTGGCACACATAGTGGGCGCGAGGAGGAGGCTCCATTGGTTTTGCCAGTGGAAGGGGCGATGTGAGTCCCGGTAATTGGACACGGCCATAATCATAAACGTGAAAAGGAAATACCATGGAAACAGAAAAGTTTGAAGAATTAAATCTATCAAAAGAATTGCGTAGGGCTATCCGTGAACTGGACTTTGATGAGATGACCCCTATCCAGGCGAAGACTATCCCATTGATTCTTGAGGGGCGGGACGTTATTGGACAGGCACAAACAGGAACAGGGAAAACCCTGGCCTTCGGGCTACCCATACTGGAGTCAATTAACTCCCGAGTTAGGAAACCCCAGGTGATCATCATGTGCCCCACCCGTGAACTGGCAATACAGGTTGCCGAGGAGCTACAGAGTGTCCTTAAATATAGGAAGGAAATTACCATTCTCCCTGTGTATGGGGGACAGCCCATAGACCGGCAGATTCGAACCCTCAATGCAGGCGCCCATGTGGTGATTGGAACACCAGGCCGAACCATCGACCATATAAAAAGGGGAACCTTGAAGCTGGAGAATGTGAGGACGGTAGTCCTGGATGAGGCAGATGAAATGCTTAATATGGGTTTCATCGATGATATAGAGCAGATATTGCAGCATGTCCCTAAAGAGAGGCAAACGCTCCTCTTTTCGGCGACTATGCCGAAACCTATCCTTAATTTAACCCGAAAATATCAGAAAGATCCCGAGTTTATCAAGGTGGTCCATCAGCAACTGACAGTGCCCAATGTTGAGCAGTGCTTCTTTGAAGTCCGGGAAGCGTCTAAGCTTGACGTGTTGTGTCGCGTCATCGATATGTATGGTCTGAAATCTTCCCTCGTCTTCTGCAACATGAAAAGAAGGGTTGATGATGTTGTAATGCACCTTGAGGCAAGGGGTTATCCAGCCCTGGGTCTCCACGGAGACATGACGCAGCCCCAGCGGAACCATGCTATGGAAAGATTTAAACGAAACCGGACAGAAATCCTTGTGGCGACCGATGTTGCTGCGAGAGGACTTGATATAGACAACATCGAGGCAGTCTTTAATTACGACCTGCCTCAGGACGAAGAGTACTATGTTCACCGCATCGGAAGAACTGCCCGTGCCGGCAAAAGTGGCCTGGCATTCTCCTTTGTTGCGGGAAGGGAAATTTACAAACTTCATGAGATAGAATCTTACGCCTCAACAAAGATCGCCCGCAAGCCTGTCCCCTCCATTGAAGACATCGAAGAGGTGAGGGTCTCAAACTTTCTCGACAACGTAAAGGATTTGATTGACAAGGGAGGCATTGAACGGTACGAACGCATAATGGAACCCCTTCTTAAAGAAGACTATACTTCGATCGATATCGCGGCAGCCCTCTTAAAAATAGCCATGCATGAAGATGTCAAGGAATACATGAAGGAAACAGACATCATGGTTGAGCAGGATAGAAGAAGAAAAAAGACAAACGCAGGGAGAAGATCCTTTTCTCCGAGAAGAAGATAAACCAGGATTTATTATTTAGCGGGGCTTGCGTCGCCCCCTCAGGGCGACCCACTCACTGGGAGGGTGCCCCGGCTTTCGGAGCCTTCGCTTCTAACCCGTGGTGTGGGCTAGTTTATGCTCGCATGAACCTTCGGAACTAAAGACCAGGCCTCCTTCACCACAATTTGTTTAAGGATTACCCGACACTTTGCTCTAATGAATTTCCTTGAATAAATCCATCACGTATCACAGATTACTTATCACGGGTATCACTACTTGACTCCTCTAATCCTGTTTTTTACCCCTCCTGAACTATCACAATCCCTTAATATTAAGAAAGAAAGATTAGTGACGATATACCATAAAGAAAGAGCGAGAAATGTGTAATCCCGGCTTAATAATTCTCATTTTCATTGCGAGCAGCGCCCTGCTATGGTTTGGTTTCGCAGGGCTAAGAAACAACAGGGTCCGCGTTAAAGGCGGATACCACATTGAGCGTTTAGTATCACCAATCAACTACTGGCTAAACGTAGGAATTTATTTTGTTGTGGGCATTGGTGGCTTCTGCTTTAGTGTATTCGCATGGTATATGAGGTGACTATATGTGCGTATCTTTAATAAAACCCTTCATTATTCTTGCAAGCTTTGTTCTCCTGTGGTTTGGCGCGAAGGGTCTCCGCGAAGACCAGGTTATAGAAGAGGGTAACGAAATAATCGAGCGGGAGAAGTCACCGATGAACTACTGGGTTACAGTGGTTATATACATCGGTGGCGGTATTGCCGGAATCCTTTTTTCCCTTATTTGCCCCTGAATACAGGTTTATCAAAGTTATATTACTGACTCAATCTGATTTTCTGGTTACTGAAAATAATTGCCAGATTGCCCCAATTCTTGCAAAGACTATCAAGAGAAAACTGAGATGTGAATTTGCGTTATTCCCATCACCACGTCGCTGAACTGTTTCGATGGAAAAGAGGATTCCGTGTTACTTGTGGTATTCTTTTTGGGAATGAGGGTTTGAAGTGCTGCTTCCTGTAAGTCTCCGTTTATCCACATCATCAAGAAGCTTTATTTCTCGTTGTATTCTCGTAACCGTGCCTGCTGACTTATACAGTTCCTTGACTAACATGGAATCTAAGCTATAATTATACAAGATACTTAAGTTTTTCTGAGTAGGCTGCATCTTACTTTCCCGCACGGTCTTTGTTGATATTTCGGCAAAACGCATGTAACACAAGAAGGGGGATCGAACATGTCTGCAAAAAAAGTGGTTCTTATTACCGGCATTTCTTCAGGTATTGGTGAGGCTACTGCCCGACTGCTTGCTCAGCGAGATTTCATCATCTTTGGGACGGCTCGCAATCCCTCAGGTTTTGAGGCCATTCATGGTGTAGAGGTGCTGCCTTTGGATGTGCGTTCGGATGAGTCTGTGAACACCTGCGTGGACACGGTACTGAAAATTGCAGGGAGGCTCGATGTCCTTGTCAACAACGCCGGTTATATGTTGGGAGGTGTGGTTGAGGAAGTTACGGTGGAGGAGGCGAAGGCCCAGTTCGAGACAAATTTTTTTGGTGTTGTAAGGATGGTAAAAAGAGTGCTGCCCATCATGCGCACGCAGGGAAGCGGTCAAATAATTAATGTTAGTTCAGGGTTAGGGCTGGCCCCTCTACCCTTTGTTGGTTTTTATGCAGCGAGCAAATTTGCCCTGGAAGGCTATACCGAGGCATTACGCTATGAGGTTAAGCCATTTGGAATTATGGTCTCCTTAGTAGAACCAGGCTTCATTGCAACTCAATTATATAACAACGAACAACTCGCCGGCAATCAGATCAGCGATTACGATCCATGGCGGCAGCGCGCCTCCGATGCAGTGAGAAAACATAGAGAAAAGAGCCTAAAACCAACAAGGGTGGCCGAGCGCATTCTGCGGATTATCGAAAACAAATCGCCAAGGCTGCACAACATAGTCAGTAACGAAATAGCCAGAACCTTTTTACTTCGGCGTTTATTGCCGGAATCGATATTCGAACAGGGAGCGAGGCGCTATTTGAACCTAGACGTAAAGAGATAGGATGGTATTGCTTAGTAGGATAAGGGTCGCATAACCTCCGGGCCAATCAGGATTGACTTTCTCGCTGGTTTCTCAATAGCCAACCTGTTACCCGGGTTGCAACTCTTCATGCCAACCCGTAATCTTCACTTCACAGAAAAGACCTCCATGCCATGTTGGTATTTAGAAGGTGGTGCTTTTCTCTATGGAATCATTTGAGAAATTTTCTGAAGGCATGGGTCACTGCCATCTTTCAAATAGTAATCAATATCCTTGTTTAGTCTTGCAGGGCGTTGCAATCTTCACGAA
>Ga0351899_1063_pt1 | contig 33624 bp, 30 predicted proteins | sample BONcelHT113001C6_FD_206833 | JGI IMG/M metagenome (GOLD analysis project Ga0351899, IMG submission 206833) | Enriched cells from coal bed in the Powder River Basin, Montana, United States - BONCAT cells T11 rep1 HSBNCT.T11.300.1.C6 ... | reverse complement strand
TATTTTATCGACAATCCCCTTGCCGCGCAAATCGCGAGCACGGCGAAATTCTGCGAGCTTGGCGGTGAATGACTTGTCCTGATGATCGATGTAGTAGCCGAGCAGGTGGATATCGTGAAAATCGCGAAAGCCGATGGAAAGTTCCACTGCGGGCACCACCTCCAGGCCAAGCTGTTTCCCCTTTAGCTGGGCCTCGTCAATTCCGGAAACAGAATCGTGGTCGGCAATGGCGATTGCCTTCAGGCCCTTCTCAGCCGCCATGGTAACAACCTGGGAAGGTGAGTAACAGCCGTCCGAGTGGATGGTGTGAATATGGAGATCTGCATATTTATTCATGAAACTTCCTCACAGTCGATATTTGTTCAGTATAGGGGAGAAAGAAGCAATCTTCAACCGATGAAACGCCAGTTCCGGCTTTTCCGTTGCTGATCAGGGTCACTTCCGCTACAATTTATCACTACTGCCGTGCATGGGGAGAGTATGAAATCCGAACAGATCCATGAAGCAATTGAAATACTCACTGAAGCGGTTCGCCACTGGCAAACTCCCGCAGTTACCATTGTTTCCCAACGCGAAGGGAACCCTTTCAAGGTGCTCATCTCCTGTATTCTTTCCTTGCGAACCCAGGATAAAACAACAGGACCTGCCTCGGAAAGACTTTTTGCCTTGGCCGATACACCGGAGAAAATGGTTCAACTGCTACCGGAGGTAATGGAAAAGGCAATCTACCCGGTCGGTTTTTACCGCGTTAAAACTGCAAATATTCTTGCAATCTGCCGGACTCTTCTTGCCGGCTATCAGGGAAAAGTGCCCGACGATCTCGACGAATTGTTGAAATTGAAAGGGGTCGGACGCAAGACAGCCAATCTCGTGATAACCCTCGGTTTCGGCAAGGCGGGTATCTGTGTCGATACGCACGTGCACCGCATCTGCAACCGCTGGGGATATGTGACGACCAAGACCCCTGAGGAAACAGAGTTTGCCTTGCGGGAAAAACTTCCTCGGCACTACTGGCTCCGTATCAACGATCTTCTTGTGACCTACGGACAAAATCAGTGTACTCCCATCTCGCCGAAATGCTCCAGCTGTCCGCTCCTGGAAATCTGTGATCGGGTCGGTGTGGGGAAATCCCGCTAGGAGTCTGTCGGACTTAGGAAATCGAAGCGAAAATTCGGCTGGGCGAGGACAAATTTAGTTGATTTTGCAGGGCAATAGTTGTTCAATTGGCCAAAAAAACGGCGGAATATGGACCGCCCAGACGGATTTGCAGCAGATTTACCCTAAGTCCGACAGGCTCCTGGCAGCACGCAGTCGAGTTAATCGATAGTAACCCACTCTTTGCGGGGGAGGGTTGCAGAGGTTCAATCAATAAACGGAAAAGCGGCCCAGACTGACGTCGAGACCGCTTTTCATGCAATGGGAAAAGGTTTTGTTCAGGACAGATTCCAGACGATCATTTCCCACATATCGTGCCAATTTTTTCCCATTTCCCGGACAACGGAGGGCTCGAATCCGCAGTGCATCATGCATTGGGCACAGCGCTCGTCTTTGCCGACACCGTATTTTTCCCAGTCGGTCTTTTCCATCATTTCCTGGAAAGTAGGGTAGTGGGTATCGGTGATGAGATAGCAGGGAGCTTTCCAACCCTGGGTGTTGCGGGTCGGGTTTCCCCATGGGGTACATTCCAGATGTTTCTCGCCCATCAGAAAGCGGAGATACATCGGGGTAGAAAGGAACCGGTGACGCTTGCTCATTGCAAAGACCTCACGGAATTTGTGCTCGATATCGCGTCGCTCCAGGAACAGCTTTTCACCCACCGCCTCGTAACCGAAGCCGGGTGCGACGAGAAAACCGTCAACTCCGATGCTCGTGAGGATGGTGAAGAGGTCGTCAATTTCTCCCAGATCGGTTTCCTTGAAAATGGTGGTGTTGGTGCAGAGGCGGAAACCAAGGTGCTTTGCCTTGCGGATCGCGGAAATTGCCGTCGTGTAGGCGCCTTTCTGTTCCAGGATCCGGTCGTGGGTTGCCTCCAGTCCATCCATATGCACGTTAATGGTGAAGTTGGGGTGGGGCTGCATCTTGTCCAGGGCATCTTCCAGCAGTTGCCCATTGGTACAGAGATAGATATGTTTTCCGCGGGCGAGGACTTCCTCGATAAGCTCATGGATGTGCGTATAGAGAAATGGTTCTCCTCCGGTTATCGTAACAACGGGGGCAGGGCACTCGTCAACGGAGTGCAGGCATTCTTCGAGCGACATCTCATCCGATAGTGTTTCAGCGTATTCCCTGATGCGGCCACAGCCGGAGCAGGCCAGGTTGCAGAGATGGGTTGGTTCCAACATGAGAACAAGGGGGAATTTATCAACCTTTCGGAGTTTGTTCCCAACGATATATTTTGTGAGATCGATATTTAACTTCAGGGGAAAACGCATCGGCTTCTATTCCTTTCAACAATGGTAGTTCATTTGTTACAATTTTCCTGCACGCCATTTTGTAACTCAATTACCGGCGGCTATTCCGGAACTGATTGATGGTGCGCACCTCGCCATCATCAGTCGGTTGCTGAAGGTCGGTGCCAATGTCATCAACGGGAGCGACAGTGGGATCGGTGCGTTACTTGACCCGAACGAAAGGTGCGGCCAATCCTTCCTTACGGGAAAGAAGTGTTCTTGCGGCATCGGCAATGCCGTCGGTATCGAGTCCGAGATCCTTTCGCAGTTGAGCCTGACTGCCGTGTTCAATGAAATGGTCAGGAATACCGATGCGCTTTATCTTGATCCCGGTGATTCCTTCCGCTTCCAGGAGTTCAAGGACTGCACTGCCGAAACCCCCTGCCAGGGCGTTTTCCTCAACGGTCAGCAGGGCGCCGGTGCGGCAGGCGGCCTGGATGATCATTTCGCTGTCCAGCGGTTTCACAAAGCGGGCATTGATGACCGTAGCACTGATTCCCTGCTTCTCAAGCAGCTGTGCTGCCGCAAGGGCCGGATACACGGTAGCTCCGATGGCGATGATCGCCAGATCGCTTCCTTCTGTCAGAATTTCACCCTTGCCGATCTCAAGTGCAACGGGACACTGGTCCATGGTGACGCCGTATCCGGCACCGCGAGGATATCTGAGGGAAATGGGACGGTTGGAATACACTGCCGTCTTGACCATGTGCTGCAGCTCGTTCTCGTCTTTGGGGGCCATGACGGTCATCTCGGGAAAATGTCGCAGAAACGAGATATCGAAAACACCATGGTGGGTGGGACCGTCGTCGCCTACCAGGCCGCAACGATCAAGGGCAAGGGTCACCGGAAGTTTCTGGAGGCATATATCGTGAAATACCTGGTCGTAGGCTCGCTGGGCAAAAGTGGAATAAATTGCCGCGACCGGACGAAATCCTTCGGCTGCCAAACCTGCTGCAAAGGTCAGGGCGTGCTGTTCGGCGATGCCCACGTCGAAGAAACGTTCCGGAAAGGCCCGGGCAAACGGGGTAAGCCCCGTCCCGTCGGGCATGGCCGCCGTGATGGCGATGATTTTCTCATTTTCCTCGGCAAGCCGAAGCATCGTCTGGCCGAAAACGGATGTATAGGATTTCGTGGCTGCAGGTTTTGCTTTTAGTGCGCCAGTCGTGATGTCAAACGGGCCAATTCCATGGAAAATATCCGGATCTTTCTCTGCCGGCAGATACCCTTTTCCCTTTTTGGTCATCACATGGATCAGGATCGGCCCCTCGACGGTCTGGCAATTTTGCAAAACTTCGATCAGTTGCGGAAGATCATGGCCATTGATGGGGCCTACGTATTCGAAACCGAGGGCTTCGAAGAGGGTGCCCGGAGTAAGAAAACCCTTCAGCGAATTTTCAGCTTTCTTGGCGAAATGAAGGATGTTCGTACCAATTGCCGGGATACCTTTCAGAAGCGACTGCATTTCCCTTTTCAAGTCCCGGAAATACTTTCCAGTCAATTTGCGGGAGATGAAGGAGGCAAAAGCACCGACATTTTTCGAAATGGACATGTCGTTGTCGTTGAGGATCACGATGAGGTTTTTACCCAGATGTCCGGCCTGATTCAAACCTTCAAAGGCGAGACCTCCTGTCAATGATCCGTCGCCGATAATGGAAATGACCTTGCTGTTTCTGGCGAGAAGGCTGTTTGCTGTTGCCATGCCAAGGCCTGCCGAAATGGAAGTTGACGAGTGGCCTGCTCCGAAGGCATCGTGGGGGGACTCGGCAGGCTTCGGAAAACCGCTGATTCCTTTATACTGACGCTGTGTATGAAAGACATCTCTCCGGCCGGTGAGAATCTTATGGGTATATGCCTGGTGTCCCACATCCCATATGATCTTGTCCGTCGGTGAATCGAAACAGTAGTGTATTGCTAGGGTTAGCTCCACGCAGCCGAAATTCGACGCAAGATGCCCGCCGGTACAGGACACGGTTTCCAGGAGAAAACCACGGATTTCTTCAGCCAGAGATACGAGCTCTTCATTTTTCAGAAGCTTCAGATCTGCCGGGCTGTTTATTTTTTCGAGGAGTGGGTACATGAAAGAATCCCGCTATGATTCGAAGTAGTAGGTGCGAAAGTGCTAGTAGTGTATACGATTGTTCGAAGAAAGCATACCCTCTCTTCTAACTGTTGTCGATTTGATAGCGAAAAGGGAGGTTTCAGGCGCCTACCGAACGTATCCTTCGGCGCGGAACCAGTCAACTGCTTTTTCCAAAGCGTTTTTGACCGGGTGCTGGGGTAGTCCTAACTCTCGGATGGCCTTTGATGAGTCGAAAAACATGAGTTTTCCTGCCATTTGCACCCCGGCAAGGGGTATGAGCGGCTCTCTTCGCGTAAGCTTGGAGATTCCTTCATTGATGTATGCCGCAAGGAGGATGGGGGCGTAAGGAAGTTTCACCCTTGGCGCCGGTAAACCGGAAATTTGCTGCAATAGGGTAAAAATATTTTTCAGTGTCAGATTTTCGTTGCCGAGGATATACTTTTCACCAACCTGCCCGTGCAGGGCGGCCAGGATGTGCCCTTTGGCGCAATCCTGCACATCAATGAGATTGAGACCGGTATCCAGATAGGCAGGCATCTTCCGGTTGAGGAAATCGACGATAATCTTACCGGTAGGTGTCGGCTTTATGTCAAGTCGCCCAACAGGAGTTGAGGGGTTTACGATGACCAGCGGTAGTCCTTGCTCGATGAAGCTCTCGGCAACCCGTTCTGCAAGGAACTTGCTTTTCTTGTAGTGACCAACCATATCGGTAAAGGATACGGGAGTCTCTTCGGTTCCGGGCGTTCCGTTGCCAGGATTGCCGAGTGTTCCGACACTGCTGGTGTAGACGACCTTAGAGAGGTCCATTTTGAGGGCCGCCTGGAGGATTGAACGTGTCCCTTCCACATTAACGGCATACATGGTTGCGGGATCCCGGGTCCAGAGACGGTAATCCGCCGCTGCGTGGAAGAGAGTGTCACAGTTGGCCAGTCCCTTTGCCAGGGAGTGTCCGTCCCGGAGGTCTCCTTCCCAAAACTCGATTTCAAGCCCGTTTAGATTTCTTCGATCCGATCCTTGCCTGACGAGAGCCCTGACTTCACAGCCAAGCTCAAGTAGTTCACGTGCCAGACTTGCCCCGATAAAACCGGTCGCTCCGGTAACAAAAACTTTTTTCATAGTAAACAATCTTTATGGTGTTCCGCTCGACCATGTTTTGAGATCAAGCAGATGAAAGTTGCCGCTTTCAGCCGTTCTCGCCAAGAATGCTGCGGTACTTGCCCAGTGCCATGAGCGGGAAGCAGTTTCGGTAGACGTGGTATTTGATCATGAAATACTTGGGGAAACCGGTGCCGGTGAACTGATCCTCATTCCAGGTTCCGTCCTGTTGCTGGGTTTGAACAAGATATTCTATTCCCCGGACAATGGTAGCCGATTTTTGCTCACCGGCCGACATGAGTGCGAGAAGTGCCCAAGCGGTCTGGGATGGCGTGCTTTCGCCGACGCCCGCAAGAGCCGGGTCGTGATAGGACTCGCAGCTTTCACCCCAGCCGCCGTCGGGATTCTGTTTTGATTTCAACCAGGTAACGGCTTTCTGGATATAGGGCTGGGCGGGATCCTCTCCTATTGCCTGCAATCCGCATAAAACCGACCAGGAGCCGTAAATGTAGTTTACTCCCCAGCGGCCCCACCAGGGACCATCCGGTTCCTGGGCTTTCTTGACAAATTCCAACGCCCGTTCGGCAGCCGGGAAATCTTTCGGATAGCCGAACGTTCCCATCAGTTCCAGCATTCTTCCGGTAAGATCCGCTGTCGGCGGGTCGATGAGGGCTTCCAGGTCGGCAAAGGGGATCTTGTTGAGGATATGTTTGGTGTTGTCCTTGTCAAAGGCACCCCATCCGCCGTTCTTGCTCTGCATGCCGAGACACCAGCGAATACCCCGTTCGATGGCGTCGTCTTTTATCTTGGAATCCTTGATCTTGACCTCTTTGATCGCCATCATAACGATACCTGAATCGTCAACATCCGGATACCAGTCATTGAGAAATTCAAAAGCCCAGCCTCCCGGCTCCAGATCGGGAGATTTTACTTTCCAGTCTCCCGGTTTGCGTACTTCCCGGTCGAGCAGCCATTGCGTTGCCTTTACGAGAGCAGGGTGATCAGGGGGGACCTCTGCATCAATAAGGCCCTTCAGGGCCAGGGCCGTATCCCAGATCGGAGAGATGCATGACTGGAGGACAATATTGTCTTCGCTTTCGATACAAAAGTTTGCCAGAGCATCGAGGCCTTTTTGTACAGCCGGATGGTCGTTGGAGTAGCCGAGGCAGTTGAGTGCCAGAATCGAATTGAGCATTGCCGGTTGGATACCACCCCAGTCGCCGCTCGGTTCCTGATGGTCCATAACCCATTTTTCAGAGAGCGACAGGGCCTTTTTCATGAAGGGTCTGATGGGGCTTCGTTCATAGACTTTCAGCAGGTGATCGACCCCGATAAAGATGTTTTTCCATGTCAGGATACCTTCTTCTTTGGTGAAGGTATAATCCATCGGGCGTGGCGGACGAACATACAGTTCCTGTACCCGGGCCCAGGGTGGCAGTTTTCTGACCGGTCGAATCGCCATAACAATCGAAAGCGGAACGATCGTTGCCCGCGACCAACTGGAAAATTCATACATGTTCAAATATGCCCATTTCGGGAGGAGAGAAAGCTCAATGGGCATCGACGGGACGCCGAACCAGGCGAATTCTCCGAATAGGGCAAGGAAAATCTTCGTGAAGACACGGGATTTGATGATGCCGCCCTCTTTCAGTATGAACACGCGCGCCTTTTCCATAGCCGGATGGTCGACAGGGTACCCAGCGAGTTTCAGGGCGAAATAGGCCTCTATTGTCGTGGAGAGATCACCGGGACCACCATAATAGATGGTCCAGCAGCCTTCTTGTGTCTGTTTGCTGAGAATATAGTTGGCAAGCTTTGTTTCCCGCGCCTTATCCACCATGCCGAGAAAATGGAACAGCATGAGATATTCGGCAGAAATGGTTACATTGGATTCCAGTTCTGCCCACCAGTACCCTTCGGGAAGTTGTTCGCGGAAAAAAAATTCACAGCTTTTATCAATGGCAGCATCCAGTGGGGTAGTGGTTTCCAGCAATTTCTTTTTCCAGATGGATGCCGGCAGATGATGAATTTTGCCACTGATCTTGATATTGGTTTTTGCGGGTTTCTCAGGGGAAAGTCCGTTAAAGGAGGTTAATGCGTTAGATATTGGGTGTTTACAGGGTTTCATTCCCATTGACTCCATTGAAGACCTTGAAAAGTCACCATTTATTTATGGGACGCAAATAGGCATTATAGTGAATAACTGTGAACTTCTACCATATTTTCGCAAAAAGGTATACTCATTTTCATCGGCAATTTACTGTGATTGATATGTTTTTGTAACAAATTCGAGATGGTGTGAGTTGCCATTGGTGCTTTCGGATCAGTTGATTTCACAGGAGCCCTATGGTACCCTCAAACCTCTTTTTTACAAGAGGAGGATAGATAAAATTATGCGAAATACGGCAGAGAAGGGCCGAACCCTCTTCAGAATAATCGCAAGGTTTCCCCTTGTGCTGGTAGTTTTGGCGCTTGTTCTTTCAGCAGTATCGATAATCTATACCCGCAACAACTTGCAGTTCCTGACCAACAGGGACGACCTGATGCCGAAAAGCAGCCAATTCCACCGGGATTATCGGGAATATCGGCAGGAGTTTGGTGACCAGGAAGAAATCGTCGTTGTCATTGAAAGTAAAGATCCGGAGCAGGCCAGTCGTTTCGGTACGGAGCTCTATGGCAGGCTTCTGAAGCAACGTACTGTTTTTCGTGAAATCTTTTATCCCTACGGACTTCCATTCTTTCAAAAAAACGGCCTGCTTTTCATGCCGTATGCTGATCTTGTGGCCCTTCACGATAATCTCGTGAAAGCAAAACCGGTCCTTGAGGATCTGTCTGCTTCCCCGTCGGTGCAAACCCTTTTCACCTCTCTAACCTCCCAGATGGACTCCTATATGGCCAATGCTCCGGTAGTTCCTGGTTCGCAGGAGCAGCTGGCAAGCCTGACTTTTATGTTGGAGAAGCTGGGGGCAGGCTTTGAGCAGTTTGGCAAGCCTGGCGGCGGAGCATTTTCGCTGGAGAGTTTTTTTCTCGGCTCGGGCAGCGATGGTAAAGAATCTGCGTTCGCCAAGGCGGCTCGGATGCAGATTATTACCATTTTGCCGGTTAAGGACAGCGGCAGCTTTGTTCCGGCAGAAAAGGCTATTGCCGCAGTGCGGGCTGAAATTAAAATACTTGCTGCTGACTCTTCTTTTGCGGGAGTGACAGTGGGTCTCACCGGCGTGCCGGTTCTCGAATATGAAGAAATGGCAACCAGCAAACGCGATATAACCGTGGCAACAATACTATCGATTGTCCTGACGATATTCCTCCTGATCTTTGCTTTCCGTGGTCTTGCCAACGCCTTTGCCGCGATGATTTCTCTTCTGGTTGCGATTGCCCTCTCTTTCGGGATGGCGACCCTGGTCGTCGGCCATCTCAATATTCTCTCGATGGTCTTTGCTGTTATGCTGATCGGCATCGGAATTGAGTACGGGATTCAGATCGTACTGCGCTATCAGGAAGAGCTGGGCAAGGGCTGCCAGCGCCTCGAAAGTTTGAGGACGGCCCTGGACAGGAACATCTGGGCGATTAGCATGGCTGCCGCGACGATTGCCGCAGCTTTTCTTACCTTTGCATTCACTGATTTCAAGGGCGTTGCGGAACTGGGTATTATCGCTGCCATCGGCATTGCCATCTGCGTACTCGTAACCTTTACCGTGCTGCCGGCCATGCTGATAATCCCGATCAAGTATGGAAAAAAGAACCGCAAGATTGTTGCGGCTAAGAATCCTTCTTGCAAGATAGCACGTTCTTCCGATTTGTCAGCCATTCGGCGGATCATTAAGACGATTCTTTTCGGCTACCCGCGCATTGTTCTGGCCGTGTCGATCCTGCTGTGCCTTCTTTCCCTCTATCCCCTGTCCCGGGTAGTGTTCGATTACAACCTGATGAACCTTCAGGCAAAGGGATTGGAGTCGGTTACCTATGCCTACAAACTGATGAAGAGTTCCGAGAATTCCGGGTATTTTGCCGTTGCCACGGCCCGGTCTCCGGAAGAAGCCGCAGCCCGGACAAAGGAACTCGAAGCGCTTCCCACTGTTGACCACGTGGTGAGCATCGCCTCCTTCATTCCCGAGCAACAGGATCGCAAACTTGCCGTGCTGGCGGATCTTCGTGAGCAACTGAGCGGCATACAGTCGGAACCGTACGAGGAGGACCTGCAGGTGATGGAGCTGCCTGCGGTCTTTGAAAAATTTCGCGAAACGGTTGCTCGTTTTGCCCAGAGGCTGGATCGGGAAAAACTGCCCCAGGCTAAGTCTGCCGGTGATTTCCTTGCAATACTCGATCGGTTCTTTGCCGACCTGGAAAAGGAGAAGGACCGCAATGCCCTTGGGCTGCTGCGAGATTTTCAGGGTAATCTTCTGGCAGACTTCCCGGAAAAAATCCAAACCCTCAAACATACTCTTAATGCCTCTTTCGTGAGCCCCGCTGATATACCGGCGGAGCTGCGGAAACGTTTTGTAGGTTCAACCGGAAAATACCTCTTGCAGATCGCACCGAAAGAGGAAATTTTCGACAGGGAACCACTCGAGGCATTCCTGAATGATGTGAAGAAGGTCGAGCCGAAGGCCACCGGAGAGCCGGTGATGGTGTATGAGTCCATGACCATCATGCGTGATTCTTACCGTGGCGCGTTCCTCTATGCTTTTCTGGCAATTGTATTTATCCTGCTCATTACCTTTCGGAGTCTACGCTATACCCTGATCGGACTGGTCCCTCTTGTCGTGGGTGTACTGTTCATGGTCAGCGGTATGTGGCTTTTCGGCATTAATTTCAATTCCGCTAATATCATTGTGATGCCTCTGGTCCTGGGAATTGCCGTCGATTCAGGTATCTACATCATCAACCGCTTCCGTCGTGAAGGGGAATCCGGCTACGAGGTCGTTATCAGCAGCACCGGCCGGGGGGTTTATTATAACACCCTGACCATCATGATCAGTTTCGGTGCGCTGATGGTCGCCGGCCACCAGGGAGTTTTCAGTATCGGTGCAATCATGACCCTTGGCATGGTGGCGTGCCAGATTGCTTTCATTATTACCCTCCCGGCGGTTCTGGCCCTTTTTGGCGAGAAACGCACTCGATTCGGCGGGGAGTAGCTGGATGCGAGCGGAGGGGATCGGCGGTGCCGTCGGGTTCTCACATATCTTTCTCCGCCGGACGGTGCAGCTTGGTGACCGGGTGATCGACGCGACCTGTGGCCGTGGCCGTGATACGCTCTTTCTGGCCGGACTGGTTGGCGACTCCGGAAAAGTATGGGCCTTTGATGTCCAGGAAGAGGCTCTTGCCGAAACCGCAAGCCGTATTCGTGATGCCGGTTGCTCGTCGTGGGTCAATCTGGTGCATGCCGGTCATGAGAGTCTTTCTGAATACATACAGGAGCCGGTACAGGCGGTTGTTTTTAATCTGGGATATCTTCCGGGGAACAGTGCCGGGGTCGTGACTCACCCGGAAACGACCCTTTCGGCGCTTGATCAGGCATTGCCGCTCCTGCTTCCCGGCGGGGTCATTGTCCTGGCAGTCTATACCGGCCATCCTGGCGGCGAAGAAGAGGCGGCAAACGTTGAGGTCTGGGCACGAGCCCTTCCAGCCCGCGAATTCAATGTCTGGAAGAGCCGCCAGTTGAATCGTTCAGCTTCGGCGCCCCATGTATTGGTTGTGGAAAAAATGCCGGTCAATGGCAAGTGATACGAGCAGGTCGGAAAAACAGGCAGCAAGGAGGTCACCATGCCTCAACTGGTACTAGGAGCCTGTCGGATTTAGGGTAAATCTGCTGCAACTCCGTCTGGACGGTCCATATTTCGCCGCTTTTTTGGGCAATAGAACAACTATTACCCGCAAAATCGACAAAATCTGTCCTCGCCCAGCCGAATTTTCGCTTCGATTTCCTAAGTCCGACAGGCTCCTAGGCGACACATTCCATTATGCGACTACCGGGCAAACTGCCAATCCGTTATATGGCGTTAAGAAATAATGACAGGCTGGGCCATGGTTTACGATCTAATTCCTTTTTTGCTGATAGCTCCCGCCTTCTGCTACGGGTTGATTACCCTTGTGTGTGCCCGGAGATTTTTCTCGCGCCCGGCAGTAACCGGCAAGGACTGTCCCCCGATGACGATTCTCAAGCCGCTAAAGGGTGTCGATGCGGAAAGTTTCGAGAACTTTTCCTCCTTCTGCGAACAGGACTATCCGCTCTACCAGATAGTCTTTGCCGTTGCTTCATCGGATGACCCGGTGATTCCGGTGATCGAGCGGCTGATCGGAGTGTACCCTGCCGTTGATATCGATCTGGTTATTGATGATCGGATCCATGGTCCCAACTACAAGGTGTGCAATCTGATGCATGCCTACCCGAAGGCGAAATACGATCTCCTGATTGTCTGTGACAGTGATATTCGGGTTGGGCCCCGCTATCTGCAAGAGGTCGCAGCGCCCTTCCAGGAGCCCGCCGTGGGGTTGGTTACCTCCCTGTACCGGAGTCCCCGCGTCTCTACGGCAGCAACAGCTCTCGAGGCCATGGGCTTTACCACGGAGATGATTCCCAATGTCATGGCGGCATTGTACCTGGAGGGGCTCAGCTTTGCACTTGGTGCCTCGATGGTGGTTAGGCGGGAAGCTTTGGAGAAGATTGGCGGGTTCCCCGCGCTGGTTGATTACCTGGCAGACGATTACCAACTTGGCAATATGGTCCATCGTGCCGGTTATCGTCTGGAGCTTTCCGGGTATTTTGTGGAAAGTGTCATGAAATGCGAAAGCCTGCGGGGGATTCTCTCGCGCCAGCTTCGCTGGGCGAGAACCATGCGCGCAAGCCGTCCCGGTGGCTATCTGGCATCCGGAATAACCCAACCTGTCCCGGCAGCCTTTCTGGCGCTTTTCGTGAGCGGCTTCTCCCTTTTCGGCTGGACGGCTTTCACTCTCCTGGGGCTTTCGCGCCTTTGCTGCGGACTGGTGTTCAGCCGAATATTCGTTCGCGACAACCTTTTCCCCCGTTACCTCTGGCTCCTGCCGCTCCGGGACATCCTGTCCTTTTGTACCTGGGCTCTTTCCTTTCTCGGCAATCGGGTCGTCTGGCGATCCCACGTCTTTCGTGTTCTCCCTGGAGGTACGATCCGTGACCTGGGGAAGAAAATCACCTGAGAAACAGCATCTCCCTGCCGCCAGCAAACTCCCTCCTTCTGCTTCTGTTGGTTCCTGCCCAAAGTCTGCCTGACAGGCAGCCGCTTTTCACAGAGAAATTCTTGTCAGCATGCTGATTGCGCTGGCCAGGATTCTTTCCAGACCCTGTGTGAAAACGTCCATTATCTTTACATTTCCCAAAGCTACCCTATACTTTCCAATGAAGATTTATGCCGCAGGGGTGCCTATGCTAGCAGTTGTGCAACATCTTGGTAAATATGTCCTCGCCCTCTTGCGAGAGATGGGGAGAATGCTGCTGTTTCTTATTTCCGCCCTGTATATGATAGTCCGCTTCCCCGGCAAGGCGATACTCATTCTGAAGCAGATCAATTTCATCGGTGCCAAGTCTTTCTTTGTCATCTTTCTCACCGCAGCCTTTACCGGTATGGTCCTCGGTCTGCAGGGGTATTACACCCTGACAAAATTCGGTTCCGAAGGAATGCTCGGCTCGGTTGTCGCGCTTTCACTCATCCGCGAACTGGGCCCCGTACTGACGGCACTCATGGTTACCGGCCGGGCCGGAAGTGCCATTACCGCCGAAATTGGCATTATGCGCATTACCGAACAGATCGATGCCTTGGAGACCATGGCATTGGAGCCATTCAAATACCTTGTTTCGCCGAAAATTATCGGTGCGCTGATTGCCGTGCCGCTCCTTTGTGCCATCTTCGATGTGGTTGGCATTGGTGGCGGGTATCTGGTCGGGGTAAAGCTCATGGGAGTCAACCCCGGTGCCTATTTTCACGAGATGCAGAATAACGTAGAGTGGAAGGACGTGTATTCAGGTATGGTGAAGTCCCTATCCTTTGGTCTTATCATTTCCTGGGTCTGTTGCTACAAAGGGTATAACACGACCCGCGGTGCCGAAGGGGTTTCTCGGTCAACAACGGCTGCAGTTGTCATGTCATCGGTCCTGATCCTGGTTTGGGATTACTTCCTGACCTCGATTCTTCTGTAGGAGACCTTGCGTGCAGAATTTTCCGGGAGAAAGAATGATAACGTTGAGACAGGTCAGGAAAGCCTTTGGCGATCAGGTTGTGCTGGACAATCTGGACATGGAGGTTCCCAGCGGCAAGATTACCGCAATTATCGGGCCGAGCGGTGGGGGCAAGAGTGTGCTTCTGAAACATATGATCGGTCTCCTGATGCCTGACAGCGGACAGGTACTGGTGGATGGCGAGAATATCGTATCGATGGGCAGGGGAGAACTGAACAGGGTGCGGGAAAGATTTGGCGTACTCTTCCAGAATGCTGCCCTGTTCGATTCCATGACGATATTCGAGAATGTTGCCTTCCCGCTGGAAGAAAAAACCCGGTTTTCGCGGGAAGAGATCCGAAAGCGGGTACATCGTGCCTTGGAGCAGGTGGGCCTTTGGAGTGTCGACGACAAGTATCCCGACCAGCTTTCCGGAGGCATGAAGAAACGGGTCGGGCTGGCCAGGGCTCTTCTTTTGAACCCGGCTATCATCCTGTTCGATGAGCCGACCACCGGCCTCGATCCGATCATCTGCAAAGCAATGCACAAGCTTATCCTCGACACCCATGCTCAATTCGGCTTTACCGCGGTTATCGTTACCCATGAAGTGCCGGCAATCTTCGACATCTGTGATTACGTGGCAATGCTCTACCAAGGAAAGATACTCTTTTGTGGTACGCCCGATGAAATCCGGGCTTCCGATGATCCTGCGGTGCGTCAGTTCATTCTTGGAGAACTGGATGGGCCTCTGCAGTTACTCTGATACTCTGCTTTTGTAGCAACTTTTTCGTTTACGGGTGAATCATGAAAAAAGCGAGTCTCGAAATTTCAGTCGGTATATTCGTTGTGCTGGGAATTATCTGTCTGGCGTATCTTTCCATAAAACTGGGGAAGATGGAGCTGTTGGGGGGCGATTCCTACCGTGTGACCGCAAACTTTGATTCAGCTTCGGGCCTCAGGCCGGGTGCTTCCATCGAGATTGCGGGCGTGGAGGTCGGCCGTGTCGACCGGGTCGTTCTTGATCCGGAGGCCGGCTATACGGCACGGGTGACTCTCCGTATCAATTCGGAAGTAGCATTGCAGGATGATGTTATTGCGGCGGTCCGCACTCGGGGAATCATTGGTGATAAATTCATTCAGTTGAAACCGGGAGGTTCCGACCGGGCGCTTCAAGGCGGGGGGCGTATCCGAGAAACCGAATCGTCCATCGATTTTGAGAGTCTTCTCAGCAAATATATCCATGGTTCTGTGGACTGACAAGGAGGAAAAGGATATGAAATACAGTATTCGAACCGCGACAATGTTGGTTGCTGTACAGCTGCTTTTTGCGCTGCCCCTCTGTGCCGGTGAGGTGCCGCATGGGAAGCTTGTAGTGAGCCTCGATGACTGCATTCGCAGGGCACTAACCACCTCCTCCGAGCTGGGTGAGTCCCGAGCCGACATCGAATTGGCTGAAGCGAAACTGGACGAGGCCAAGGCACACCGTTTTCCGCAAATCGAGTTTCTCGGCCTCATGGGCCCCGTTTCCAAGGCTCGCGGGAACCAGATCTATTCCCCGGATAGCATCGATCGTCTCCACGGGATTACGATCTTTGCCCGGGGGGATGCAACGATCGTGCAACCCCTCTACACCTTCGGCAAAATCAGCGAGCGGATGACGGCGGCCGGCCACGGTATTGAGGTGGATCGGGCAAAAAAAGCACAGAAAGAGAACGAAGTTACCCTCAAAGTGAAGGAATACTACTATGGTCTCCTGCTGGCCCGGGAGCTCAAGGAGCTTGTTTCCGAGGTCGGAGAAACACTGGACAAGGCGCGGGGCAAAGCAAAAAAACTTCTCGACCAGGAATCTGCCAATATCGAGGCGCTGGATATTTACAAGCTGGACGCGTTTTCCGGTGAGGTTCGCAAGTATACCGAGGAGGCCAAGAAGGGAGAAGCTCTTGCGCTTGAGGCACTTCGTGCCCAGATGGGGCTTCCGTCCGATGCGGTGTTCGATATCGCCACGTCACGTCTCACCGCGGATGAGGACAGGGCAGGGACAGATCTTTCCGCCTACCTGGATGCGGCAAAGATCAAGCGGCCCGAGTACCGGCAGCTGAAAGAGGGGCTTCTGGCGCGCTCGGCCCTTGTGAAGGCGGCAAGAGCTGATTACTATCCCGACCTGTTTCTGGGCGGGTATCTTTCCGGGGCTTATTCCCCGGATCGCGATCGGGTCACCAATCCCTGGGTTCCCGACGAATTCAACCATCTCTGGGCAGGGATTGCCTTGGGGATCAAGTGGAAAATCGATTTCGGGATAACTTCCGCAAAGGTCGCTCAGGAACAGGCTCAGTTTAACCGATTGGTCAGTACCAATGACTACGCACATGCAAATATTCCCCTCCAGATACGGAAGGCATATCTGGAGCGTCAGGAGGCCGAAAAGAGTATTGTGGCAACTCGGGATGCATACGGTAACGCGAAAAAATGGGCGGTTGCCGCCGTAGCAAATTTTGACCTGGGAATCGGCCCGGCAAAGGAAATTTTCGATTCTCTCCAAGGGTACGCCAGGATGCGGGCCGACTACTTTCGCTCTCTCTACAACTACAATATGTCCTTGGCCAATCTGGACTATGCGGTGGGTGAAGCCCCGCTTAAATAATGAAATACAAGGGGGATTCCGTATATGAAAAGTTATTTTGTCAGCTTGTTGGTAGTGCTGGCTGTCATGCTCGGGTCGGCTTCTGCTTGGGCATCGGTCACCGATGAGGTGAAAGGCACTGTTGATCAGGTGGTCTCGATTGTCGCTGATGCCGATCTCAAGAAGCCCCAGAATGAGACGAAACGGAGAGCCGCCCTGAAAAGCACCATTAGTCGGATCTTTGATTATGGTGAAATGGCAAAGCGTTCGCTGGGGGTACATTGGAAGGCAAGAAGCAGTTCGGAGCAGAAGGAGTTTGTTGCTCTCTTTGCAACTCTCCTGGAGAATTCCTATGCCAACAAGATTGAGTCCTATGAAAATGAAAAAATCCTCTACGAGAAGGAAATCATTGATGGCGACTATGCCGAAGTAAAGTCCAGAGTCGTAACTGCCAAGCGGGACGAATATTCCCTCAATTACCGGCTGCTGAAAAAGGGCAGTCGCTGGATAGTATACGATGTGGTTATCGAAGGGGTAAGCTTGGTCTCCAACTACCGTTCCCAGTTCAACAAGATTATCGTCAATCAGGGGTACGGAGAACTGGTAAAGAAACTTAAGACGAAGAGCGACGAAATAGCTGCTCCGTAATGGTTCGGATCACCGTGGAATAGCAGTGCGTTCAGGGAAGGGCGGAGAGACCTGCATCAGGATCTCCGCCCTTTTTCTTTCTTCGTCAAAGTTTTCTTAAGGGGAGTGGCAGGAGCTAACGAAGGAATTCAGCACCAAGGCCCCTTTTTTCCGGGCCTTTCGTTCGGGAATCTGCTATCATCGGCCGCACAATTTTTCGAGTGTCATTGCACCTTGTGCAGAGGTGCTTACCATGTATTCTGGAGGACGTATGAAAAGAATGTGGCTTATTGTTCCCATGCTGGGACTTGCCGGATGTTCCATGTTTACCGCAAATGCGCCTTTTCCCTTGAAGGAGACAAGCCCGTCGGTTGTCGCGGCCTGCCGCAAGGTTGCAAAATTCCCCGGGCCGTCCGGTTTCCGGATGTGGGGGCCCCCCGCAACCCTCGGATCCTTTAAATACGAGACAGCTCTGAAGGCCAAGGAAATGGGAGCGACCCATATTTACTGGAGAGAAGACCTTGAGGGTCTCGAAGGAGGCATCGTTGGTTATGCATTTGACTGCACCGGGATCCCGGTAGGTGTGGACGAAGACGAATTCGCGGTAGAATAGCAGATCCTTCCGCTTTGCTGTCCCGGGGTTGAGAAAGAGCGGCTCTCAAATAGAGCCGCTCTTTCTTAGTTTATGCGCCGATCAGTTCTGAGGTGCAGTGAGGGCATCGTAGTGCTTTTAACGGTATCGATGAGAGGCAGAAAGGGCATTCTTTCGTGTCTGGTGCGGCAGGCGCTTCTTCCGGTTTCCTCATGCGATTGATTTGTCGTATCATGAGGAAGATGACAAAGGCAACGATAACGAAGTCGAGGACAGTGTTGAAAAAGAGTCCGTAGTTAATTGTGGCGGCCCCTGCTTTCTTTGCTTCTTCCAGGGTGAGAAAGTTATTGCCCGACAGGTCGATGAACAAGTTGGTAAAGTCCACCTTTCCGAGCATCCGCCCGATTGGCGGCATCAGGATATCGCTGACGAAAGAAGTAACGATTTTCCCGAAAGCGACACCGATGATGATACCGACAGCCATGTCAACAACGTTCCCGCGTAGTGCGAATTCCTTGAATTCTTTCAACATTTCTTTTTCCTCCCAGGAGAGTGTGATGTAGGTGCGACTCTTAAACGTGTCTGCCATCTCCCTGTCGGAAGGCAGCCGACTGATTAACAATGCTTTTGTCGGAGTTGATCTAAAATACTACCATTGATTTTTTGCTTTGATTTCCTGAGTCCGACAAGCTCCTAGGGTCAGGTATAGATCATCTTTCGCGTCATTCCTCCATCTGCGATAAGGTTTGATCCGGTCAAAAAGGAAGCTTCAGTCGATACCAAATAGAGGACGAGAGAAGAAATATCCTCCGGGGTTCCTACCCTGCCTGCGGGGTGCTGCAGATGATCCTCTTCCGATAGATCAACGGTATTTCTCTGGCTTTTTTTCTTCCATGGACCGGTTTCGATCCATCCCGGGCTGATGCAGTTGACCCGGATGCCGGGGCCAAGGCTTACCGCGAGTGCGTGGGTAAGGGCGACAACTCCCCCCTTTGATGCTGAATAGGCTTCAGTGGAGGCTTCCGACATGAAGGCCCGAGTGGAGGCTATGTTGATGATGCTCCCCCCATTTCTTTGCAGGTGGGGCGATGAGTGTTTTGCACAAAGAAATGTTCCGGTAAGATTGATTCCGAGGACCCTGTTCCATTCTTCGAGGGAGAGGGTTTCCAGTGGTTTGTTGACGGCAATTCCCGCGTTATTGATCAGCGCGTCGATTCTTTCGAATTGCTTGATCGTCAGCTCGACCAGTTTTTCAACCTGCTCTTCGTTCGAAACATCCGTCTGTATGTATTCGATTCTGCCGAGAATGTTGAACTCCCGAACCGTTTCCTCTCCGGCCTCCCGGTCTGTGTCCGCGATAACCGCTGTCCAGCCCTTTTCCAGGAAGGCCTTTGCGATCGCTTTCCCGATTCCCTGAGCGCCACCGGTGATAATGGCGGTTTTACTGTTCCGTGACATGACGAATCCTCCGCAATGGCATGGTGCCTTTCACCATAGTGTAGCCGATTTTCCGCCGAGCGAAAGGAAGAGATAATTACCTGCGGCAGGGCTTGGTGCGTGTAAAGATCTTGACAGTCTTGTTCGCTTTTCTGTATTTGTTACGCTATCATGTCCATGTCACTTTGTACCATCCCCAACGTGCTCAGCGCATTTCGGCTTGCCAGTGTTCCTGTCTTGCTGGCGCTTGCCTGGGGAGATTATGAAAAAGTGTTCCTGGTCCTGCTTGTCTGCGCGCTTTTGACCGACATTGCCGATGGCTATCTGGCACGCAGGCTTCATCAGGAATCTGAACTGGGGGCACGGTTGGATAGTTGGTGCGACTTTGCCCTCTACATTTCCACACCCTTGAGCGCCTGGTGGTTGTGGCCGGAGTTGATTATCCGGGAAGCTCCATATGTCGCAGTTGTTCTAGCAAGTTTTGTGCTGCCGATCCTGATTGGTTTTGTGAAGTACCAACGACTTACCAGTTATCATACCTGGGGAGCCAAGTTGTCCGCGGTCCTTATGGGCTGCACTACCCTGCTTCTCTTTGCGGGCGGTCCTGCATCGCCATTTCACTTTTCGGCAGCCGTGCTGGTACTGACGCAATTTGAGGAAATTGCCATTACCCTTGTGCTTTCCAACTGGCGCTCCGATGTACCTTCCCTGGTGCATGCCTTCCGCATTGCCAGAGAGGAACACCCTGGTACCAGGCGATGAGCGGCTGGTGAATGTCATGTTTTCCCGGACGGAATAGCTGCTTTTGACCGCGACGGAGACGGCGAACCAGCGTTTCGTAAGGCTTTTGTTGCCAAGTAAAGGATACAGTGATGAAAAAAGATAGTGATGACCGGAAAAGGGCACATCTCCGGCTGGTTGTTAATAACCCGGATAAAAGGAAACCCGGCCCGGTGGGTAGCGAAGATGATTTCATTACCCTTGATGCCCTGGTTGCACAAAGGGAAGGTCTTACCCCTCTCTTCTATCAGAACATGGGTGAACTCCCGGCAAAGGCGTACCAGGCGTTGGAAAGGTTTTTTTCGGCGCGGGGCTGGCCGTATGGTCTTGACCCGCAACATGGACATCCGGCGGTTCTTCCCGCGCTTGTCGTCTGTCCGGGCGCAGTTGCCTATGGAATGGTTCCCCATGACGAATTGCTGATATTTATTGCTGAAGATGTCGGTGGCGAGGGGCTGTGTCTTTCGATGGAAATGATTATGCCGTTCTACAGTGACGACGAAGCGGTCATGGAAGAGGCGCTTCTCTACTCTCCGGTACTTCAATACGGGAGTCTCTTTATTGAGGAAAACCAGCAAGATGGCCTTCTCGATCTGATTTACAGACTGGGCTTTCCCCTCTATCCTCCTGTTCCCACAGCACGAATCTTGGGAAGACTGTTTTCGATCGTTGCCCGTGAGGTTGACGATGCGCTGGGAGCGCTGTGCGAATATCCCGAAACGTGAGGGGCTAGAGTGGCGCTGCCGGTTGTTCGGAGAGTTTCCCGTGTTCGGTCTGCGTCCCAAGAAGGAACTGCCGGAAGTCGTTTTCACCTGCGCTAAAACTGAGAATCTTTATGCCCATCCCGGCTTTTTTTACCAGATGGATCATGTTTGGCGGGACTTTTTTCGACCACCTTACCATGCCGAGGAGTGTGACTCTTGCTTCGTCCGGCATGATCAGCTCAATTGTTACCTCGGTCCCGGGCCGATACAGATTGGTTGTCTTGATGAAAAGTCCGTCAGTGGTGATATCTTCGGTAAAGGCCATTCGCACCGGTTTTTCCTGTCCGAACCGTAACGAGAGTCTCCTGCGAACCCTTGTGGTAAACCTTTTGTCTGCCATATCAGCTCCATAGCCACGTAATTCGTGATGAGGCCTGCCGTGATGACCGAGAACAACAGCTTCCGGTATTTCTTCGGTCGTGTCGGATAGCCGTTACGCTGCAGTGAGGTGAAAAGTTGTGGCACGGTAGCACATTTCTCCAGAAAAAAGAATATAAATTAAATTTTGTTTATATTTCGCAGTTGGATCAATCTTCGTTTTGTCTGGCTGGCAAAACCCCCTTCAAATAGAGTTCTGATGAGAACTGGAGGATAGTATGATGAAACTTTTTTCGCCGCTTACCATAGGAGCAATCACCTTTCGCAATCGGATATTTGTCTCCCCCATGTGTCAGTATTCCAGCCGTGATGGCTTTCCGACAGACTGGCACCTTGTTCACTTGGGAAGCCGGGCCGCGGGTGGCGCAGGTCTGGTGATGGTCGAGGCTACCGCGGTATCTCCCGATGGACGGATAAGTCCGGACGACAGCGGGATCTGGAGCGATGCCCATGGTGAGGCATTCCGTCCCATTACCCGCTTTATCACCGAGCAGGGCTCGGTTGCCGGAATCCAGCTTGCCCATGCCGGCCGGAAGGCCTCAACCGACAAGCCTTGGAATGGTGGCGGTCCCTTGTCGACGGACGAGCGGGGCTGGCAACCGGAAGCACCAAGCAGCCTTCCCTTTGCCGAGGGGCATCCGGTGCCGAAAGAGCTGACGATTCCCGAGCTGGATGTTCTTGAGGAACAATTTCGTTTGGCTGCCCGGCGATCCCTGGCGGCCGGCTTTCAGGTTGTCGAAGTACACATGGCGCATGGCTATCTCCTCCATGAATTCCTTTCTCCCCTGACCAACCACAGGACCGATGCGTACGGAGGAAGTTTCGAGAACAGAATCCGCTTTCCCCTGCGTGTCGTGCGGGCGGTTCGTGAAGAATGGCCTGCCGACCTCCCGCTTTTTGTGCGACTGTCGGTTGTGGACTGGGTGGGTGGCGGCTGGGACTTGGGCCAGTCGGTCCTGTTGGCCCGCCGGCTGAAGACCATTGGGGTCGATCTCATCGACTGTTCAGCGGGTATGGCCGTGCCTGAAGAGAAGATCCCCTTCGGCCCCGGCTTCCTGGTTCCTTTCTCTGCCGGTATTCGCTCCGCCGTCGCCATTTCGACCGGAGCGGTGGGGCTGATAACCGATCCTGCCCAGGCGGAGCAGATTATCGCCACCGGGCAGGCAGACGTGGTCTCCCTGGGGCGTCAGATGCTCCGCGACCCCTATTGGCCGATCCATGCAGCCCAGGCATTGGGCGTGGAGATGCCCTGGCCGAATCAGTATCTGCGTGCAAAAAAATAAGTGAGTTGTCTTCGGGAGGAACGATGGAGAGGACGCCGGAAATGGTTGTGTCCGGTTGCTACCGGCATTACAAGGGCAAGCACTACCAGGTGATCGGAGTTGCTCGTCATAGTGAAAGCGGAGGAGAGGTTGTGGTCTACCGTTGTTTGTATGGTGACTTTACCCTGTGGGTGAGACCTGTCGAGATGTTTTTGGAGGAAGTTCTTGTCGAAGGGCGATCGATGCCGCGTTTTGCTCGCTGTGAAGATGTTCCCGTTGACAAGGATGTGGAAGAATGAAGCAGTTGGGGAGTATTTACTAACGGTGTTGATTGCGCAGCTGTTTTCAGATTAGTTTCCCCATTGTATTTGCTGGTTTTTGAAGTCGATGTGATAGCGCAGGTTCTGCAGAAAATCCATCCCCAACAGGCCATCAAAAGGCACAACGGGCCCTTGCTGGTTTATCACTGCCACAATCATGCCCTTTCGCGAATGGGGACCTGCCGAGATCCTGTTGAGTCGAACCGCAGAAGCCTTGATTGTCCCGCCGCCCACAACCTGAAATCTGCCGGATGGCGCCCCGTCGAGGCGAATGCCGAGTCGTGAGGCAACGGAAGAATTGATCACCGTGACGGCAGCGCCGGTATCGAGACCAAGCAGAACCTCCGCGGTCTGCTGACCATGGTACAAGGTGACCGGAACCAGAACCAGGTTGTGATCGATGGTCACTCTGGTTACAGAGTTCCCTGTTTCAGTTGACGAACCGATTTCACGATACCCGGTTGGTTCCCGGTAGGCAGCTATCTTGGCCTCAAGGTCTGCTGCGAGGCGTGGGTCGAGTTTCCGGAGCGTCAGTTGCTCCTGAACCGCTTTTTCCCTGTCCTGGAGGGCGAGGTATACCTCCCCCAGGTTGCGGTGCGCCTCCGCAAATTCCGGTTGGAGCCGGAGTGCCGTGATGAAGGCCGTTACCGCCTTTTCCAGAATCTCAACATTGGCCGCTCCCCCACTGCTGCCAAGTCTCAGCAAGCCTGTGCCCAATCCCAGCCATGCCTCGGCACGTTCCGGATCCAGTCGAGTTGCCTGTCTGAATTCCCTCACGGATTGCTCAAACCTATCCGCCTGGAGGAGTTCGAAGCCCCGGCGGAGATGGTCATTATCGGCCATGTCGCTTGCAATCAGTGGGGTTGCAAGAATAAACAGCATCAACAACACAAGAGGATACATCTTCATTGGGGCCCCGCTCCGGTCTTATCGTTTTAATTCGAGAAAAGGCGTGTTCGGCAAGAGATTGCCGGCTGCATTCTCTCCGGTTGCGAAAATTATTCTGGATATATGATACCCCGGTCCCGGAAATGGGGCAACTTTTCGTTGGAAATAATTCACCCTGCGAGGGGTGCGGGGACGGACTTGCTGTAAGGCCCGGTCTTTTCGACGTTTGATGGTGTAACTAATTTTCTTGACAAATAGACGAAGCTTCTGTAATTATTAGCAAATTAAAATATTCTATACCATCGAAACGGCAAAACCCGGGTAACCGGGTGACGCAAAGCTACCTGTCCGTTATGAAGCGGATAGAGGGGTTACCGAAATGGCAGTCAGTTCGTCTTCAAAAACGAAGCCTGCCAATGTAATTGGTGGGCTTTTCTGTTTTCAGATTTCGCACTGTTCCTGCGTGTTGCCGTTGTCATTCTGACACGACGTGCGCAGGAGGTGCATGATCCGCATGTTCTTTTTTCCCTCAGAAAATCCCTTCAGTCGTACCTCGAGTCTTGCCCGTTCCAAATGGTTGCCTCCTGATGTTTGTCAGGACAAAGGTTTGCCATGTTTCCAGAAAGTTTCATGCGGAGAGTCGTGCCTGTAGTGATTATTCCCTTTTTTCTGAGCTCTCTCTTGATCGGGGCGTCTGTCACCATGGTAGAAGCCGTTGGGGTAGCTGCCGGCGACCGGCTTACTTCCACCAGTGCCCGTGGTACTGAATACGGTATGTTAGCGGGTCGACATGCACAGCTGCCGTATCTGGCTATCGTTTTACTCCTGATTGTACTTTCCATGGGATTAGTTCTTTACCGGCGAACGAGAACGCTCTCCAGCCGAGAAATATCTCGTGCGGAAAAGAAGGAGCAAGAAGCCCTGGAACTCTACAGTTGCCAGCAATCCGAGTACGATGCCGTCCTTGACACGGTTTCGGATCTAGTGATGTTTCTGAATCCGGTGCTGAATATAACCTGGATTAATAGAAAAGCCGAGTCCGCGTTGGGGATGGAGTATGCTATGATTGTCGGCCGATCCTGTCACGAAATCTGGCATACCCTGATCGGTGACGGATTCCTCTGCCCCGCCCGCAAGTGTCTCCTTTCCGGCGTTTCGGAGAAGAGCATCGGTTGGACCAGGGAGAAGAAGCAGTTCGAAATCCGTGCTGTTCCGGTCAGAGACCGGTGTGGCACTATTGTCAGGATCATCGAAATAGGGCGTGACATCACAGTGCAAAGCCGCCTGGAGCAACAACTTCGCCAATTACAGAAAATAGAGTCAATAGGATGGCTGTCGACCGGAATAGTCCATGATTTCAACAATATACTGACAGGTATTATCGGCTTTGCCTACCTGCTTCAAAAAAAGAACAACGTTGACGATCAGTCACGCAACTATCTTGCAAACATCTCCACTGCCGCGGAGAGAGCCGAGATTCTGACCAGGACCTTTCTTGCTTTTACCCGGAGCCAGTCTGTTTCAATCGTGGCCGAAGATCTGAATGAGATTGTCCGTAACGTTGAAGGTCTGCTTGGCAGCGTTCTTGGTGAGGATATCGATTTCCGTCTCCGCCTTTCTGCTTCTGAAATCCCCGTGTTGGCGGACAACCTGCTTCTCGGGCAGGTCCTTCTCAATATTGCTGTTCATTGCCGCTCTGCCCTGCGTGCGGGCAATGGTTTCATTGTTTCAACATCCACCAGGCTGCTGCCCGCCGAAAACAGCGCTGGGGTTGATGACATTTCTGTTGTCTTCGCCTGTCTGCAGGTTGAGATTCCCACGGGTATTGTCCCCGGCCAGGGTTGGGAAGTTTTACAGCAGGTCTTTCCTCTGGCTGAATCATTCGGGGACGGGGAAGGTATGGACTTAGGTCTTGCAGTTGCGCGGGGAATTGTCGATCAGCATGGCGGTTCAATCACCTTGGCCACCGGGGCAGACTCAGGTACTGTTTTTACCGTTTTTCTGCCACTTCAGCGTGAAGCCGCCCTCAAACTTTGGGAGGCAGATACCGCGCATGCACTCTCGGGCGAGAACGAGACCATTCTTGTCGTCGAAGACGACAAATGGGCTCGAAGTTTTCTTCGGGAATTATTTGAAGGGGTAGGCTATGGGGTTATCGAGGCGGGGGGTGCAGTAGCTGCCATGGAAAAGTTCCGACACCATGGCGCTGCGATTTCGCTGGTCCTTTGTGATCTGGTAATCCCGCACATGAATGGCCGGGATCTCTGCCGGGAGCTTGCAAATATCCGCCCTGACCTGAAGGTTCTGTACATGAGTGGTTACCCCGGGGACGTACTCAGAGCCCGAGGAATTGGTGTCGATGATTGTACGGTTCTGCCGAAACCCTTCAAACCCGAGGAAATCCTCCGGGCAGTTCGCTCTATTCTTCAGGTCACAGGATAACCTTGATTCGTCGCACACATCTTTCGGACAGTCGGCGGAAATCCCGTTCTTCTGATCAGGGGCTGAAGATCTGCCCAAAGAATGCCTCCATTTTTTTTCGCGCATTCAGTGCTGTCCCATGGGTGCCTCGAAGGTTGCCCTGGATGAGGTCGTCGACGATCCGGTGATCCAGTTCGTTGTTTTTTGCCCAGCCGTTGATCGTCATTCCGAGGCCGCTGAGCTTTTCTTCAATAATTTTCAATCTTTGTTCACTATTCATTTTGATAAACTCCATGTTCAACGGATTGCCGGGTGTGTGCCCGTTGACTCCGCATTGGTTTTCTTTGTGCCAATGTCAGGGTATCTGTTCGGAGTCACTCCGGAGGGTAAAATGGTTATGTTTCAAGAAGATCGACATCGATTTCGCCGGTTCGCACAGGTTCCCCGGTCCTGCGGTCAGAATGCAGGAAGGTAATACTACACCTTTTTCGCTTTTCGTTCAATCGTTCCGGACCGCCGGGGGTGAAAAACCTCAATCGACCTGCTCGTGGCCTTTGAAAACGATCACATTCTTTAATGCCGCGACAATTTTATTTCATTCCAGATCAGGGCTCCGGCCCCGAGAACTCCGGCATTCAGGCCCTGCAATCCGGAGAGCCGCAGTGGAATCCGGCCGCGGTAAATTTGCAGAAGATTATCTTCCATGGAACGTCGCGCCGCGTCAAACAGCAGGTCTCCGGAGGCGGAGAGGCCGCCGTGGAAAAAAAACGCCTCTGGGCTGGTGTGCGCAACCGCATCCGCCAGTTTTCTGCCGAGAATCCGTCCCGTAACGGCAAAAGCCTCCACCGCGAGGCAATCCCTTTTCCGGGCGGCCATGAACACGTCTTTTGCCGTGAGTTCATGAAAACTGAATTCCCGGAGGACGCTTTCCTCCTTCCTTTCGGCAAGGAGGGAGAAGACAGTTCTGCACAGACCGGGGGCGGAGACGTATGTTTCGAGACAGCCCCTTTTGCCGCACGCACATTCACGACCATCAGGGTCAACCACCGTGTGGCCGAGTTCTCCGGCAAAGCCGTCGGCACCGTACACGATTTCACCATTTACGACAATGCCGCTTCCGAGTCCCGTGCCGAGGGTGATGGAGATGAAATTGCGCATTCCCCGTGCCGAGCCAAAGCTCATTTCCCCCAAGGCCGCAGCATTGGCATCGTTGGTCATTGCCACGGGAAGATCGAACCGGGAGCGGAACAGTTCGGCCAGCGGGACCGCTTCTCCCCATTTCAGGTTTGGCGGATTATGAATGATTCCGGTGTAATAATTGGCGTTGGGAGCGCCAATGCCGATTCCTTTCAGTTGGTGGCTTGCGGCAAAAGGAGCAAAGGCTTCGTCTGCCCGCTTGCTGAGCTGCTCCACAAGATATGGTGCCGATTCCTGGGGCATGGTGGGGAATGTCGTTTCAGCAAGACAAGTTCCGTCACGTTCAACAAAACCAAAGGTTGATGTGGTTCCGCCGATATCGATAGCGAGAACCACGGCTCGTTTTGTCATGTTCTGCTCCCGGGTGTCCTGTGCCAATGCAGACAGGGTGGAGAATTTGGCTGCCCTCGTGCCGCTTTCCGGGTCCGAGGGTGCTCTATAATCAGGTTACATAATAACGGAAGATTGTAGTAGTTCAATCGCCATGATTGTAGCCGGCCGGAATGATGCCGATTTCTTGACCTGGGTCATGAGTGAATTGCCCGGAATATGGTACAGTTTTTTCAAGAAAGTACCGCGCGGAGCTTTCGGGAACGAAAATCCGCTTCTCAAGCCGTCCAGGATGAAAGGAGAACATCGTATGACAAAATCACAGGGAGCAAGTATCGGTCAGGCATTGGATTTAAAGAATATCATTTCCTATCAGGAAGGATCCGTGGTCAGCAAGACTCTGATCGATCGGGGAATCGGCACCATAACGCTTTTCTCCTTCGACGCGGGGCAGGGACTCAGCGAGCATACCGCACCCTTTGATGCCTTCGTGCAAATCGTTGACGGGGAGGCTGAAATTACCATTTCCGGTGAAACGCACACGGTGAAAGCCGGGGAGATCATCATCATGCCGGCAGATAAACCCCATGACTTGCGGGCAAACAAACGGTTTACGATGCTTCTGGTGATGATCCGCGCCTAGGAGTCTGTCGGACTTAGGGTGAATCTGCTGCAAATTCGTCTGGACGGTCCATATTCCGCCGCTTTTTTGGTCAATAGAACAACTATTGCCCTGCAAAATCGACAAAATCTGTCCTCGCCCAGCCAAATTTTCGCTTTGATTTCCTAAGTCCGACAGGCTCCTTTTTTCTCTTCACCGGAGAGACGTTTCTGCAGGGCGGCAAACATTTTGCTGCCCTGGTATTTTCGGTTCAGGGCAGGGGGGATTTTCCCCTCATGCTGAGACGTCCTGACAGATCGTCGATAAACTGACGGGCGGAACGTCCCGAACGTTGTCCCTTGAACAAGGCCCAGCGGAGGGCTTCACTCCGCAGTTCGCCCCGGGTGATATCGAGTTGCAGCCGCTCTGCGTAGTGTTCGACAATGGCGAGGTAGGTGTCCTGGGAGAAGCAATAAAAACTGAGAGTGAGACCGAAGCGGTCTGCTAGAGAGAGTTTTTCCGAGATAGCTTCCTCGGGGTGAATCTCCTTGCCAAGATTATCGTTCATCGGTTCAGGCATCAGGTGGCGCCGGTTGGAGGTCGCATAAAGGAGGACATTTTCCGGTCGTGCTTCAATGCTGCCTTCCAGGATCGCCTTCAATTCCCGGTACGATGCTTCACCTTCCTCAAACGAAAGATCATCACAGAACAGGATGAACCGCCAGGGGGTTCCCCGGACAAGACGCAGAATATCGGAGATGTGGAGGAGATCCCCCTTTTGCACCTCAATGAGCCGCAGGCCTTTCGGAGAGAATGGCCTGAGGAGACCTTTGATGCAGGAAGACTTTCCCGTTCCGCGCTCTCCCCATAAAAGTACGTTGTTTGCCGGGTAACCTGCCACAAACTGGGCAGTATTTCTGATTATTTCGTCCCGTGCCCCGTCGACACCCACCAGGTCGTTCAAGTCGAACATGTGGGGGTGCTCTATGGGCTGAAGAAAACCTTTCCCCAACCGCTTTTCCCAGCGGAACGCGATATGTTGTTCAAAGAGTGACAAATCGGTGCCGGACGGCAGGGAAGTTATTTCCAGAAATGCTTCAAAGCGGTCGAGAAGCCGGTCTACCTTGTTGATAATGTCATGCCAGTTATTTGTCCCATCACTTTTCATGGATACCTGTCTCTCATTTTATCTTGATTGCAATTCAGAAGCTGATCTTAGGAGCTGTAAACAAATAACATGGTCATCTTACATCTCATCTTCAGGCCATCTTTGCCTGAACTTCAATCACCAAATCCTCAACGTAGCCCTGCTACGTCTGCGGTTTGGCTCAATCAGTTCAGCCAAATCCAACCTGAATCCGAGCGCAATTTTGACCATATTATTCATTTACAACTCCTTAGCTGGTTTCCATCCGAAAACCTTTGCTAAAAAGCTAGTGGGTTCTATCTCCGTGGGTTTTGTCGCATCCTTCTTTCAGCGAGCACTCGCGCTCCCAGGCCAGGTAGCCGTCATCAGTGATATTCCAAAATGATTCGATGCGTTCTTCGTACCAGCGCAGGTCGTCGCATTCCTTTTCCATCAGCTCCAGGAACGTTCCGGAGACGAGTTTACCTGAATGGAGAAACTGATAGAACTTCCGGATCCCTCTCAGGTGCCTCTCCAACTCCGCGATCGACGGGTCCAGGGTGGATATGATATACCAGGTGGCGGCAAATGCGCGGACAATCCCGGCGTTTTCCTGGAAGAGATTCCGGCGACGCGCCGATACCAGGTAGTCCCGGAGAAAGTAATCAGCGCTGTGAGCCAGGGCTCCTGCCTCGTGGGGAGACACTCCGCTCCCCACGAGCTGCCGGTGGAAATCTTTCAGGAGTTTTCTGCAGAGCTCATCAACGCGCAGCTCGGCTTCTCCGGAGGTAATACTGAAATCGGTTTTGTCGTAGTGAGTCACAGCAATACTTCCTCGCAGGAAAGCCTTCCACGGGTTTGTGGTTTACCGCTGCAGACGCGGATCAAGTGCATCTCGGATCCCTTCTCCCAGGAGATTGTACGCCAGGACAGTAATCAGAATGGCAACGCCCGGGAAGAGGGAGAGCCACCAGGCGAATTCCAGGTAATCCTTGCCGGAGGTAAGGATGTTTCCCCAACTGGGGGTGGGAGGCTGGACACCGATGCCGAGAAATGACAAGGCTGATTCGGTCAGAATGGCCCCGGCGACGCCCAGGGTCGCGGCAACGAAGACCGGTGCTGCTGCGTTCGGCAGGATGTGCCGGAAGATGATCCTGGTGTTTGAGGCACCTATGGACCGGGCCGCGGTAATGAAATCCCGCTCCTTGATGGAAAGGACTTCCGCCCTCACCAGGCGGGCCACTCCCATCCAGCCGGTAATGCCGATAATCAGCATGATGTACCAGATGGACGGTTCAAGCAGGGCAATGACGGCGAGAATCAGGAAGAAGGTTGGAAAACAGAGCATAATGTCGACGAAACGCATCAGGAGACTATCCACCCAGCCTCCGTAGAATCCAGCGAGTAAACCAACCACGGTGCCGATGGCAATTGCGATCCCGACTGCCACAAATCCTACCTTGAGGGAGATCCTGGCTCCATAAATGACCCGTGTGAGGACGTCTCGCCCCAGTTCGTCAGTACCCATCCAATGAGATGTCGACGGGGGTAGCAGGACGTGATAGGCGTCGATTGCGTTCGGGTCGGAGGGGGATATGAACGGCGCGAGGAAGGAGAGAAGAAACAGACCCGCAACAACAACTGCGCCCGCCATGGCAAAGCGGTTGCGACGAAAACGCGGCCAGAAGACAGAATAGAAATAGGAAGTTTTGAATGACATGGATGCGTTCCTCATGCTTGCCCGTGCCTGATGCGCGGATCAGCGAACGAATAGCAGATATCCGCGAGGAGGTTTCCGATCAAGGTGAGAAAAGCGCCGATTACCAGAATGCCCATGACAAGGGGATAATCCCGCGACATGACCCCTGTGTAGAAAAGCTGGCCCATGCCGGGAATGGCAAAGATCGTTTCGAAGATGACGCTGCCGCCGATTAGCCCGGGCAGGGAAAAGCCCAGCAGGGTCACGACCGGCAGCAGTGCGTTCCGGAGGGCATGCCGGTAGATCACGACTCTCTCGGAAAGTCCCTTGGCCCGTGCCGTGGTGATATAGTCCTGGCGGATTACCTCAAGCATGGTGGAGCGCATATAGCGTGACAAGCCGGCCAGGCTGCCGAAGGTGGCAATTCCCACCGGCAGGATCAGGTGTTTTGCCAGGTCCCAGAACCATGCGAGCGGGCTGAGGAGTTCGCTCCCCAACGAGTGGAGCCCGGAGATCGGGAGCCAGGCGAGTTTTACCCCGAAAAAATACATCAGGAGAAGCGCCAGCCAGAATGTCGGGATTGCGAAACCGAGAAAGACGAAGACGGTGATGCCTTTATCCAAGACGGTATCCCTCCGCACTGCAGCCAGAATGCCGATCGGGATAGCCAGGCCGAACTCCAGGATCAGGGCGATGATATTGAGGCTGAGGGTGATCGGGATCCGTTCGACGATCTTGTCGGTGACCGGGCGGTTGTCCGGTGCGAAAGAACGGCCGAAATCGAGGCGGGCCATCCGTCCGAGCCAGGTGACATACTGGACATGGAGCGGCTTGTCGAGGCCGTAGAATTCCCGCATTTTCTGGCGTGCCTCGGCCGAAACCTTGGGGTTCATGGCGGTCTGCATGTCGACCGGTTCTCCCGGCGCCAGATGGATCACGGCAAAAGTGATCAGGGTAATCCCGAACAGGAGCGGTATCAGCATCAATATTCGTTTAATCAGGTACGTGATCATGTCAGCTCGTAGCCCGTGCTTCGGGGTAAAAGGCGAAACCTTTTTATTTAGCAGGGATATTCAGGATAATCAGGATGAAAACCGAAATTTTTAATTAAGGTGCTCCACCCCATACTTAACACAAAAGGTTTTCTCAAAGGGTACAAAATCAAAAGAAAACTACGCCATTTCCAAGAATTGTGCCTTAAGCTTCAAAGAAAGTGTAAAGGGGTGAAATCCAATAATAGTAAGATCTCTTCTGGTTCTTGAGTTTAGCATTTATCCTGTATATCCTGTTCATCCCTGTTCATTCTGATTTAGATTTCAAGGGGATATTACGGTTTCGCCGCGTCCTTGTAGACCTGCTCCGCTTTCGGCACATACCAGTGGATGAAGTTGTAGGAGATTCCGGCCGGCGCCGGCTTGATCCCTCGGAAGCGGGCGCTTACCACCGGCAGGGCATCGGGTACGTAGAGAAAGGTATAGGGCTGCTCTTCCGCCAGGATTTCCTGGATGCGGAAGTAATATTTCCGCCGCTGGTTGCGATCAAAGGTTCCCCGCCCTTTCTCGATCAGGGAATCCATCTCCGGGTTTTTGAATCCAATGAAATTCAATTCCTTGGGACCGGTCTTGCTGGAATGCCAGACATCGAAAAGATCGGGGTCGGGAGTAATTGTCCAGCCGAGCATAACTGCCTCAAAGTTCCCCGGATCGATAAACTGGCTCAGAAAAGATGCCCATTCCACGACCCGGATCTTAACCTCTATTCCCACATCCCTGAGCCGCTGCTGAATGATCTGGGCTGCCTTCAAACGCTCCACATTCCCCTGGTTGGTCAGAATCGTGAATCGGAAGGTGCGCCCGTCCTTTACCAGAATTCCCTGCCCGTTCCGCTCCTTCCAGCCTGCTTCGGCAAGCAGTTGCCGAGCTTTTGAAGGATTATAACCAAAATCCCTGACATTCGCTGAATAGGCCCAGGTTCCCGGTTTGTAGGGCCCATGGGCAATCTGCCCCATTCCCAGGAGGACGCCCTGGATAATCTCTTCTTTGTTGATTGCCGAAGTGAGGGCCTGTCGAACCCTCTTGTCCTTGAACAGCGGATGTCTGAGATTATAGCCAAGATAGACGTAGGACGATGCCGGATATCGATATTTCCGGAAACGCTCCTTGAAATCGGGGGTGTTGGTCTGACGCTGGTACTGGACCGGGGTAAGGGCCATCATGTCCAATCCGCCCGATTTTAGCTCCATATACATGGTGGAACTGTCCGGGATGATTCGGTAGACATAGCGATCGATATAGGGTCGGCCTTCGAAATACCCATGATAAGACTCAAGAGTGAGCTTCTGCCCGGCGATCCACTCTTTCAAGCGGTAGGGACCTGTTCCTACCGGTTTCCGGGAAAGGGGGCTTTTGGTAATGTTCTTGCCCTCAAGGAGGTGGGCCGGCAGGATTGACATGCTCCAGGATGGCAGTGCCGGGGCGAAAGGTTTTTCGTAGCTGACCCGAAAGGTATAAGGATCGGGAGCTTCGGCTTTCTTGACCTGTTTGAAATCTTCCGCATAGGCCGTCGGGGTCTTGGGGTCGATGGTGACCTGGTAGGTGTAGAGAACATCCCGCGAGGTGAATTCGGCGCCGTCGTGCCATTTGACGCCCCTGCGGAGATGGAAGGTAAGTATGAGGCCGTTGCCGGATACCCCCCATGACTCGGCAAGGTCTCCCACCAGGTTCAGATCCTTGTCGTACTTGAGAAGGCCGTTGAAGATCAGGCTGGCGA